>Ga0302323_100000036_pt1 | contig 80421 bp, 66 predicted proteins | sample Fen_T0_3_FD_201950 | JGI IMG/M metagenome (GOLD analysis project Ga0302323, IMG submission 201950) | Peat permafrost microbial communities from Stordalen Mire near Abisko, Sweden - Fen_T0_3 | ecosystem: Environmental > Terrestrial > Soil > Wetlands > Permafrost | place: Sweden: Abisko...
GGGGTAACATGCCCGTGGGTTGGGTCGGCAACTTCGCCGGTGGCACGACGCGCCTGGGTTTGGATATCGTCCGCGGTCTTGCACGCCGCAGCGCTCAGCGTCGCTGGACCGCCTCCTTCGAAATTCGTAGCCCCCTCACCTTCGAATTCGAGCAGACCGATTTCTTGAGCCTGGCTCGCGAGCCGCGCGAGCGCCTTGCCACAATCAACTTGGAGCTGGACAGCTTCGAGCTCATGCGCTCGAGCGAACGCGCAGGCGCGTTGGAATTGCGCCTGCGTGCTCCGGACCGCACAGGCTTTCTAGCCGCGCTGCTCGAGCATCTGGCAGGCTTCGTACTGTTTCCGGAAGAAATCAGCATCAACACCTTCAAGCTCGAGGCAATAGACACGCTGCTTCTCTCTAGCGTCGCCGGCCAGAGCCCGCCGCCAGAGCTCGAACGAGCGCTCCGAGCGTCGCTCCGAGCATGCATGCGCGCGCGATTGTCGATGCCACCGAGTACGTAGAAAGTCAGGAAGGGTCGCGGGAGCCACTCCGCTCGAGACTCAATCTCGGACGCGATCGGTCCGTTTAGAGACCGTCAGTTCGCCCCGTACGGCTTCGCCGATCTGACCTACGCGCGGTAACTGATCCCGAAATCGAACCCTTGGAACCACCGCTATTTCCCGACGAGCTCATGCGCTGTCGGCAATTTCAATTTCTATATCAGCTCCGATCTCGGCGCAGCTTGGCGCGCGCTCGGCGAGTCAGCTCCGATCTCGGCGCAGCTTGGCGCGCGCGCGGCGAGTCAGCTCCGATCTCGGCGACGCCTGGCGCGCGCTCGGCGAGGTGCGCTTCATGTACTTGCCGAATGGCGCGACTACCCCCGACACGGCCACTAGCGAACGGGTCGCCTGTCATTCGACGAGATCGTGCTCGGCATGTCCGCTGACGAGGTGAGTCAGTTCTGGATCGAACGCGAGATCCGCGGCGCGTCCGGCGCTCCACGTTCGGTGGACTCGCTCTCGCTGCTGCTCCGACCGATCGCCCGTCTGCCGGCCGCCATCAGCCACGCCCGGCCGTCACAAGCTGACAGGCGACGTGCGCGCGATCCGCGTCAACGGCAAGCTCCCGAACGACCCCTCCTACCCGCTGACTTACAGCGAGTAGGCAGTCCCGAGAGCCGAGCACGCACGGCTCTCCTCACTTGGCGAAATAGGTCGTGGCGCGCTTCTGACCCTTGGTCGAAAGCTTCTTGTCACTGATCAGCTTCTTGGCGGGCAAATTCAGCTCTTTGGTGCTGATGTCCAGACCTTGTGCGATCTGTTCGATGCGCTGTCCGGGGTTCTTCGCGATGTAGCCGTGGAGCTTCTTGATCAGTTGCTCGAGCTCTTCCGCAGTGCGCTTCGCGCCCTTCTTACGGCCCTGAGAGAGTGATACGAACGAAGGCGCAGCAGCACGAGCAGCGCGAGCACCGCGACCACGACCAGGTATGGCGCTGGCTTCGGCCAGGGCTTGCTCGACAGACTCTAGGGCTGCTTCTTGAATCAAGCTCGAGAGATCGTTCACGAACGCGTCGAGCGCAGCTCGAATCGTGTCACTGATATTCGCCATGACGGCGTTCGTAAGCGATGAGCACGCAGAATGTCAATCTCCCAGATGGCAATTACGTATCGCAAGCCGGCGAGGCATTTCGTCACAGCCCTGGCGGATGGTCGTCTCCCACGGATGTGTGTCCAATTCTTTCGGCTCCGGGCAACCACCCTCGGGAGTGAGCGCTCTGCGGCGGAATCTCACGGCGTTCAGACGACGGGCAAACGACGCGAGCGAAAGTTGATCGGCTGGCGCTGCCGGTCGACCACACTGCCGTGAACTCCCGAGATTTCAGGGCGTTCACGCTCTGGTGGTCTTTCGCCAGGAGCGTCCCACGTTGCGTAGTCATCCGGCAGCGGGCCGGGCAGCGCCGGTTGCGCCGTGCGTTCGAACAGCTGAAAGTCGTGCTTGCCGACCAAGTTCAGCGGTAGGCCGAGCTTCGGACCTTCCGCCTTGAACCAGGCTCGAGCTGCCTGCACGTTCTCAATCAGAACGAGGTGTTGCGGGTCGAGCCGAGCTGCCGCAAGAAAATGGTCTTGCATACCGCTCAAGTCGCCTTTCAAAAATGCAATGCAAGCGAGGTAGTTGAGGGCCAAACCCGGCACTGGCGTCCCGAGCGAAAGCGCGCGGCGCACGTGTGTCTCCGCGAGGTCCAGCTGGTTCGCTCGAAAATACGCGCCAGCCAGGTCCATGTGCGCGGCATGGTGGTCGCCGAGATAGGCCAAGATGGCTTGGTACTCCGCGATCCCCTCACGGTAGTAGTCCTGCAGCCCTTTGTTTTCCTCGAACCACGAGTTCAAGAGTTCCCTGACTTCCTCGGTGGCGTCGAATGGGACCTTGAATTCCTGAAAATCTCCGCTGAAGTAGACCTCCCGGTCGAGCCATTTCTCCCGCTCCGCTTGCTGGAAGTCCTCGGTGCCCGGGTAGATGGTCAGGCAGGAGAAGATGTACTGGTGGGGCTTCACACGGGTCAGAAAGTCCAGCGTCTCCTGGAAAGTCTCGGCAGTTTCCCCACGGTTACCGAGCATCATGTAGAAGCGCACCTGGATGCCGACGCGCTTGGCCATGGCCGCTGCGTCTTCGATCTTCTGGATCGTGATGCGCTTGTTGATCTTGTCCAAGATGGTGGGCGAGCCAGTTTCCACCCCAAGACTCAGGCGCTGACAGCCTGCTAGCCGCATTTCGCGCAGGAGCTCGTCGCTCAGCACGTCGACGCGCGTATCGCAACTCCACAAGAATTGGAGCTTGCGCTCTCGGATCCCTCGACACAGCTCGAGGACGCGCTTTTTGTTGGTGGTGAACGTGTCATCTTTGATTTGCACCATCTTGACGCTGAGACGCGAGATGGCTTTCTCCAGTGCGTCCAGGACGTACGGCACGGACTGACCACGAAAACCGCGACCCCAAGTGGTCTCTGCGCCACAGAATGTGCACTGCCAGGGGCAGCCGCGCGAGGTCATCACGATGTGCGTGTCGAAGTACTCGTGCGGCGAGGCCAGCGCGTCGAGATCGTGAATCGAGGCCCGCCCGGGTGCGGCCTGTACGCCCGCCTCGTTGCGATAGAGCGTCCCGTGAATGCCGAGTGGACTCTGGCCCTCAGCCAAGCGCGCCACGAGCTCCATGAACGATTCCTCACTCTCGCCGAGTGAGACGGTGTCGATCGCCGGATAGTGTTCGAGCATTTCGCGGCCGAGCGGCGTCGCGTGCGGGCCGCCGATCAGCACGTGCGAGCGCGGGTGGTGGCGCTTGATCACGTCGGCGAGCAACGCCACGCCGCGCCGATTGGAGGTCCAGCACGACATGCCGTAAAGCTCGGCATCCAACGACGTGATCACCTCCTCGACTTTGCTCCAAGCAAAGCCAGAAAGGTTCAGCACCTTCACTTGATGCCCAGCACGCAAGGCTTGCGCACCGAGCGAAAACAAGCCGTAAGGCGTCTGAAAAAAGTCCGCGTCGAGATCCCCCGCGCGATAGTCCGCTGGAGGGCCATTGCCGTCAGTGTCCGCCGCCTCACCCGGGGCTGGAATTTTCCAGGGCGGTGGGTAGATCAACGCGATACGCACGAGGCAAGTTCAGCATGCGATCAGCACCTGCACAAGTTCGGCGGCAAGCGCTGGCCAGATCCCCTCGGCATCTGGCCCTGCGCCGCAAAGGCTTCAGCCGGAGCTCAACGCCACGTCTGCTTTGGGGCAGACCGAGCCGACTTGGGGCAGCCCGGGTGAAGGTGCCGAGAACAAGTGATTGAGAGCATCGTTGATTGCCCCTGGCCTTGGCTGCAGCACGGCCTTGCCCCCGGCGGCTTGCATCGCGCTCACTTGATCCACACCCAGAACCAACCCGTGCAAGTGCGCCGGAGCGACCTGAAGCAAACGCCGGGCGAGCGCGAGCAGCTCGCTTCGGCTCAGATCGGTTTCGAGCGAATCTTCGAACGAAGCGAACAACGCTGGCAAACGCAGGAGCGCGTTCGACTTGGAGAGCTCGCGCCGCATGCCGACCAGGATTGCTTGCTGGCGGCGGGCACGGCTGAAGTCGGAGCGTCCGTGACGGGAGCGGGCGTACATCGCGGCAGTCACGCCGTCCAGCCGCGCTGCGCCTGCAGCCAAGTCGAGATTGCGATAGCCCGACTTTTCGCGCGGGTCGAGGAAGCGGTCGAGGATCGGGCACGGCACGTCCACCGTGACCCCGCCCAAAGCATCCACCGCCCGCTCCAACACGCCGATGTCGATCGCGACGCTGTGGCCAATCGGCAACCCGAGTGTGTTCTCCACGACACGCCCGAGGAGTGCCAAAGGGTCTTCGCCCGATCGCCGAGCAACGTTCATGACTGCGTTGATTCGATCCGCGGCGTGGCCCGGGATCTCGACCCACAGGTCACGCGGGATACTCACCAAACCGAGCGCGTCACTCGGTTCGTCGAAAACGGCAACTATGATTGTGTCCGAGAGCCCGGCTCCGCCGCCAAAAGGCCGACGATCGAGGCCAACGAGTAGGTAATTGTCGGTGTATTCGAATGGTGGAGTAGTCACGCGGGAAGCCACGATGGGCGCAGGCACGACGCCAGAATTGGCTTCGAGACGCGCAGAAGCGACCGCCGAAGCGGTCGGCGTTGGCGCAACGACCGCGAGCCTGGCGCTGAAAGCGGGCTGGACGGGGGCGAGCAAGGGTCGCCGGTAAGGCCGCGCAAAGAACCAATGCAGCGTACATGTTGCTGCCAGCACGAGCAGAACAGAGATGATTGCCTGCCGACGCCAACTAGCCATCCTGACCCGCACTGCAATGAGCAGGCCAGCGCCCGCGGTGTAGCCGGGCGCAACGGTAATGTCTTTAGCCGAGGAGAAGGACTTTCGAGTTTATCCGGACACGGCGGACACGGCGAACACGCGGCGCGGCGACCATCGGCTGCGCTTCCTCGGGCTTGGATTGCTGCAGCTGCACTTGTCGCATCGAGGGCTCGCCGCGTCGCTTCTCCTTCAAGCTGGAGCTGCGCCGAAACAGCCTCCCCCCGCCCGTCACGGCGTGGACCAACCCGGCCACGAACGCGGTGCCCAGGAGAGCAACATGAGCAGGATCGCGGATGGCGCTGTCACGCCGCGTCGCTGCGCAGCGAATGGCGCAGACCGGGATTGGCAACGACCGCCAGCATCACGATCACGATCAGCGCCGCACTCAAGAGATATGGGAATTCCGCACGGAACTCGTACAAACCGGTGCCGGCGAGTGGGCCGAGCATGCGTCCGAAGCCAAGCGCCGAACTATTGAGGCCGGCGACCACGCCTTGATCGTCTTCACTGACGCCGAGCGACATGCCCGCAGTCACGCCGGGCACTGCGAGACTCTGGCCGAACGCCTGGGCAGCAAGCGCCAGTGTCAGCATGCCGAAGCGGTGCGCAAACACGAGCAGTACGTAACCCAGCAGAGCAACGGGCATGCCGATCGTCATCAGACGCAGCGGCGACCACTTGTAGCGGCGCACCAAGAAACCCTGTGTGAAGACGGCCACCAAACCGTACACGCCGAGCGCCATGCCGACGGTACGCGGCGTGGCATGGTTCGAGAGCTGCAGCCGGTCTTGATAGTAGAAGCTGATCGTCTGCTCCATCGCCACGGACGCCAAACTGAGCGTGAAACCGACCGCCAACAGCGGCCACACCAGACGCGCCACGTGCGAGGTCGTCTTGGGGGGTGAAAGCGCGACTGTGCGCTTCGATTCCGGCAGAAAAAACCAGACGAACGCAAAGTTGAGGAACGCCACCGAGGCCGAGAAATAGACGGCGGCCAATAGGCTGACCAATGAAAACGCAGCGCCGATCAAGGGACCGAAGATCACTCCCAAACCGAAGGCGGCACCAATCATGGCCATGCCGGCAGTGCGATCGCTGCGCCCCGTCAGGTCGGCCATGTAGGCTTGGGCCGTTGGCAACGTCGCCGACGAAAATGTGCCGCCCAGCAAGCGCGCTGCGAGCAATGCGGCGAACAGCACCGGCGTGGGCCAGTGCGCGCGCCCGCCCCAATCTGCCAAGAGCGCGAACGCGAGGAAGCTGACGCCGAAGCCGAGCACGCCGGTGAGAAGCACGCGTTTCCGCCCGATGCGTTCGCTCAATCGTCCCCAGGAAGGGCTGACCAGAACCTGCATCAGCGCGTAGCTGGCGGAAAGCGACCCGACCTGCAGCTCGCTCAAGCCGAGCTCACGCCCGAGTGGCGCAAGGATCGGAAACAACACGCTCAGCCCCAAGATGCTGTTGAAGAGCGTGATGAAGAGTAGGCCCCGGGGGGACATCGCGATGGCGGGCGTAACTGAGTTACGAGATCTTTGACACAAGAAAGCTGTGCTACTGGACAAAAGTCTAGCTAGAGCCTAACAAACCCAGGCGATGTCCCAGCCCGAGTCCGAGCCCACCGATACGCCCTTCGACCCCATCCCGGTATTAGCAGCCGAGCTCAACCTGCCGCGCGCCTCGGTCAGCGCAGTGGTCCAGCTGCTCGCCGAGAGCTCCACCGTGCCGTTCATCGCGCGCTACCGCAAGGAGGCGACCGGTGGGCTGGACGAAGTGCAGATCCGAAATATCGAAGAGCGCCGCACCTACCTGGTCGAAATGGAGGCACGGCGCAAATCGATCCTGAACGAGATCAAAAGCCAGGGGAAGCTTACGCCGGAGCTGCAGAAGCAGCTGGCGACCGCAGGGACCAAAGCCGAGCTCGAAGATCTCTACCTGCCGTTCAAGCCCAAGCGGCGCACGCGCGCCACGATCGCCAAAGAGCGTGGGCTCGAGCCGCTCGCCAATCTGATCTGGGGTCAAAGCCGAGATGGCTCGCCCAGCACCAGCGCGCAGAGTTTCGTCAATCGCGAGAAGGAAGTGGCGGACGTGAACGCGGCGCTCGCTGGCGCGCGCGACATCTGCGCCGAGCGCATCGCCGAAGATCCCGAGGTGCGCAAGCACACCCGAGAGGCGTACGTGCGTGACGGCTCGATCCGCGTGTCCAAAACCAAAGATTTCGAAGACAAGACCACCAAGTTCGACAGCTACGCATCGTTCGAGGAACCGATCGCCAGGATCCCGTCGCACCGCTATTTGGCAATTCGCCGGGGTGAGACCGAAGGCGTGCTGCGCGCTGGCTTGGATGTCGATCAGAGTAACGTGGTGCCATTCATTCAAAAGCACGCGAAGCTCGATCCCGCGTCGCCCTGGGCGGGCGAACTTTCGGCCGCGATCAAGGACGGCGTCGAGCGTCTGCTCTTGCATTCGGTGCAGGTGGACGTGCGGGTCGAACTCAAAATGCAGGCTGACAAGGGCGCAATCGAAGTATTTGCTCAAAATCTGCGCGAGCTGCTGCTGTCTGCGCCGTTTGGCACTAAGACCGTGCTCGGCATCGACCCCGGCCAGCGTACCGGCTGCAAATGCGCGGTGGTCGATGAAACCGGCAAGTTGCTCGAACACGAGACGATCTACCTCGTGCAAGGGGATGCCGCGCTCGAGCGCGCGCGCCAGTCGCTGCGCGCGATTTGCAAGAAGTACCCGATCGTTGCCGTCGCGGTCGGCAATGGAACGCACGGTCGCGAGACCGAAGCTTTCGTCCGCGAGCTATTGAAGGAAGAAGGACTCACCGCTACCCCCACGCCGCTGTGCGTGGCGGTGAGCGAGGCCGGAGCCAGCATCTACTCGGCCAGCGATGTCGCACGCGAAGAGTTCCCGGACCTCGACCTGACCGTGCGCGGCGCGATCAGCATCGCCCGCCGCTTGCAAGATCCGCTGGCCGAGCTGGTCAAAGTCGACCCCAAGAGCATCGGCGTCGGCCAGTACCAACACGACGTGTTTCAGCCGTTCCTGGCAAAGAAGCTGGATGAGGTAGTGGAGAGCTGCGTGAACAGCGTAGGGGTGGAGGTGAACCTGGCCAGCGCGCCGCTCTTGTCGCGTGTGGCCGGCATCGGTCCTACTCTGGCCAAGAAGATCGTCTCTTACCGCAACGAAAAGGGCGCTTTCACCAGCCGCAGCAAGCTGCTCGAAGTGCCAGGATTCGGTCCGCGCACCTTCGAACAGGCCGCCGGGTTCTTGCGTGTGCGTGGCGGTGAGCACCCCCTCGACTCGAGCGCGGTGCACCCCGAGCGCTACGCCTTGGTGGAGAAGATGGCGGCGGATTTGGGCGTGCCCGTGGTCTCGATGATCGGCAATCGCGAACTACTCGAGCGCCTGGACCCCAAACGCTACCAAGCAGGGGACGTCGGCTCGTTCACCCTGAACGATATCCTGAGTGAACTCAAAAAGCCGGGACGCGACCCACGAGCCACTTTCGAGCCGCCCAAGTTCCGTGACGACGTACGAACGATGGAAGATCTGAAGACCGAGATGGTGCTGGAAGGCGTGGTCACGAACGTGACGGCTTTCGGCGCGTTCGTGGACATCGGGGTGCATCAAGATGGCCTGGTCCATGTATCGCAACTGTCCGACCGTTTCGTGAAGGATCCGAACGAAGTCGTCAAAGTGGGCGACAAGCTCAGCGTGCGCGTGCTGGAGGTCGACCTCGTGCGCAAGCGGATCGCGCTCAGTGCCAAGCGCGGCAGTGACGCCCAGGTCGGCGGCGCTAGCGGCGCTCGGCCCGCGACCGGCCCGGGCGGCGGACGCCCCGAACAAAACCGCGATCGACGTCCCCCCAATCAAGGGCGTCCGCAAGGCGGGGGCAAGCCGCAAGCCGCCGCTCAAGGCTTCACCAACAATCCGTTCGCAGCTCACTTCCGCAAGTGAGGCGAGCTAACTGCGGCTCAAGCGGCGCATGATGAGCCACGCTGCCAGCCAGGCCGCGCCCAAACTGGCGTGGCCAAGCAGCACATGCTCGGCGTTGCCGTTGCCGCAGTGCAGCTCGAGCAGCAGATTGGCCGATAACCCGAGCGCAGCGGCGCTCAGGCACACGGTCCGTACGGAGGGGCGGTCGTCGCGATCGAACGCCCAGAGCAGCGCGGCGATCGGCAACGTGAGCAGCGCTCCGTAGCGGAAGCAACCGAGCGCGCCTCCAGGGTCAGCGTGGCGGCTGGCCTCGGTGGCCGGCGCGAAGGCAGCCAATACAGGCACCGCGAGTGCGAATGCGAGCAGTCCAAAGTGATCCCGAAAAGCGGCTCGCCGGGGTAACTCGAATAGCTCCTTTCCGAAGGCGAGCACGATCGCCAAGAAATAGACGCACAAGAGCAGCACCACACGCGGCACCGGATACTGATTGAAGTCCGCGCGTTGCCGGAGCGCGCCGCCCGCAGTCAGCACGAGCAAGAGCGGCAGCAGCACGAGCATGAAACGCAGTCTGGAAGGTCGTGAGCGGAGCCAGGCGCGGGGACCGGTTTCGCGCGCCAGCTTTTGTTCGATCTGGCCGAAGAAGTCCACGGCAATGGGCAGCGCGTCGCTGGCTTGCGTGGCTAGCTGACGGCCAAGCTCGGCATTGCGTTCGAACAGCTCACGACACTGCGGGCAGCTCGCAAGGTGCTCCTTCACATGCTCTTCCGACAGCGGCGCGCCAGTGACGAAAGTGTCGCGAATTTGCGAGCAGTCCATCACTTGCTCCCCTCCAGGCGAGACTTGCCTTCGTGGATGCTCTCGGAATCGAGAGCTCTGTCACCCAGTCGCGCCCGTAGTGCGACGTAACCGCGGTGCGCGCGTACCTTGACGGCCGCCACGGTCGACCCTACTGCCTCGGCTACCTCGGGAAAGCTCAAACCGCCGAACCAATGCAGCTCGATCACTTCACGATGTTCGGCGGGGAGCATGAGCAGCGCGCGCGCCGCCTCGCGCGAAGCGTCGGATCGCTCTTGACCGCGCGGCCCCTCGTACGGCTCGGCGACCCGGTCGTCCTCGATCGAGGTTTCGCGGCGCCGCTTGCTGCGCCGGAAATGTTCGCGCTTGAGGTTCAGGGCGATCGTGAAGATCCACGGTTTTAGCTTGCGACCGGGTTCGAAGTCCAGGCGACTGCGGTGCAAATGCAGAAACGTCTGCTGTACCAAATCGTTGGCCTCTTCGGGGCTACGCAGATCGCGAGCCATGGCCCGCTGTATTAGCGGAGCGTAGCGCTGGAATAGCTCGCGAAAAGCCGCCTTATCACCGGCAATGTAGGCGGCCATGAGCTCCTCGTCACTAGGCACGACGGGTAGTATTGCCAGGATTGCCCTCGGCAACGCAAACGTTAACCGTTTTCTGCGTCTTGGCTATCCTCCAGGAAGCCGGCCGAGGCGCACAGAGAAAGCCATTTTGCAAAAGATCGAGCCCCGACGGACCGCCGATTTCGGACTGATCGGACTCAGCCGAGTACCAGCCAACGCAGATCCGTCGGCGAGCGCGGTCGCTGCCTGACCGTCCGAAAGTAGCGCTGGTCTTCGTAATAAGCGCGCGATTGATTTACCGACCAGCCCGGAACGCCGAGCACGGGCAGCGGTTGCAATCGAGCGGGTTCGCTCAGAAACCCCGGCAAGAGCGTCGCCAGTGCGCCGTCCAAGAAAACGCGAAGCTGCGAGTCAGTGAGCCCAAGCCGATCTGGCGGAACCCGCGCGAATAACGCCTTGCCCATCAAACGCGGGTGAGGCTCGCGCAAAGCGTCCAGCAAGCCATGGCCGAAGACCAAGAAGCGAGTCGTCTGCCGCAACTCGACGCGCCGCTCCCAAAACACCTCACCCCACTCGAGCGCCGAAAGTGATTCGAAAATCGTCGGGTCGGTGCTGATAACGAGCACCCCTGACTCGTCGAGGTGGGTGGCCGCGTTCTCGCTCGGACCACGAGCGAGCTTCGCACCCACGAGTTGAGCGCGATGGATAGCGGTCTTCAGCGCGGGGAAATGCAGCCACATGAGCGCTCCGAGCAAATCGTGAAACGAGCCCACGCGAGTCGGGACGAACGCAGTTCGGGCAAGCGAGCGATCGAAGCCCCCATCCGCCAGCAACTGCGAACGGTCTTGTGCTGCAAAATCGAACCACGGCGAGATGGCAGCCTCCAATCCATCTGCCAAGCTTCGCAACTCATGGGGCGCAGGAAAGTGATCGAGAGCAAGCAAGCGGGCGCGCACACTCGGCTCGATCACGGCGAATCCGGGGTGCTCGAAGCTGTGCGCAGGAACGCGCGCTCCGCCGATCATGGCTCGGCGGGGAGCTCGAGATGAACGCTGGCTCCGCCGTCAGGGCGATTCTCCGCCCAGGCGCGACCCGAGTGTGCTCGCGCAATGCGCTCCACCAGGGAAAGGCCCAAGCCCAGTGATGACGAGCCGTCGCCGCGATAGAAGGCGTCGAAGACCCTTCCCAGCGACTCTTTGGAAAACCCGGGACCGCGGTCGGATACCGTCAGACGCACGTTGCCGGAGGCGAGCGAAAGTTGCACGCTCTCCACGCCTCCGCCGTGTTTTTGGGCATTTTCCAGCAGATTGCACAGCGCGCGATCGAGCAGCGTCGGGTCGCCTTTGATGTGCACGTTGGGAGCGTCGTTGCGGAGCACGCTCGGGTCAACTCCGGCGCGCTCGAGCGCTCGCGAGAGGAGCTGGCACGGCTCCAAGGTCTGTAGAGTCAAGGTACCGAAGTCGAGGCGTGAATTGGCCAATAGCTTTCCGATCAAATCGTCGACCTCGATGATCTCGCGCTCTACTTTGTCGAGCGTGACGGAATCAGCCGTGCTGCGCAGGAGCTCGGTGAGCACGCGCAGGCGCGCCAGCGGACTGCGGATCTCGTGCGAGACAGCTGCGAGCAACTCGCGCTGGTCGTTCAATTGCCGTTCGATGCGCCGCGCCATATCGTTCACGGCATCGGCCAGCACACCCACCTCACCCATGTGATGTCGGCCCAAGCGCACACGGCTGACCAAATTCCCGGAGCCGATCTCGCGAGTCACGCGGATCAGATCGGACAGCGGTCGGACCAACTTGCGAGCCAGCGCACCCGACGCGCCCCACAAGGTCAAGCAGGCAGCGGCGATCGCCAACACGAAGGTCACGCCCGGCACGCGGCGGCGCTTGTCGATGCACACCTCGAGCGCGCCGAGCGTCGATTTGCCTCGTAAAATGGGCACGGTGTACTCGGGCTTGTCGCAGCCCGGCCCAATTTGTTCGACCGGCCTCTTGCCAGCATCGCGTAGGGTCAAATCGACCTCGAACACCTTGGCGATGTCTTCCGCCAAACCGTGGCGCTCCAGCGGTTGATCCCAGACCCTCTGAAAGCGCTCGCCAATGAAGCGCTGGATGCGAATCACGTCGCTCTCCATGCTGGAGGCATCCGGGCGCAGAGCGCTCACCACACCGCTGACCACCATGCCCGTAAACAGGATGGTGATACCCAGCCACATGAATAATTGGCGATGCAAGCGGGCGCGTACGAAGCGCCGAAACCTCATTCCGATCCCTTTGCCATCACGTATCCGACGCCACGCACCGTCTTGATCAAGCGCGGAGGATCATCGAGCAGCTTCTTCCGCAAGTGCGAGATGTGAACGTCGACCGTGCGGTCGCTGACGGTCACGTCGCTTCTGCCCGCGTGCTCGAGCAGGCTCGCGCGCGGAACCACTCGCCCGGCACGGCGCATCAGCGCCAGCAGCAGATCGAACTCGATGCCGGTCAGATCGGCAATCTTGCCGTCGACCGTGACTTGGCGGGCTCCGACGTCCAAGCTGACGCCGCCCACATTCAGGTGTTCTTTGCTGGGATCGAGCTCGGTGCGGCGGAGAACAGCGCGCAGCCGGGCCAGCAACTCGCGCGGGCTGAACGGCTTTCCGAGATAGTCGTCGGCGCCGAGTTCGAGGCCGACCACGCGATCGGTCTCGTCACCCTTGGCAGTGAGCATGATCACAGGCAACCGGCTCTTCTCGCGGATCTTCTTCAACACCGAGAGCCCATCCAGGCCGGGCATCATCACATCCAAGAGCACCGCATCGAACGCGCCCGACTCCAGCACCGAGAGGCCCAAGAGGCCACTTGCCGCATGACTCGAGCGAACGCCGTTTTGCGTCAGGTAACTGTCCAATACTTCGAACAGCCGAACGTCGTCATCGATGACCAACACGTGAACCGACATGAGCGGGGCCGCGGAGCGTACCACCGCCTGCCCCGTTCTGTCAGGCGCCCGCCCTTCGCTGCGCTCCGGTCCAACGTTTTCGCCGTTTTCGCGGCTCACGGCATGTTTTCGGCGTGGGGCGCCCGGTTCCGCGAGCGCTCGGCCGCACGGGTGCAGACGTCCGCGATGTGATCTTCGAAGGCCTGGCGCCGTTCGACGCCGTGATAGTGGCAGCCGTACAAGCCGGAGGCAAAGCCAGCAATGGCACCTACCGCGAGCACGAGAATCAAGCCTCTACGTCTCATCTTTCTCTCCTTTTCAGTTCGATTCCGTTCGACCAGGCGTTTCAGCGAAAGCGGCCGAAGCCGCGGGCGAACGGGCCGGCTTCGATCAGCTCGGCCAAGATCTTGCGTTGCCGTTCGTCCAAGGTTTCGTGCACCTTGCCGAACGAATCGAGCGCGTTTTGACGCACACGATCGATCACTCGATCGTGGCGTTCGAAAACTCCATCGATCGCACCACGGTCCAGCGTTTCACTGCGGATGGCTTGGGCCACATCTGCGCGCGTGGCGTGCAATTCTCCGCGCGCCTCGTGCACATCCTCCATCAAGGTGTCGACGGCCTCGCGGATGACCTTTTCCTGACCGGGGGTCGTGTCCAGCCGATCGAGCAAGCGATTGAGCACGAATCGCCCGCGGCGGGACCTAAAGCCACGCCCGCGGTGCCCGCCAGAGCAGTGATGCCCCTCGTGGCGATTGCGAGCAAAAGTGGCCGTCAGCCCTAGCAAACAAGCAGTACCAAACAGAAATCCAAACATTTTTCAGCTCCTTCACCGAGCAATCTGGGACCGCTGTGTGAAGAACAACGAAGCGCTGCGGTTAAGAAGCGTTAATTCCCGAAAGACGGGCGTGGGCTCCTGCCTGACAGCTAGAGCACAATCTGCGCTATGCTCGACGCTGGCGAGTCAAAGGGCTTCCATGGGCGACGAACGCGGATCAGCCAACGAAAGCGAGAACCTAGAGGCGACGAACGGTGAGCTCGTGCCGGCTGCCGCGGTGCCGAAACCCGTGGTCCAACCGCCCCAACCGGTATCGTTGCCGCCGCGCCCCAGCGGCACGCCGATCGTGCCGCCGCCGCGTGCGCTCGGCACGCCGCCCCCACCGCCGGTGCGCAGCCTGCCGCCCCTGTCTGGTCCGAGCCAACCTCCTCCTCCTCCGCCGCTGCGCTCGAATTCGTTGCCTCCGCCGCTGCCGCCGAGCATGCGCCCGCTCGCCCCGAGCATGCGCCCGCCTGCATCGATTCCCCCACGACCGGCCACAGCCACCAGCGCGGCCAGTTTCCGCCCCGATGGCGGACGCATTCAAGAGCTCTTGGCGGAGCTGATGAAGGCGCGCAAGGAGCTGACCGCCACGGGCACCGAGCTTCGCAAAGTAACCAGCGAGCGCAACGCTCTGCGCATCCGGCTGGCGCAGGCCGAAAACAGCATGCGTGAGCTAGCCTCGGCCTCTCGCGCCGAAGCACAGCTACGAGCTGAGTTCGTGGACGCTCACGCAGCGAGCAGCGCCGCGCTACGGGCGCGCATCAGCGAACTAGAAGTGGCACTCGCCGCGGCGAGCAGGCCCCCCAAGCCCGAAGAGCAAGTGAGCCTGCGCCAGATTCGCGGTATCGGTCCTGCATTCGAGCGCGGCCTGCTCGGCCTCGGGATCAGCACGGTGTCACAAATCGCGGCACTTGGAGCGGACGAGATCGAACGCATCGCCCCCCTGATCAAAGCACGGGCGGACCGCATCCTGCGCGACGATTGGGTGGGCCAGGCCAAGCGACTGCTGGGCGAGTAGCCCTGCAAATGCCGGGAAAATCCCGACTTCCCCGGGATAGTGACGTCGAAGCCCTGTGCGCGAGCCTGGAAGCCGCACCCGAAGCTCCGAACGCACTGGAGCTCGAGGCGCAGTTGGACGCAGAGTTCGCGCGGGTTCGCGAAGAGCTCAACCGGCTCTTGCCACTAAAAAGCGCCTGATCAGCCGCGACCGGCCCCACGTCCGACCGAACTGCGCAGGACAACGCCTGCGAGCCGCGCTACTGCCGTCGGGTGAGCGATCGAGACCCTGAAGCCATCGTAGTCCGCGGCGCGCGCGAGCACAATCTCAAGAACGTCACCCTGTCGATCCCCAAGAGAAGCTTGGTGGTGATCACCGGGGTCTCCGGCAGCGGCAAATCGTCGCTCGCCTTCGATACCATCTACGCGGAAGGCCAGCGTAGGTACGTGGAGAGCTTGTCCAGCTACGCCCGCCAGTTCCTCGGGCAAATGGACAAGCCCAAGTACGACACCATCCGCGGCCTTTCGCCGACCATCTCGATCGAGCAAAAAACGGCGTCGAGCAACCCGCGTTCGACGGTCGGCACGGTGACCGAGGTGCACGACTACTTGCGCGTGCTGTACGCCAGCATCGGTGTGCAGTTCTGCCCCAAGTGCGAGCGCAAGGCCGAAGGGCAATCCGCGCAACAGATCGTCTCTTCGATCTTGGAGTATCCGAAGGGCACCAAGCTCGTTCTCTATGCCCCGCTCGAGCGCCAGCGCAAGGGCGAACACCGTGAGCTCTTGCTGGATGCGCGAACGCGCGGATTTTCTAGGCTACGCATCGACGGCAAGCTGGTAACGCTCGACGACACCGTGGTCGCTTTGGACAAGAAGGCCAAGCACGACCTCGATTTGGTCGTCGATCGGATCGTAGTCGACTCGAGCGCCCGCGCGCGCATCACGGATTCGGTGGAGCTCGGGCTGCGGGAAGGCAAGGGTGTGATCAGCGTCGAGACCCCGAGCGAAGAACGCGCTTTCAGCGAGCGTGTCGCTTGTCCGCACTGCGAGCTGTCCTTTCCCGAGCTTTCCCCGCAGTCCTTTTCCTTCAATTCGCCGCTCGGCTTCTGTACCGATTGCAACGGCCTCGGCTCACGCCCAGAAATGGACCCCGAGCTGGTGGTGCCGAACCCCGCGCTGTCGATCAAGGACGGCGCGATCACACCCTGGGCCGCTGCCGCTGCGCGCGGCGAAGGCTGGGTCGCGAACGAGATCGAGTGGGTGCTGTCGCTCTTCGGCATCGACAAGAAAAAGCCGTGGAACAAGCTGACCCAAGCGCAACGCGACGCGGTCATGTTTGGCGGCAAGAAGGCCGGCGAGAGATGGGAAGGCTTGGTCAACCAGCTGATGCGGCGCATGAAGAGCACCGGCAGCGAGGACATGAAGCAGTACTACCTGCGCTTCTTCTCCAGCAAAGTGTGCCCGACATGCCACGGCGCACGCCTGAGACCCGAGAGCCGAGCCGTCAAGATCGCCGGAGAGAGCCTGGATGCGCTCTCTCATCAGCGGATCGAGCAAGCTCGGGCCTGGATCGAAGCCGTGCCGCTCAAGGGGGCGGACGCCGAGATCGCCGCCGAGCTAAGGAAAGAGATCGGTTCGCGCTTGGGCTTCCTAGTCAATGTTGGCCTCGGTTACCTCACCCTGGACCGCGCGGCCGCAACGCTCTCGGGCGGAGAGAGCCAGCGCATCCGCTTGGCATCGCAAATCGGCTCCGAGCTGACGGGCGTGATCTACATCCTGGATGAGCCGTCGATTGGGCTTCATCAACGGGACAACGGCAAACTACTGAAGACCTTGAAGGCTCTGCGCGACGTCGGAAACTCGGTGATTGTCGTCGAACACGACGAAGAAACGATGATGGAAGCCGACTACCTGATCGACTTCGGCCCAGGTGCAGGCGAGCTCGGGGGGGAGGTCGTGGCTGCGGGTACGCCGGCGCAAGTGATCAAGAATCCGAAGTCACTCACCGGCGCATACCTATCGGGGAAACGCAAGATCCCAATCCCCGCCGAGCGCCGCCCCGGAAACGGCAAGTCGCTTGAAATCAAAGGCGCGAGCGAGCACAACCTGAAGAATGTGGATGTCCGCTTTCCGCTCGGTACGTTTCTGGCGGTGACCGGCGTCAGCGGCGCCGGCAAGTCGACGTTGATCAACGGCATCCTTTTTCCGGCGCTTTCGCGCGCACTCCACGACGCACGGAGCCCCATCGGCGAGCACCAAAAAATTCTGGGCATCGAGCACATCGACAAGGTAATTGGCATCGATCAAAAGCCGATCGGCCGTACCCCGCGCTCGAACCCGGCCACCTACACCAAGGTGTTCGATTCGATTCGAGAGCTGTACGCGGGCACCAGTGAGGCGCGCACCTACGGTTACGACGCGGGACGCTTTTCGTTCAACGTCAAGGGCGGCCGCTGTGAGTCGTGCTCCGGCGACGGCGTCCGTCAGGTCGAAATGCATTTCTTGCCGGATGTGTACGTGACCTGTGAGGAATGCGCTGGGCGGCGTTTCAACCAGGCCACGTTGCGCGTCCTGTACAGGGGCAAGAGCATCGCCGATACCTTGGAAATGAGTGTCCGAGAGGGGTTGGAGCTGTTTTCCGTGCACACGAACATCGCGCGCGGGCTGCAGACATTGGCCGACGTCGGGCTGGGCTACGTAAAGATCGGGCAGCCCTCCCCCACTCTGTCCGGCGGGGAGGCGCAGCGCATCAAGCTCGCGCGAGAACTGTCACGCCCGGGTACCGGCCGCACGCTGTACATCCTCGATGAGCCGACCACGGGCCTGCACTTCGCGGACGTGGAAAAATTGCTCGAGGTTTTGTCCCGTTTGGTCGAGGCCGGCAATACCGTGCTCGTGATCGAGCACAATTTGGACGTCATCGCCCATGCTGACTGGGTGATCGACCTCGGCCCCGAGGGCGGCGGCGCGGGTGGCCAATTGGTGGCCGAAGGCACGCCGGAAAGCGTCGCGCGCGTGAAGAAGAGCCACACCGGGCAATACCTGGCGCGAGTGCTCGAGCGCGGCAAAAAACCACCAAGGGTGGAGCCTGCGCCCGCACGCAAAGTGGTCACGGCGCGGCCGCGTGCAGCACGAGCATGAGCCCAATGCACCTGTTCCTCGATCTGGATGGCACGCTGACCGACTCGCGCCCCGGGATCTTGGCGAGCATGCGTCACGCCCTGACGACTTTGGGCCTGGAGGTCCCGGCAGACGAGGCGCTCTCGCACTTCATTGGTCCGCCCACTCACGACGCGTTTCGAGAGCTGCTCCAGTCGAGCGATCCCGAGCTGAACGCGCGCACGATTGCCATCTACCGGCAGCGCTACTCCAAACTCGGCTTGTTCGAAAACAGTGTCTATCCGGGCATCTCGCAGGGTCTACAGGCCCTGCGAGATGCTGACATTCCACTGTTCGTGGTCACGTCGAAGCCGGAAGTCTACGCGAACACGATCATCGACCACTTCGAACTTCGCCAATATTTCAGCCGGGTGTACGGTTCGGAGTTGACCGGCGAGCGCAGCAACAAGGGGCAGCTGATCGCCCACGTGCTCAGGAGCGAGGGCATCTCGCAAGCGCACGCTTGGATGATCGGTGATCGCCTCCATGACATCGTCGGGGCTAAACAAAATGGGCTTCGCTCCGCAGGTGTACTCTGGGGTTACGGTTCGCTGGAAGAACTGAGCGCTGCGGGCGCCGACACGCTGTTTCAAACCGTGCCAGAACTAGTCCGCGCATTCACGAACCGAGCGTATCCGGCGTAGCTGTCGGGTAGCGCGTCGTGCTATTTATCGGCGCCCCGCAAATCTCGAATAGGGAGAAGGAACGACATGTCGGAACCGAGCTCAGACATTGCACTCATCGGCCTAGCCGTGATGGGTCAAAACCTGGTCATGAACATGAACGACCACGGCTTTACCGTGTCCGTCTACAACCGCACGGGCAGCGTCACGGACGAGTTCATGGCTGGCCCCGCAAAAGGCTCGAAAGTCGTGCCCACCAAGACGGTGAAGGATCTCGTCGCCTCGCTCAAGTCCCCGCGCCGCGTGTTCATCTTGGTCAAAGCCGGCGCTGCGGTCGATGCGGTGATCGATGACCTTACGCCCTTGCTGAGCAAAGGCGACATCATCATCGATGGCGGGAATTCGCACTTCCCCGACAGCCAACGGCGCTTCGACCAATTGAAGGCGAAGGGTATTCGCTTCGTCGGCAGCGGCGTATCCGGTGGTGAGGAGGGCGCGCGTCGGGGTCCGTCGATCATGCCCGGTGGTGACCCGGAAGCCTGGCCGTACATCAAGGATATCTTGCAAAGCGTCTCGGCCAAGGTCGATGGCGAGCCGTGCTGTGACTGGGTGGGTGAGGGCGGCGCCGGTCACTACGTGAAGATGGTGCACAACGGGATCGAGTACGGCGACATGCAAATGATCGCGGAAGCCTACGATTTGCTGAAGAGCGGCCTCGGCCTTTCCGCAGACGAGCTAAAAGCCGTGTTCGAAGACTGGAACAAGGGCGTGCTCGACAGCTATTTGATCGAGATTACAGCCGAGATCTTCGGACTGAAGGACACGGACGGCGGACCGCTGGTCGACAAGATCTTGGACGCGGCAGGCCAAAAGGGCACCGGCAAATGGACCAGCAACTCGGCGCTCGATCTGGGCATGCCGGTCACTCTGATCGGTGAAGCGGTGTTCGCTCGGGCGCTGTCGTCACTCAAGAGCGAACGCGAACGCGCGAGCCTCGCACTGAGCGGACCGAAGTCGGCGTTCAGCGGCGACAACAAGGCGTTCATCGAGGACGTGATGCTTGCGCTGTACGCCTCCAAGATCGTCAGCTACGCGCAGGGTTACATGCTTCTGCGCGAGGCGAGCAAAGAGTATGGCTGGAAGCTGAATTTCGGTTCGATCGCGCTGATGTGGCGCGGGGGCTGCATCATTCGCAGCCGCTTCTTGGGCGACATCAAGAAGGCCTTCGACAAGAACCCCGAGCTCGAGAACCTGTTGGTCGATGACTTTTTCCGCAAGGTGATCGACGAGAGTCAAACTGGCTGGCGGAAGACCATGGCCAATGCGGCGCTGCTAGGCATCCCGACGCCGTGCATGAGCTCGGCCTTGGCCTTCTACGACGGCTACCGTCGTCTTCGGTTGCCAGCGAATCTGCTGCAAGCGCAGCGCGACTATTTCGGCGCGCACACCTACGAGCGCACCGACAAGAAGCGCGGTGAGTTCTTCCACACGAACTGGACCGGCCGCGGCGGCAACGTCAGCTCGCGCTCATACAACGCATAGCGACCCACGTGTGTTCGCGAAAAGCCAGCTTTCCGCAGTGAAGGCTGGCTTTTTTCGCGTGTTCAGCGCTGCGGCACCAACTCGACGAGCGCCCAGTCCGACTCGTACTCGGCGCGCTCAAGGCGGAAACTGGGCGTGAACGCGGCGACGATCTGGGCTTCCATGGCGGTCAGAAAGCCAGTCAATATCACGCGCTCCGCGGCTAGCGCGTGACGCATCAGGTCGCCCGCGCAAGACAGTAAAGCCGGGGCCTCCAGGTTCGCGACGACCAAATCGAACCTACGCTGGGGCTGAGCCGCTGGCAGGGAGAATTGGCAGCGTTGTTCGAGGGCGTTCAGCCTGGCGTTGCTCCCGGCAGCCTCGATTGAAACCGGATCGATGTCGACGCCCCAAGCCGCCTCGGCACCCGACATCAACGCGACGAACGCGAGTACGCCGGTGCCCGAGCCGAAGTCCAGCACCGACAGCCCGGCACGCGCCCGGCATGCACGTTCGAGCGCGACTGACGCCAGGCGCGTGGTCGCGTGCGCGCCGTCGCCAAATGACAACTTGGGATCGAATAGGATGCGCTGCGACCCACTCGGCGCAGGCGTTTCGTCCCACTGCGGCTGTATCACCAAGCTCGGGGTGAGCGCTATTTGCCCGAGGTGCCGAGTCCAGGCGCTGGCCCAGTCCGAACTTTCGTCGACCTCGATACTGAGCGCGATGCCGTTCGGGCCGGGGGCTGCCTCGCGCAGCAACACGCGCGCGCGGGCCGCGATCGCCTCGGCACTCTCGCGGTCCGCGGCGTAGACCACGAGCCGTTTCGAATCGTCCTGTTCTTCGATTCCTCCCGCGCCTGCCTCGAACAGCACCGAACTCACGATGCTCGACAGCTTGCGAGGTGTCCGCACCAAGAGCTTTACCAACATCGACGCTTGCTCGCTCGTTCCCAGCCGGGCTCAGATGCCATGAAAGCGATTCAAATCGCTCCAATAATGCCCTAAATCGTGGATCAAATCGATATATGCCGCGAACTCAGCGGGCTTCACCAGATAGCTACAGGCTCCCGTCTGGTAGGCGGCAGCGATGTCGCGCTCGGCCTCGGAGGTACTCAGCACCACGACCGGAATGTGACTCACCTCTTCGGTCGCTTTCATCCGTCGCAGCACCTCGAAGCCATCGACACACGGCAAACGCAAGTCGAGCAGCACCAGATCGGGACGCGGTGAGCTCTGCGGGCCGCTGTGCATGCCCTCGCGCTTCAAATAATCGAGCGCCTGCTGGCCGTCGCTCAAGTGAGCGATGCACCTAACGCGACCTTGCAGACCGATCAGGCTTCGCAGCACGATCTCCGCGTGCGCCGGATCATCCTCGACCAACAAGATCGAAATCGGAGATGCGGGAGATTTCATGATTCCTCGCGTTTGGTTCCAGGCAGCGTGAAAGAGACGGTCGTGCCCAGGCCTGGGCCGGCAGACTCGACCCAAATTCGCCCGCCGTGGACGTCGATGATGCGTTTGACCAGGGCAAGGCCGATGCCGGTGCCTTCCAGCTCGGGATGCAATTTCTCGAACAGGCCAAACAGCTTGTGACGATGGCGCGAGTCGATACCAATGCCGTTGTCGCGCACGCGAAGCACGACTTCCCCCTCTACCTGCTCGGCGGTAAGCTCGATGCGTGGAGCCGAGACCGAGCTGGAAAATTTCACGGCATTGTCGATCAGATTCTGAAATACTTCGACCAGGCGTAATCGATCGCCGTACAGACTGATGGGCTCGGTCGTGATCACAAGTTCGGGCTTTTCGACGGCGATTCGCCCCGCGACCATAGCGAGAGCGTCGTTCACGAGCTGAGTGAGCGGCACGCGTTCCAGGGCATTCTGCTTACGCCCGACTCGCGACAGCTGCAGTAGATCCGTGAGCAGCGCGGCCATTCGGTCGGCTGCGGTCCTGATGAACGACACGTCGCGAGCCACGCTATCCGCGTCGCCTCGCTGAGCATCTTCCACTAGAAATCCCAAGAAGCTTTGAATGGTGACCAGCGGGCTCTTCAAATCGTGGGACACGGTGTACGTGAACCGGGTCAGTTCTTCGTTCTTGTGGCGCAACTCTTCTTCACGCAGGCGGCGCTCCGTCACGTCGCGACTGATGATCAAGACCGAGTCGATCTCCCCCGACTCGGACCGCTCAGGCACGAGCTGCGCCTCCCAGGTGAGCGTGACACCATCGGGGCCTTTGAAGTCGTCCTCGAGGCGGGTCGGCTCTTTGGAGTCGAACACGCGCTGAATGGCGGCGGTCCAGCGCTGGAGCTGGTCCGCGCTCATTCCCAGCTCGCCGTTGGTCTTTCCAAGTGCTTTTTCGAGCGGGACGCCGGTAGCGGCTTCGAATACTGGGTTGACGTACATGTACCGGTGATCGCGATCCAGCCGAACCACGAAATCGGGCAGGTTATTCGTGAGCGTGCGAAACTGCCGCTCACTCTGGGCGACCGCCAGCCCTGCGCGATACCGTTCGGTTACGTTTTGAGCTAAAATGAGGCCCTTTATTACTTCACCAGCGCTGTTACGCAACGGCACGTATTGGTAAAGGTAGCGCAGCTCACCGAACGGCACCTCTGCCGAGAAGCGCTCGCCTTGAAGCACCGCTCTCAGGTTGGGTTCGATGATTTTCGCGAACTCGGGCGGCAGACACTCAGCCGGCGTGAAGCCGACCATGTTTTCACGGCAGAACCCAGTTGCGGCAACCTCGGGGCCATCCACGAGTAAGAAGCGAAGCTCGCGATTGAACAATAGCACCGCACTGCCGGGGAAATTTTCGACCAACAAGCGGTATCGTTGTTCGCTCTGACGCAATTCTTCTTCGACGCGGGTGCGCTCGGTCACGTCGCGCGCGATACCCACGTACAAGTACGAGCCCTGACTCGGCATCCGAGTGATGGTCAAATCGACATCGACCCGTGTTCCGTCCTTGTCCAGGTGAGTCGTCTGGTAAGAAAGGTGCGGCTCCGACTCCAACCGGGAAACGACCGAATCGAACTGAAAGTTGGCTCTGCCCGTGAAGGCGGATACCGGCGCACCGATTACCTCCGAGCGAAGTCGCCCCAGCTGCCGACAGGCTGCGGCGTTGGCGTCCACCACGCTGCCCTGTGAATCAGCAAAAAAAATCCCGTCGTTGATGTATTCGAGCGTCGCCCTGAGCCCCGCCTCACCAGCTCCTTGCAAACCGCTCGCGACAGCGCTGTCCAAATCGCCCATGCTCGAATGCTCCTCTACAGGGTATCTGGGTGAAGCCGCAAGTCAACGCGCTTGGCGATCTCGCCCAGCGCGCTCATCGAGCGCGGGCTCAACGCTCGTCGAGCGCTTCGCGCACCTTGCGCGCCAACTCCTTGAGTGAGAACGGTTTCTGTAAGAAACAGAAGCCGCCTTCGAGCACGCCATGGGGCGCGATGATGTTCTCGGTGTAGCCGGACATGAACAAAACTCGCAGCTTGGGTATCGTTAGCGCAAGTCGCTCGTAGATCTGCCGGCCGTTCATGTTCGGCAAGACGACGTCGCTCAACAGCAGGTCGATGCTCGTACTCTGTTCTGCCGCCAACCGAAGCGCATCGCTGCCACGCGCAGTACTCAGCACGCGATAACCCTGGCTATGCAGGAACTTACTCACCAGCGATCGCACGAGCACCTCGTCTTCGACGAGCAGGATGGTTTCGTTGCCCTTGGGCAGCTCCGGCTCGACGAAAGTAACCGGCAGCGCCGGTGTCTCGTGCACCGAGGGCAGATAGATCCCAAACTCGGAACCTTGGCCCACGTCGGATTCGACGTGCACGAAACCGCCGCTTTGCTGGACGATTCCGTAAATAATCGACAACCCGAGGCCAGTGCCGCGCCCGGGCCCTTTGGTGGTGAAAAATGGTTCGAATAGGCGCGACAGTACGCCTTCGGGCATGCCGACTCCCGTATCCCTGACCGACAACAGGAGGTACCGCCCAGCGCGCGCCTCCAAGTGATTCTGGCACAGCTCCGCGTCGACCTCGACCTCGGAGGTTTCGATGCTGAGTTGACCGCCTTTCGGCATCGCGTCGCGCGCGTTGACCGCCAAGTTGATCAACACTTGTTCCATTCCGCTCGGGTCGACTCGCACCGCGCGCAGGTTGGCGCCTGGCCTGAACACGACCTGCACGTCCTCACCAATCAGACGTTCCACGATGCGCATCGCGCCGGACAGCAACTGATTCAAGTCTACCACCACGGGTTCGACCAGTTGCTTGCGACTGAATGCCAGCAGTTGTCCGGTCAAAGTTGCGGCGCGTTGCGTAGCCCGCTGGATTTCCAGCAGATCCCCGTGCGCCGGGTCACCCTCGGCGACGCCACTGAGCAAGATATCGGTGAAGCCCCGGATGCCAGTCAAGAGATTGTTGAAGTCGTGCGCGACGCCGCCAGCCAGCCTACCGACAGCCTCCATCTTGGACGCTTGTCGGAGCTGTTCTTCCAAGCGACGCTGGGCGATTTCCGCCTGTTTTCTGGCAGAAACATCGCGCAGAGTAGTGAGCAGCGCCACCCCGTCCCGGACCCGAACCGAGACCGTGCGCGCCTCGACCACGAGCTCACGACCCGAGCGATGCACGACGATTAATTCGCTCGGCGAACATGCCACACCCTCGAGGCAATCGGTGGCCATCGCACGCGCGGCCGCCAGGGAATCTCGATGGAAAAGCTTCAGATCGGGTACGGTTTTGCCGACCACCTCGTCACGTCGGTAGCCGAACATCTCCTCGGCAGCGCGATTGATATCGATCAAGGTGCCGTCGCTGGTCACGAATTTGCAGGCGTCGGGGGACGCCTCGAAGAACACGCGGAAGCGCTCCTCGCTCTCCCGAAGGGCGGCCTCCGCGGCCCGCCGGGACTCCACTAGGCCCCACTCGCGGAGCGCGCGCTCGACGGTTCGAGGCAAGGCTGAGAAGGCCTCGGGCGACTTCACCAAGTAGTCGAGCGCCCCGGCGCGCATGGCGCGCACTGCTGTTTGCTCGTCGCCATGACTGGTCATCACCAGGACTGGCAGCCCCGGCTGGCTGTTGGGGCCGGGCAGCAGCTCGAACGCTTTACCGTCCGCGAGGTTCAGATCGGCGAGGATCAACGCGGGTGGCCGTTCGGCGATCGCCAGCTGGGCCTCGGCCAGCGACACGGCGAATCGCAGTCCGAATCCACCATGTGCCGAGAGCACGCGTGCCATGGCCTCGGAATGAGCGGGGTCGTCCTCGACCACCAAAATGGCCGGCTGAACGCCGCCCTGTTCGATCATGCCGCGACAATCCTAGCCGTTTTCACGCCCTATCTATATCAGCAGAGCCCACGAATTGTCTCCTATCCACAAAACCCTGCGTATCCACAAAACGCCGCGGCCCGCAGTAGTTGCTCACTGCGGGCCGCGGACACGAGGCACGGGCCCCGCTACTGACTCAGTTCGTGATTGACGAAGCCACCGAAGCACCCGCCGTGGGCGAGGGTGAGACGCAGAACGGCTTGAGGCCACCAACCGTCAGCGGTGCGCATTGAGTGTCTTTGTCGCAGTCCCTCGCGACCGAGGCGCAGAACTTGTCCGCGCCGCACACCCTGCCGGTGAAGGTGCCACCCAGACCGGAAGCCGAGCAGTCCCGGTCCGATTCACAGGACTGGGCGCAAGAGCCGTCGTTGCATTTGTATGCGACATTGCGATTGGCGATCGCGCATTGCGAGTCCGTGATGCAAGTCGCGTCCGGGACGCACAACTTGGTCTTCTTCGCATCGCAGATCTGGCCTGCACCACAATCGATGTCGCGGGCGCACTTGCGATAACACTGCTTGTTGCCAGCGTAGCAAGTGCATTCACCTGCGGTGCATACATCACCGACGGGGCTGTCGACGATCTGCTTACCCTTGCAGGAATTGTCGTTGGTGCAGGCCATCGCAGCGGTTGCCCCGATGCAGGTTTTCGAATCCGGATTGCACGCAGGCACCGCCAGACCGAGGCGCGAGATGCTCGGGCAGCCGGTGGGAACGTCTGCGCCAGCGGCAACCACACAGTCGGGGCCGTACACGCAGGCATGCGTATCGCCGTCGCAGCTCCAGGTGTCGGCACCGCAATCGCAATACGTGGCTTGCTGAAAGCAGAGCTTCGCCGCGGTTCCCGCGGCGGGCGCGGTACAGTCGATCGTCGCGTCCGCGGCAATCTTGTCCGCGATGTCCTGACACGACTTGATGTCGGCCGTGTGCAGACTGAGTGGAAGTTGGCAGCAATCCGCGGCCTCGCTGCACTCGCCTGTACAGGTTAGGCCCGTCGGCTCGATGCCGAAATTCGCGAGGTCGCAGACGCCGATGCCGGTGCCTGCTGACGGGACACAGATTAGATCCTTGGTGCAATCGCCATTGACGCGGCAGCTCTCACCGCGTGCGCCGAGCTGAACGCCGGTGCTCCCGGTCATGCCGCCGTCACCCATGTCGCTCGCCGTACAGCGGTTGTTGAAACAGCCGAGCGTGTCGATGCAATCGAGGCGAGAGGAGCAACTCTCGCCTTCACCACCGCGCACGGGGGGCGCGGGGATGACTGCGCCGCCACCACTGCCGCCAGTCGCCGGTGGAGCCGTCTTGTAACAGACGTTGCTGATGCAGCTCAGACCATCGTCGCAATCGGCGGTTCGAGTGCAGGATTGTCCCGCCTTGCTGGTTACCGGCTTGCCGTCGGTGTCACCGCAGCCGACGAGCAGCGCAAACGCCATGCTGGTCGCACCGATTAAGGACATTACTAGAGAGCTACGCATCTGTTCCTCCAATTATTGCCAAGACCCCGACGCCCTCTCGCGCGATGAGCGCGATGCGAGAGAGCGACGGGATCAACCCACGCCTCGAGAACTGGGTCGAGCCCCGACGGGGCTCGGCCCTTCATTTCGTGATCAATTTGAATTCGATTCGGCGATTTTGCTGACGACCCTTGTCCGTCTTGTTGTCCGCAATCGGGTCGTCAGGTCCCGCGCCGTGGGTCTCGATACGGCCGGTATCGATACCCTTCGAAACCATATAGGTCTTGACTGAATTCGCTCGCGCCTCGGACAGATCGATGTTCGTCTGGCGCTCGCCAACGTCGTCGGTGAAACCGGTGATCAAGACGCGCAGATCTTTGTACTCGGTCAGGACTTTGACGGCCTCATCGAGCAATTTATTCGAATTCTTGCGAATCGTCGCTTTGCCGAAGTCGAACTCGATGCCCTTGATCACGCCCGCGAACTTGGCAACCGCCTTGGGCAACTCGTCGGGGCAGCCGTCCGCGTCCTCGAAGCCGTTCTTGGTCTCCGGCTGATCGGGGCACTTGTCCACGTCATCCGGGATGCCGTCGGCATCCTTGTCTCGCACGGGGCAACCGTCCGGCGCGATGCCCTTTTCCGAAGGGCATTTGTCATCTGGAACCAAGATGCCGTCCTGGTCCGGGTCCTTGTTTGGGCAACCGTCCGTTGGATTCGGCGGCAAGCCGTCCTCGGCCTCTTGCGGGCACGGATCACTCGCGTCGGGAACACCGTCTTTGTCGGTATCGACGACGACGACCGGCGCCGGACAGCCATTGGGCGCAACACCCGGCTGACTCGGACAGGCGTCCTGTGGATCGAAGAAGCCGTCTCCGTCCGAATCGACCGGAGGCGGGGTTGGCTGGTAGGGAGTGCGGCCCAGCGTGAAGCTCAGCCCCAGCAAGAATTCGGTATTGTGCACCAAATCCCCGTCGACGACGCCGGCGATCAGCATATTTTTTTGCATCAGATTGTCGCGAAAATCGAAGCGCGCGCTCAGATACTCGTTGAATGCCCACTTGGCTCCGAGGCCCCAATGCATTTCCGGATCACTGTCCGTGCCGAGCGTGTCGGGGTGGCTCTTCATGGTCATTCCGCCGAGGCCGAGCACGACGAAGGGCACCAAGCGATAGCCCGGATACTGCGCGATCAAATGCGCGCGATAGGTCCACACCGTAGCGCTGCGATCGTCGCTTCCAGTCTTGGTGGGGATGACCCCGAGTTCGCCTTCGACACCAAGGAACGAGAGCGGATAGAAGGCCGCGCGCAGACCGAGGTCGAGCCCCGTGCTCAAGCTCTGGTGACCGTTTTGGGTGTCCTGAACGAGATTGAGATCCTGAAGGTTGTGTTGTTTTGAAAAATTTGCCAAACCACCGTACAGGCCGAGTTCGAGTGCCATCGGGAGCGGCCGATATCGTTCCCAGAAGCCGTCCCCTGTGCCAGCGTCGGCGGCGGCCGACACGCCGCTGGGCCCGCCCAGGGAGACCGAAGCGTTCGCACTGGCGGCGGGGGCAGTCCCAGGCGTCGGATCCGCTGCCTGGGCGGATGACGCGAACGTGGGGATCGACAGCAGGCACGCTGCACTGAGGGACTTCGATAGACGCATCATCGGTTCACCACCTCTCGAGAAAAAACGAACCGATAGACCAGCAAGGCTACGCTGGGCAATCTTCCAGTCGGCAAATCGACAATTGCCACCCCCACTCCCTCCGTGGCCGCTCGTTCGAGTGTGGCCAATTTGGCGCAATCTCGCGAAAAAGGGCAGCACCGGTCAGCGAGTGCCGCAATTCGTCGCTAGCCAGTCCAAGCCCGCTGAGGAGCTCCAGATTCAGCATGCTGGACATGCGGTCACCGGAAGAGAAGGAGGCCGCGTTGGCGGCGCTGGCCGTCGATGATAAATCGGGCTCAGCACCGTGCGCGTCGTCGTCGCTCCCAACGCACTCAAAGGCAGCCTCACTGCGTTCGAAGCGGCCTCGGCCATCGCCCGCGGGCTGCGCGCGGCCGACAGCAGCATCGAGATTACTAGCCTGCCGATCGCTGACGGTGGGGATGGAACGAGCGCAGTGCTACGGGCCGCAGGGAACGGAGTGATCCGCGAAACGATCGTTCCGGATCCGCTGGGTCGACCCGTGCGCGCGAGCTTTGGCTTGCTCGACGAGGGTCGCACTGCGGTGCTGGACGTGGCGACCGCTTCGGGCATCGCGCTGCTCCAGTCACACGAGCAGGATCCCCTGTTGGTGAGTAGCCGGGGCACGGGAAAACTGCTCAGCACCGCACTCGACGCTGGCGTCGAGACTGTGATTCTCGGCGTCGGCGGCAGCGCGACCGTCGATGGAGGCGCGGGCCTGCTCGCTGCGCTCGGTGTGGGCTTGCTAGATGAAACGGGCACGCCGATTGCGAGCGGGGGCGCAGGCCTTGCACGGCTTTCGCGCATCGAATTGTCGCGCGTACATTCGGCGCTCGCACGCGTGAGGTTGCGAGTCGCCTGTGACGTGGATAGTCCATTGCTCGGCCCGCGAGGAGCGGCGATGTCCTTCGGTCCGCAAAAGGGCGCAACCCCAAACGCGGTGCTCGAGCTAGAACAAAATCTCGACCACTTCGCGGACGTGATCGAGCGGACCACCGGCCGCGAAGTGCGTAGCGTGGTTTCGGGTGGTGCGGCTGGCGGCATCGCTGCCGGTTTGTTCGGAGTGCTCGGAGCGACTCTCGAACCCGGGATCGATTTGGTGCTGGAAAGTGTGGGCTTCGATCAGGCCTTGCTCGGAGCCGACCTCGTGATTACCGCCGAAGGGCTGCTCGACCAGCAGAGCTTACAAAACAAGGGACCGTGTGGGGTGGCGCGCTGGGCCAAACGACGCCGCGTGCCGGTGATTGCACTGGTGGGCGGTATCGAAGACGATGTAAGGCCAGCTGATTTTGGCGATTTTGCCGGCATATTTTCAATCTGCCGGCGTCCGATCTCACTCGCAGCAGCGATCGAGCGGGCGGCAGAGTTGTTACAAAGCTCGGCAGAAGCAGTGCTGCGCACCTGGCTGACCAGCCTTCGAGGATGATATCGGAGCTACCGAGAGCGATCGAGGCAGACCGTGTCGCAATTGACTCTCGCTCGTTTCGGCACCAACTCCTTTTTTGTCGCTTCGCGCAACACTTGGGAAACACTGCGCTTTGCCCGCCCCTCGTAGAACACTAGCGGTCGTCGAGGGGCTTCCTTCTGCCCCCGGCTCGTGCGAAACGAGAGGGGTGAGCCTCGCAACACACCTCGAAGTCCGCCCTCAAGATCGGCCCTTGCAAGAAGACGTGCGCTACTTGGCGTCGGCGCTCGGCCAAGTCATCAAACGCCTCGAGGGGGACGCGGTGTTTCAGGCGGTCGAAGACCTGCGGTCGGCTTGCCGGGGCCGTCGTCGCGGAGAAGCAACTGCCGCGGATCTCGACACGTTGCTGGCGCGGGTTTCGGACTTTCCGCTGGAGGTCGCGGCACCGGTGGCTCGCGCCTTCACGCTGTTCTTCTTCTTGATCAACACCGCGGAACAAGTACATCGAGTCCGTCGGCGCCACGCTTACGAAGACGGCGCCGAACACTCCGCGCAACCCGCCAGCATCCGTTGGGCATTCGAAAAGTTGCGCGACAGTAAGCGCAGCGCCAACGACGTCCGTGAGTACTTGCGTGAACTCGAAGTGCGACCCGTGCTCACGGCGCACCCCACGGAAGCCACGCGGCGTACCCTGCTGCAACTTCAGGCTCGCTTGGCGGACGCCCTGCTCAAGCGCGAAAACTCACCGCCCGAGGAACGCGCGCGCATCGAGAACGCGATGGGCGCGGAGATCGAACTGCTGTGGTTGACGGACGAGGTCCGGCGCGATCGCCCTAGCGTGCTCGACGAAGTAAGCTCGGTGATTTGGTATTTGGAAGACCGGCTACTCGACGCCTCGGTTCAAGTGAGCGAGAGCGCCGAGCGTGCGTTTCAGCTGGCGTTCGGCGAACCGCTCGGGTTTTCGCTGCGCTTGCCCATGGGCAGCTGGGTCGCGGGCGATCGCGACGGCAACCCGTTCGTCACGCCGGAAATCACGATGGCCGCTGCGCGACGCACGGCCCACGCGCTGCTCGGCTTGTACCATCGCAAACTCTGGCAGCTGGTGCAGCGCTTGTCCGTTTCGGATCGCTTGGGCGGCGTGCCGGACGTACTCCGTCAATCGCTCGAACGCGACAAGCCGCTCCTGCCCAAGCTCTGGGAGATGAATCGAAAGCGTGACGAGCACGAACCGCTCCGGCTCAAGCTCACGTTCATTTCCGGCAAGCTGGAAGCGACTCGGCGCGAGATCGCCGCGCGAGATTCCGGGCAGGCCGAGCGCGTGTCGGGAGCGTACGCTTCGGCCGAAGAATTTTGGCAGGATCTCGACGTCGTCCGCCAGTCACTGGTGCACGCGCGTGCCGAACACGCGCGGCGCAGTCTGCTCGATCCCCTGATCGGCCAAGTCGAAGTATTGGGTTTCGCAGGCTACTACTTGGATCTGCGCGAAGACTCCGAGATGCATACGCGCACGCTGGCCTCGATCGCCAAGGCCGTCGGCGTGCCGGAACTGGACGACGCCGCCATTCACCGCGAATTGATGGGCCTGCGCCCACTCGTCTCAGCGTACGCGCCGCTGGATGAAGAGGCCGCCCGCACCGCCAAGCTGTTTCACACCATGCGTGAGGTGCAGGACGAGTTCGGCGAGCGCGCCGCGCAGACCTACATCATTTCGATGACCAAGACTTCTACCGACATGCTGCGCGTGCTGGTTTTGGCTCGCGAAGCGGGCCTGGTCGATCTTGCGCGCGAAGAGCCGTTCTCGCGCCTGGACGTGGTGCCGCTGTTCGAAACGCAGGCCGACTTGTTCAACGGCCCTTCGATCATGAAGACCTTGTTCGCCGACCCCGTGTACCTGCGCCAGCTCAAAGCGCGCAAGATGCATCAAGAAGTGATGCTCGGTTACTCCGACTCCGCCAAGGACGTCGGCGTCGTGGCAGCGGCCTGGGAGCTATACCGAGCACAAGAGGCTCTGGCCGAAGTCTCTCGCGAAGCGGGCGTCACGCTGACGCTGTTCCACGGTCGCGGCGGCACCGTGGGCCGCGGCGGCGGCTCACCGGTGTACCGCGCGTTCACGGCCTTGCCCCCGGGCACCGTGTCCGGCCGCGTCAAGATCACGGAGCAGGGCGAAATCATCTCCCAAAAGTTCGGCATCTTGTCGATCGCCGAGCGCAGCCTGGAAGTGATGCTGACCGGCACTTTGATGGCGAAATTCTCGGATTTTCGCACGGAGCTCGAGCCGGGTGCCGAAGCCCGCTACCGCGAAGTGATGGCGCGCTTGAGTGAGTCGTCACAAGCCGCGTTCCGCAAAGTCGTGCACGATGACACGGCCTTGTTTCAAATGTTCCTCAAGGCCACGCCGGTACGGGAACTCGGGCACGTGCACTTCGGGTCGCGTCCCGCCTATCGGGAGCGAGGAGCCGGGACCATCAAGGGCCTGCGCGCCATCCCCTGGAACTTCGGCTGGACCCAGATGCGCCTGATGGCCTCGGCCTGGCTCGGTGCGGGCACCGCGCTCGATCAAATCATCGCCGAACCGGGCGGGCTCGAGCTGCTCAAGCAGATGGCCAAGAACTGGCCGTTCTTCAGCGATCTCTTGGACAAGATCGAAATGGTCTGCGCCAAGGCAGACATCGACGTGGCGAACCTGTACGCGCGCGAGCTGGAGGCTGATCCGGCGGTGATGGGCGGACTGGTCGCGGAGTTCAAGCGCACCGTGCAGTGCCTGCACATGATTCGCGAGCGCGACATGTTGCTCGACCACCGCTTCTTGCAAGGCGCACTCACGCTCCGGAACCCGTACGTGGACGCGCTGAATTTGTTGCAAGTGAGCTTGCTCAAGAAGAAGCGGAAGCTCGCCGAAGACGACCCGCAGCTCAAATTGCTCGACGCCGCCTTGGGCACGACCCTGAACGGGATCGCGCAAGGTATGCGCAATACCGGTTAAAATCGGGCGAATCGGGCGCCGGATGGTCAAACGTCGGCGCCGGTACTAGGGATCGAGCGTGAGCTCGGGTCCCACCTTCGGCACGCTGCGCTCGGGTCGCTATGCGGTAATTGGTGAGCTCGGCTCGGGCTCACAAGCGGAGACACTCGACGCCGTCGACAAGCTGAACGGCCGCGCGGTCGCCATCAAGCGCTTCCAAGTGCGTGGCGCCAAGAGCTGGAAGGACGTGGAACTCGCGGAGCGCGAGGCGCGCGTGCTGGCCACCCTGTCGCACCCGAACTTGCCCGTCTACATCGAGCACTTCGAGGAAGACGGTGCGCTCTACTTGGTGATGGAGAAAATCGATGGCGAGACTCTGGCCTCGCTCCGCCGCCGCCGCACGACGTTGACGCACGCGGACGTTGCACGCTTTCTGACGGACGCTGACAGCGTGCTGTCGTACCTGCACTCGCGCGTCCCGCCCATCATCCACCGCGACATCAAGCCCGGCAACGTCATCCGGCGGCATGACGGCAGCTTTGCGTTCGTCGATTTCGGCTCGGTGCGCGATCAGCTGAAGCCCGAGGGCGGCAGCACCGTGGTCGGCACGTTCGGCTACATGGCTCCGGAGCAATTCCAGGGGCGTGCGCTGCCCGGCAGCGACGTGTACGCAGTCGGAGCGACGGCTTTATCGCTCGTCACTGGTCGTGAACCTGAAGATTTGCCTCACCGCGGGCTAGCCATCGACGTGCGCGCAGCGTTGGGCAGCGGAGCCGAGCCATGGCTGGTACGCGTGTTGAGCACGATGCTCGATCCCGACCCCGACAAACGCGCCGCGCGCGTGCCTGCCCCAGGCTCTGACCGACGCGCAGCACGCGACGCCGCCGCCACTCCCGCCGCAGCAGGCGATTGGCGGGAGCTGCGCGAACAAGGGCGAGAGCAGCGTCGGCGGATCCGCGACGAGAGTCGCCACTTGCGACACGAACTCAAAGAGCAAGTTCGCCGAGAGACACGCCGTGCACGCCGCGCCGGGCGCGGCCTGCACGGCGAACGAACGAGGCGCCGGCACGGCTTCGGCCCCGGCGGTCCGCTGTTATTGATGCTCGTGGTGCTAGCGCTGACTGCGGCCCGCCTGGCCGCTTGGGGTCTATTTCGAGTTTTCCTCCCCACCCTACTGTTCGCGTTGTCGCTGTTCTTCGGCAGCCCGCTACGGCGCGCCGCCTGGCGTTGCCGGGAGGTAGGCGTCGAAGTCGAGGGCGGGCTCCGTCACGCCTTGGATGAGCTGCGCGGCCGGCTAGTGGGCAATGAAATCGACGTGGACGGCAGCGAAATCGACCCTGTCGCGCCGGAAAGGGCTCCGAGGACGCGCGTTTCCGGAAGCCCGTCGCGCGTGGAGGTCCAGCCGGAAGCGGACTTGGACGACTATGGCGAGCCGATTGACCAGCGCGAGCGGCGCGAACCGCGCTGAACTACTCGGACTTGTTGTTCGGCTCGCGCTTCTTTTTTTCGAGCTCGGGCACAACGCGCGCGACGCGCTTCTGCACGACTTCTTTGACCATGCGCAGCAGGTTGTTTTCGTCCGTGGACTCCGCCAGCAGACCGAGCGGGATGCGGAAGCCACCCATGTCCGCGCGCCCGCCACCGTAGGGTCGACCTTGGTTGTCGTCACCGAAAGCGTTCTGCATGAACAGCGCCGGGTCCACGCTGGCGCGGCTGGTACGAAGCGAACCGTCGATGCGATCTTCGACGACCCCGAACACGAGCACGGTGTCGATGTCCTCACGACGCAAAATGAAGTCCGCTGCCATCGGGATGGCATCGCGATTGTTCGCCGACACGCGCCCGACGCTGGCAATCGCAAAGTCACGCACGACTTCGAGGTCCAGCAACGAGCGACCCACGGCTTCCATCGACTCCGCGGTGAGCGTCCGACGGCCCACTCGGCTGAGTGTCTCGGAGTCGCAAAACGGCTTCAAATAGGCAGCTGCACGAAAATCTGCCGGAGTGCCGAAAGCAAAATCGTCGGTATCGGTCTGGATGCCGAAGAACATCGCGGTGGCGACGGCCGCGTCGTCATTGCCCTCGGCTCCGAAGGGCGCCAGCCCGCGCTCGGCGTACTCGGCGTAAATCGTACAAGTTGCCCCGACATCGTGACGAATGTCGACGAACGGCGCTTTCGGCACCGACGGCGGACGGTGGTGGTCGACGACCGTCAACAGCTTCAGGCTCTCGGGCAGCTTGATGCTCGACTCGCTGGCGCTGGCATCGACCAACGCCAAGTAGCCGTACTGCTCCAAATCCGACATCTCAGACACGCGCACCATCGGCACGTTGAGCAGCTTCACCAACGCACGGTTCTCGGAGCGCGAGAGCGGCAGCACGTGTGCGATGGTTGCCGACACGCCCATGCGTTCACACAAGCGCTTGTGCGCGAGGGCGCTGCCGATACCATCGGGGTCGGGATGACCACCTAGTAAAATCACGTGCGGCTTGTCGACGGCGCTAGCGAGCACACGCTCGAGCTCTGAACCCTTATCAGGCTGACCCATGGCGACTCCGTAGCTTATGTCTCGACCGCGACGGAAGCCCACACCAGGAAAAGGACTTGGGCTACTCATTAGGCGTCCTGACGGCCACTTATACGCCCAGGGTTATCGCCCCGCCCGAAACTTCGGATAAATTCTGTAAATTCCAGAACTTACAGTTTTGCAACGGCGCTCAACCGAAGAAACGGCGCAAAAATCGGCCTTTGCCCTGGGTCGGTGTACTATCCCCGAACGCCCGTGCACCGAATTGCCGTCTTCAGCCTGTTCGTTGTAGCCTTTGGCTGCAAACGCGAGCCCAAGAGCGATGCTGCCGCTCCTCCCAAATCGAGTGTCACTGCAAGCGCGCCCGCGGCGTCCCACGCTCCGGTCAATTCGGCAGCGCTGCTCGACAGCGCTGCACCGACCGCTGCCACACCTGGCGCTGACGCCGGCAAGAGGGGCAGCGCTTCTGCGCCAGATGCGCGTCGCTACCGCTGGCTAGGCGCGGACAATCTGAAGTACCCCGCCCCTGTGGATTCGCTCGAGGCTCGCTTCCCGACGCCCCCCGGCTACCAGCGGGTCGCAGTCGCAGCGGGCTCGTTTGGTGAATGGCTGCGCGGACTACCGCTTGCTGCGCCGGGCACGGCCGTGGTGAACAACAGCGGGGACACGGTGTTCTCCGGTGATGACGCCTACGTCGCGGCGGTCATCGCTATCGACGTGGGCGCCGGCGATTTGCAGCAAAGCTCGGACGCGGTCATCCGCTTGCACGGCGAGTGGCTGTGGGCAAACGATCAGCCTAGCGCCATCAGCTACAAGAGTACGACCAAGCTCGACATGCCCTTTTCGCGCTGGGCCAAGGGACAGCGTTTGCTCGCGGCAGGGCCGAACATGGGTTGGGTCGTGAAGGGCAAACCGAAGGAACCCACGTACAACGACTTCCGGCAATACATCGACGCGGTGATGCTGTGGTCGAACAACGTCTCGCTGGCGATGCGGGCGAACCACGTGGCAGATCCCGCGCAGCTCACCGCCGGAGACTTCTTCCTGCAAACGCGCGGCAAAGGGCATGCGCTCTTGGTGCTCGACGTCGCCCAGAAGCCGACTGGCGAGCGCGTGGCGTTGCTCGGGCAGGCCTTGCAGAGCCCAGCGCAAAGCATGCACGTGATGCGGCTTGGGCATGCCACGGCCTGGTTCAGCATGCGGCCGCCCAATCCCGTACTCACGCCGCGTGCCGACGAGTTCTCCTGGACTGACTTGTCCCGCCTCGATCCCAAGAAAGATGCCGAGTAGTGGCCGCCGGCCCGCAGCTGGTTCAACCAAATTAGATCAATGATCACAAGCGCTTATGTCGCGCATGGGCTTAGACCACAAAAACGCACTTGACGAGTTTACCGGGGAAGAGCAGCTTTCACCCCTCGATGACCGCGGCTTACGCCTCCATGACCCCCGCCTCTGCCGCTGGCAGGAGCGCGTGCGTGTCTGTCGCGTTTGGCGGCGTCGTCGTAGTCGGACTCGGGCTTATTAGCCCGTGTGCGGTGGCCGGCTGACCTGAGAACGCAGCTCAGTAAAGTTTTTGCCCCCGCACCCACCGAGGTACGGGGGTTTTTTAGTTTCAGCACTCTGGATTCATCCGCTTTTTACGCGAACTTTCCTTACGCAACGAATCGACGCGCAGCTACTAGGCAGCGAGGAGAACAACGTGGCCTCACCGATGAAGAGCATTACCGAACCCCACGCAGGGACCGCTTCTCACGAAGCCGAACTGCAAACCCTGACCGGCTCCCAAATCATCTGGGACACGCTCGTTCATGAGGGGGTCTCCGTCGTCTTCGGTTACCCCGGCGGCGCGATCATGCCGGCCTACGACGCGATGCCGGCCTACCCGATCCGGCACGTGCTGGTTCGTCACGAGCAAGGCGCCGCGCACATGGCGGATGGCTATGCACGCGCGTCCGGGGGCGTGGGCGTATGCATCGCGACCTCCGGTCCGGGCGCCACCAACCTGGTTACAGGCATCGCCAACGCGATGATGGACTCAATCCCGATGGTTTGCATCACGGGGCAGGTCGCCTCCTACCTGATCGGCAGCGATGGCTTCCAAGAAGTCGACTTCACCGGCGTGACGTTGCCCATCACCAAGCACAACATCTTGGTGACGCGGACTCAAGACATCATGCCGGCCATCCGTCAGGCGTTTTACATCGCGAGTTCCGGGCGACCGGGTCCGGTGGTGGTCGACATCACCAAAGATGCGCAACAAGGCAGCATCGAACATCGCTACGATCCCTCGCCCATCCGCTTGCCGGGCTACCGCCCGGAGCATCATCCGGTGTCGCGGGAGATCGAAAAAGCCGCCGAGATGATCAAGGCTGCGAAACGCCCGATCATCTTCTGCGGTCATGGCGTGATCGAAGCCAACGCCACGGCCCAACTGCTGGAGTTCGTTCAGAAGACCAACATCCCGGTCGCGTTGACGCTGCTCGGTCTGGGCGGTTTTCCGGCGACGCATCCGCTGAGTTTGGGCATGATGGGCATGCACGGCGAGGCGTGGGTGAACACCGCGATCCAAGAAGCGGATCTGATCGTCGCCATGGGCATGCGCTTCGACGACCGCGTGACTGGCAATCTGAAGACGTACGCCCAGAACGCCAAGAAGATTCACATCGAGCTCGACCCGGCCGAGATCAACAAGAACGTCAAGGTGGACCTGCCGTTGGTCGGTGACGTGCGTGACATCTTGCGCATGTTGCTGCCGCAAATCGAGAAGCGCAGCTGCGAGGATTGGAACGCGCACATCTCCGAGCTGAAGGGCAGCAGTGCCGTGCGGGAGATCCAGAGCTTGCCCGACAACGGACGGCTATTCGCCGCGCACGTGATTCACGATCTGTGGCGCTACACGCAAGGCAAAGCCTTGGTCGTGACGGACGTGGGTCAGCACCAGATGTGGGAAGCGCAGTACTACAAGCACGACTACCCTCGGAAGCTGCTGACTTCGGGCGGCGCGGGCACGATGGGCTTCGCACTGCCCGCGGCCATGGGCGCGCGCATGGCCTGCCCAGACGATGAAATTTGGGTGGTGGTCGGTGACGGCGGCTTCCAGATGACCGCCTGCGAGCTGGCGACCTGCGCGCAGGAGGACATCAAGGTCAACGTTGCCATCATCAACAATGGCTTTTTGGGCATGGTCCGCCAATGGCAGCAGTTCTTTTACGGTGGTCGCTACGTAGCGACGCCGATCAAGAGTCCGGACTTCGTGAAGCTCGCGGACGCGCACGGCTTGAAGGGACTGCGCGTCACCAAGCGTGAAGAAGTCCAGGCCGCGGTCGAGGCCGCACGCGCCTTCAAAGAGACTTGCATCATCGATTTTCGCGTCGAACAGGAAGACAGCGTGTATCCGATGGTGCCTGCCGGCGCCGATTTGGACAACATGATCCGCCGCCCGGTACCCGCTGCCGCGGCCGGCGGTGAATTGCCGTCGGAGGAGCTGCCCGGCGAAGCGATCAAAGACGTGCCGCCGCACAATCCCATCTTCGAAACCGGCAAGGATCATTGAGACATGGCCCAATCAGAATCTCCGACCCTGCGCCACTTCGTCGCTTACGTGGAAGACCAGCCTGGCGTTCTCAATCGGGTCACCTCGCTGTTTCGCCGCCGCTGTTACAACATCGTGTCGCTCAACGTCGGTCGTACCCATGAGCTGGGCGTCTCGCGCATGACCTTCGCAGTCGAGGCAGATGAAGACACCGCGCGCCGCATCGAAGCCAACTTGTACAAGCTGGTGAATGTGCTGAGCGTGGAAGACATCACCGACAAGCCGAGCCTTACGCGGGGCCTGGCTTTGATCAAAGTCACCGTAGGCCAGGAAAAGCGCTCGGAAGTGCTGCAGTTGGTCGAGGTGTTCCGCGGGCAGGTGATCGATCTCGACCTCGACACCATGATCATCGAACTCACCGGCCAACAGAGCAAGATCGATACGCTCGTCACCGTGCTCGCTCCTTTCGGCATTGCCGAGATGGTGCAGACCGGCACTGTAGCCATGACGCGCGGAGAGAAGGGCGGCGCAGCCGTCGGCGCAGCCCAACAGCCCCCGAACCTCCGCGGCGTGTTCGCCGCTTGATCTCGTCGGCTCTCCAATCCAAAATTTCTCTCAATCCTGATGCTCGAATGCCAGCATAGAACCCGCCCGCCAAGTTCTGGTTTCGGCCAGGCTTTGGCGAGCACCGGTGCGGAGCGTACTGCCTGTACGTGAGTACCGGAGCGACGCGCTTCGTGACACCCGACGGGGTGCAGCCAAGACGACGCCTCCGTCGTCGGGGGTTTCACCCCGCACCCGCTGAAGTGCCCTCCTTCGGGATCACGAAGCGCGTCAATCAGCGGGACCCCACCGCGGACTTTTGGGGCCCCAAACCCGAAAAGAAGATGCCAGCGAGCACCTAGCCGAAATGAGACTGCCTCAACCCCAACCCCGATTAAATCCATGACAAGCCCAGTTAAGAAACACACGATCCCCCCTCGAGACTACGTGCGAATCTTCGACACGACGCTCCGTGACGGCGAGCAGGCGCCCGGTGCGACGCTTACGTCGGAAGAGAAGCTCGAGGTGGCCCGTGCGCTTTCACGGCTGGGCGTGGACGTGATCGAAGCTGGCTTTCCGTCCGCCTCGCCGGATGACTTCCAGGCGGTGCACGACATCGCAGAGACGGTCGGCATCGAGCCCATCGCGGGTCGTCCGGGTAGCGAGCCACCGATCGTCTGTGGCCTGGCCCGCGCCACCGAAAAGGACATCCAGACCGCCTTCGATGCCATCAAGATCGCCAAGTTCCCGCGCATCCACGTGTTCTTGGCGACTAGCCCGCTGCACCGCGAGCACAAGCTGCGCATGTCCAAAGAGCAAGTGGTCGCACGCGCACGGCAGATGATCACGTTCGCCAAATCGCTGTGTGACGACATCGAATTCAGTCCGGAAGATGCCGGCCGCACGGAGCCGGAGTTCTTGCACGAGGTGCTGACCGCAGTGGTCGAGTGCGGCGCGACCACGCTGAACATCCCGGACACGGTAGGCTACACCGTGCCCTCCGAGTTCGGTGCCATCATCGCTGGGATCATGAAGAACGTGAAGGGCGTCGAGGACGTGGTGGTCTCGGTGCATTGTCACGACGATCTGGGCCTGGCCACGGCCAACGCCTTGGCCGGCATCATGGCTGGCGCTCGCCAAGCCGAAGTCACGATCAACGGCATCGGTGAACGCGCGGGCAACACCTCGCTCGAAGAGATCGTGATGACGCTGCAAACGAGGCAGCCGATGTTCGGCTTGCGCACCGGCATCGACGCCACGCAGTTGGTCCGCACCAGCCGTCTGGTCAGTCTCCGCACCGGCATGGTCGTGCCGCCAAACAAAGCAATCGTGGGCGCCAACGCCTTCGCGCACGAATCGGGCATTCACCAGGACGGCATGCTCAAGCACGCCGGCACCTACGAAATCATGCGACCGGAAACGGTCGGCGCGAGCAAGACGCTGCTCGTGATGGGCAAGCACTCCGGGCGCCATGCCTTCACGGTGCGCTTGAAGGAGCTCGGGCACGTCTTGGAGGGCGAGGCATTGGAAGCCGCCTTCCAGCGCTTCAAGATCCTGGCCGACAAGAAGAAGAGCATCACCGATGCGGACCTCGAGGCCCTCGCGGCCTCTGAGGTTGGGCGCGGCGTCGAGTACTACGCGCTGGATGCCGTGCAAGTCACCTGCGGCTCGAACGGGATGCCGACCGCCACGGTGCGTCTGCGCTGCCCGGATGGGCAGCTCCGCACGCAAGCCGCAGTCGGCACGGGGCCCGTGCACGCCGCCTTCACCGCGGTCGACGAAATCGTGAACGCGCCGAGTGAGCTCGTCGAGTACACGATCAACGCAGTGACCGAAGGCATCGATGCGCTCGGCCACGCCAGCGTTCGCGTGCGCGCCATCGGTGGCAGTGACGGCCGACTCAACGCGCAGCACGGCAGCGGCGGTGCCGCCATCGTGCACGGGCAAGCCGCAGATTCGGATGTCATCGTGGCCAGCACCAAAGCGTACCTCGGTGCGCTGAATCGCTTGCTCGTGACTCTTGGAACGTACGAAAAACAAGCCGAGAAATCGCAAGTGCGAGAACAGACGACGGGAGCCGCAGAGTAAGCATGGCAAAGACGCTTTTCGAAAAAATCTGGAACGAGCACGTCGTGGTGGAGGAGCAGGGTCGTCCCGCCGTGCTCTACGTCGATTTGCACCTGATTCACGAGGTCACCTCGCCGCAGGCATTCTCGGGTCTGCGAGCGCGCGGCCTCAAAGTGCGCCGCCCCGAGCGCACGGTCGCGACGATGGACCACTCGACACCGACCTTGCCCAAGGCGCTGCAAGTGATCGATGACCAAGCGCGCGCTCAGCTCTCGCAGCTCGAGAAGAACTGCGCGGACTTCGGTATTCGCCTGTTCGCGCTGGGCAACGACAAGAACGGCATCGTGCACGTGGTCGGTCCGGAGCGCGGTTTCACGCAGCCGGGCATGACCATCGTTTGCGGTGACAGCCATACCTCGACGCACGGCGCGTTTGGTTCGCTTGCCTTCGGCATCGGCACGAGTGAAGTGGAGCATGTGCTCGCTTCGCAGTGCTTGCTGCAGTCCAAGCCGAAGACCATGGAAGTACGCATCGACGGCACGCTATCTCCGCACGTCACCGCGAAGGACATCATCTTGGCCGTGATCGCCAAGATCGGCACGGGTGGCGGCACCGGCTACGTACTCGAATACACCGGCAGCGCAATCCGCGCGCTGGACATGGAAGCGCGCATGACGGTATGCAACATGAGCATCGAGGCCGGTGCACGCGCGGGACTCATCGCGCCGGACCAAAAGACCTTCGAGTACGTGAAAGGCAAAGAATTTGCGCCGAAGGGCGCCGCTTGGGATGCGGCCGTTGAACGCTGGAAGCAGCTTCCCACCGACCCGGGCGCTACTTACGACACGCTCGTCACACTCGACGCGAACAAGATCGAGCCGATGATTACCTACGGCACGCACCCCGGTATGGCCGTACCGGTCACGCAGGCGCTGCCAGCAGCGACTGATTTCAGCGCCGGCTCCGAGCGGCAAGCCTTCGAAAAGGCAATGACTTACATGGGCTTGGAGGGCGGGCGCTCGCTTGTCGGGCAAAAGGTGGATGTGGTGTTCGTGGGCTCCTGCACGAACGGTCGCATCAGCGATCTCCGGCTCGCAGCCTCGGTGCTCAAGGGCCGCCACGTGGCTCCCGGAGTACGCGCACTGATCGTGCCTGGCTCGCAAGAAGTGAAGCGCCAGGCCGAGGCCGAAGGGCTCGATCGCATCTTTACGGACGCGGGCGCGGAGTGGCGTGAAGCCGGCTGCTCGATGTGCATCGCCATGAACGGCGATCAACTCTCGCCTGGTCAATACGCGGTCAGCACCTCCAACCGCAACTTCGAAGGTCGTCAGGGCAAGGGCGGACGCACCTTCTTGGCCTCGCCGGCAACGGCAATGGCATCCGCCATCACCGGCAAAGTGACAGACGTCCGCTCCCTGGCCGGTGGCGCAGCCCCCGACCCACTGAAATGAATTCAGCGGGGTCCCAGCTCCGGGTTTTGGACCCCTGTCGTCAGGGGCTCGGCCCCCTCCCCGCTGAAGTGTCCCCCTTCGCGGATCACGACGCACGTAATTCAGCGGGGCCCCGCCCCAGGTTTCGGGGGCCCCACCCCGAAACCTTCCGTAAAAACTCCGTCAGCCCTGAGTAAGACCCAATGGCAAGCTTTACCAAGATCACGTCACACGCCGTCGTCATCACGTCAGAGAATATCGACACCGACCAAATCATCCCCGCGCGCTTCTTGAAGGTGCTGGACAAGGACGGGCTCGGCAAGAGCCTGTTTTGCGATTGGCGCTATAACGCCGATGGCTCGGATAAGGCCGATTTTCCGCTCAATTTCTCAACCTCGCAGGGCGCGCAGGTCTTGCTCGCCGGCGACAACTTCGGCTGTGGCTCTTCGCGCGAACACGCACCCTGGGCGCTCGTCGGCTGGGGCTTCCGCGTGGTGATCTCGACCTCGTTCGCCGACATCTTCAAGGGCAACTCCTTGAAGAACGGCCTCTTACCGGTGGTCGTCAGCCAAGACATCTTCCAGAAGCTCTTGGCTGCTCAGAAGGCGGATCCCCGGGCGCAGATCACGGTCGACCTGACGCAAAAGCTGCTCACCTTGCCCGATGGCTCGACTACCAGCTTCCCGGTCGACTCGTTCGCCCAGCATTGCCTTTTGAACGGCATCGACCAGCTGGGCTACATCCTGTCGTTCGACGACAAAATCACAGGCTTCGAGACCGCCCACACCTACGCCAGCTGACCTTTATCCTCTCGAAACGGGTCCCCCGATGAACGCGAATCCTCCAGTCGAATGCGAGCCAGAGCTCGTCGAAGTCTACGATACGACCTTGCGCGATGGCACGCAGCGCGAAGGCATTTCGTACACGCTGGAGGACAAGCTGCGGATCGCGGAGCATCTCGATGCGTTCGGCGTCACCTTCATCGAAGGCGGCTGGCCGGGGTCGAACCCGAAGGATGAGGAATTTTTCGCGCGCGCTCGCGATCAGCACTGGAAACACGCAAAAATCGCGGCATTTGGCTCGACTCGACGCGCTGGCCTCGCGGCAGGCGACGACCCGAGCATGCGCGCGTTGATCGCGGCTGGCACGGAGGTTTGCACCATCTTCGGCAAGTCCTCGACGTTCCAGGTGAGCGAGGTATTGCGCACCACGCTCGATGAGAACCTGCGCATGATCGAAGACTCGGTCGCGTTCTTGCGCAGCGAAAAGAAGCGCGTCGTGTACGACGCCGAGCACTTCTTCGACGGCTACCGCGCGGACGCCAGCTACGCCGTGGAGACGTTACGCGCGGCCATCCGTGGCGGCGCGGAGGTCGTTACCTTGTGCGAGACCAACGGCGGAAACCTGCCTTGGGACGTCGAACGCATCGTCACCGAGGTTGCACGGCTGGTGAATCACCCAATCGGCATCCATGCGCATGACGACACGGGCTGCGGAGTGGCCAATAGCTTGGCCGCGGTGCGCGCAGGCGCGCGTCACGTCCAGGGCACGATCAACGGCTACGGCGAGCGCTGCGGAAACGCCAACCTCTCGGTGATCATCCCCAATCTCGAGCTCAAGCTGGGTTTTCGGGTGCTCGAGCCGGGACGCTTGGCGGGCATCAGCGACCTTTCGCATTTCGTAGCGGAGGTCGCCAACCTAGCGCCGGACGCACATATGGCCTACGTGGGCCGGAGCGCGTTCGCACACAAAGGCGGGGTGCACGTGGCCGCCCTCCGCCGCCACCCGGACTCTTACCAACACGTTACCCCCGAGCTGGTCGGCAACACCATGCGCGTCGTGGTCAGTGAGCTGTCCGGTCGCGGCAACGTGCTCGCCAAGGCCGAGGAGCTCGGCGTCGAGGTCAGCGCCGGCACCGAGCTCGAGGCCCTGCGCGAGATCAAGGAAGCCGAAAATCGCGGACTGTCCTATGAGGGTGCCGAAGCGAGCATCGCGCTGCTCCTGCAACGCAAGGCAGACGACTACGTGCCGCTGTTCCAGGTGATCGATTACCAAATCCAGGTCGGCAAACGGCGCGGCACGGAGACCTTCGCCGAGGCGGTGGTCAAGGTTCAGGTCGGCCAGAATACCCTGCACACTGCCGCCGAAGGCAACGGCCCAGTGAGTGCGCTCGACGGCGCGCTGCGCAAAGCACTCGCGCCCGCGTACCCAGCGATCAACGACATCCACTTGGCCGACTACAAGGTCCGCATCCTGGACGGCACCCAGGGCACCGAGGCCATCACCCGCGTCTTGATCGACAGCCAAGACGCGCACCGTAGTTGGAGCACCGTGGGCGCTTCGTCCAACATCATCGAGGCCTCCATGCATGCCCTGGTCGACTCCATCGAGTATGGTCTGATACAAGGCCGGTCTGTCCTCCCCGATGGCCACACGGTCAGCCGCCCCGCGCGGGTCGGGGCCGTTCCCCCAAAAACAGCCGTAGAAGCTCGAGCTAGAGAGTTACCGACCCATGAAAGCTAAAATCGTTCTTCTCCCCGGTGATGGCGTTGGACCCGAGGTAACTGGCCAGGCTCGCGCTGTGCTCGAGGCCGTCGCAAAGCATGGCGGTCATGAGTTCGCCTTCGAGACTCAGCTGATCGGCGGCATCGCCATCGACGAGACCGGCGACCCGTTACCCCCGGCCACGCTCAGCGCGTGCAAGGCTGCGGATGCGATTATGCTGGGCGCCGTCGGCGGTCCGAAGTGGGACAACCCGGACGCAAAGACCCGCCCGGAAAAGGGTCTGCTCGCGATTCGCAAAGGGCTTGGCCTGTTCGCCAACCTCCGCCCGGTGCGAAGCTACCCCGAACTGGTGGATTCGTCGCCGCTCAAGCTGGAGCGCATCCAGGGCTGCAACATGCTCATCCTGCGCGAGCTCACCGGCGGGCTGTACTTCGGCAAGCAATTTCGCGAACAGACCGAACGCGGCCTCAAGGTGACCGATACGCTCGAGTACATGGATTTCGAAATCGAGCGCATCGTGCGTTTGGCCTTCAATTTGGCTCGTGGGCGCAGCAAGAAGCTGACCTCCGTGGACAAGGCGAACGTGCTGGAGTCATCGCGCGTGTGGCGCCAGATCGCGACTCAACTGAAGGCCGAATTCGCGGACGTGACGCTCGAACACCAGTTGGTCGATTCTTGCGCCATGCGCCTGGTCACCGCGCCGACCAGCTTCGACGTGATCGTGACCGAGAACATGTTCGGCGACATCTTGTCGGACGAAGCCGCGGTGCTCACCGGCTCGCTGGGCATGCTGCCCAGCGCGTCGCTCGGCGAAGGCAAGCTGGGCCTGTACGAGCCGATTCACGGTTCCGCCCCGGACATCGCCGGTAAGGGCATCGCCAACCCGGTCGGTACGATTTTGAGCGCGGCCATGTTGCTGCGCCATAGCCTGGGCCTCGAAAAGGAGGCCGCGTCAGTGGAGCGCGCAGTGGAAGCCGCGCTGGCCGCCGGCGCGCGTACGGCCGACCTGGGCGGCGCGAAGCCGCTATCGACCAGCGGCATGGGCGAAGTGATTATCTCGAAGTTGAGCTGAGCCAAACCACTCGAGCAGAGTCGAGGAACGCTCGGCTCTGCTCGAGTTGCGTCGCTTCACACCGTCGACTGAACCTGCGCCGTGCGGGTGATCTCGCCCATCTTTCCGCTTTGATAGTCGCGGAAGGCTTGCTGGATTTCCTGCTGAGTGTTCATCACGAACGGACCATAGCGGGCCACGGGCTCCTTCAGCGGGACGCCGGCCAGCAAGAGCAGCCGTGCGTTCTCACCGGCGCTCAGGCGTACGCTGTCACCTCCAGCGAGAACCGCGAGTTGTCCATCGGTCACGGCCGAGCGCCGATCGCCAACGTTTACGGAGCCCTCGAAAACGTAGATCAGCACTTGTTGCTCGGGCGCCAAGGGCAGCGTCACGTCCGCCCCCGGCGAAAGCGACCAATCCTGATACACGATCGGTGTCAGGGTATCGATGATCGCGCGCGCACCGAGTGCTTCGCCTGCGATCACACGCACGCGAGCGAGGCCGTCTGCGCTCTCGGCGCTCGGGATTTTCGCCGACGCGACTTCTTGATAGCGCGGCTGGGTCATCTTCAGACGCGCGGGGAGATTGACCCAGATTTGAAAGCCATGCACGCGGCCACCCGCATCGCGCACGCTGCGAGCGGGCATCTCGGAGTGCACTACACCGGCACCCGCCGTCATCCATTGCACGTCGCCTGAGCGGAGCACACCGCGGTGACCAGCCGAATCTTCGTGTTCGAACTCTCCTCGGAGCACGTAAGTCACGGTCTCGAAACCGCGATGCGGATGATCCGGGGCGCCCACTGCTTCACCCGGCCGGTAGTCGACCGGCCCCATCTCGTCGATCAGCAGAAAGGGATCGGCCAGCGCCAGGCTGATCGAGGGCAGCGGCCGCCGAACGATGAAACCCGCACCTTCCTCTTGGCGGTGCGCGCTGACCACGCGACTGACTTCTCGAACTTGGCTCATCTAGGACTCTCCTTGCAAGCCCGCAACTTAAGGCCGGAACGGGGGCAGACAATGACGACCGCGGCAACGGATTGTTGCGGCGATGCGCACAATCTCAGCCAGTGAGCGGGATCCCGGCGCAGGCTTCCGGCAGTAAGCGGGCGAAACGCCGGGCCCACGCTTCCTGCCCGGTAAGGTTTTCCAGCAAATCCTGGCGGACCTCGATTTCGACGTGCGGAATGCCGCGCCCCTCCCCATACACGACCACGCCGTAGTCGCTCAGATCGTTGACGGAGTAGGGCTCGTTGTCCCCTACCACTAGCTCGGGCTCGCGACGAAGGAGCTCGATCAGCGCACGGCCCAGACGCACGTCGCGATTGTACAACATGCCCGTGTGCCACGGCCGGGAGACGCCCATGAAGGAGGGGGTGAAGCTGTGCATCGCAATCAACACGCTCGGCTGCGCGGCGTTCGCGCGCCGCCCGAACTCGCTCAAAATACGCGCGTGATACGGATGAAAGATGGCGCGTGCGCGCTCGGCCGCCTGCGCGGGGGAGAGGCCGCGGTTACCCGGAATGACCGTGCTTTCGCTGATCAGGGGGATCGAACTCGGCACATCTACGGGCCGATTGCAGTCGATCACGAGCCGAGAATACGTTTGTAGGATCGCGAAGGCACCGAGCTCGCGGGCCAGCACGCGCGCCACCTGTGCGGCGCCAATATCCCAAGCGATGTGACGGCTCAGCTCGCTCTCCGGCAAGCCGAGCGTGCCGAGCGCGCGAGGCAGGCGCCTTCCTGCGTGATCACAAGTGATCAAAAAAGGCGAACGCCGCTGGTCTTCGATCACCTCGAATGCCGCGGGTTCGTCGGGCGCGAGCAGCGCAGGTATTGGGGTCAAGAACGAATCGGCAGGCATGCTTTCCGACACTAGTCAGAACCCGTCTGCGGGCCGTGTCAATGTGCGCGCTTACATGGCCACGGCTGCCGGCTCATCACTCACAGACCTCGCTGGCGAATGGTGCTACTTCGGATAATCTGCACTCGGTTCCTTCGCCAAGGCGCAAGTTCTGCTAAATGGCTCTCGTGCCGGGTTCCGACAGCAGTTGTGTGGTCGTCTTCGACATGGGGGGCGTGCTCTATGACTTTCAGGGCGATCGCTTGATCGCGCGCACGAGTCGCCGACCTCGCCGTTGGCGCAGCGAGGAAGTTCAGGCGATCTGGGCACCGTTGGCGCACGGCTTCGAGACCGGCACCTCGAGCGAGGCGGACTTCGCCGCTGCCGTCATCCAACGTTACGACTTGTCACTCGCGCCGCCTGAATTCTTGAGCGAATTCCGCGACGCAGCCGTCGGTTTCTACGAAGGCGCGCTGAGCTTCGTGGCGGAGCTCCGCAAGCGACACCGCGTGCTCAGCTTGAGCAACACCAACCCCGCTCAATGGCCCAAGGTGCTTGCCGATCTCGGGCCCGCAGATCCCTTCCATGCCCACCATCCGTCGCACCTGTCGAGCTTCCACAAACCCGATCCGCGCGCATTCGCGGCGATATCGAGCACGCTCCCGCCCGGAGCAGTGTGCCATTTCTTCGACGACCGAATCGAGAACGTGAACGCTGCGCATCAGCTCGGTTGGCTCGCACAACGAGCGTGCGGTGTCGCCGAAGCGCGCGCGGCCTGCCGCAAAGCCGGTTTATTGGGCTGAGATCGCAGCGTCGCGGTCGAATCTTGCCTGACGGCGACCGCCTTCGTGACCACCCCCCGACGCGGGTCGGCATTCACGAACTGCCGAGCAACCTGCCCGCAAGGTAATCAAGCACTGCTAAACGCCCGGCCGGGCCTCGAGCACGCGCGGCACGAAGCCGAAGCGCTTGTTGGCGCGCGCGATCGCGCGAAATACTTGCACGCGCCAATTCACCTCGAAATGATCGACGCCGAAGCCAGCGAGGAGCGAGGTGATCGCCGCCCGTAGCGAGAGCCAATCACTCGGGGACATCAACACGTCGACGAACTCCGGAGTGTAGAAGCCTTTGACGAAGCGTCGATAGGTGGCCACGTTCCTTTGCGTCTCACGTTCGTAGCCGATGAACCGCGCGCGCTCGAATTTACCCGCGCGGAGCGCCGCGTCGACGACCTCAGCCGCGCGAAATGCGCCGACCATGCCCAAATAAACGCCGGTCGAAAACACGGGATCGATGAATGCAGCCGCGTCGCCAATGAGCACGAAGCGGTCCCCGACCAGTTTTTTGCTGACGTACGAGTAGTCCGACACGCTGCGCACGGGTGCGACGCGGGTGGCTGACGCCAGGCGTTCGCGTACGAACGGCGTGCTGTCGATTTGGGACTGGAAATAGCCTTCATCCGGCTTTTGTCCACGCAAATTGCGCGATGGACCAACGAGCCCCACACTGGTGCGATTGTTGCGCAGTGGGATCACCCACCACCAACCGCCCGGCACCAGCACCACACTGATATCGCCCTCTTCTTCGCCGCTGGCGCGGCTGGCACCTTCGTAGTGAGTGAAGACGGCGAAGTTCTTCAGCTCCTGATCCATCTCGCGCAGCCCCAAGCGCCCCGCGAGCATGGAGGCTTGTCCGCTGGCGTCGATCAACATCGCGGCCTCGAATCTCGTTTCGGAGCCGTCTTCCAAGCGCGCGACGACCGAGACTCCTGGCTTGGCGTCGAGGTCGAAGCGAATTACCTGGGCTCCTTGGCGGACGTCCACTCCCTGCTCGGCCGCGTTGTCGAGTAGGAGTTTGTCGAATTCGCTGCGGTCGACTTCGTAGGCCGAGGGAGCTCCCTGAACCAGGCCTTCCCGGAAAGCGTAGCGGCGCTTCAAAGAGCCGTCCGCGGTCACGAACTCAGCAGCGTACTTGGGCAAGAAGTCAGCTGCTTTCATGCGCGGCATCGCGCCCAGTTGTTCGATCAGCGGCATCGAACACGGGAGCATCGACTCCCCGATGTGAAAGCGCGGGAACTGCTCCTTTTCCAAGAGCAAGATGCGGTGCCCGCGCTGCGCGAGTCGGGTTGCCGCCGCGGAGCCCGCGGGCCCGCCACCGATCACGATCACGTCGAACGCTTTGCTTCCGTTACGAGGCATGAAAACGGGTCTAGCACGGTCCCCGCCGCCCGTTGAGCGACCGGCGAAACCAAGTACACTTCCAGCCGTGCGCTACGTTGTCTACGATCCCAAAGACCCACGCAAAGGTCACACCCTCGCCGACCCCGTACTCGGACAAATCGTGCTCAGCCAGGGCCTGACCATCACCAAAGCGCTGGCCGCGGCGAGCACGAATGGCCCGTTGGCGTCGGGCTCGGTGGTCTGGGACCGGCAGCAATCGAAGGTCGCCTACCGCGTCCCTTGAGCATCGCCGGTCCCTGCCCCGAGCGGCAGATTGTCGCCGCCTCGATTTACATATCGAGCACGTACGCCGCCACCAGCGGGAACACGATCGTCGCGTCCGATTCAATCACGAAGCGCGGCGTATCGACCGCCAGCTTGCCCCAGGTAATTTTCTCTCCGGGTGGCGCGCCGCTATACGAGCCGTACGAGGGCGTCGAATCCGAGATCTGGCAGAAGTAGCTCCAGACTTTCACTTTTTGCTGCAAATCTTGATCGATCAGCGGCACGACACAAATCGGGAAATCGCCCGAGATACCGCCGCCGATTTGGAAAAAACCAATGTCGTGTTTGGCGTCGTTCTCCTGGTACCACTTGATCAGCGCGCCCATGTATTCGGTGCCGCCACGCATGATGGTGTAGTCGTACTCGCCGCGGATCACGCCGGCCACGAACATGTTTCCGAGCGTGGAGTCTTCCCAGCCCGGAACGATCAGCGGCAGGTTTTTCTCGCACGCTGCCAAGAGCCAGGAGTTCTTCGGGTCGATCTCGTACTCTGGCTCGAGCTCTTTGCTCTTCAACAACTGATAGAAATACTCGTGCGGCAGGAAGCGCTGATTATTCTTTTGCGCACGTTCCCAGAGCGCGAGCATCTTCTTTTCGATTTTTCGCATCGCCTCGTGCTCGGGGATGCAGGTATCGGTCACCCGGTTGAGACCTTCTGCCAGCAGCGCAGCTTCGTCCTGCGGGCCAAGCTCACGGTAGTGCGGCACGCGACGGTAGCTATTGTGCGCGACCAAGTTGAAAACGTCTTCCTCCAGGTTCGCACCGGTCAGCGAGATCGCGTGGATCTTGTCTCTTCGAATCAGCTCAGCGAGGACGATGCCCATCTCGGCGGTGCTCATCGCGCCGCCCATCGTGAGCAGCATCTTGCCGCCCTTTTGCAGATGCGTTTCCCAACCCTTGGCAGCATCGATCAGGGCGGCAGCGTTGAAGTGACGGTAGTGGTGAACGATGAAGTCTTTGACGGCGCCCATTTTGGTCTCGCAAACTGAAAGAGGTGGAGGAACCCGCTTCCTCGAGGGAGGAAACCCGGGACATGCGCTCGAGAGCGAGCGCGCGCGGCAAAAAAGAACCGTTTCTGGCCCGCGTCAAGCGCGGAGGCCGGTTTTTGAACCCCGCGCCGGCGCTTGCCCCGTCTGGCGCGAGCGCGTCACCAGAGCAGCCGTAACCCGTCCGGATTCCGTGGTAAGCTGATAGCTTGGAGAGTGGCTCGTTCGTCACTCGAGCGAGCGCCAATCGATGACGGATCGTCACTTTAGCGTATCCGGACCCGTATCCCTGGACGGGCAGATCGTCGAGTCCGAGTTTCAGCCGGGTGTCAGCTATCGGTTGGAGCGACGCATCGGCGAGGGTGGAATGGGGCAAGCCTTTCTCGCGCTGCGCCAAGCGCCGGAAGGCATTTCGCCGGTCGTGATCAAAATGGTGCGACCAACGGTCGAATCTGGCGCGCAGAACTCGGCCGGCATCTTGGTGCAGAAAGAAGCGGTTGCGCTCGGTCGCCTGAACGAACGCATCCCGCCCTGCCCGTTCGTGGTGCGCCTGGTCGATACCGGCAGCACCTACCTGAGTGGCCCTGCCCGACCGCCCACACCCTGGCTGGCGGTCGAGTATGTCCATGGCGGCGTCGAGGGCACGACGCTCGAAGAGCGCGTGAGGGGTTCGATCGAACGCACGGGCGTCGGCTTCGACTCGGCGCGCGCTGCCCACGCGCTCAAGTGCTTGGCCGCGGGCCTGCACGCCATTCACGGAGTGGGCGTGGTGCACCGCGATCTCACGCCCGGCAATATTCTGTGCTGCGGCTTCGGCGAAGCCGAAATCTTGAAGATTTCGGATTTCGGCATCGCGCGTCCACAAGGGTTGGCTGCCACCTTCGGCGCCATTCCCGTAGGCACGCTCGGCTACGCAGCACCCGAGCAATGCCTGCCGGACTCGAGTGGCACCGGTACCTTTACCGACATTTTCGCGTTGGCCTGCGTCCTTTACTTCAGTTTGACGGGGGAAACGCTGTTCGATTCGGAAACCTTGCTCAGGAACATGTTGGCGATTCGCGACTCCAAACGTCGCTCGCTACTCGACGCCCAAGCGCTGGTTCCGGAACTTCGCCAGCGCGCTGACGCCTGCCGCGCAATCGATGTCGCGATCGCCCGGGCCACGTCGCTCGATGCTAGCCAACGCCCACAAGAGGCGTTGGAATTTGCAGCCAGCGTCGTGCCGTGGCTCACCGAGACGCCCACGCCGCCCAAACCGAGTCGACGCTTCATCAATAGCCTGATCAATCTGTCGCCCCCAGGAGATCTGACCCGCTGGGAATGGACTGTCCGTCACCCGGGAGGCGAACGCATCATCCAAAGCGCGGCTTGGGACGTGGACGGCCACTGTCTGGCGTTCACCACCGACGGCCCCGCGTTCTGGAACGGACAAACCTGGGTTTCGACCCCAGAAATCGCGCGCAATCTGCCGAAAGGCATGGTTTTCGCGCGCCGCATCGAGGCCGGCGGATGGTTGATCGGCGGCGCGGGCGGGCAGCTCGTGGTGTACGCGAGTGACGGCGTCCGGGAGGTCGTGCGTGCGCCGCACACGGACGTCACGTTCACGCACGCCAACGGCCGTTTCGACGATCTGCTGGCGGCCGTCAGTCAACGCCCGGGTGCCCCCCCCGCGCTTTGGGCGATGGCCGCGCGACGCTGGATGAAACCGATACCGCTCGAAGGGGTCGCTTACATTGCAGGGCTACTGCGGCTCGATGATTCGCGTTGGCTGATCTGCGGCAGGCTCTGCCAAGGCAACGGCTTTGCCGCCATTTATTCGCCGATGCATTGGGAAGTGAACTACCTGCAAGTGCCTCACACCCGCGCCTTCGTGGCCGGCGCGTCCGAAGCAGACCGCGGCCTGGGCCTGATCGTGGGCAGCGAGGGCGTTGCGTTGCGCGTGGAAGGGCAGACGGCAGTGGTCTCGGTCGCGGACAGCAGACCCGACCTGACTGCCGCCGCGATGGATGTCTTGGATCGCGAGTGGGTCGCGAGCCTGGGCCGATTGTGGGTGCGTGACCCGGCGCGTGACGTCACCTGGCGCAGCGTTTGGATGGACCCCAATTGGCAAGCGCCGTTCGTCAGCATCATGGCCGACGCCGGTATGCTCGTAGCCATGAGCGCAGACGGCGGGATCTTGGAGGGTCGCGCGAGCTGGCGTCCTTCCGGTCGCTTGAAGTAGGGCCCAGTCTCCCCGTAAACGCCCCCTCTCTCAAAACGCGACGTCGAGGTTCGCGTTGGCGACGCCGACTTGTTGGCTGTAGTGCCCGCTGGCGTCAGGTGAGCGGCTGGGCGGCGCATATTTGGCAAGCTGGCCCTGCACGTCGCGTGGCAGGAACACGAAGTGCGTGTATGAAAGCGCCGCGTGCACTCGCTTGCCGAGTGCGATTCGCCCACCGAGCGCGAATGACGCGCCGGCCCAATCGGGCAAGCCGGGCTCCATGGTGCTGTCGGGCACTGCGCTCGAGTCGTAGCCGAGACCGGAAAAGAACTCGAAGCTCTCGCTCGTCCAGACGCTCAGCCCCAGGCGGATCCCGACGCTGTCTCTATAGTCGCGCGGCACGTTCTGCAAGACCTGGGCGCCCGTCCGTTCAGAGCCGTTTTCCGTCAGCTCACAAGCGCTACCGCTCACCACCGCACACTGGTTCTTGAACGCAGAAAAACGGGTGTAATCGCCGAACGCGCGCAGCTCCAGGTTCTGCCTCGGTCGGTAACGCGCGCCCCAGCGGATGATGTCGGGCAAATCATAGATCACGTCGACGTTCGCGCTGCTAGGGCCACCGATATCGTTCTCCAGCGAACCATGGAGACGCATACCGCCGCTCACGTTTGGCCGTGATTGGTAGGACAGACCAACCCAGAGGACGTTCGGTGAAACCTCGTACAGCCCGCCCACCCCGAAGCCGAAGGAATAGCCGCTGACGTCAACCAGCGATCGACCTTCGTGGGTCACGTCGTTGCCTCCGCTGCTCCAAGCGCGCACGTCGTTGATCCAAGAACGCATCACGTTCGCGCTTACGCCCACGCTGAGCCCGGTGCCAGCGATGCGCACCGCTCCACCCACGGAGAATTGACTGCTGACGATCTCGCCTTCGATGGATTGGAAGCGGCTCACGCCATCCACGATGCCCGGGTAACGCGAACCCGAAAATTCCGAGCGCCTGTTCCAGCTCACCGATCCACCGAAGGGCGTGAAAAAGCCCGCAGCGAGGCTCAAATTCCCGAGCCTGAGCGAGGCCGCCAAGGCCGGATTGAAGAGCGGGTTGACCAGCACCGCACGCCCGACGTTCGCGCCCGCAGCATCCGGCGGATCCTGCGCATCGGTCGAGGCACGTTGCCGGTCGTAAGTCACTCGCCGCATGGCGGCGCTCAGGTCGAAAAGCAGATGCAGTCCCTCCGCCTGAGTCAGTGCCGCGGGATTGAAGTACAAGGCGGTCGGGTTCGAGGTCGTCGGATGCCCGTGCTCGCCCGAGAAGCGCGCCACGGAAAAACCGCTGGCCCGCGCGGGCAAAGGCGCGAGGATGCAGGATAGGCCAAACAGGAACAGGACTGGGCGCATCCGAGATTCACGCTACCGAACTCGCTCGAACAATTCACGCACGAACTGGATGGTGTCCGCATCGCGGGCAGGCTTGTCCTCCCGATAGCGCTTTACCCGGGCAAAGCGCAGCGCGAGGCCGCCTGGATACGTGGAGCTTTTTTGCAGCCCATCGAAGGCGATTTCGACCACGACCTCGGGCCGGACCTTGACGGCCCAGTCGCTTCGCTCGGTGGCAAGCTCTTGGAATTTTTTGGTCTGCCACTCGAGCATCGCGTCAGTGAGCCCCTTGAACGTCTTTCCCAGCATCACGAAGCCGCCCGTCTCCGGATCGCGCGCGCCCAGGTGAAGGTTGCTGAGCAGCCCCTTGCGACGTCCGCTGCCCCACTCGACCGCCAGCACCACTAGGTCGAGCGTCGGCGCGGGTTTGACTTTGACCCAGCCAGCACCTCGCCGACCGGCGTCGTAGCTCGACGCGAGGCTCTTCACGACGATGCCCTCGTTGCCCGAGCCAAGAGCGCCGTGGAGCGCGGCCTCGGCTTGCTCGGCCGCAGCGACTTCGAGGCGAGTCACGCGCGCCTGTGCGGGCACTGCCGCGCAGAGCGCTTGCCAGCGCGCACTATTGGGCTGCTCCACGAGCACCTGACCGTCCGCATACAAGCAATCGAAGAAGAAGGCCCGTAGCGGCAAATCCGCCCGCGCCGTGGCGATGCCGAGTTTGCGGCCCACACGTTGCATCGTGACTTGGAAGGGCTGTGGTCGACCGTCCGTTCGCAACGCGATCACTTCACCGTCGAGCACCAGGGATCGGCAAGTGAACGAGCGTCCCAAATCGACGATCTCGGGCAACGCTTCGCTCAGATCGTTCCCGTATCTCGAGTAGATTGCGACGCGGTCGCCGTCGCGGTGCAGCTGAATGCGAGCGCCATCCAGTTTGTATTCGACCGCCGCGGGAGCCGTACGGGTGAAAGCCTCGGTTGCGTCCTTTGCCGATTGCGCGAGCATCGGCCGCAGCGGGCGAAAGAGCTGGATGGTGAACGCCAACAGCTCGGCTTCGCCTCCGCGAAACGCGCTCACGGCAACGGCCGCGGCATTGCCAGCAAAGAGCATCGCCTTGCGCACGGACTCACCGGACACTTGCGCGGCCTCGGCCAGCGCGTCGAGCACGATGCTCTCCAGCGCACCCTGGCGCAGCTCACCCAAGATCAAGCGCAGCACGAAGTCTCGTTCCTCGGCGCTGAGGCGAGCGAACAGCGCGGACAACAATTGCTCGCGTTCACTGGCCACGCCCTTCCCCGACAGATCCTCGAGGGCCTGGAACACGGCGTCGAGCTCGAGCACGGTCACTGCCGAGCTTTCGGGCTCGGGCTCGGGCTCGGTGCCCAAGCGTTGCAACGTGCGCGGCCCCAAGCCAAGCCGTCCCTGACGCAATTGGCCACACAAGAAGCCCACCGCGGCCGGCAATTCGACGGCTTCGAGCTGTCGCAGAACGCGGGCAAAACGCGCGATTTTATTGAGCCGAGAGCGAGTCCCCGCGACTTCTCGCGAGGCCGCCACGATGTCGGTTAACATCAACATGTCGATGCTTCTACTTAGTGACCCCCGCCGCTCCCGGCTAGGCCTGTTGGCGCTCGCTCTGTGTACAACCGAGTTCGTGGGCTGCGCTGATGCGCGCGGGCGCTTCGAGGACTTTCAGGATCGCTTGCATGACAGCGACGCCGGGCCGGGGGAAAATGATAGTGGCATTTTTGACGAAACATACGACGGTGGACCGTGCATACAGCCACCGCCCGGGGCGGTGACCGGACCGGCACTGCTTGCGACAGACACTAGCTTGGCCGCGGGTAGTCCAATTTTATTTTTGGGCCGCATCGACACCCCCGAGTTCGAAGACACCACTGCGGTGCACTTCGTCTACCGCGCGCTCGATTCGCTCGACCGCCGCACGCGCGTCGGCCCCGAGCTGGAAGTCGGCCCCTTTCCCCTACACGATGGTGCGCTCGTGGCCAAAGTTCCCGAGTCGGAGCTCGACGGCGACGCGAACCCGGTACTGCACGGCGCGCCGATCACCTCTGAAATGACGCTCAGCGGCCAGATCTGCGGCGTGCACGGCTTCTATTGCGGCACCCTCCAGGGTCGCAGCACGGGCTTGATCAACGGTCCCTTCAGCGGGCGCTTCGGCATCACGCTCTTGAGCGCTCCAGACGCCGTTCCCGCGCTGCCACGCTTCGGCTGCGGGCCAGAGGACTTCGCCAAGCCACTGCCCCGCTAGACGTACGCCGAAAGCGCCTGCTCGACCGAGTTGAGGTAGCCGCCGCCGAACAAGTTCAGGTGCACGAGCAGCGGGTACAGTTGGCACAGCCGAACGCGTTCGGGGTGCCCGCCTCCGAGCGGGAACGCTTCGGCGTAAGCCGCAAACACTCGCTCATCGAAGCCGCCGAAGAGCCGCATCATGGCCAAGTCCATCTCGCGGTGGCCTCCGTACACCGCGGGGTCGATCAAGCACGGAGCGCCTTGCTCATCCACGTGCAGGTTTCCGGCCCACAAATCACCGTGCAAGCGTGCCGGCGCCTCGGGCTCGCCGACGAGTTCGGGTAGCTTGGGGAAAAGCCGCTCGAACTTCCGGCGTAACGCGAGCGATACGTGTCCGGCCGCTTCGGCAGCGCGCAGTTGCGGCTCCAGGCGCTCGCAGCGATAAAACTCCGACCAACTCGCGTGCGAACGGTTTTCTTGCACCAGCCGAGCGATGAAATTTTGGTCAACGAAGCCAAAGCTCGGGGCACCGAAGCGGTGCAGACTCGCCAATCCTCGACCGAGTTGTTCGTCGAAGCCGGGCCGCCGCTTGGCCGAGCGAATGAACTCGAGCAGCAAGAATGGCGGTCCATCGGCGGCGGCTGAAACTGCCAACACCTCGGGGATGCGCAGCGCCCGAGCCTGACGCAAAAATTCCAAGCCTTGCGCTTCCGCGGCAAACATCGTGAGCGGAGCGCGCGCGTTGGTCTTGAGGAAGACACTTCGCCCGTCGGCCAAGCCGAGCTCCAATGCGTCGTTGATGTCGCCACCGGCCACTCGTACCAGGGAGCGTACGCTTTGCCCCAGCAAGGACTCGACTCGGCCGCGCAGCGCAGCGCTGATCACCGCTGCTGCTCGGGTCGGATCTCCTCGAGCAAGTGCTGACAGGCCGTGCGACACAGCTCGAGCACGTGATCGAAGTCCGCGTCGTCGCCGTAGTACGGGTCCGGCACCGGGGCGTCCTTCGGCGCAGCCGGGTCGAACGAGCGCAGCAACCGAATCTTTGCCGCCTCCGATCTGGAGGCAAGTCGCCGTAAGTCCTCGAGGTTGGACGCGTCCATCGCGATCACGTAGTCGAAGCGCGCGAAGTCGTCGGCCAAGAATTGCCGTGCCGCGCCATCGACCAGGATGCCTGCTCGTTTGCCCGCGGCGCGAGCTCGACTGTCCGGTGCATCGCCTCTGTGGTAGCCGGCCGTGCCAGCGCTGTCGATTTCGAATCGAGCCGTCAATCCGGCTTCTGCCACCAAGTGACGAAAGACGCATTCTGCGGTGGGCGAGCGGCAAATATTGCCCAGGCAAACGAAGCAGACACGAACAGGGCCGCCGCTCTGCGTCACTGATGCATTCCCTTCAGCAAGCGGAAGATTGTGTAGCCGAAGGCGTAACACGAGCCGATCAGCAGCAGCAGTACCAGAGTGGGACGGCTCTTCAACGTGCGTCGCTCGGTCGTCGGTTCGGGCTCGTTCATCCGAGCAAGTGTACGCTACCTCGCTAAAGCACGACTAAAGAGCCGACTAACAGCAAGACTTTGCCCGTTCTTCCGGCCAGGATACAATGGCGCACGCGGATCCATGCTTCAACCCGGCGAAATTATCCAAGACAAGTACCGCATCGTCCGTCTGATTGGTCAGGGCGGAATGGGCGAGGTGTACGAGGGCGAGAACGTCTCGATCCGGCGGCGTGTGGCGATCAAGGTGCTGCTCGGCGAGGCCGCCATGAACGCCGACATCGTCCAACGCTTCGAGCGCGAAGCGCAGGCCGCAGGCCGCATCGGAAACGACCACATCCTGGAAGTTCTCGACCTCGGCGTGCTGCCGACCGGCGATCGCTTCATGGTCATGGAGTTCTTGGACGGCGAACCGTTGAACTCGCGTATCGAGCGCCTGCGCCAGTTGACCGCGGAGCAAGCGGCGCCGCTCATCCTACAGGCCCTGGCTGGTCTGGCTGCCGCGCATCAGGCCGGCATCATTCATCGCGACTTGAAGCCAGAAAACTTGTTCGTTCTGAAGCAAAAGGCCGGCGTCAGCGATTACGTCAAGATCATCGATTTCGGCATCTCGAAGTTCAACCAGCTCAGCAACGAGGGCATGAAGATGACCAAGACCGGCTCGGTCATGGGCACGCCCTATTACATGTCGCCAGAACAGGCCAATGGCAGCAGCGAGGCCGACGCGCGCAGTGATCTCTACGCCATGGGCGTCATTCTGTACGAGTGCGTGACCGGCGCCGTGCCCTTCGACGGCAAGACGTTCAACGAGCTACTATTCAAGATCGTGCTCTCCGACGCGCCTTTGGCGCGGCAATTGGCGCCCGATTTGGACCCGGCCTTCGAAGCCATCATCAGCAAGGCGATGACTCGAGACGTCAACCAGCGCTACCAAACGTGCGAAGAGTTTTCGCAAGCGCTGCGCGCGTTCCAAGCGGGCCGCGGACTGTCAATTGCCGACGTTACGGGTTCCGTCCCAGCGCAGCACTTTGGGGCGCCCGCCGGGTCAGAGTTCGCGCCACGCGTTGCAGGCCTTGCCACGGCCTCTAGTTGGTCGAACACGGGCATGCAATTTCCGAAGCGCAGCAATGCGCCGCTGATCGCGGCGCTGCTCGGTGGCACACTGTTGGTCCTGGGCGGCGGGGCGTACGCTGCCTTCAAGGTCATGCACGGGTCAGACGCGGCCGCAGCAGCCAGCGCCGGCCCGAGCGCCGAAAATGAAGTCAAAGCGCCTCCCCCCGCGATCACGGCGGCGCCTGAAGTCTCCACGCCTCCAAGCACCACCGACCCCCTGTTTGCGGTCACTCCCAGCACTCCGGCGCCGACTGTGCACAAGCCTGCCGAGCCCATTCTGGCAGCGAAGCCGACGCCGCCAGCGCGCTCGAACCTGGGCGGGCGCGTCGCGCGCCCCGCTCCGCCGGCGCCAGCGACCGTCGCGCCTGCGCCGCCGACAGTGGCTGCGCCGCCGCCGGCCGCTCCAGCGAAGAAGAAGAGCTCGAGCAGCACCACGGATTTCGGCTACTGAGCGAGCCCCGGCGGGCGCTTCGAGACCGCTCGAGCGGTCTCGAGTAAAGGGGGAAGATGGCGAACCTGTCTGGAAAAACGCTGCTGATCACCGGCGCGAGCCGCGGCATCGGTCGGGCCATTGCCCTGCGGGCCGCGCGCGATGGCGCGAACATCGCGGTGCTGGGCAAGACCGACACACCGAACCCCAAATTGGCGGGCACGGTGCACGACACCGTACGCGAGATCGACAGCGTCGGTGGCCGCGGGCTGGCCTGCGTGTGCGACGTGCGCTTCGAAGATCAAGTGAACGCCGCCGTGGCGAGCACCGTCGCGATGTTCGGCGGCATCGACTGCTTGATCAACAACGCGAGCGCGATCAACCTCACGAGCACCTTGGCCACGGACATGAAGCGCTTCGACTTGATGCACCAGGTCAACACGCGCGGGACTTTCCTATGCTCTAGAGCCTGCATCCCAGCGCTCGCACGAAGTTCGAACCCGCACATACTGATGCTCTCGCCACCGTTGAATCTGGAGGCGCGCTGGTTCGCGCCACACCTGGCGTACACCATCGCCAAATACGGGATGAGCTTGTGCGTACTCGGGTTGGCCGAGGAGCTCCGCCCGAAGGGCATCGCCGTCAACGCCCTTTGGCCACGCACGGTGATCGCCACGGCCGCCGTGCAAAATCTGCTTGGCGGCGATCAAGCCATGGCGCGCGCGCGCAGCCCGGAAATCGTGGCCGATGCCGCACACGTCATTTTGACGCGGCAGAGCCGCGAATTTACCGGGAATTTCGCCTTGGACGAGGAAGTGCTCCAAGCCGCTGGCGTGACCGATCTTTCCGGCTACTCTGCCGTCCCCGCGGACCAGCTGCTGCCCGATCTGTTCTTGTGAACCGGCACGTGCGTCTTCGAGAACTCCCGAGCATGCCTCCGACGTTCGTCCCCGAAATGTACGCGATCGATTTCGGCACCAGCAATTCCTTGCTCGCTGCCGCCAACCGAAACGAGGTGTGCGCACCGATCCCGCTCGACGAACGCGCGCAAGACCCGAGCGTATTTCGCAGCATCCTCTATTACTCGGACGACGCGGCTTGGTCGTTCGGCGCCGGCGCGCTCAGCGACTACGTCGCGCAAGGCATGCACGGGCGATTCATCCGATCCATCAAACGCTTCTTACCCGTCGCCAGCTTCTCCGACACTCGGATCGGCTCGCGCAAGGTGCTGCTGGAAGAGCTCGTGGGCATGTTCTTGCGCGAGATGCGAGAACGCGCGAATGCCCACTTCGGTAGGGACGTGCGGCGCGTGATGCTCGGTCGACCGGCGCGCTTCAGTGACGACGACCAAGCAGACGCCTTGGCCGAAGCGCGTCTGCGCAGGGCCGCAGAATTCGCGGGCTTCGAAGACATTCACTTTTGCCCCGAGCCGCTGGCCGCCGCCTACGATTTCGGCGCCTCGAGGCCCGGCGCGAACACCTTCCTGGTCGCCGACTTCGGCGGCGGTACCTCGGACTACACGGTCGCGCGGCTCGACCCGAGCCGTAAAGACGCACTCGAGGTGTTGGCGATCGGCGGCGTTGCCCAAGCGGGGGACGCTTTCGACGGGTCGTTGATGCGCCATGGCATTGCCGAGCACTTCGGCTCGCGCGTGCGATACCAGGTGCCGTTTGGCTCCAATTGGCTGGAAATGCCCTCGCCGCTGATGGAGCGGCTGTGTTCACCGGCCGATATCTGCTGGCTCGCGCGACGTGACGTGTTGGAGTTCTTGCGCGGTGTGCGCGCGGGCTCCTCGAGTGACAAAGACAAGCAGCACGTCGATCAATTGCTGTGCTTGATCGAAGACGGCCTTGGGTTCCAGATTTTCGAGGCCATCGAGCAACAGAAGCGCGAGCTCTCCACGCACGAATCGGCGACGTTCCGTTTCGAATACCCCGGCATCGACATCCGCGAGGACATGACCCGCGCGCGCTTCGAAACTGCCAGCGCCCGCGTTTCTGGAAGCATCCTCGAGCGCCTCGATCAGACATTGGAACGTGCCGGCATCGCCCCGAGTGATATCGATCGCGTCTGTTCCACGGGCGGCACGGCCAAAGTGCCGGTGATCAAACACGGCCTGGAGGTCCGCTTCGGCGCCCACAAGCTACAAGCACTGTCCAGCTTTCACGCGGTAATCCAGGGCCTCGCCGAGCGCGCGCGGGTGCTGCTCAACCAATAGCCGCAGCTTGAGAGGGGGCGATCGACGCGCTTCGTCACACCCGAAGGGTGCGATCCCGGAGCTTGGCCAATCATGCCGCCCCCGATCCCCTCTTCTCGCGCTTGGCGACCTTGGAGGCTGCTGGGTAACTCGCGCCTCCGCGCAGCAGTGCGAGGCGCCGGAATTCAGCGGAGAGCCTCAGTACTCGATCGCGACGACTTCCAAGTCGATTTCGCCAACCGGTCGCAGCACGGTTACCACGTCGCCGACCTTGCGCTTCATCAATGCCTTGCCCAACGGCGACTGAAAGCTGATTCGACCTTCTGAGGGGTTGGCCTCATCGGGGCCGACGATTAGGTAACTGCTGCGCTTCTCGTTTTCATCCACGACTTCGACTCGGGCGCCAAAACGAACTTCGCGGTGCGCGCCTTCTTCCTGCTTGACCACGACCGCATCGTCGAGGCGTTTGCTCAGGAAGCGGATGCGTCGGTCGATCTCGCGCAGCTTCTTCTTGCCGTAGGTGTACTCGGCGTTTTCGGAGCGATCGCCCTGGGCGGCTGCGTCGGCCACTTCCTGCACGACTCGGGGCCGATCGCGGCTTGCCAATTGATTGAGCTCGCTGGCGAGCTTTTTTGCCCCTTCGGGCGTCAGGTAGATGGGCATCGGGCTGGCTCGGCTGACCTTCGTAAAGCTCAGTTGGCTCGCGCTGGCAAGAGATCGTAGCGTAGCGCGGTGAGCGCGAAACGTTGGCTCTTGGTCTCGGCGATTGTTGGCGCGCTCGTGCTGGGCGGCGCCGCGATCGGCCTCCTCTTTCTATTGCCACGATACGTCGAAGGCAAGGTGCTTTCGGCGGCCGAGGCGCAGGGCGTGAGCCTGAAGCCCGAGGATATCTCTTTCGGCTGGGGCTGGGTACAAGTCACTCAGGCGAAAGTGAACCTTTCCCGGGTGCGCACCGTCGAGATGCAAGTTGGGCGCATCGACGTGGCGCTCGACGGGCTTACTCCGCTTTCGATCGACCTGACGAACGTCGATGGTCTGGTCATCGGTTCGATCACCAACGTGGGGCTCGAGCTCAGCGAGTGGACCAAAGCACACCCGACCGCCTACTCACTGCCGCTCAGTGCCAAGAACGTGCACGTGCGTTTCGTGGAACCTGCCGGCACGCCCCCGTGGCTCGAAGTCTCGGGGGGTGAACTGACACGCACCAAGAGCGGCGGCGTGTTCGCCGCCCAGCACACGCGCTTCATGGGCGTCGACTTGGGCACGGTCGGCGCCGGCTTCGCGCGTGAAGCGTCGACGATCGCGCTCGGCTTCGGCGAAGCCGACTTGAGCAAGGCCCCATTTCGAGTCGAAATTGCGCCGAACGCCGCGACGCCGACTGCGCGTTTCGTGCTCGCGCCGACGCCCGCGGAACGGCTCGCGAAACCACTGGGCTTGGGCCTGCTGGCGGGCGGCGTGAGCGGGGTGGTGGTGAGCTCGGAGACTACGATTGCTTTTGCCAGTGGGGCAGCGGCGGGCTCCGTCAGCGGTGTCAGTAACATTACCCTCAAGGCTTACGTTCCGCCTCATCCCTTCGAACTCGATGGCTTCATCTTCGGCGATACCACGACTTTCGATACGAAATTCACGCTGAATAAGACTCGCGACCGCATCACGCTCACGGAATCACGGCTCAAGGCCGGCAAATTCGAACTCTCGGGAGATGGCTTGCTCAGCCGCGGCAGTGATCACTCGGAAGCGACGCTGAACCTGAGCGGGGAGCTCCCCTGCAGCGCGCTCGCCGCGGTCGAAGCCCAGTCGCGCTTGGCCAAACTTTTGGGTGGTGCTCTAGCTGGCAAGGCTGGCAAATTGGCCGAGAAGATCGTGAACGGTAGTGTGCGCGTGGGACTCAAGTTGAGCGCCGATACCCGTCAACTCAGCGCCGCGCGCATCGAGCGCACGATCGGCGTCGGCTGCGGGCTGCACCCGTTGTCGCTCGCCGAACTCAGCAAGCTCTTGCCCGCGGACGTCAACGAACTGCTAAAAAACTTGCCGCCGTTGCCGAACGATCTGTCGAGCCTGCCCGGTCTGTCGGGTTTGCCAGCTAGCTTGCCACCATTGCCCAGCGGCATGCCGGCCTTGCCCGCTGGGCTGCCGCAGCTCCCGAACCTGGGCCTACCCACGAGCTTGCCGACCCTGCCATCGCCGGCTCCGAAAGCGACGGCCAGCGCGGCCCCGCCCGCGACCAGCAAGCTTACGCCCCAGCCTCCCGCGAGCAGTAACTGATGGCGCGGATCGCGATCTTGGGTGCCGGCATGATGGGCAGCGCGCTCTGCCTGCCGTTGATCGATCGCGGCCACGAGCTGCGGCTGATCGGCACGGAGCTGGACGCGGAAATCATCTCCGCCCTCAAGGGCGGCAGCGAGCACCCCACCCTCCGCCTGCCGCTACCGATCGCGATTGAGCCGTTTCATGCGGCTGAACTGCGCGAAGCACTGGCAGGAATCGATGCGATCGCGCTCGGCGTGAGCTCCGCGGGCGTGCGTTGGGCCGGGCAAGCGCTGGCGCCATTGCTGCGCGCCGGTGTACCTCTGCTGATGGTCTCGAAGGGCCTCGCTTACGACCGCCAGCGTTTCGAGATCTTGCCCGACCTGCTGAAGCAGGAGCTGCCCGCGGAGCTCGATGTCGATCCGGTCGCCGTGGGCGGGCCGTGCATCGCGGGTGAGCTGGCCCGCCGAGTCGAGACCTGCGTCGTGTTCACGGGGCGCAACATCGAGAGCGTGAACGCTTGGGCCGAGCTGGCACGTGGACCTTACTATCACGTGTTCACCAGCAGCGATCCCGTAGGCACCGAGGTCTGCGCAGCGCTCAAGAATGCTTACGCGATGGGCATCGGCTTCGCTGCCGGTGTACACGAGAGGCGCGGCGGTAGCGCAGGCAGCATCGCCATGCACAATTGTGAAGCGGCGCTCTATGCCCAAGCCATTCTCGAAGCCAAGCAACTAGTCAGCCTGTTGGGCGGCGATCCAGAATGCGCTTCGGGCTTGCCCTTCGCTGGGGATTTGAACGTCACCTGCAACGGCGGCCGGACCGGGCGATTTGGCCGCTTTCTGGGCCGGGGCCTGGGCCGGGCCGGCGCCGTGTCGGCGATGGACGGTGCCACCCTGGAGTGTTTGGAAATCCTGGAGACGCTGCGCACCGGCCTGCGCCAGATCGAGAGCGAGGACCGCTTCAGGTTGAGCGATTTCCCATTCCTCTCGCACATGCTCGAGGTCGCGCTCGACGATCGCCCAGTCGACATTCCGTATCAGCGGTTCTTCAAGGCGCCTCGACCAGCGTGAATCGCAGCGAGTAACTGAGCGTGGTCGGACCGTGCTTCGGCTTCTGAAAGTCCACCGACTCGAATACACCACCGAGGCACGCGCGAAACTCAGGACCGCGAAGCGACGTGCGCGGCTGCTCGACGCGCGGGTGGCCACCCCCGCGTGCCACGTGCAAATCGACTCCGAAACGCCCGCCCTGCGCCGGATCTTCATTCTTTCTGTAACAGTCCATGAACGAGGGGAAGCGCTCGGCGACTGCGCTCAGGAAGGGCGCCTTGGTCTCGACGTCGTTCGGTCCGCCGCCGATGTGCAGGCCGATATTCTCGACCTTGAGCTCGGGCAGTGGGCGCATGGGAAGCTTTGGGTCGAGAACGATTTCCGGCAAGCGCTGCGCGGCAACCGCGGAGTGTGTGGTCGCAGCCGGAGCGCCCGGAGCGGCGCTTGGCGACTGCGATGGCGGTGGTGTTCGCGTAGAATCAGCCCCTGCCGTAGGGGCTTGCGCGGCAGTCGTGGCGGGCGTAGTCGCCGCGCAGCCCGCGGCGCTCCAGATCGCCACGACGCCGATGCCCACCACCACGACGCGACTGAGAATTGGCCTTCTGATCCAGGGACGCATCAGCTAAGTCATAACCGATTTTGCGCTCGAATCGATTTGGTTTGAGCCCAGGAGAGAGTGTGGCAGAAGTGGCGACATGCGGCATTCCTCGCGTTTTGCGCGTGTCACCGCGAGCGCGCTACTGCTCGGGTGTGCTGTTGGGCTTGTCGGATGCGACGAGCGAGGCAAGCCGCAGAGCCCACCGTCGGCAAAGGTCTCACGCCCCACACCGAGTACCAACTTCAGCAAACCGAGCGCGGCACCGCAGCGCGAGCAGACGGCCCCAGAAGTTTTGAACTTGTCGGAAATCCCGAGCGAAGCGCAGCCTGCGCGCTCAGCAATCGCACCGGGAGCCGGATTCGAGGGGAAGCTCCTGATCGACGAGCCGCAAGAGATCGGGCCGGCTGGGCAAATGAGCGCTAGCGAGCGGGGCGTGGTGATGATCAACCGTGCGGACGAAGTGCAGCTCGCCAAACGACTCATCGGCGGCACCAGCAGTGAGCGCGAGCGTGCGCGCTTTTCAACCGTAAAAGGCAGTCCGAACGATTTTTTCGCAGTCGCGCGCGGGCCGCTCTTGCTGCGCGGCAAGGCCTATTGGGTGAAGGACGGAAAGCTCGTGCGGCGCGCTCAGGACAACTCGACGCCGCTCGAGATCCTGGCCAGCGATGCACGCAACGGCACGCGCGTGGCCGGCGCCGATCTTTCCGATGCGCCGGCGCACGCCGTCTACATCAGTAACCCGATCGCGGACGACGCTCCCCCCCGCGCAAAATTGTGGGTCGAGGGCGGTGAGAATGTCGTGCTGTCACCGGAGGGCGCTGGGGCCAGCAGTATCGCGGTGGCCAATACCGGGCAAGATCTGTTCACCGTGGCGATCGATGCACGCAGCGCGATGACCCCGATGCACGGGCGACGTGTGCACTTCAAGGCAGGCAAAGCCGAACTGGGCCCCGACGTGGTGATGTGGGTAGGTTCGACCTCACAGATGTTGTCCGAGGTATTCGCGAGTACTACGCCGCTTGGCGTGCGCGCGTTCCTTCCCAGCGAGCGCGACGTCAGCCATTTTGGCTTGGTGATGCTCGATTTGGGCAGTGAGCCGCACATGGATCCGAAGACGGTCTGGCGCGGGTACCCTAACGGAATCGACGTGGCTCCGGTGGCCAGCGCCTCGTTTTGTGGCACGGCGTTCGTGGCCTACGTGCGGCCTGAGGACGCGCAGCCGGGAGCCCGACAGCTGCTGGAATTGGCCGAAATCACCGAAGCGGGGCTGGGCCCGGCCGAGACGGTCGGCGGCGCGTTGGGCTTTGCGAACATCTCGCTGGCGGCCGCGACAAACTCGGCGGTTTTGGCCTATGTTGCCGATTTCCGAACCTTTGCCAGCACGCTCCGCTGCTCTCACAAGAAATAAATTCCCGCTGCCATGCCCAAGAAGAAATCGACCAAGAAGACTGCCCGCAAATCGAAGTTCACGGCCAAGACGGCAGACAAGCACGACTTGTATCAGCGCTCGGTGCAAGACGCGGAGACCGAGATTTACTTCATCAACCGCGCCTTCAAGAAGGTGCGTGGCCGCGCGCCGCTCACCTTGCGCGAAGATTTTTGCGGCACGGCGCTGCTCTGCGGCGCTTGGGTGAAGAGCCTCGATGCGCGCACTGCCCAGGGCATCGACATCGATCCGAAGGTGCTCGCTTGGGGCACCAAGCGCAACATTGTCCCACTCGGTAACGATGCCGCCAAGGTGAACCTGCTTTGCCAAGACGTGCGAGACGCATCCCCGGGCAAGCATGACGTGGTTGTAGCGTTCAACTTCAGTTACTGGATCTTCAAGACGCGCGAGGCCTTGCGGGCCTACTTTGCAACCGTGAAGAAGGGCCTAAAAAAGGACGGCGCCTTCATGCTGGATGCCTACGGCGGTTGGGAATCCATGGAACCGATGCTGGAGCCGCGCTCGATCAAAGGCGGGTTCACCTACGTCTGGGACCAGGACAAGTTCAATCCGATCACGCACGAGATTTTGAACCACATTCACTTCGAGTTCGCCGACGGCAGCAAGATCGACAAAGCGTTCAGCTACGACTGGCGCTACTGGTCCTTGCCGGAGCTGACCGAGCTCTTGAAAGAAGCCGGTTTTTCGGACGCTCAAGTGTTCTGGGACAAGAGCAACGACAACGACACCGAGAACTACCAGCCGACCAGGCGCGCCACCAACCACCCAGGCTGGCTGGCCTACATCGTCGCCACTCCCTGAAGCGTTGAGCCTTTTCGACGGTTGATACGTCTAATCCCTGGGCCCGCAGCGCCGCGTCGCCCGCATCGGAAAGTAAGCATGAAACTCCTGTGTTTGGCCTGTGGTCTCGGGGTTTGGGCGTGTTTCACGGCGTGCGCGGCGGAGCGCTCGCCAGAGCCCAACGCGCGGGCAGCCAGCGCCGCCAGCAATGCCTCGAAAACAGCCGCAGCGGAAGAGCAGGCCGCGCCACCCGAGAGCCCGCTTGCGGCGCCCGCACCCGTTGCCGCGCCTCAGGGGCTCGATGCTGCCAAGTCCAAGGGCACTCCAGACGAAGACGAGTTCGGCAATCTCGAGGCGGCGGAGCGCGCGCTGAACCAGGCCAAAGCCGATCTCGATCGCTTGGCGCTCGCCGCACCTTCAGCGGTTGTCGGGCATGACACGGCCGCTGATCGCGCGGCAGAAAAGAAACAAAGAAGGTCCGGTCGCGCACCGAGTGCAGCCGGAGCCGCAGCTCCCTCCAAGTCGAGCGCCATGTGCGACGAGGCATGTCGCGCATTTTCTTCGCTGTCGCGCGCGGCGAGCGCTGTGTGTCGCTTGGACGGAAGCAGTGGCACGCACTGCAGCCGCGCCAAACACGTGCTGGCTGATGCGGAGCCGCGCGTAGCGAGCTGCTCGTGTCCGGCGTCGAGCGAGTGAAATGAACCCGCCGGTCGGGCGCCTGGCACCGAGTCCAACCGGACTCTTGCACCTGGGTCATGCCCGCACTTTTCTGCTCGCCTACTGGCATATCAGAGCGCGTTCGGGACGGCTGCTCTTGCGCATGGAGGACCTGGATGGGCCGCGCGCCGAGATGCACTTCGCCGATGCGGCGCTCGCCGATCTGGAGTGGCTGGGCCTCGACTGGGACGGCCCTGTGCTCGTGCAGTCGAGCGGGCTGCCGCGCCTGAACGCGACGGTAGCGGCACTGATTGAAACTGGAAAGGCCTACCCCTGCGTGTGCTCGCGCGGCGATATTCGGAGCGCGCAGAGCGCTCCCCACGCCGGCTCGCCCGAACCGCGGTATCCAGGCACTTGCCGCGGACGTTACTCGTCCTTCGCAGAGGCCGAGCGACAATCGGGCCGTGCCGCAGGCGCGCGCCTGATGGTGGCGGAAGGCACCATCACCATCGAAGACGGCGTGGCCGGCTCGAGCACTTGGGATGTCGCGAGCGACGTAGGCGATTTCCTAATTGCCAAGCGCGACAAGGCCCCCGCCTATCAGCTGGCGGTGGTGGTCGACGATCACGCGCAGGGCGTAACCGAGGTGCTGCGCGGCGCAGATTTGCTGCCTAGCGCGGCCCGCCAATGGCACGTGCAAAACGCGCTCGGCCTAGCTCACCCCAGCTGGTTCCACGTCCCGCTCGTGACCGACGCGAGCGGCCGCCGCCTAGCCAAACGCGAAGCCGATTTGAGCTTGGCCGAACTGCGGACATGCGGCACCGACCCGCGCGCGATCGTCGCTTGGGCCGCGCGCAGCGCGGGTGTTTCCGTCAGCGAGCGCGTATCACCCGCGGCGGTCACACCCGTCTTCGAGCTCTCCGCGTTGCCCAACGAGCCCGTACCGCTCGACGCAGAGGTCTTGGCGGCACTCAGGGATGCGCGCTAACGGGGCGGGCGTCCGAAGCGCTATTGCAGCAAACGGCTCTTCGGATCCAGCGCGACGAGCAGCGCTTCTTCGCAACCCGGCGGGATTTCACTGTCTTCCGGCAGTGGACGCACGAGCCAGGTGTCCCCGCTCTCGGGGTCACGAGTCACCGCAACGCGCACGGCTGAACGCACGGCGGGCCGCTTGACCTCGACCACCGGCGAAAACACAGCGTTCGACACGGTCTGCTCGCTCGATGGCGGCGAGGGCATCGTGACCGAGTGCGGCGATGCCTGCGAAGACGCGGGCATCTCGGTGATCTGCACCCGCGATTGCAACGCTTCGCGCTGCACTGGCGCCGCGGCATCGACTTGGGTTTTGTCAGTGAAGTCGTCGTATGACGCGAGAGCGATGGCCTCGTCCACGCGGCGCGGAGTTGGGGGCAGCGGCGTTGGCAGCGGCGCCGGCGGCGGTGCGGCCGGCGGAGGCACCGATGCCCGCGCGGGCGGCGGCGGTGCGGCCGGCGGAGGCACCGATGCCCGCGCGGGCGGGGGTGGCGCGGGTGGCGGTGGTGCCGGCGGTGGAGGCACCGAGGCTCGTGGTGCCGGCGGTAACACGGATGCTGGCGGTGCTGGAACGCTTTGCAGTGCGGTGCTCAGGTCCGCCGCGGCGCGCGCCAAATTCAGTGCGCGCACGTCGTCTCCCGATTCTTCGGCGCGCTCCGCGGCGCGGCGCAGCCAGCGCAGGGCATCCAATTGCTCACCGGTCCGGAACAGAGCGCGGGCAGTCTCGATCGCCACCGCTACCGCCTCGGGGTCGAGAGGTTCGACCTCGGGGAGATCGGGAAGATCAGGAAGATCAGGAGAGGAAACGGGCATGGGCGCGCAGTCTGTCTGAGACTTTTGCAGAGCAAAAGCGGTTTCATGCTCGTTTGCGATTCCGCGAAGCTTGCCGCTCCGCAGGGCGCGCAAAAATCCGCGGCCACCAGACGTCTGCCGCCAGCCGAGTTGGGTGATTAGTGAACGCCGTGCATGCGGCGCGCGATCAGCGGCGAGACCAAAACCAAGAGCGTTCCCACGCCGAGGGCTACCCAGCCAATGGATCCGAACACCGTCCCGTAGACCATGACCGTTTCGGTCGGCTTGGGCAACGTGGCGGCCACGGCACCGCCTTCCTTCACGCCGGTGAGTTGGGCGATCAGAGCAGCAACGTATTGCGCAAACGCATAAGCCAAAAACCACGTGCCCATCAGGATTCCGGTCACACCCTTGGGCGAGAGCTTGGTGATCATCGACAAGCCGATGGGCGACAAGCAGAGCTCACCGGTCGCGTGCAAGAAATAACCCAGGATCAGCCAGAACATCGGCACGATGCCCGTGCTTCGCGACGTTTCGGCGCCCACGTAGAGCGCCGCGAAGCCTAGGCCGAGCTGAAGGATGCCGAGCGCGAACTTGAGCGGGGTGTTCGGTTCCAGGCGACGGCGCGCCAGATACAACCAAAGCAAGCTGAACAGAGGCGCCATCAGCAAGATGAACAGGCCGTCGACGGACTGGAATTGTGAGGCCGGGATCAGCGTGCCAAACAGCGAGCGGTCTACGTTGCGATCGGTGAACAAGCTCATGCTCGTACCGGTTTGCTCGAAAAATGCCCAAAAGACCACGGAAACGAGGGTCAGTAGCAGCGCGACGCCGAGTCGATCGCGACCGACCTTGTCCGGCATTCGAAGCAGGAACACGCACAATCCGAAGAACACGACCAGACCAAATGCGATCAACATCGAACCGACCAGCGCACCGTGTTGGACCAACTGCCAGACGACGATGACTGCCGGCAGTGTCCCTAAGTAGACCCAAGCCTCGAGTGATAGCCCCGCGAAATCCGCACGACGGCCGGGGCGAGGCGGAGGTTCCGCCAGGCCGATCAGCAGCGGCTGCGCGCGTAAGAAGACGAACAATCCGAGCAACATGCCGATGCCCGCAAGGCCGAAGCCCCAGTGCCAACCGAGCCGCTCACCCAAGTAGCCGCAAGCGATGGGCGCGAGAAATGCGCCCAGGTTGATGCCCATGTAGAAGATAGTGAACGCCGAATCGCGACGTGGGTCGTCCGCGCCATACAGGCGCCCGACGAGGCTCGAGATGTTCGGCTTGAAGAAGCCATTGCCGCAAATCAAGAGCGCGAGCGCAGCATAGAATACCTGCAAATGCGGCACGGCCATCGCAAAATGGCCCAGCGCCATCAGCACGCCGCCAATCAGCACTGCTTTTCGAAAGCCCAGCAAGCGGTCCGCGAGCAGGCCACCGAGCACGGGAGTCGCATACACCAGGGCAGTGTAACTGCCATAGATCGCGTATGCCGCTTTGTCGCTGAAGAGGAAAGCCTTCGTCAGGTAGAAGACCAAGAGCGCCTTCATGCCGTAAAAGCTGAAGCGCTCCCAAGCCTCGGTGAAAAGCAAATAGGCGAGGGCTCGCGGATGCTTCGCAGGAGCCGGATCCCGTCCGGGCAGCGCCGAATTCGGCGACGGGTCCGCGCTCAATGCAGCGCCGGATCGGGGACGGCCTGTGGCCGACGAATGCCAGCTTGGGCCAAACGCTCGGCAACGACCGTGATGCGCTGCATGTCCTCGAAGCCGAGCACTCCCGCATAGCCGGTCAACGAGCGCACTACGACCGGGCGACCTGCGAGTTCGAGCAAGCGACGTCGAACTTGGTCGAGCGGGGTTCCTGCATCGACCGCAAAGAACTCACGCCGCATCAAGCAAGACAGCGGGGCATCCAGCCCGACGCGCGGTGCAGATGCCAGCACTTGCTCGCGGCCGATCGTGCCCACCAATTCTTTCCGGTAAAATACTGCAAAATGGGCCTGCGAGCTGCGCACCAGAGTGTCGAGCACGTGCCCCACCTGCTCCTCGGGAGCAAAGACCACCGCATTCGGATCGCAGACCTCGCCTGCGCGCAACTCGCCGAGCAGCTCGCTGGCTCGAACGGCGGCGCGCTCTTGCGCCGCGCCCACGAACACGAACATTCCAACCAGCGAAAGCGGGCCCCAGTCCTTCTTGAACGCAATGCCCACCAGCACGATCGCGATCACTTGGCCGACCGCCGCAGCAATGCGCGTAGCGCGCGAGTGGCCCAGCGATAGGCAAAGCAACGCGCGAAACACGCGTCCACCGTCCATGGGCAACGCCGGCAGCATGTTGAACACCGCGAGCACCGCGTTGCCCCAGAACAACGCACGTACGAGCCCGAGCGGGGTTGGCTCGGTCAAGGACATGAGATCGCTGGCGTCGAGTGGGATGCGGTAATGATCGAGCACGATCAACAGAAAGAGGGCGATGACCGCGTTCACGAGCGGCCCCGAGAGCGCGATCAGTAACTCGTGCTGCGGCTTTCTCGGCTCGTTCGCCAGGCGCGCGATTCCGCCGATAGGCAAGAGCATGATCTCCGACACTGCTACGCCCAAGCGCAGCGCGGCCACGCTGTGGCCGAGCTCATGCAGCGTGAGGCAGGCAAACAGAGCGCAGATCATGAGTACACCGAAAGCCGCAGCCCGCGGGCCGTGCGGCGCCCCAAGATTCAACGCGAAAAAAATCACCGCCAGCGCGAAGGTGACGTGCACACGCACGTCGATCCCGGAGACGCGCGCGATGCGAAAGGACCACCTCATGCGCGGGACGATAGTGCCGGGCGAAACGCTTGGCGAGTATCGACCCGGTTGGATTCCCGGCGAGGCCCACCGCTCGTCGAGTAAAAACCGCTATGTGCACGGCGGGTTTCGCGATCGAATGATGCAGTTCAAAGTTGAAATGCCAAGCGATCCGATTGACCCGTAACCTGTCGAATAGTCGAGCATTTGGTGTGGCACGCTCCCTGCAGCATGTGGACCTGCAGGCGGCGCCCTTGGTGACCCCCCCCTCCGCCCGGGTCGCCGCCTCCCTAATCTATTCAACGGCCCGGTGCGCTCCCCTCGCGCCGGGCTGTTGCCCTATTTGGGGTCTGAGTTCAGCCGCCGCATAGGCGCCGGGCCGCGCCGAAGCGGGCCAGCGCTACCGCGACCTGCTCGACGAAGTCAGCAAGTTCTGCCGAATCACTAGTTCGAAACGGATGGTCGCTGCGCCCGAGCTCGAGCATTGCGCATAGTTGGCCGTTGACCATGATCGGCAGCACCGCGAGTCCCGCGAGCGGGATGCCTGGGCTCAACCGAGCGGAGACGGCTTGTTGCACGCTACCGGGCTCTCCCGGGCCGCGCAAAAGGCGGCCGCGACCACTGCGCGCCAGCGCAAAGGCGGGATCAAACCAGGGCAAGACCTCACCCAAGCGTTCACTTGGGGCCTCGAACAGACAGGACGTGGTGGGCAAGAGCAGTGGCTCGCGAACTCGATGCGCCAGACCGACGGTCGCTGAAGTGGCTTGGGCTGCGGCGTGCAACGCGATCAATAGCGCTTCGCCGGCGTCCACGGCTTGAGCCACCGTTTCGGCACTTTCGTGCAAACTCGAAGGTTCCAAGGTGGGTTCGTCGACTCGACGTTCGAGCACGCGCGCCAGGGCAGAGACTTCGCGGATCTTGCCCACCTCGCGCCAGTTCTGCCAGCCGGTCTGACGCACCCAGGCGCTACTCGGAACGCGCCCGTGGATGACCCCGCGCAGCAAAAGCTCGGTGCGAACGGGACCGACGGTCACTCCGCCATTGCAGACCAACCACTCCGGGGCGCCCGTCGACGAGGAAAAACCGCTAGACAATTGCATGGCGAAAACCGCTTCTACCGAGGAAGGTCGGCGATACGAATTGTTCCAAGTCAGCCTAGCGCGGGCCAACAATCGAGCGCAAGACGTTACTCCCTCTTCGCGAGCCAGGCCAAGGTCTCGAAGTGATGGGTCTGAGGGAACATGTCGAAACCGCACACGGCCGAAAGCACGTAGCCCGAGTCGCAGAGCGTGCGCAGATCGCGTGCCAGCGTAACGGGGTCGCAAGCACAGTAGGCAATGTGCCGTGGCGCGCGCCGAATCAACTCCGGCAAGACTTCGCGCGCGCCGCTCCGTGGCGGATCGAGCAGCACGAGATCGAACGATTCCTGGCGCGGCAAGTGGGCGAGCGCTTCTTTCACGTCCCCGGCGATGAAGCGCACGCGCGTGAACCCTTGCTCGCTCGAAGCTCGCTTGGCGGCGGCGATCGCCGGCTTCGAGCCCTCGATGCCCACGCCGCTGAGACCGCGAGCCAACAGCGGCAGACTAAAGTTTCCGGACCCGCAGTAGAGATCGCAAAAAGTGCTCGCCCGACGCTCCTCGGCCCCGTCGAGTATCGCCTGCACCAGGCGTTGATTCACTGCCCAGTTAACCTGAGTGAACGCCGCACCCGAAACTCTCAGTTCGACTCCACCGGGCAACGGGAAGCGCTGATCGTGTTCGGGCGCCGGGCTTCGCTCGCCGACCGAGACTTGAAACGTCCCCGACAGAGCGGCGATCAAGCGCGAGTGAGTTACGTCGCCATTGCCCCGGACAGCGGGCACCAAACGCAAAGCGAGCTTGGGGCCCGCGGGCGCAACACGCAGCTCGAGTTCACTGAACGAAGCGAGCGCGCTGCGATGCTGACTGGTGATTGAGCGCAGCGTGAGTAACGCATGGTCGAGCTCTGGTTGCGCCACACGGCAACTGGGGATCTCCACCAACTCACGAGACTCGGCGGCGAAAAAGCCCAGCCGACCGCCGTTTGCGATATGCAAGCGAATCCGCGAGCGGTAGGCGAGTGGTTGATCGGCGGCGACGAAAGCAAGCACCGGGAGCGCTTCGAAGCGACCGGTGCGAGTCAGGGCGTCCCGTAGAATCCCCGCCTTGGCGGTCAGCTGCGCAGGGTAATCCAGCGTCATCAGATCACAGCCACCACAGCTCCCCTGGACCGGACAGACGGGCACGACTCGGTCGGGGCTGGCCTCGAGCAGGTGCCAACGGGTTGCTTGCAAATAGGCCCGGTGGTCCTCGGCCGCTTCCACCCGGATCCGCTCGCCCGGTAGCGCACCCGGCGCGAAGGCGCCCTGGCCGTTCGCTAGCCGCAAGAAGCCGGCGCCACCCGGCACGAGCCTTTCGACCTTCCACTCGGTCTGCTCGGGTTCGAGCAAAATGGGCTGCTTTGGAGGTTGAGGTCGGCGCACGGGGCAGAATTACGGGGCGTATGGCGTAAGAAAAAGAACTCAAAGATTCGTCGCGGGTCGGTGTCACAGATGTGGCCCGAGGCGCGACGCAGGGCTTGGTGAAGTCATACCCCATGGCAGCCCCCGCGTTCTCGATTCGAAGCCAGAATGCCACTCGATTGGCGGATCCGGCGCTCCGCGACGGGCTGCTCAAGTACGCCCGCCGCCGGCTCCCCCCCGGTGAGGTGGAAGATTTGGTGCAAAATACCCTGACCGACGCGCTGGTCGCCGACAACGCACCGAGCGACCAGGTGGAATTTCGTCGTTGGATACATGGCATCGCCCGACACAAGATTGCCGACAGCTACCGACGCCGCGAGCGGCTCCCCATCCCGAGTCCGGACCTGGACCGGAGCGCGGCGGCGCCGAGCCCGTCGACCGGAGAGCTCAGTCAATGGATCGAGAGCGAATTACCGAAGACCGACGGGGCGCAAGCAACGCTACACTGGCTCTTACGCGAGGGTGACGGGGAAAGCCTGGACGAGATCGCGCGCGACGTCGATCTGCCGGCACCGCGCGTCAGGCAGCGCGTGTCACGCCTTCGTCGACATCTTCACGCCCGCTGGCTGGCCTTGGGTGCGGCCGGACTTGTGCTGTTGATCGGCGCAGGCGGGCTGTTCCAGCTTGCCCTGCGGCCCGCAATCGTTGCCCCGAGCATCGCACGAGAACCAGCGACGCCACTCGAGCGAGCGCGCATCTTGCGCCAGAACGCATTGCAGCGCTGTGCGGCCGGCGCCTATCCCGAGTGCATCGCGGCGCTCGATCAGGCGCAGGCGCTCGACCCGAGCGGGGAGAACACGATCGCAATTCGCGACGCCCGCGCCAGAGCTGCCACTTCCGCTGAACCAACGGTGCTCCCCAAGCTGCCTGCTGGCTCGTCCTCGGCTTCGGCTCCCGACGCCAAGACCACACCGAAGCAGTACGCGCCGCGCAAGGTCGTGCCGAAGCAAATCGCACCGGGCAAGCTGCACCCAAAGCAACTCGCACCAAGCAAGCTCGAGCCGAAGCAAGCCGCGCCAGGCAAGCCCATGCAGAAGAGTGAACCGCTGGGCGCGACGCAGAAACAAAACGTTCTTCCGAACCAGCAGACTCTGCCGGCCTACGATTCCCTCATGGGCGACGAAGCGCCATCCAAGGTGCCGCAAAGCAAGAAACGCTAAACCCGCCCGAGGATCGTCAGTGGATAGGCGCTCAGCGCAATTCGATTGCCGTCGGTATCTCGCGCGTAGCTCGTGAACTCGGTTCGTGAGTCGACCGCTGCTCCTGCCAGTGCGAGCCGCGCTTCGCACGCAGCTCGCTCTTCGGCCGAAACCGCCACCGCGATCAAGAAAAGGCCTGCGCCGACGCCAGTCACCGTTCGCGCGGGTTCGTCTGTCGGCTCGATCATCAACAGCGATCCACCCAGATCCAACCACACCGACCGCAACGAGCCGTCAGCATGTAGGTGACGCGTCACCTCTCGGAGCTCTAGTACGTCGATGTAGAAGCGTGCGAGTCGTGCGACGTCGCGCGTTCCGAGTGCGAGATGGTGCAACACGCTCACGATCGGAGCCTCACGCGGCGCTTGGAGCATGGCAATACGAAACGCAGGCGGAGCACTCTTCAGCGGAAAATGCCTACAAATTGGCGAAAGCAGCGGGACACGACGTACGCGCGTTCCACACATCGCAAGACTTGCCGCCTGCTGCGATCCGGCTACCTCGATTGCCCGCGCCGGTTCGGCAAACGTTTCACAATCCTCGTCATTGATCGGTTTTGCGTTGCGCGAACACTGATCGGAATGAATCGTGCAAAGTATACGTTCTGAAAGTAGAGGCCATGAGCAATCGCCCTGATAGGACCGACCGCGATCTCCCGTTCAGCCCGCCGCGGAGTGACGAAGGCTCGTCCGTCCGCGAACGGCAACCGGCCTCGCAAAGCCCCAGCCGAAGATCGGATCCGAATTTGTCACTCGACCAACGTTTGGAGAGCAAGTTGGCCGAAGCCGCGGCAATTCTCTCTAAGCTCGAGCCTCAGGACGCTCGAGCGCGCCTGCTCCACATCGCGATGCTGCGCCGTGACGAAACCCTGCTCGACGGCATCCTTGCCGAGCTCGCGCTGCCGCCACGGATGGCTCGCCGATCGCGCTGAAAGCGGGTGCGCTGCTCTGCGCTGCTCGGCGCTGCTCGGCGCTGCTCGGCACTGCTCGGCAATGCTCCGCAATGCTCCGCAATGAGACAGTTGCGACTGAACGTGTGCCAAGCTGCGCGGCAATTTTCCGACGAATAAGACTGAACACCTGGCGCTTTGGTCCGTTCGTCAAAGCATGACCAGAAGGGTGACCGCGCTCGCGTTGTTCGCTGCGCTTCCGATTTTGTTCTCGGAGAATCTGCAAGCGACCGAAGCAAAACCGCCTTCCCCTACCACCTCAGCCAGCGCGGCAGAGGGCACGACCAAGCAGCTCGCGGGCGGCGCACTGCTGCACCTCGCACCGGGAACCCGCATCGAACTCGGTCGCTCGGTGAAGCTGCAGCTCGCAGTCGGCTCGTCGTCACAAACAGTGACGCAAATCGTGAAGCTGATCTCGGGCCGCGTCGACGTGGACATTCCACTCAGCAAGGTCCCGAAGACCGCGGTGCTCTTCGAAGCGCCGCACAAGGTGAGCGCCGTTGCCAAGGGCGGCCACAGCATTGCAATAGCCGATGCAAATCGCGTCACCATCGCCGCCGTCGATGGCGATATGCTGGCGGCCTCCGGCAACGATTGGAAGACATTGCCGAGTGGCCTCGTGCGCGGCTTCGTTGGAAGCGATCCCTCGTACCAAGAACAGAAAGTGCCTGGGATCCCCAGCCTACGCATCCCGCATCCGTTGCTGCTGGCGCTGGGGGCCGACGCGCCGAATGCGCATGCCGAAGCCGGTGGCGTGCAAGAAGCCGAGCACTATCAGTTGAGCGTTTGGCGCGTCACGGAAAAGGGCAGGGAGCTCATCGACCATGTCGATACTCGCGCTGCCGTTGCGGCAATTTCAGGCTTGCCACCGGGCCAATACCAAGTGACCGCGCGCGCAGTGGATGCCACTGGCATCTTCGGCCAGGAGAGCGCCCCGAGTGCGCTGCGGTTGGTGGGCGCCGAGCTGCCTCAGGGCTCGCGCTACGAAGACGGCGCAATTCTGCTCGGCCAGCGCGGCCGGGCCAAACTGATCGGTGCGACTGGCCTAGAAGCGAGCTACAACGCTTCGCAGCACTTCGTGAGTGCGCCGGACAGTGTGGGCTTATCACGGGGCGAGAGCACCCTGCTTCGTTTGCGTGAGCCTGGTAGCCTGGAAGAAGTCCGCGTCAACCTCGAGCCCCGCAGTTTGCGCGCCGATGTGCAGATCACACCCAAGCATCCACACTGGCCGCAAGATATGATCGAAGTGACCGTGCAGCTGTTCGATGCACGCGGTCGTGCCGTGTCCGAATCCACCCAAGTGAAGCC
>Ga0302323_100000037_pt1 | contig 79604 bp, 78 predicted proteins | sample Fen_T0_3_FD_201950 | JGI IMG/M metagenome (GOLD analysis project Ga0302323, IMG submission 201950) | Peat permafrost microbial communities from Stordalen Mire near Abisko, Sweden - Fen_T0_3 | ecosystem: Environmental > Terrestrial > Soil > Wetlands > Permafrost | place: Sweden: Abisko...
CACCACCGCCACCGCGTTCTACCGGGACGCGCTCGCGCCGCTCGGTTATGCGCTGCACGTCTCGGCCGCATCCAACGGGTTCGGCGCCGACCCCGCGCGCCTCGACTTCTGGCTCAAGCCGGGCGAGGCGTCGACGCCGCGGCCCCACTTCGCGTTCGCCTGCGCCACGCGCGACCTGGTCGACGCGACCTATCGCGCCGCGCTCGCCGCCGGCGGCGGCGACAACGGCGCGCCGCGGGTCATGGCGCACATCCACCCGACCTACTACGCCGGGTTCGTCCGCGATCCGGACGGCCACAACGTCGAGTTCGTCTGCCAGGTCCAGGACAGCCGGTTACTTGATGACCGCGAGCCGCGGCGAGCGCTTCGGCTTGGACAGCACGTTGCCGGCGATCTTCAGCGCCGCCTTCGAGGCCAGGTCCATGAAGCGCTGGGCGTTCTCGGAGTCCGGGCTCGACAGGACGATCGGCACGCCGGCGTCGCCGCCGAACCGGATCCGGGTGTCGATCGGAATCTCGCCGAAGAAATCGGCGCCGACCTCCTGGGCCAACCGCTTGCCGCCGCCGTGGCTGAAGATCTCGTCGGTGTGGCCGCACGCCGGGCACTTGTAGTAGCTCATGTTCTCGACGATGCCGAGGATCGGGATCTCGACCTTCTCGAACATCGCGATGCCCTTCACCACGTCGACGATCGCGACCTCCTGCGGCGTGGTGACCATGACCGCGCCGGCGATCGGGATGAGCTGCGACAGCGAGAGCTGCACGTCGCCGGTGCCCGGCGGCAGGTCGCACACGAGGTAGTCGAGATCGCCCCACTCGACGTCGCCCAGGAACTGCTGCAGCAGGCGGTGGACCATCGGCCCGCGCCACACCACCGCTTCGCCCTTGTCGACGAAGAAGCCGACGCTGATCACGCGCAGGCCGTGGTGGGTCGCCGGCGTGATCTTCGCATCCTTGGTGGCCGAGGCCGCGACCTCGGGCGCCCCGAGCATCGTCGGGATCGACGGTCCAAACACGTCGGCGTCGAGCAAGCCGACCTTGGCGCCGTGGCGCTGCAGCGCGAGCGCCAGGTTCACCGCCACGGTCGACTTGCCGACGCCGCCCTTGCCGGCGGCGACCGCGATCACGTTCTTGGGCCCCTTCAGGATGGCCTTGTCGCTCGGCGTGGGCGAGAACGCGGTCACGACCTCGGAGACCACGGTCACGCGCTTGGCGCCGGCCGCCTTGACCTGCTGCTCGATCTTCACGGTGAGCTCGCGGCGCTGCGCGAGCGGGTACGCGTGGGTCGGCAGGTCGACGCGAACCAGGACATCGTCGCCCTGAACCTCGATGGTGCGGACCAGCCGGTAGGTCATGATGTCGTGACCCAGCGCCGGATCGACGACCTTGGCGAGCGCATCTCTGACGGAAGCTTCGGTGATCATCTCTTCGTCCCTCGAATCCCGTGACGATTGTAGTCCGCGAAACACTCGCTTCGCTGGTTTTCTGGATCCTCGCACCTGCCGCCCGAGGCTCGTGGCCGCGTGCGGGTTTTTCCGCTAGGCCAGGTGTCCCAGCTTGGTCTTCTTCGCCGCGAGGTACCCCGCGCTGTGCTCGTTCGAGCCGACCCAGTGGGACTCGTGCGCTTCGATCACGACGCCGGCGCGCTCGAGCCCGCTGATCTTCTGCGGGTTGTTGGTCATGAGCCGGACCGACCCGACGCCGAGATCGCCCAGGATCGCCGCCGCGAGATCGTAGGACCGCAGATCGGCCTCGAACCCGAGCTGCAGGTTGGCATCGACGGTATCGGCGCCGGCGTCCTGCAGCTGGTACGCGCGCACCTTGTTGCCCAGGCCGATGCCGCGGCCCTCCTGGACCAGGTACACGACCACGCCGCGGCCGACCCGGCCGATCCGTTCGAGCGCCGCGTCGAGCTGCGCGCGGCAATCGCAGCGCTGGCTGCCGAGCACCTCGCCAGTGAAGCACGAGCTATGGACGCGCGTCAGCACGTCGTCGCCGCGAACATCCCCGAGCACCATCGCCACGTGCTCCTCGGGACCCAGCCCGACCGCGGAGGCTCCCGCGCCAGCGACCTCCCCGGTCCGGTAGACGACCAGCCGAAAGTCACCGTGCGGGGTAGGCAACCGCGCTTCGGAGTACCGCAGAATCATGGGATTGGGCGTGTATGGCGTCCTCTGCCGGGCTTGTCAATCCGACGCGCCGCACCTATGGTGGGTCCATGGCCGTACGACCTGTGGTGATCTGGCCCGACGAGCGTCTGCGGCAGCCCTCCGTTCCCGTCACCACCGTCGATGCGTCGGTTCGTGCGCTCTACCAGGACCTCGTGGATTCGATGTACGCCGAGAACGGCCTGGGCATCGCCGCGCTCCAGCTCGGCGACGCGCGGCGCATGTTCATCGTCGAGCCGCGGCTCGCGGGCCGCGCCGAGACCGATCCGCCGGTCGCCTTCATCAACCCCGAGGTCGTCGAGATGTCCGACGAGCAGCAGGACTCCGAAGAGGGCTGCCTGTCGTTCCCGGAGGTCTACATCAAGGTCAAGCGGCCGATGCGCTGCAAGGTCCGCGCGATGGGCCTCGATGGCCAGATCTTCGAGGTCTCCGGCGAGGCGCTGTTCGCGCGCTGCATGCTGCACGAGAATGATCACCTGACCGGCAAGCTCCTGGTCGATTTCGTTGGCCCGCTCAAGCGCCAGATGATCAAGAAGAAGCTCCAGAAGGTGAAGGCGGCCGACGGCGACGAGGCCGAGGCGTAGCGAGCGCGCGGCGCGCGGCGGCGCCGCGTTTCGGGGTAGCCTGCGCGCGTGACCGACTGCGTCTTCGTTCGCGGCCTGGAATTCGAAGGCAACCACGGCTACACCGCCGCCGAGCGCCGCGGCACGCGGCGGTTTCGCGTCAACCTGACGATCGAGCTGCCGCTGACGGCGGCAGCCGCATCGGACCGGATCGCCGACACCGTGGATTACTGGAAGGTCAGCGAGGTCGTCGTGGCGCTCGGCACCAAGTCGACGTTCAAGTTGCTCGAAGCGCTCGCAGGCGCGATCGGACACAAGATCCAGGAGCTGTATCCGCGGGCACAGGTCGCGATCGAGATCGAAAAGCTCGCACCGCCGTGCCCCGGCGTGCCCGCCGCGTGCGGTGTGCGCCTGGTGCTCCCGGCGTCCGCTGCCTGACAAAAAAACCGCTCCGCGATCAGCGTCCTGGGCTTTACCCTACCCCGCGGGCGTACTAAGTCCCCATCGTCATGCTCGAGCGCGACCCCAAGACCCTCGCCCGCCTTCAGACGGTAGTGACCGCGCTCATCGAGCACCGCGTGTCGACGTCGCTTGTCGATGTCGAGCGCGCGCTCGCGCGCTGGCGCAGCGGCGCGCACAGCGCGCTGGCCGCCCACGGCGCGGTGCTGCGCCACGCGGCGCGCTGCGAGCGCACCGTCGAGCGCGTGACCGCCGCGGCGAGCGATCGCCCCGAGGGCATCCTGCGCGACGCGGTCGACGCCGGCCTCATGACCGCCGAGGAGTTCGTCCAGCTGGTCGGCAAACCGCCCATGGACGTCGCGTCGATCGACGCGCTGACCGACGATGACGACGCGAGCGCGCCGGACAAGCGGCGCACGCTCGAGGCGCTGCTCGCGCGCGGCCCCGTGCTGATCCACGTCGATGCGCGGCGCACCGAGGTCGCCGTTCCGGCGCGGTTCCGCGCCGATCCGAGCCTGGTGCTGCGGTTCGGCTACCAGCTCACGCCGGCGATCGGCGATCTCACCATCGATGACGAGGCGATCGCTGGCACGCTGACGTTCGCCGGCCAGCCGTTCCGCTGCGTCCTGCCGTGGACCGCGGTCTACGCCGCGATGGTCGAAGGCGAGCAGCGCGGCACGGTGTGGCCGGAGGACGTGCCGGAGGACGTGCTGACCACCGCCGCCCCCACCGACGCATCGGGCGATGCGGGGTCCGCGGCCGCCCCGGCTGCGGCCAAGGTCGACGACGAGCCGCGCAAGCGCGGCCACCTGAAGCTCGTCGAGTAGTCACCAGGCCCCGGGGCTAGGCCTGGGCCACGCCGCCGTCGACAAACAGCTCGATGCCGTTGACGAACGCGGCCTCGTCGGACGCCAGGAACACCGCCGCGTTGGCGACCTCGGCGCCGAGCGCGCCCGCGGCAAAACCGATCTCGCGGTGCTCGCGGAGCTGCCGACCTTGAGCTCGACCGACGACGCCGATCCGGTGACCTGGACGCTCGTCACCGACGGCGGCGAGCGCCAGACCGTGCGCCACCACCCGCGCCTGGCGTGCACCGACTTCCCCGCCCTGCGCGCGGCGGCGGTCGCCGGGCTCGGCGTGGCGTTGCTGCCCGACCACGCGTGCCGCGCGGAGCTCCAGGCCGGCCGTCTGGTCCACGTGTTCGCCGACTGGCACGGGGTCCAGGGCATCATCCACCTGGTGTTCACGACCCGGCGCGGCCTGCCGCCGGCGGTGCGCGCGCTAATCGATCACCTCGCCAAGCACGTGGGCCCCGGCATCGCGTGGGCGTGACCGGCTTGCGTTCATATCCGTTATAACGGAAAGTTCGCTGAGCCGATGCCCCCGGCCCAGGAGCTGCCATGACCAAGATCCGCGACGAGGTGCTTCACGCCAACCAGCAGTACGCCGCCCGGTTCGGAGACAAGGGAAAGCTCGCGCTGCCGCCCGCCCGCGGCTTCGCGCTGCTCACCTGCATGGACGCGCGGATCGATCCGGCCCAGCTCGCCGGCCTCGCCGAGGGCGACGCCCACGTGATCCGCAACGCCGGCGGCCGCGCGAGCGACGACGCGATCCGCTCGCTCGTGATCTCGCACAAGCTGCTGGGCACCCAGGAGTGGTTCGTCATCCACCATACCAACTGCGGCATGCAGCTGTTCACCGACGACGTGATCCGCGAGCTCTTGGCCCAGAGCCTCGAGACCGCCAGCTTCGACGGCACGCGCTGGCGCGATCCGGCCACCGGCGGCGGCTCGCACGCCGCCGACTTCATCGACTGGCTCACGATCAAGGACCTCGCCCAGAGCGTGGTGATCGACGTCGAGCGGATCCGACGACACCCGCTGGTCCCCGCGTCGATCCCGATCCACGGCTACATCTACGAGGTCACCACCGGCCGGCTCCTCGAGGTCCCCGCCCAGCGCTCGGCGCGCGCGTGACGCGGGGTCGACATGGGCGCCACCTCGCCGCCCCACCGCCGGACACGCTGCGTCATCGCGCAGCGACACAGCGTCCGCGCGCGGGAGCGGCGCGATCGAGCGTTGCGGCGTGCGCCCGCGCGGCCGGTCTGCGATGGTTGGGCTCCGACCAGGAGGATGTTCATGGCGCGACCCACGAGGCTTCACCACACCGCGTACGTATCCAAGGATCTCGAGAAGACCCGCGCGTTCTACGAGGACCTCATCGGCCTGCCGCTCGTCGCCACGTGGCGCGAGTCCGACGAGCTGTTCGGCGCGGTGCGCACCTACTGCCACTGCTTCTTCGAGCTCGAGGACGGCAGCGCCCTGGCGTTCTTCCAGTTCGTCGATCCCGCGGATCAGGCGCAGTTCGGCCCCGAGCTGCCGAAATCGCCGTTCATCCACATCGCGCTCAACGTCGACGCCGCGACCCAGGCGGCCGTCGCCGCCCGGCTCGCCAAGGCAGGTTACCAGGCGCCCCAGACGTACACGCTCGAGCATGGATATTGCCGGTCGCTGTACGTCGAGGATCCCAACGGGATGATCGTCGAGCTGACTTGCGATGCGCCGGTGGCGCAGCGGCCCGACGTCGTTCAGGCGCGCCGCGAGTCCGCCCGCCGGACGCTCGCCGAGTGGCTCGCCGGCAACCACGCCTCGACCAACACCTACCGCTGAAGGTGCCGCGCGTCACGCTGTCGTTCGATAACGGCCCCGATCCGACCGTCACGCCGCGCGTGCTCGATGTCCTCGCCGAGCGCGGCGTGCTCGCGCACTTCTTCGTGCTCGGCAAGCGGCTGGCCGATCCGGAGCGGCGGCGGCTGGTCGAGCGGGCCCAGGGCGCCGGCCACCTGATCGGCAACCACTCGTTCAGCCACGCCACGCCGCTCGGCGAGGATCCGCGCCCCGATGCCGCCGAGCAGGAGATCGCCGCGACCGACGCGCTGCTCGCGCCCCTCGCCCCCGGGCCCAAGCGGTTCCGGCCGTTCGGTGGCGGCGGCGTGCTCGGCCCGCACCTGCTGAGCCAGCGCGCCGTCGAGCACCTCGTCAGCCACGGCTACTCGTGCGTGCTGTGGAACAGCGTGCCGCGCGACTGGCTCGAACCCGACGCCTGGTCCGCCCGCGCGCTCGCCGATTGCGCCACCCGGCCGCACACCGTGCTGGTGCTGCACGACGTGCCCGGCGCGTGCCTCGCCGGCCTGGCCGGCTTCCTCGACGCCGCGCGCGACCACGGCTTCGAGCTCGTCACCGATCTGCCGGCCGGGTGCCTGCCGATCGTCGATGGTCGGATCGTCGGCTCGCTCGATGGCCTGGTCACCGCGAGGGCGTAGCCGCGCCCCGGCCGTCCTAACCGACGCGCGACTTCTTGCGCTCGTCCGGGTTCTCGTCGAGCCACGCCTGCAGGCTCTCCTGCGTGATCTCGACGACCAGATCGGCGTCGCCGAGCTTGGCCTGACAGCCCAGGCGCGACTCGGGGCGGACATCGAACGCCTTGTCCATGATGTCGTCCTCCTTGTCGGTCACCTCGGGCAGCGACGCGAGCCCGTGGTGGACCCAGACGTGACACGTCGAGCACGCGAGGTTGCCGCCGCACGCGTGGCCGACCCGGGCGCCGCAGTCCTCGGCGGCGTCGAGGATCGAGGTGCCGCGCTTGCAGTCGACGGTGAGCGGGCCGCTCGACAGCGGGCCGTGCGGGTTCTGGAACGTGACCTTGGGCATCGCTAAGCTCCGACCTTGCGGGCCGCCTCGTCGAGCGAGACGCCGTGTAGCTGCGCGGCGACCGCGCGGTTCATCCGGCGCTGGGCGAACGGCTTGGTCGCCACGTCGAGCGCTTCGATCTTGGCGCGCACCACCAGGTGATCGGTGCCCGCCATCGCCACCTCGAGATCGGCCATCGCGGCTTCGCCGGCCGCCCGCACGTCGTCGTCGAGCAGCGCGGCGTCGCTCGCGAACGCGCCGCGCGTCGCCGCCAGGATGCGCTCGGCCTCGACCTTCTCGATCGCGAGGTTTCGGCGCGCGAGATCGTCCTCGGCGTGCTCGAACGAGTCGATCAGCATCTGCTCGACCTCCTCGTCCGACAGCCCGTAGCTCGGCACGACCTCGATCGACGATTCCTGGCCGGTGGTCAGCTCCTTGGCCATGACCTTCAGCAGGCCATCGGCGTCGATCAGGAACGTGATCTCGACCCGGCCCATGCCGGCGACCATCGGCGGCACGCCGCGCAGCACGAACCGCGCGAGCGAGCGGCAGGCATCGGCGGTCTCGCGCTCGCCCTGCAGCACGTGGATGTCGAACCCGGTCTGGTTGTCGGCGTAGGTCGTGAAGGTCTGGGTCGCGCCGGTCGGGATCGTCGTGTTGCGGTGGATCAGCTTCTCGACGACACCGCCCATCATCTCGACGCCGAGCGACAGCGGCACGACGTCGAGCAGCGTGACGTCCTGGCGACCGCCGGCGAGCACGTCAGCCTGGACCGCGGCGCCCAGGGCGACGACCTGCTCGGGATCGAGATCGCACAGCGGCGGCGTGGCGAACAGCTGGGCGACGTAGTCGCGCACGATGGGCGAGCGGGTCGAGCCGCCGACCAGGATCACGCCGGTGAGCTGCTCGCGGGTCAGCTCGGCGTCCTTGAGCACGCGGCGGCACGCCTTACCGGTGCGATCGAGCAGCGGCTGGGCGATCCGCGCGAGCTCGTCGCGCGTGACCCGGTGTTCGATCACCGCGGCGTCACCACCCGGCGCGATCCGGAACACGGCCTCGGCGGCCGAGGTCAGCGCCTCCTTGACCCGGCGAGCCTCCGCGATCGCCGCGCCGATCACGTGGCGGTCGAGCGCCGCCACGTCGGGCACGAGCTTCATCGCGATCAGCCGATCGAGATCGTCGCCGCCGAGCGCCGAGTCACCGCCGGTCGCCTTGACCTCGAACACGCCGTCGACCAGCTTGAGGATCGAGACGTCGAACGTGCCACCGCCGAGGTCGTAGACCGCGTAGGTGCCGGCCACCCCCCGATCGAGGCCGTAGGCCACGGCCGCCGCGGTCGGCTCGGCGAGCAGCCGCATCACCTCGAGCCCGGCCAGCCGCCCGGCGTCGCGGGTGGCCTGGCGCTGGGAGTCGTCGAAGTACGCCGGCACGGTGATCACCGCGCCCTCGATCGGCCCGCCGAGCTGGGCCTCGGCGCGGCCCTTGAGCTCGCGCAGGATCTCGGCCGAGACCTCGACCGGGGACACCCGGCGGCCGCCGGCGACCCGCATGCGGATCGCGCGGTCATCGCCCTCGAGCTCGTACGGCAGCATCGCGCGCACGCCCGCGAGGTCCTTGGCGCCGCGGCCGATCAGCCGCTTCACCGAGGCCAGGGTGTCGTGCGGCGCCGACAGCGCGTGGGCCTGGGCCGGCCGGCCGACCAGCACCCCGCCATCGGCGGCGTAGTGCACGACCGAGGGCACGAGCGGGCCGCCGTCACCGCCGATCACCTCGGGCGAGGCATCGGCGACGTGGGCGACCAGGCTGTTGGTGGTCCCGAGATCGATGCCGACGACGCGCGGCTTGCACGCCTCCGTGAGCTTCGATTCCCCGGGCTCTGCGATCTGCATCAACATCGGCTTCTCACTACCCTTGGTCTGGGTCCTCGTCGAGCGCGGCGTCGCACTCTTCGAGGTAGCGGTCGAGGTAACGCAAGACGATCAGGCGGTGCTTGATCGCGGCGAAGTCGGGCTGCGCGAACAGCGCCGGCAGCGCGTCCAGCGCCTCGGCGCGGCGCGCCCGCATCGCGTGGGCGAGCTCGCCGATCAGCGGGGCATCGCGGGCCACGCGGGCCTCGGCGAGCTGTTCGCGCAGCTCGAGGATCTCCATGAGGAACGCCGGATCGAGCCGCTCGTTGGCGCCGATCGTCACCCCCGCGCGCGCGAGCAAGTATTCGGCGCGCGGCACCGGCTTCTTGATCAGCTGATAGGCGTCGTTGAGCGCCCGCGACTTCGAGAGCACGGCGATCCGCTCGCCGGCGGTCGCCCCGGCGGCGCGATCCGGGTGCAGGGCCTTGCTGCGCTCGAAGAACGCGCGCTCGAGCGCCGCCAGGTCGACCTCGTAGGCCGGCGCGAGGCCGAGCAACGCGAACGGCTCGTCTCGCCCGCCGCCCTGGGCGCTAGAACTGGACGGATTCGCCACAGCCGCAGGACCCCTTGGCGTTTGGGTTATTGAACTTGAACCCGTGGCCCATCATGCCGCGCACGAAGTCGAGCTGCATCCCGCCGAGGTAGACCAGGCTCTTCGGATCGACGACGATCGAGACGCCGTGCGCCGAGAACACCTTGTCGCTCGGGCGCAGCTGGTCGGCCCACTCGAACACGTAGGTGAACCCGGTGCAACCGCCGCCCCGCACGCCGATCCGGATGATCGCCTCGGGGGTGCCGCGCTTGTCGCGCTGCTTGGCGATCTCGCCGGCCGCGGACTCGGTGATCTCGATCTCGCGCTTGCCGGGCACGGGCACGGCCGCGGGCGCGGGCGCCGCAGGCGCGCTATGGGTCGCAGTGGCGCTCATCGCAGATCACTTACCCGCCGCCTTCGCGGCGCTCGACTTCTTCTTGTAGTCCTCGATCGCGGCCTTGATCGCATCCTCGGCGAGCACCGAGCAGTGGATCTTGACCGGCGGGAGGTTCAGCTCCTCGACGATCTGGGTGTTCTTGATCTGCGCGGCCTGGTCGAGCGTCATGCCCTTGATCATCTCGGTCGCGAGCGACGACGACGCGATCGCCGAGCCGCAGCCGAACGTCTTGAACTTCGCGTCGGCGATAAGTCCGTCCTTGACCCGGATCTCGAGGCGCATGACGTCGCCGCACGCCGGCGCGCCGACGAGCCCCGTGCCGACTTCGCTGGTATCGACGCCCTCGGTCTTGAAGGTGCCGACGTTGCGGGGGTTCTCGTAGTGCTCGATGACCTTGTCTGAGTACGCCATGGTGGTTCTTCTTCTTGGATTCGCTGATGAATCGAGAGGCGAAGGCCGGCTGCCCGTGCCTTACCTCAGTGTGGGGTCCACTGGATAGAGCTGATGTCGATGCCGTCCTGGTGCATCTCCCAGAGCGGCGACAGCGCGCGCAGCCGCTCGACGCTGGCGACCACGAGCTCGATCACGTAGTCGATCTCCGCCTCCGTGTTGAACCGGCCGATGCCGAACCGGATCGACGTGTGCGCCAGCTCGTCGCCGACGCCGAGCGCGCGCAGCACGTAGCTTGGCTCGAGCGACGCCGAGGTGCACGCCGAGCCCGACGACACCGCGAGGTCCTTGAGCGCCATCAGCAGCGACTCGCCTTCGACGAACGCGAACGAGATGTTCAGGTTGCCGGGCAGCCGGTGGGCGAGCGAGCCGTTGACATAGGTCTCGGGCAGCCGGGTGGTCAGGCCCTTGTACAGCCGATCGCGCAGCCGGCTCAGCCGCTCCTGCTCGTCGTCCATCTCGAGCCGCGCGAGCTCCGCGGCCTTGCCGAACCCGACGATCAGCGGGACCGGCAGCGTGCCCGAGCGCATGCCGCGCTCGTGGCCGCCGCCATCGATGATCGGATCGATGCGCACGCGGGGCTTGCGGCGCACCCAGAGCGCGCCGATGCCCTTGGGGCCGTAGACCTTGTGCGCCGTGACCGACGCCAGGTCGACCTTGGCGGCCTCGACGTTGAACGCGACCTTGCCGAAGCCCTGGACGGCGTCGGTGTGGAACAGCGTCTTGGGGTTCTTCGCCTTGATCGCCGCGCCGATCTCGGCGATCGGCTGGATCACGCCGACCTCGTTATTGGCCAGCATGACCGAGACGAGGATCGTCTTGTCGGTCATCGCCGCGGTCACCTGCGCGGGGGTCACCAGTCCGTCCTTGGCGGGCGTCAGGTAGGTGACCTCGAAGCCGTCGCGCTGCAGGCGCTTGCAGGTATCGAGCACGCTCTTGTGCTCGGTCTCGACCGTGATGATGTGGTTGCCCTGCTTGCGCAGGAACGACGCACAACCCTTGATCGCGAGGTTGTTCGCCTCGGTCGCGCCCGAGGTCCAGACGATCTCCTTGGCATCGCCGCCCAGCAGCGCCGCGATCTGCGCGCGCGCGTGGTCGACCGCCGCCTCGGCGGTCCAGCCGAACGAGTGGTTGCGGCTCGCCGCGTTGCCGTAGTGCTGCGTGAAGAACGGCAACATCGCCTGCACGACCCGCAGATCGACCGCCGTCGTCGAGTGGTTATCCATGAAGATCGGCAGCTGCACGCCCTCGGGGGCGGCGATCGCGAACGTCTTCTGGTCCTGGGTTTGTGCCGTTGCGGCCATCAGTTATTGCCCTCTCGGTATAGAACGGTCACGGGTACGTCGAAGTCTTTCGACCCGTCTTTGGAGGTGGTGGATGTGGTGGAAATGACGGCCACGGGCGCCGCCGCTGGTACCATCGGCGCTGGCGACTCGTCCACCGGCGCAGGCGCCACCCGGCGCGACAGCCCCGCGAACAGCGGCGGCGCTTCCCCCCGCTGATGCCCGTGGTGATCGCACACACCACACGCCGCGGGCGCGTAGCTGTCGCTACAGCTCTGGCAGGAGTCGAGGTACGAGAGCGCTTCGCTCAGGTCGTTCTCGATGACCTGCAGCTGCATGATCTGCTCGCGGATCTGCATCTGCTTCTCGGTGAACAGCGCCCGCACCCGCGAGGTTGCCTCGCGACCGGACCCGGCGCCCTGAAAATCGCCGACGAAGCCCTGGATCTCGGCGAGCGTGAAGCCGATCGCCTGCAGCTTGACGATCCAGTGGATGCGATCGACCGCCTCGGGGCCGTAGAGCCGGAACCCGCCCTCCGACCGCGCGCGCGGCTCGAGCAGCCCCAGCTCCTCGTAGAGGTGCATGGCGCGGACGGTCTTGCCAACCGCCTTGGCGAGCTCGCCAACGCGCATCATCTTTGCCGGATCGTCCTTGGTCATGGAACTCAACCTAACGCGTACGTGAGGTTTAGTGCTTCCACCGGACTATGCTGGCTTGGGTGCGTGCTGTCAAGCCTACCCTTACCTTTACGTTTGGGTTGGGGGCAAGTAGCTCCCGTCACCCAGCCACGGCGCGCGCCGCCCCGCACACCCTAGACGTGGCGATGCTGATCGCGGTCCCGATCCTTCAGGATCGGCTGCCACGGCATGGCTTCGGCCGCCTCGAACGCGTTGGAGCCCTTCCGCGGTGCCTTCACCGGCCGCGGCTTCTTTGGATCTTGCTCATCGTAGTCGCGCATGGCGAGGCCTGCTGCAGGCCGAATGCCTGACCGTATGCGTCACGAGCGCTGCTTCTTGTCCTGCGCCAGCGCGTCGTGCTCGGGCCTGGGGTTCGCTCCGCCGCTGGTCGAGCGCCCGGACTGCCTGTCATCTTTCACGCGCAGCTGGTTCTGCAGGTCGCGGATGCCCGACACGCGAAACGCGCAGTCCTCGGCGTCGCGCTTGGCGCGCCGATCATCGACGGTGCCAGAGAGCGTCACCTCGCCATTCTTCACGGAGACCTCGATGTTCGACGCATCGAGCTGATCGTCATCGGTGAGCGCCTCGCTGATCATCTCGCGCAGCCGCTCGTCGGAGCGCTGGTAGCCGACCGGGCCCTTGCCGCGGTGCGGGCCGGTGCCGCGATGAAGATGCGCCGCGGTGTCGCCAGAGCGCCGCGCCGCGTCGCCGTGGGAGTGACCAAAGCTCGTGCCCGGAGACCAGCCGGCATCGCGGGGACCACCCATTCGCTGCGAGCCCGGAAACGCGCTGGTCTCGTAACCGAGATAGCCCCTGCGATCGTCGCGGCCGTAGCCGCCGTCGCCGAGCCGCTCGTCGGGTTCCTGGTAGCGATCTTCGTAGCTGGCCGAGACCGCCGCATGGCGGTCGTGCGCGCGCTCCTCACCGTGGCGCCCCGCACCATAGCCACTTTGACCCTGCCCGTAGCGCTCGGTCGGGCGCCCTGCGCCCTGCTGGCCGTCGCGATAGCCGAGCTCCGATCCGCGGCTGCCTTCCCAGCGGCCCGGATCGCGCACGTGGAGATCCTCTTCCTCGCGATAGTTGCGGTCACGCCACGAGCGATAATCGCGATCATCCTCGTTGCTGCGGCCGGCGTAGCTCTGGGCGGATGGCTGATCCTGCGGGCGCCAGCTACCTCGGTGCTCGTCGGGGGAGGCGGCGTTGCGACCGCCGTTTTGATAGGTCGTCACGGCTTGCTCCGTTGAGTTCGGGTGGATACGCAGGGCGTGGCGACGCCCGGATACCCCTGGAGATGCATGCGCGGGGCCCACCGCGCGCGGGTGCGGCGATCTGCAACGATGCACAGGAGCACGGTATCTCCCGGGCACGCGCGCAGAACCATCGCCCGGGGCGCGGGCGCACGCAGGCGGCGCGCTCGATCAGTTCGCGGTCGCCGTGGCTTCGAACGCGCGGATCACGGTGACCTTGATCTGCCCCGGGAACGTCATCTCCTCGGCGATCTGCCCCGCGATGTCGGTCGACATCTCGACCACCGTGAGGTCATCGACCTCGCGCTCGCGCACGTAGACCCGGAGCTCGCGGCCGCCGTGCACCGCGTGGGCGAACGCCACGCCGCGGCGCGCAAGGCCGATCCGCTCGAGATCTTCGATCTTCGCCGTGAAGCCCTCGGCGAGCTCGCGGCGCGCGCCCGGCCGGGCACCGCTCATGGCGTCGGACGCGGCGACCAGATAGGCGTACACCGAGTTGCACGGCTCGTCGGCGTGGTGCGCGCCGATCGCGTTGGCGACGACCTCCGACTCGCCGAGCCGGCGCGCGATATCGGCGCCGATCACCGCGTGCGAGCCCTCGATCTTGTGGGTCAGCGCCTTGCCGATGTCGTGCATCAGCGTCGCGCGGCGCGCCAGCTTCTCGTCGAGCCCGAGCTCGGCAGCCATCATGCCGGCGAGATACGACGCCTCGACTGCGTGCCACCACTGGTTCTGCGTGTAGCTGGTGCGGAAGTTGAGCGCGCCGACCAGCTCGACGATCTCGGGGTGCGCCTTCTGGATCCCGAGCGCCTGGAACGCGCGCTTGCCGAGCGCGCGGATCTCCTGGGTCAGGTGGTCGCGGCCCCGCGTCGCCCAGCCCTCGGGATCCTTGCGCGCGTCGTCGATCGATTCAGGCTTCTTCACGAACTTGTTGATCGCGCGCCGGACCATCTCCTTGCCGACCCCGTCGAGCCCGTCGAGCCGGATCGCGTCCTTCTCGTCGTTGACCTGGAGCTTGACCCCCGCGACCCGCTCGAGCGCGCCGTGCAGCGCGGCGCCGGAGTCGAGCAACACACCGACCAGGTCCGCGCCGACTCGCAGGTTCGAGGCCGAGCGCTCGGTCAGGTAATGGTGGTGGTAGCGGGCCGCGGCGATCTCCATCACGCGGCGCGCCTCGCGGTCGTGCGCGGGATCGGCGGCGGTCGCGTCGATCGCGCGCAGCGCATCGCCGGCGCGAGCACGAGCCTCGTCGAGCCAGGCCTGCGAGATCTGCGAGATCAGCTCGCCGCCTCGCACCCCGGCGCGGGTCTCGAGCTCGCCGCGCGCGCCGGCGATCTTGCGCTCGGCGTCGCGCTCGAGGCCCTGTGCGCGATCGCGGCGCGACTGCAGCTCGCGCTGGGTCGCCGTGACCTGGGCGTCGCGTTGCTCGAGCGCGTCGACCTGGGCATCGAGCTCGGCCGCGACGCGCCCCAGCGCCTCGCGGCGGCGATCCACCGCGGCCTCGGCCCGCGCGAGCGCTTCGTCGGCGGCGGCCCGCGCCTCGAGCACCTCGCCGCGCGCCGCGGTGTCCAGCGCGCGCTGGGCAGCGGCGGCCTCGATGCGCGCGGCCTGGACCCGCGCCGCCGACTCGGCCTGGGCGTCGTCGAGCACGCGCCGACCGGCGCGCGCCGCGTCGGCGGCCGCCATGCGCGCAGAGGCGATCGCGGCGACCACCGCGAGCACCGGTCCGGCCACGAGGGCGATCCACATGTGCGCCAGCATAGCCCAAAATCCACCGCGGCAGGCCGCCGGGCTAGAGGCCCGCGCCGTCCTTGGACGTGCTGTCGCGATGGCTGCCGGCGGCGCGCTCGAGCTCGAGGTGCAGCGTCGTGTTGCCGTCGATCACGATCTGGGTCTGCTTGGTCTTGTAGCCGGGCAGCACCAGCTCGAACATCACCGGGCCCGCGCTGACCGGCCACTCGACCTTGAGCGGGGTCGTACCGAGCAGCGCGCCTCCGGGCCCGGTCACCGAGGCGCCCTCCGGCACGCTATCGATCGACAGATGCACCGCGCGCAGGGCTGGACTTCCGGCGGTGGGCTCCGGAATCGTCGCAGCGGCCGGGCCGGCGCTGCCCGGCGCATCGGACCCCGCGGCGACCACCGCGCTGCCAGCCGCCGGCGCCGCCAGGTCGCGGCTCGATCCCGGTCCGGCGCTCGCGCCGCCGCGCTCCGCCAGGGCGAGCTCCGCAGCCGCGCTCCCCGCGCCACCGCCGGGGTGCATCCGCGTCACCGCCACCCCACCGCCGATGCCCAGCAGCAGCGCGAACGCGAACACGATCGGCCACACCCGGCGGGGCGGCCGCGACGAGTAGCCCACGGGCGTGGCGATCTGCATCGTGTTCATCGTCGGCATCTGCGGCAGCGCGAGCGCGGGCATGCCGCTGGTCGCGCGCAGCGCCGACGGCCGGCCGTCGCGATCGACGCCCGGCGTCGCGGCGGCGCCCCCCGGCGGCACCGCGTCCGGCCGCGGCGGCGTGGCGTGCGGCGCCATCATCGTCCGGTTGTCCCCGCCCCCGCGGCGGATCCCCGACGATGGCGGCACCGAGCTCGCCGGCGCGATCGGCGGCGAGCCCTGGAGATACGCCTCCGGATCGAGCAGCGCCTGGCGAAGCTGCGCCATGGTGGCGAACCGGGCGTCGACCCGCTTGGCCAGGCAGCGCAGCAGGATCTGCTCGACGCTCGGCGGGATCGCCGGGTTCACCCCGCGTGGCGCCGGCGGCAACGCGGTCACCTGCTTGACCAGCACCTCGCCCGTCGACTCCCCATCGAACGGCAGCGACCCGGTCATCATCTGGAACAGCAGGACGCCGAGCGCGTAAATATCGGTGCGGTGATCGACGTCGCCCTTGCTCTCGCACGCCTCCGGCGACATGTACTGCGGCGTGCCCAGCAGCACCCCGGCGGCGGTCTTGACCGCGTCGGTCCCTGAGAACATCTTCGCGAGCCCGAAATCGAGCACCTTCACGAAGTCCGGATCGCCGAGCCGCGACATCAGCATGATGTTGTCGGGCTTGAGATCGCGGTGGAGGATCCCCGCCACGTGCGCCGCCTCGAGCGCCGCGGCCATCTGCGCGCCGACGTGCAGCGACCGCATGATCCCGAGCGTCTTCTCGCGCGCCAGGATCGACGCCAGCGTCTCGCCCTCGAGGTACTCCATGATGAAGAAGTGGTCGCCGCCGGGCGTCACCCCGAAATCATGGATCTCGACGATGTGCTCGTTGCCGATCTGGTTGACCGCCCGGGCCTCCTGAAAAAATCGCGACACGACATCGCGGTTCCCGGCCAGATCGCGATGGATGACCTTCAGCGCGACCCGCTTGCCGATCAGCGGGTGCTCGGCCAGGTAGACAGCCCCCATGCCGCCGGTCCCGATCTTGTTCAGGATTCGGTAGTTTCCTATCGATTGGCCGGCCGCGATCAAGGATCTCCGCCCAGCATATCAGCTGGCTGGCCGACGTGCCGGCTTCTCGACGTCGACGTACAAGCGCGAGGTCCGATCGGCTCAGTGCTTGGGGCCGGCGCAGAACTGCTCGTAGTCGATCAGCGGGATCTTGCTTGGGTCGACGCCCTCGCCGCAGGTCGGGCACGCCGGGTCTTTGCGCAGCTTGAGCTCGCGGAACCGGGTCTTCAGGGCGTCGTAGACCAGCAGCCGGCCGGCGAGCGTGTCGCCCAGCCCCAGGATGATCTTGATCGCCTCGGTGGCCTGGAGCACGCCCATGATGCCCGGCAGGACGCCGAGCACGCCGGCCTCCGCGCACGACGGGGCCTCCTCCGCAGGCGGGGGGTTGGGGAACAGACAGCGGTAGCAGGGCGAGCCGTGGGCCGGGAACACCGTGATCTGACCCTCGAACCGGAAGATCGAGGCGTGGATCACGGGCTTGCCGAGCCGCAGCGCGACGTCGTTGACCAGGTAGCGGGTCGCAAAGTTGTCGGCGCCATCGACGATCACGTCGTAGGGCGCGATCAGCTCCATCGCGTTGTCGGACGTGATCCGGGTGCGGTGCTTGTCGATCTTGACGTCGGGGTTGAGCCCGCGCAGCGTGGTCTCGGCGCTCTCGACCTTGGCCGTGCCGATCCGGTCGGTGGCGTGCAGGATCTGGCGCTGGAGGTTCGACGCATCGACCAGATCGTCGTCGATCATGCCGATCGTCCCGACGCCGGCCGCAGCCAGGTACATGCTCGACGGTGAGCCCAGGCCGCCGGCGCCGATGCACAGCACCTTGGCCTTGAGCAGCTTGAGCTGGCCCTCGATCCCGACCTCGGGGAGCATCGTGTGGCGCGAGTAGCGCGCCTCCTGATCAGGGCGCAGCGACACCGGCTGCTCCCAGGGCAGCCCGGCGCGCTTCCAGCCCGTGAACCCGCCGGCGAGCGAGGACACCTCGGTGTAGCCCAGCTCGACGAGGCTGCGCGCCGCGAGCACCGACCGCGTGCCGCTCGCGCAGTAGAGCACGACCGGTGACGACCGATCCGGCACGTTGCGCTCGATCCGCAGCTCGAGGAAGCCGCGCGGGATGTGCAGCGTGCCCGGGATCATCCCCTGGGCATTCTCGTCGGGCTCCCGCACATCGATCAGCGCGGGACGCTTGCCGTGCTCGCGAAGCGCCGCGGCGAGCACGACCGGTTCGATCTCGGGGGTTTTTCCGCGGAGCTCGCGGAGCAACGTGTCAAAGGTAACCACGCCGGTAGATTGCCATGACCCTCACGTGAGGGTAAGGTGCCGTGCCTCAGGAGATCAAAGATGTCCGAGCTAGCCACCGCGACCCATTCCAGCACGTTTGACGCCCCGCCCCAGGGGCCCGAATCCATGGTGCTGATCACCCCCACTGCTGCAACCAAGGTCAACGAGATCCGCGACGCCGAAGCGATCGACGCCACGATGGCGCTGCGCCTTCGCGTGGTCGGTGGCGGCTGCGCCGGGTTCTCGTACGACCTGTACTTCGACGAGCCCACCGAGGTCGATCGCCAGGTCGAGATCCAGGGCGTGAAGGTCGTCGTCGACGAGATGAGCCTCATGTACCTGGTCGGCACCGAGATCGACTACGTCGAGGGCCTGCAGGGCGCCGGCTTCAAGTTCAACAATCCCAACGTCAAATCGACCTGCGGCTGCGGATCCTCGTTCAGCGTGTAGTCAGCGTATAGTTGCCGCGTGTCCGACATCGTAGCCCTCCTCGAACGCGAGCTCGGCCGCGGCGTGGTCATCGGCCCCGGTCACGAGCGGCTCGACGACTACGGTCGCGACGAGAGCCCGCTGCCGGAGTTCTTTCCGCCGGCGTGCGCCGTGCTCGTCGAGTCGACCGAGCAGGCCGCGGCGGTTTTGCGGATCTGCCTCGAGCGCAAGGTCGCGGTCACGCCGCGCGGCGCCGGCAGTGGCATGTGCGGTGGCGCCCTGCCCGTCCAGGGCGGCGTGGTGCTGTCGACCGAGCGGATGAACCGGATCAAGGAGATCGACGCCGGGGACCTGATCGCCGTCGTCGAGCCCGGGGTCGTCACCGGCAAGCTGCAGGAGGCGGTCGAGGCCGAGCGGATGTTCTATCCGCCAGACCCGGCCTCGCTCGAGTACTGCTCGATCGGCGGCAACGCCTCGACCAACGCCGGTGGCCCGCGCGCCTTCAAGTACGGCGTCACCCGCGAGTACATCCTCGGGCTCGAGATCGCGCTGATGGGCGGTGAGGTCCTGCGCTGCGGCCGGCGCACCGCCAAGGGCGTCACCGGCTATGACCTGGTCGCCGGCTTCGTCGGCACCGAGGGCACGTTCGGCGTCATCACCGAGCTGACCGTGAAGCTTTTGCCGCTGCCGATGGCGGCGGCGACCGTGCTCGGCGTGTTCGCCGACGTGCCGACCGCCGGCACGGCGATCTCGGGCCTGCTGCGCGACGGGCTGCGGCCGCGCGTGCTCGAGCTCGCCGATCGCAACTCGATCGACGTCATCCGCAGCAAGAGCCGCTACCGGTTCCCCGAGACCGCGGGCGCCATCGTGCTGATCGAGGTCGATGGCGAGGCCGAGTCGATGGCCATGATGATGGAGAAGATCGGCGTGCGGTGCGACGAGCTCGGCGCGCTCGACGTGCTCGCCGCGACCGAGCCGGCCGAGCGCCGCGCCGTGTGGGAGGCGCGCCGGCTGATCGCGCCCTCGCTCAAGGCCAGCTACCGGATCAAGCTGAACGAGGATATCTGCGTGCCGCGCGGCCGGATCGTCGAGATGCTGGCGCGCGTCGACCGCGTGTCCGCGGAGACCAAGATCCCGGCCGCCGTGTTCGGCCATGCCGGCGACGGCAACCTCCACGTCAACCTGCTGTCGAACGACGACCCGGCAGATCCGGCGGTGCAGCGCCGGATGTGGGCCGCGGCCAAGCAGGTGTTCGCCCACGCCATCGAGCTCGGCGGCACGCTGTCGGGCGAGCACGGCATCGGCCTCACCAAGCGCAGCTTCGTCACGATGGAACAGAGCGACCGGCTGATCGAGTGGCAGCACCGGTGGAAGGCGATGTGGGATCCCTCGGGGTTGCTCAACCCCGGCAAGAAGCTCCCTGCGCGCCGCCCCGCCTGTAACGAGTAGCGCGAGCAGAACCATTCGCACGCGGCATGCCTGCCGGCTTTTGCCGATCCTGCGACGCGAGACCGCACGCGCCAGCCGCGGAGTTGGCGCATGCTCGAAGAGATGAGCGCAGCGATCGAGGTGGGGGCGGTGGGATGCGCTCTCCTGCACAGAGCGACTTCGTCGTGACGCGTCCGCCGAACCTGCGGCAGCTACCGATGCTGCGCGGCGCCACCACGGATCCGCAGGAGCTGCCGGCGCGGCCGCGGCCGGTGCAGACGAGCGATCAGCTCGCGGACGAGCTGCCGCAAGCCGCGCACGCGGTGGCGCTGCCCGCGCCGCCGATCGAGCTGCCCGAGGCACGGCTGCACACGTCGGAGGCCCGCGCGTTGCCGACCCGATGGATCCTGCGCGCGGGGCTCGTGCTGCTGCTCGCGCTGCTCGTGCTGACCGCGATCGGCGCGCACCTACCGTCGGGCGAGTGACTACTCGATCCTGACGAACGACGTGATCCGCCAGGCCGCGCCGCGTGGCTCGACGGTGAGCTGATACGTTCCGGGCGGCGGCGTGCCCGGCGGGCAGGTCACGCGCCTGGCATCGCCGCCGCATCCGGCGACGAGCGCCTTGGCCATCGCGTCGAGCGGCTCGGGATCGGCCTGCCACATCGCCATCGCCGCGTCGGCGCCGGTGCCGCCGCCGAGCGACCAGGTAACGTCGTCGGACAGCTGCGCGCGCAGCGCCGGATAGTCGCGGCCGCCGAGCGCATCCTTGAGCGCCGCGAGCGTGCGCGCAGCCTCGGGGGCGATGTCCTTGAACGTCGCGGGATCTGCCTTCTTGGCCTCCTCGGGGGTCTCGCTGACCGGGTCCTTCATCGGCACCGCGTAGACCTTGAGCTTCTTGTAGATCGCCGCGGTGAGCGCATCGGTGCGGCCCTCGAGCCACGATGGCCGCGTCGCCCCGTGCATCTCGACCGGCAGCTCGGCGCCGGGCTCCCACTCGGCGGCGTGACCGACGACCTTGAGCCGCCACGGCCGGCCGCCGGCGACCGAGACGTCGAACCGGATGAAGTACCGCTTGTAGGCCAGCCGCGTCGGCATGCCTGCCGCCGCGTTGCCGGTGCCCGCGGCGCCCACGGGGGTCTGGCCGTTCGCGACGGTCTTGGGGTTGGTGAGATCGTCCTGGGTGTTGCCGTACGACACCTGGTGCCACACCGTCTTGATCGCGCCGCGACCGGGTGCATCTTCCAGGTTGGGGTACGCCTCGCGCACGGCCTCGAGCGCCGCGCCGTAGATCACCGCGAACTCGGCGTCGTACAGCGAGTGCTTCGCGGCCTCGACGTCCTTCTTGTTGGAGGCGCAGCTGGTCGCGGACGCGATCGCCGCAAAGAAGATGATACGGTGCCACCGCATGGGTCCTCGCACTCGGAATACCACAGCCGGCTCGTCGCCGCGTGACCGAAACGGCGATCTTCACTCGGGGCGCAGCGAGCCCCGCGCGGCGCGCGTGGCCGCGATCGCCGCGCGGCTGGCCGAAGCGTGGCCGGATGCCGTCGTCGAGCTCGATCACGCAGATCCCTATCAGCTGCTGGTCGCGACGATCCTCGCGGCGCAGTCGACCGACAAGCTCGTCAACACGGTCACCCCGGCGCTGTTCGCGCGCTACCCCGATGCGACCGCGCTCGCCCGCGCTGAGCCGGGCGAGCTCGAGCCGATGATCTTCTCGACGGGGTTCTACCGCAACAAGGCCAAGAACCTGATCGGCATGGCGCGCCGGCTCGTCGAGCGGCACGGCGGCGAGGTCCCCCAGACGATGGCCGAGCTGGTCGACTTGCCCGGGGTCGCGCGCAAGACCGCCAACGTCGTGCTGGGCAGCGCGCTCGGCAAGAACGAGGGCGTCGTCGTCGATACGCACGTCTCGCGGCTCGCCCCGCGGCTCGGGCTATCGACCGGCGACGACCCGATCAAGATCGAGCAGGATCTGATGCGGCTCGTCCCGCGCGACCAGTGGTCGATCTTCGCGCACCGCCTGATCTGGCACGGCCGCCGGGTGTGCCGCGCCAAGCAGCCGGACTGCGAGCACTGCACGCTCGCGCCGCTGTGCCCGAGCGCCGGGCTCGGCAGCCAGCCGGCCGCGCCGGCATCGGACACGTCGGCCCGCGCTGCCAAGCCCGCGCGCGCGGCGCCGCCGCCCGCCCGATCGCCCGGCCCCAAGCCGGCAGGCAAGGCCGCCGCGCTCGCGGCGCGCGCCAAGCCGAGCAAGCCCCGGCCCACGCGGGAGCGCCGCGCGTGATCCCGGTCGTCGCGGTCGGCGCGATCGTGTTCGACGCGGAGGGCCGGGTGCTGCTCGTCGAGCGCGGCACGCCGCCCGGCGTCGGGCTGTGGAGCGTCCCGGGCGGCAAGCTCGAGCCGCGCGAGACGCTCGCCCAGGCGGTGGCCCGCGAGGTCCGCGAGGAGACCGGGCTCATCGTCGAGGTCGGCACGCTGGCCTGCGTGGTCGAGCCGGTCGGCGACGACTACCACTTCGTCATCCTCGACTACTTCGCCCGCGTGATCGGCGGCGCGCTGGCCGGCGCGAGCGACGCGCGCGCCGCGCGGTTCGTCGATCCCGCGGAGCTCGACACCCTGCCGCTGAGCGACGGGCTCGCCGAGGTGCTGGCGCGGGCCCGTGCTACACAGCCGGCGTGGTCCACCTCCCGCTAGTTGCGTCTGCTCCGCCGGCCCGCCCGGCGCCGCCACGGGTCCGCCCGGGCGAGGTCCCCGAGGCGCAGTGGCTCGACTGGCGCTGGCAGCTCGGACACATGCTGACGACCGCCGACGAGCTGGCGGCGGCGATCGAGCTGTCGCCCGCGGAGCGCGCCGGGCTCGCCGCGTCCGCCCAGCTGTTCCGGGTCGGGATCACGCCGTACTACGCGAGCCTCATGGATCCGGCCCACGACAGCTGCCCGATCCGGCTGCAGGCGATCCCGCGCACCGCGGAGGCGGCGATCCGCGACGAGGAGCTGCGCGATCCGCTGGGCGAGGATTCGCACCGGCCGGTGGCGTCGGTGGTCCACAAGTACCCCGATCGCGTGCTGTTCTTGGTCGTCGATCGGTGCGGCATCTACTGCCGGCATTGCAACCGCCGCCGGCTGGTCGGCGGCGACGAGCCGCCGACCTCGGCCGAGCTCGAGGCCGGCCTCGACTACATCGCGCGCACGCCGCGGATCCGCGACGTGCTGCTGTCGGGCGGCGATCCGCTGCTCCTGTCGACCCGCCGGCTCGACTACCTGCTCGGCCGGCTGCGCCAGCTCCGCCACGTCGAGACGATCCGGATCGGCACCCGGATGCCGGTGGTGTGTCCGATGCGGATCGACGGCGAGCTGACCTCGGCGCTGCGCCGGCACCACCCGCTGTTCGTCAACACGCACTTCAACCACGAAAAGGAGCTCACCCGCGACGCGCGGGCGGCGTGCGAGCGGCTGGTCGACGCCGGGATCCCGGTCGGCAACCAGACCGTGCTGTTGCGCGGCGTGAACTCGTCGGTCCGCTCGTTGCGCGCGCTGATGCGGGGCCTCGTCCGCTCGCGGGTCCGGCCGTACTACCTGTTCCAGGGCGACACGGTGATCGGCACCGATCACCTGCGCACGCCGGTCGAGACCGCGATGGAGCTCTACCGCGGCCTGCGCGGCTGGATGAGCGGCATGTGCATTCCGCAGCTCGTGCTCGACGCGCCGGGCGGCGGCGGCAAGGTGCCGATCATGCCGAGCTACGTCGAGGAGCTCGACGCCGAGCGCGTCGTGGTCCGGACCTATCGCGGCGATCGCATCGCGTACCCGCAGCCGCGCGAGCGCGACTGCCGCGTGCCCTACGACGACGTCTACTTCGCCGGGGTCCCGGCCGACGACGACCGCGAAGGCTCCGCCGAGGCCTGGTGATCGCGAGGCCCCGCCGGAGCCGCCGGTGATCGATCCGCGCGCGCTCTCGGCGCTGGGCAAGGAGCTCGGGTTCACCCGCCTGGCGGTCGTGCCGATCGAACCGCCGCGCCGCCATGCGCTGTACACCAGCTGGCTGGCGAGCGGCCACGCCGGCGAGATGACCTACCTCGCCGGGGCCGATCACGTCGCGCCGCGCGCCGATCTGCGGGCGCTGCTCGCCACCGCGCGTGCGCTGATCGTCGTCGCGCTGGCCTACGATCGCGCCGATCCGGTGCCGGCCGACGCCCTGCTGCGCGGCCGGATCGCGCGCTACGCCCGCGGCGAGGACTACCACCTGGTGATGCGCGATCGGCTGGTCGCCCTCGCCGACCGGCTCGCCGGCGTGCTCGGCGCCCCGGTCGCGAGCCGGCCCTGCGTCGACTCGGCGCCGCTGCTCGAGCGCGAGTGGGCCGAGCGCGCGGGCCTTGGGTTCGTCGCCAAGAACACGATGGTCATCGCGCCCGGGATCGGCAGCTACGTCGTGCTCGGCGAGCTGCTGGTCGACGCCGAGCTGGTGCCGACCGCGCCGAGCGAGCCATCGCGATCGCGGTGCGGCGGCTGCCGGTCGTGCCTCGACGCCTGCCCGACCCAGGCGTTCGTCGATGCCTACGTGCTCGACGCGCGGCGCTGCATCTCGTACCTGACGATCGAGCTGCACGGCGCGATCCCGCGCGAGCTGCGGGCGTCGATCGGAACCTGGGTGTTCGGCTGCGACGTCTGCCAGGAGGTCTGTCCGTACAACGCGGGCAAGGGCCCGCCCGCCGCCGAGATCGATCCGCTGCTGCGGCCGCGCTCGCTCGAGCACGCCCTGCCCGATCTGGTCGCGCTCGCCGCCAGGGGCGCCAACCAGCTGCGCCAGCTGGTCAAGCGCACCGCGCTGCGCCGGGTGCCGCGCGACGCGCTGCTGCGCAACGTCGCCGTCGCGCTCGGCAACACCGCCGATCCGCGCGCGATCCCCGCGCTCGTCGCGCTGCTCGGCCACCGCGCCGCGCAGGTCCGCGGTCACGCAGCGTGGGCGCTCGGCGAGCTCGGCGCCGCCGACATCCTCGCGGCGCACGCCGACGACGATGCGTTCGTGATCGCCGAGCTCAGCGCGGCGCGGCGAACTGCGGCGACGCGACCCACGTCGCCACCGCCGTGATCTGCGCGTCGCTGAGCGCGCCCGCGAACGCCGGCATCAGCTTGGTCTTCGACCCGGCGCGGACCTGGTGCTCGACGAGCTCGGGGGTCACCCGCGCGCGAAACTCGGGATCAGCGAGGTTGCGCACGCCGATCCGGGCGACCATCGCCTCGGGCGGCCGACCGTCGGGCCCGTGACAGGTCGCGCACATCGTCTGGAACACCGCCTTGCCATCTTCCTTGCCATCCGTCGTGCCACCGGCCGGACCGCTGCAGCCGGACCCGATCGTCCCGGCCCCCCACAGCCCGAGCGCGACGGCAAACCGCGGTGTCAACACCATGCCTGGGGCTTGCCACCCGGCGCGGACGGTCGCAACCCCATGGTAGTGTGCCGGTCATGCGGTGGATTGTCTCGTTGCCTGTCGCGCTGACGGCCATGCTGGTAGCCTGTGGAGGTCCGCAGATCCCGGCCCACAATGGCTACAAGCCCAAGGAAGCGCAGCCCTGGAAGAAGGCCAAGGCGCTCAAGTTCGACGAGCGAAACGAGGCCAAGGCCGAGGGCGATGTGTCGTATCCAGACATGCGGCGCGCGCGCTGGTTCCAGCTCACGCTGCCGTCGAACGGCCAGCTGACGATCGCACTCGAGATCACGCCGCCGGGCGACGCGGTCAATGACGACTTCGATCTCGCGCTGGAGGTCCTCGATCCGAGCTACCGCGTGATCAGCAAGTCGGCGCTCGACGACGAAGACGCGCACGAGCTCAACAAGAAGAAGACCCTGGTCGATCTGCCGCCCGGCAAGTACCTGGTGCACCTGTTCCTCCAGGGCCGCAACGACGCCGCCGACTTCGTGCTGCGCGCGGCGTTCAAGCCGACCGCCGCCAACGATACAGGGCGCAGCAACTTCCCGGCGGTCGTGCCGTTCGTACCGGCGCTGCCCGTGGTGCCGCTGCAGGACGACACGCCGCGGAACTTCAAGCCGCCGCAAACCGCCACGGTGGCGGTCGCCAGGAAGCCGCACACCGCCAAGCCCGCCGCGCCCGCCGCGCCCGCCGCGGCCCCGCTGAGCGCCCGGATCATCGCGATCCAGGTCGTGCCCGAGGGTACGAGGATCACGATCGGCCGCGGAACGGCGTTCGACGCGCATGATGGCATGCAGGTCCACCTCGCCGGGATTCCCGATACGTTTCCGATCGGCAACTGCACCGAGCGCACCTGTACCGCCGTCATCCGCCACGCCACGCCCGATCAGGTGAAGGGCGCCAACGGCGTCGTCACGTTGACGCCGTAGCAACCTGCGGCACGGACGGTGAATCCGGGTTCGATCATCGCTCCCTAAGCCCTTGCGATCACGTATCAATCGGCATACCGTGTGAACTATGTTTGGGAACTCGGTGGGCCCGAGGGGCTGTCTCGTAGGGCTCGCGTTCGTCTTGTTGTCGTGTGCGCACAACGTTCCGCAAGACAGCGCGAGCGGCGACGACGGCAAACAGAAGGGCGCCAAGCCCATCACGATCGATAACGGCGAGGGAAAGGCGTCGGGCGTTGTCACCTATCCGGGCGGTGATCGCGTCGACTGGAAGATGATCGAGCTGCCCGAGAAGCGGCTCGGCACGCTCGATCTCGAGCTCACGTGGACGCCGCCGCGGCCGGGCCTGCAGCTGGCGTTCGACGTGTTCGACGAGTGGAACACCGCGGTCTCGCAGTCGGCGAAGGCGAGCAAGCGCAGCAAGGGCCGGATCCGCACCGCGTCGATCGAGAACGCCCGCGGCAAGTACTTCGTGCGGATCTACGCGGTCGGCCGCGGCGATGCCGGCAAGTACCGGCTGAGCGTCGCGTTCAAGGAAGGCGGCGCGCGCGGCGGCGTCGATCCGACCACGCTCGCCATCGCCGATCCGCCCAAGCTCGCCGCGGTCCCCGAAGCCGAGAAGGACTGCGACGAGTTCTCGTTCGATCCGAAGAACCCGACCTGCAAGGCGGTGTGTCCGCCGAGCGGCGCGCCGCCGGGCTGGCCAGCTTGCAAGGATAAGTGCCCCGCGGTGCCCGACGTCAACAACGCGGCATGCCAGGCGATCATGGAGTGTCCGAACCCGCCCGACCGCCGGGTCAAGAAGTGCACGGCGCCGAAGTTCCCCAAGTGCGCCGATCCGGCGAACCCCGATCCGGCGAACCCCAACTGCGACGGCATCAAGGTGCCGCCGGCGATCGGCCGCATCATCGCCAAGTCGATCCAGGGCAACGAGGTGATCATCACGATCGGCGCCGGCAGCTCGCAGGGCGTCCAGCAGAGCTGGACCGGCACGGTGCTGCGCGGTGAGACCAACGAGCCGCTCGCTGGTGGCGCGGTCACGGTGGTCCGCATCGACAAGGGCGTCACGGTCGGCAAGGTCAAGTTGACCGCCGACCAGCTGCTGCAAAATCCTCGCGTGAGGCTCAGCGCACCGTGAGTGGCGATCCCTTCGTCGGCAAAGTCATCGACGGCAAGTTCGAGATCCTCGCCCGGATCGGCGAGGGCGGGATGGGCGTCGTCTACAAGGCGCGCCAGAAGCTGATCGATCGCGTGATGGCGATCAAGGTGCTCAACGCTCAGATGGCGGCGGACCAGACGTGGGTCCAGCGGTTCTACAACGAAGCCAAGGCGTGCGCGCGGCTGGGGCACCCCAACACGATCCGCATGTTCGACTTCGGCCAGGCGCCCGATGGCCGCCTGTACATGACGATGGAGTTCCTCGACGGCGTGTCGCTGCGCGAGGCGATCGGCAAGCGACCGATGGCGCCCCAGCGGGTCATCAAGATCTTGATCCAGTGCTGCGCATCGCTCGCCGAGGCGCACTCGATCGGCATCATCCACCGCGACATCAAGCCCGATAACGTGTTCCTGCTGAACATGGCCGGGCAGCCGGATTTCGTGAAGCTGCTCGACTTCTCGGTCGCCAAGCTGCTCGAGGGCGATCGGATGAAGACGCAGGCCGGCGTGGTGTTCGGCACGCCGCAGTACATGTCGCCCGAGCAGGGCCGCGGCCTGCCGCTCGATGCGCGCTCGGATCTCTACGCGCTCGGCATCCTGGCGTTCGAGATGCTGACCGGCAACGTGCCGTTCAACGACGAGAACCCGATGACCGTGATCCAGATGCACCTGCAGGCCCAGGTGCCGCCGCTGGCGCAGTCGGTGCCGTACTCGGTACAGCAGGTGGTTCGCCGCGCGCTCGAGAAGGATGCGAGCCGCCGCTACCAGAGCGCCGGCGAGATGATGCAGCACTGCCAGCAGGTGTTCGCCGAGGTCAGCCAGGGCGGCATGTCGATCGGCTCGGGCGGGATGCCCAAGACGATGATCGCCTCGGGCCCGCCGCCGATGCAGACCATGCAGCCGCCGATGCAGAACATGCCGATGGGCGGCCCCGGCGGGCCCATGCAGTCATCGCCGCAGCAGAAGACGATGATCGCCCAGCCGAGCCCATTCGGACCGGGAGGCCAGAACGTCGGCGGCCCGCCGCCGGGAATGCAGCAGCCGCTGCCGCAGGGCGGGATCGGCATGCCGCCGAACGCCCCGCAGGGCATGCCGCAGCAGAACGGGTTGCAGCCGCCCGGTCCCGCCGGCTACGCCCAGGCGTCGCCGATGCAGAAGACGATCGTCGCGGGCATGGCGCCTCCGATCATCGGCGGCCAGATGCAGCAGATGCCGCCGAACATGCAGGGCGGCCCGCCACAGGGCATGCACGGGTATCCACCGATGGGTCAGATGCCGGGCCAGATGGGCCAGATGCCAGGCCAGATGGGCCAGATGCCGGGCCAGATGGGCCAGATGCCGGGCCAGATGGGCCAGATGCCGGGCCAGATGGGCCAGATGCCGGGCCAGATGGGCCAGATGCCAGGCCAGATGGGCCAGATGCCGGGCCAGATGGGCCAGATGCCGGGCCAGATGGGCCAGATGCCAGGCCAGATGGGCCAGATGCCGGGCCCGCAGGGCCAAGGCCCCGCCAAGACGGTGATGCTGCAGGCGAGCGAGGGGGTCGTCTCCGTCGCGCGTACCGGTCAAGCCGTCCTGCCGGCGGGCCCCGCCGCGATCCAGCAAGGCGCCACCACCGCGTTCTGGATCGTGAGCCTCGTGGTTGGCATCGCGATCGGCGCGCTGGCGTATGTGATCGTGCTGCAGCTCTGAGCGCTGGCGATGGCGGATTCTGATCCGAACGCCCCGGGCGACAAGACGGTCAAAGAGCTGCTCGATGCAGCGACGCAGGCGAACCTCGCGCGCTGGTTTGGCCTGCCCTCGTTCGAGCAGCTGGCCGATCAGGGCAAGCCACCTGCCCCGCCCGCCGAGGACCCCGAGTTTGCCGAGGCGCGCAGGCGCCGCGCCGCCGCGATCGCGGCCGTCGATCTCCGGCTGCTCGGCGACGTCGACCGGCGCACCCAGCCCGCCAGACCGATGGCGAGCTTCCAGCAGGCGATCGAGGTCCGCGTCGATCCGAGCATCGGCTTCGCTCCGAAGATGGGGGGGCGCCCGCTCGCCGAGCCCCGCGACTACGAGCGCCCCGGCGATATCGAGACCGAGCTGCGCGAGTCGTCCCCACAGGCGCTGCTGCGCGATCTTCACCGCGCCGAGCTGACCTTCCAGATGCGGTTCGAATGGGTCGATCCGCTTCCCGAAGCTCGCCTCGCGTCCAGCCTCGTCGCCACCGAGGTGATGACGATGCGCTGGTCGCTGCCCCACCGGCCGCCGGTCTCCCCGTTCCACGAGGCGCGCGCACTCGTGCGCGAGGCCCAACGCCAGCGCCTCGAGCCGTGGGCCGAGATCAAGATACCGCCGAGAAAGGTGACGTGGTGAGGAAGGTGTGCTGGGATGGCGGCGTAGATCGCATGATGATCGCTTGCGCGGAGGGGCCATCGTGGTAGCGGACACGCATCCAATGCCCGTCGAGCGTTTCTTGCTCCGCGCGGTCGGCCGCACCGATGTCGGAGCGCAGCGCACGCAGAACGAAGATGCGATGTACTACGACGACTTCCTCGGCGTGTACGTGGTGTGCGACGGTATGGGTGGCCACGCTTCGGGACAGGTCGCCTCTGACATCGCGATCCGGACGATCGTCCACTCCCTGAAGACCGGCGATCCCAGGCCCATCCCCGGCCAGGACTCGCTGGTCGCGGCGATGAAGGCCGCCAACGCCGCCGTGTTCCAGCGCTCGCTGCACGATCCGACGTGTCACGGCATGGGGACGACCGCGGTCGGCCTGCGGTTCGAGGAAAACCTCGTTCATGTCTGCCACTGCGGTGACTCGCGCGCCTACCTCCTGCGCCACGGCCAGCTCCAGCAGCTGACCCGCGATCACTCGCTGCGCAACCTCTACCAGGACCGCCCCGATCTGATCGGCACGCTGGGACCTGCGACGTCGAACGTGATCATCCGCGCCGTCGGCCTCGATGCCTCGGTCGAGATCGAGCACCACACGATACCGCCCGAGCACAACGACATCTTCCTGCTGTGCTGCGACGGTCTGTCCGACCTGGTCGATGACTGGATGATCCGCGAGATCATGACGTCGGGCGATTCGCTCGACGTCGTGGCCGAAAACCTGATCCGCGCCGCCAACAATAACGGCGGCACCGACAACATCACCGTCGTGCTGACGCAGACCTTCGTCGATCCGCTGTGGATCCCGCCCAACGTCTACGCGCAGCAGATGCAGCGCTACTAGCCACGGCTCGCCGCGCCGCGCGCCGCGCGCCGCAGCTGGGTCGCCATCTCGCGGAACCGACCGAGCCGCGCGTAGACCCGGGCCAACCCCGACGCCACGCGCACCTCGAAGCCCGGCGCTTGGGCCGCGAGCTTGAACGCGTCCTCGGCGCCGAGGAAGTCGCCGCCGAGCGTCAGCACGTCGCCCAGCGTGGCTTGCATCGCCGCTGCGGAGATCGGCGACGACGCGCGGCCGATCCCGGCGCGCAGGATCTGGGCGGCGCGCGGGCAATCGTTGGCCCTGGCGAGCGCGACCGCGTAGGCGACCCGCGCGTTGCCGAACGCCGGCGCGAGGTCGAGCGCCGCCCGCAGCGACTCCTGCGCCGATTCGAGATCGTTGACCTCGAGCGCGGCGCGACCGCGTTCGTAGTACCGGCGGGCCACCGCGCTCATCAGTCGAGCTCCAGCAGGCTGAACCGCGCCGAGGCGTCGTCGCCGCCGGTCTCCGGCTTGTCGCTGGCAACGACGGGAGCTGCCGAGGGCGCCGGCGGCGCGGCGGGAGGTTCCGGAGCGCCGGGCGGGCGCTGGGCGGGCGCGGCGCCCGAGGTCGGCTGGCCGCGGATCGACAGCCCGCGCGGCGGCGGCGCGGTGGCCGGCGCGGGTGCCGGCGCCGGCGGGCGCGGCTGCAGGGTGGCCTCGACCACGCGCACGCCGGCCTGGGGCCTGGGCAGCTCGGCCGCACCGCCGAGCGGCTGGCGTCCGGCGATCAGCGGATGCACCACGCCGCCGATCCGCACGCTCACGTGCTCGCCGTCGACGACGAACATCGCGAGCTCGGGGTGATCGAGCCGGGTCTGGAGCGCCGTGATGAGCTGCGCGAACGACTGCCCCTGCAGATCCGAGAGCGTCTCGGCCTGGTGCACCACCATCGGCGGCGGCCCCTCGACGACGTACTCCTTGACCACGAACGTCAGGATGTCGAGCAGGGTCTCGCGATCGGCGTCGCCGAACGCGTCCTTGACGTTGCTGACGAGGTCGCGAAGATCAGGTCGGGACGGCATAGGTTCTCCTAGAAAGTCGCGCCATCGAGGTCGATGCCGGTGGTCTCGCAGCCGACGAAGCGCGCCCCGGTCAGGTCCGCGGCGCACAGGTTCACGCCGCTCAGGTTGCATCGCACGAGCTGCGCGTTGCGCAGCGTCGCGCCGTACAGGTTCGCGCGGCGAAAATCGACCTCGAACAGCGCCGCGGCGGTCCAGTCGGTGCGCGACAGCGAGACCGTGGCGTGCTCGTAGCCCTCGAACACGACCTTCAGCAGCACCGCGCGCGCGAAGTCCGCCGCGTAGAGCTCCGAGGACGTGAACGTCGTGTCCTGGATCTTGGCCTGGTGCAGCCGCGCCTTCGACATGCGCACCGGCCCGAGCTCGCAGCGTACGAGCTGTGCCGAGCTCAGGTCGAGCTGCGTCATGTCACAATCCTTGGCCCGCACGCGGTGCCACAGCGCGCCGCGCCACTGCGACGCCCGCAGGTCGGTCTGACGCAGCTCGGCGCGCTCGAGCCTCGCCTGGTCGCCATCGGCGCCGCGCAGGTCGAGCCGCTCGATCGTCACCCCATCGAGGTCTACGCCGCGGAGCCCGACCGATGGCGCGGCGAAGCCGCGGATCGTCCGGCCCTGGAGCTCATCCTGAGCGACCAGTCGTTCGAGCTGAACGCGCGACTGCACGACGCCTGCATCGGCGCTTGGCTCGCTCATCCCGACGAGATTACCAAGAATTCGCGGCCAGGCGCGCCGCGCGCTCGCGATTGCCGCCGGGTGGCCCTCAGGCGCGGCGCTGGCGTCCGTTGCGCCACGCGTGGCTGCGCGCCGCATCGGCGGCCAGATCGGTGACGCGGGCGGTGATCTGCTCGAGCGCGAGCTCGAGGGCTTCTTTCGACGCCGTCTCGGCGCCCGCGGCATCGTTGGCCGCCTTGGTCTCCTCGCCCGGATCACCCTGGCCGGCCGTGACCTTGGCCTCCTCTTGCTCGGCCGCGGCTTCATCGGCGTGGTCGAACGCCATCGGCATGCCCTGTGCCTTGCGGTGCAGGCCGCCCTTGGCCTGGGCGACGTGGGTGAGCTCGTGGGCGAGCAGCGCCTGCCCTGCCACGCTGCCCATCGACTTGTCGGGGGAGCCCCCCATGAGGATCATGCCGGTCGCGCCGACCGTCACGGCGTACGCGTTGCGTTTGCGGTTGAACTCCTCGGCGAACTCACCCGTGTAGATCCGGACGTGGCCGAGATCGACGCCGAGCCGCCGCTCGTACTTCTGGCGCAGCGAGTGCTCGAGCTGCTCGCCCCTGCCGGCGCGCCGCGAGATCATGCGGAGCATGCGCTCGGGGTCGTATTTGCGCGCCAGCTCGTCGGTGAGCTGGTCGGCGCCTGGTTCGGTCTGTGGATCGCTCACGCTGGATCTTGTACGAGCTTACTCGTCCTTGGCTTCCCCGGCCCACGTTGAAACGTAACCCTCGGATCCTTCGTAGAATTCGCTGGTCTTCTGCTGGTCGACCACCGCGGCGTCGCCGCCGAGCGCCTGCTCGAGGAACTTGGTCTCGGCCAGGCAGCTGCCGCCCTTGACGCCCTTGACCTCGAAGGTCACCTCGCCCTTGGCGTTGATGACGATCTCGATGTCTTGCTTGTGCATCGGTGATTCCCTTGCCCCGGTTACTCGGAGACCCACTTGCGAACGACCAGGCGGATCGATCCGTCCTCCTCGTTCACTTCCTCTTCGACCGCATAGCCCTTGTCTTCGCAGGCCTGCTTGACGTTGTGGTACTGGTAGCGCTGGCTGAGCTGGTTCTTGAATTCGTCCTCGGAGACGCCCTTGGTCGTCTCGACGCCCCACCAGTCCGCGGTGATGTCGTAGGTGCCGTCCTGGTTGTCGAGCACGCCGACGTCGTAGCGGCCCATGTCGACCGAGATCGCGGCCTGGAGCTTGTCGCCACGGTAGCCGCGCACGGCCACCGACTGGCCCTGCTCGGCCTCGGTGAACGACAGCTTCATGTCGGCGAGCGCCTTCTTGATCGCCGCCAGGTTGGTCATCTTGAGCGCGCACTTGGTGAAGTGAGACATGCGTTCCTCGATCGGTCGTACAGTCTACGTCACAGCTCGAGCTTGCGTTCCCCATCGTCGCTGGACTCGACCGCTTTGTCGCCGAGGTTGGCCGTGGGCGCACCGTAGCGCGCCATCCAGCCCTCCTTCTTCGCAAACGCCCGGTTGCGTGCCGAGGCCATGCGGGCGCGCGTCCGCGCCCACTCGCGCATCGACTCGATCTGCTCGCGCATCGTGATCGCCAGCGGGACGATGTCCTTCAGCGTGTGGAGCAGGCCCTCGGTCGACAGGTCGTTGCCGGTGTCGAACGCGTCGTACAGCGCCGCCACCACCGCCTGCTCGAGCTCGGCGCCCGAGAAGTCGACCGTGGCCTCGACCAGCTTGTCCATGTCGAACCGGCCCGGATCGCGATTCTTCTTGCGGACGTGGATATCGAGGATCTGCGCGCGATCCTCGCGATCGGGCAGATCGCAGAAGAAGATCTCGTCGAACCGGCCCTTGCGGAGCAGCTCCGGCGGCAGCTGCGACACGTTGTTGGCGGTCGCGATCACGAACACCGGCGAGGTCTTCTCCTGGAGCCACGTGATGAACGAGGCGAACACGCGCGACGTCGTACCGCCATCGGTCTGGCCCGACGACGCCGTGCCCGAGAACCCCTTCTCGAGCTCGTCGATCCACAGGACCGCCGGCGCGATCGCCTCGGCGGTCTTGATCACCGTGCGGATGTTCTCCTCGGACGAGCCGACCAGGCCGCCGAAGATCTTGCCGACGTCGAGCCGGAGCAGCGGCATCTGCCACAGCGCGCCCACCGCCTTGGCGGTCAGCGACTTGCCGGTGCCCGGCACGCCGATCAAGAGGATGCCCTTGGGCAGCGGCAGGCCGAAATCGCGGGCGCGCGACGAGAACGCGTTGCGCCGCTTGACCAGCCAGTCCTTCAGGATCTCCATGCCGCCGACGTCGGAGAACTCCTCGCGGTGCTCGTAGTACTCGAGCAGGCCGCTCTTGCGGATGATCTGCTTCTTCTCCTCGAGGATGGTCTCGAGGTCGAACGTGTGGGTCCGCACCGCGGACTTGGCGAACACATTCTCGGCCTCGACCAAGGTGAGGCCGAGGGCGCCTTCGACCACGCGCTCCATGTACGTCGGATCGCTCTCGATCTCCTGCTGGGTCGCCTGCGGCAGGTTGGGCAGGACCTTGCGCGCCGCGCCCTCGATCTCGAGCCGGTTGGGCAGCTCCCAGTCGAGCACCGCGGAGATGCTCTTCTCGAGCTCGGGCGGGATCTTGGTGATCGGCGACAGCACGATCAGGCTCTTCTTGGTCTTGCGCAGCTCGGTCGCCGCATCGCGCAGCCGGCGGACCACGGCCGGCTCCTTGAGGAACGGGTGGAAGTCGCGCAGCACGAACAGCGCGCGGCCCTCGGCCCGCATCACGTGATCGATCGCCTTCATCGGATCCTTCACGTCGCGCGTGCCCTGCCCGTTGGCCAGCGTCTTCATGCCCTCGGTGATCGACCACACCTCGAGGCGCATCTCGCGCTCGATGCACAGCTTGCGCAGCGCCTCCTCGACCCGGTTCTCCTCGGGCGACGTGATCCAGATCAGCGAGTACCGCGCCTTGATCAGATCCTCGATCTCGCCCTTGCTGCTTCGTTTGTGTTCGATCGTCATGGCCTACCCGTGGCTATCCGTTTGCCAGATCCCGCAGCCCGCGCAGCGCGCCCTTGGCGGTCTCCGCGTTGTCGACCAGCGCCTCGACCGCGACGCTGATCGCCTCCAGCGTATCGGCGTCGGCGGTGACCTTGGACAGCTCGCCCTGCACCAGCCTCGTGTTGTTGCGCATCTCGGACAGGATATCGTTGATCGCCGCGTAGACCTCCTGCACCGTCTTGGCGAGCTCGGCCTCGAGCGGCGGCGGGGTCGAGACGGTGTGCTCGAGCACCGAGTCGACCTGCGCATCGGCCGCGGCCCTGGCACGGGCGGCTTCGCCGCGGGCCTTCGCCGCATCGGTCTTGGCGGCGTCGACCTCGGCCTGCAGCGCCTTGAGCGAGCGCTCGGCGGCGGCCGCCTTGTCGTTGGCATCCTTCAACTTGCGCTCGCTGGCCTCGCGCTCGAGCTGGAGATCCTTGGAGCCCGCCGGGTCCACCACCTTGGCCGGGGCCTTCTCGAGCTCGGCGAGCTTTCGGCGCATCCGGTCGAGCTCGCGGCGCGCGTCGTCGGTGCCGGTCGACGCCAGGTCGCGCGCCTTGGATGCCGTGAGCGCCTCCTCGGCGGCCTTGTGGCGCGCGACCTCGGCCTTGGCGAGCGCGTCCTGCGCGACGTTGCGGGCGCTCTCGGCGGCGACCTTGCCGTGGATCGCCTCCTGGAGCTCGACCTCGATCTGGGCGAGCCGGCCCTCGAGCTTCTCGCGATCGCGATCGGATCGCGTGTACTGCTCCTCGAGCCGCTCGCGATCGGCCTCGACCTTCTTGAGCTCGACCCGGAGCTCGCGGATATCGCCGGTCATCTTCATCAGGTGATCGGGCTGGGCGCCGCCGCGACCAGAATCGGTCTGGGCCTCGACGAGCAGCCGGCCGAGCCGGCGGTTCTCTTCCTCGAGGCCGTTGATCTGGGCGGCCGCCCGCGACGAGTTGGTCTTCGCCTCGTCGCGCTCGGCGCGCAGCTGGGCGATCGCCTTCAGGCTCTTCTCCTTCTCGCCGCGCAGCTCCTTGATCACCTCTTCCTGCGAGATCAAGCCGACCCTACGCTCCTCGAGCATGCGCTCCTGCTCGTTGATCACCTCGCGCAGGTGCTCGATCTCGGTCAGCTGCTCGTTGAGCTTCTTCCAGCCCTCGTCCTTGGTCCGCGACAGCTCCATGAGCTGGCGGTTCTTGTCCTCGACGTCCTCGCGAAGCTTCGCGGTATCCTCGAGCGCACGCGCCGCCTGGCGCTCGCGCGCCGCGACGTTCTCGGCCATGTCGCCGAGCTCGCTGCGCGACCGGGTCAGCTCGGCGCGGGTCTGCTGGAGCTCGTCGCGCAGCTCGTCGGCGACGCGGTCGTGAGCGGCGACCTGATCCTCGCGATCCTTGATCTGCGACTTGAGCTCCTCGACCTTCTCGCGCATCGCCGCCGACTCGGCGCGGATCCGCTTGCCGTCGGCGACCTCGCGCTCGTAGCCGGTGGTGGCCCTGTCGAGCTGGGCGCGCAGCGACTTGATCTCGGCGTCGGCCTTGCTCGGATCGAACTCGAGGCCGAGCTCGACGAGCACCTTGTTCTCGGCCGCGTCGGCCGCGCTGCGCGGCGCGGGGCCTCCGACCTTGCCCATCGGCGCGCCGTGCGCGAACATGCTCGGGTTGTCGCCGGCCCGGGGTCCGTTGCCGCCGAACCCGGGCGGGTTCGGCGAGGGCACCGCGTACGCGGTCGCCGCGCTGCCGCTGGCCGGGACACCGGGCGGTCCCCCGTAGGGCATCGCGGGCGCCGCGGGCATCGCCGGTGGCCCGCCGTAGGGTACGGCGCCCGGCTGCGACCCGGCCGAGCCGCCGAACGCACCGACCCGCGGCGCGCCGTACGGCGCGGGCGATGGAAACCCGCCGCCGCTGGCCGCGCCGCCAGCCACCGGCGCCGGCATCTGCGGCGGCCCGCCGTACGGCCCGGGGACCTGCGTTGCCTGCATGCCCAGCGGCTGGTTGTACGGCGACCCGCCAGCGGGGCCGAGCGGATGGGTGCCCTGCGGGTACCCGGCTGCAGGTGAACCTCGGCCGGCGGACGTGGCCCCGTAACCGCCCGGCGGCGGTGGATCGATCGGCCGCTCGAGCACCATCGTGCCGCCCTTCTTGGCCGGTGGCGCACCGGCCCCGGCGGCCGCCGGCGGCTGGATGGCGTTGCCCCCGCCCTCGTCGAGGAACCGGATCATCAACGAGCCGCACTGGATCACGTCGGCGTGACCCAGCGCCTGCTTCTGGACGCGGACATTGTTGAGGTGGGTGCCGTTCGAGCTGCCGAGATCCTCGATGACGTAGCGGCCGCCCTCGGTGCGAACCTGTGAGTGTCTTCGCGACACCATGCCGTCATCGGTGCGGATCGCGCATTCGAGCCCACGACCGACATAGACGGTCTCGGTCGGTGATAGCTCGACCGTTCCTTCGCGGCCCTGGCTATCCCGGAACAGGAGTCGTGCCATTGGGTATCCCGCATCGTACCGGGGCGAAGGCCCCCGCGCCAGTGTCGGGCACCACGCCTGCCGACCGGCCGGCCGGAGAAATGCCTGCTACTGGGGCCGGAACACGGCCTCGGTATTTCCGACGCGGATGATATCGCCCGGCTCGAGGGTCTTCTTCGGCACCTTGTGGCCGTTGACGTAGATCCCGTTGGTCGATCCCAGATCTGCCAGCTCGTACGAGCCGTTGACCTTGCGGATCCCCGCGTGCTTCCGCGAAACGGCCGGATCGGCGAGCACGACGGTATTGCCGGCGACCGAACCGAGGGTGGTGACCTCCTCGCTGAGCGACAGCGTCTGGTTCGCCATCGGGCCCAGGATGAACTCGAGCCGCGCGGTGGGGGCCCAGCCGCAGAACAAGCACTTGGTCCAGTCCGACAGCATCACGCGGCGGCAGTGGCCGCACAGCTTCTGCTGCGCAGGCGAGGCGCTGCGCTTGGCCACGACGACGAGAACGCCGAGCACGATCAGCGCGGCGACGACGATGATTACGATGAGCACGCCGGTGGACACGGCACTAATTGATCGACTTGAATTTGAAGCTCGTCTTGCCGAGCGTGAAGGTGTCGTTATCGACGAGGTCCTGCTTGCCCTGGACCTTGCGATCGTTGACGTAGCAGCCGTTGGTCGAGCCGCCGTCGACCAGGATGAAGCCCTGGGGCGAGGTCGTGATCTGGCAGTGCTCGGTGCTCATGAAGCCATCGTTGATGACGATCTGCGCGGGGAACGCCGTCCCGATCTTTGTAGCACCTGGCTGGAGCCGGAAGGTCTGATATGCCTGCGCACCGTTGAGCGGGACGATCCACCCCACGATCGGGAAACCGCCGTCACCGCCGTCGGACGTGATCATGATGGTCTTGGCCGGCGCCGACGGCTTGGGCGCCTCGGCCGCGACCACGGGCGCGGCGATCGGCATCGGCATCGGCGCCGGTTTGGCGCCGAACACCTTGACACCAATGGCGATCAGCGCAATCGCGCCGACCACGACCAGCAGGATGACGAGCCAGGGGAACCCGCCCTTGGACAGGCTCCAGATCGGCGCCAGGGTAAGCGCGACGGGTTCGGTGTCGTCCTTGTCGATCTTGAGGATCAGGTTGTGGACCTTGCCGTCCCACCCAAGGCCGGTCTCGGTCTTGGAATCGAAGCCGGCGAACGTCAGGTACTGGCGGTCCGCCATCCGTGCGAGGATCGACTGGATCGACGACGCGATGCTATCGGCCGAGTTCACGGTCGACGCGCCCGGCACCATGGCGTTGATCACGACCGGGTTTTCTTCCTGCAGCGCCAGCCCGCCCTTGTAGATGATCGCGAACGTCTGGATGCCCTCCTGGGTCGCCTGCTTCTTCAGCAAGGCGAGCTGGCCCTTGGCGGCCTCGGGGTTGGTGTCCTTGCCGTCGCCGACGATGATCAGCGCCTTGCGCGCGGCCTGGACCCGGTGGAGCTCGGACATCGCCGTCTCGATGCCCTTCACGAGCTCGAGGCCCTGGGTCTCTTTGTAGTCGGTCTGCGAGCCGAGCACGCCGCCGCTGATGTTGCCGAGCGGCCCCATCGGGACCTTGGTGACGATCTTGTCGGCGTAGGTGATCACCATGCCGACGCTGCCGTTGGGACCGGCGTCCTTGAACGACAGCTTGTCGAGCGCCGACTCGAGGCTCTTCAGCACGCCCGGGCAGTACAGCGCGTCGCCGGCCTGCCGGTAATCGTCGTTGCCGATCCAGTACTCGCCGCCGTTCATCACGAGCGCGACCGCCAGGGTCTCGCTGCCCTGGTTGTAGTCGCGCTTGGACGTGGGCTTGATCTCGATCGGCTGCTTGGACGTATCGTCGTGCAGCGAGAACTTCTCGCTCGGCAGGTTCGGCGCGCCGATCACCGTCACTTCGATCTGCGGCGCGTCGTCCTTGGTCTTGGGGTTGTTCTTGTCGGGGGCCTTGACCTGCATCAAGACCTCGACGCTCGGCCCCTCCGCGTGCGCCGGCGCCACCGATCCGAACGCGATCGCCGCGGCGACCCACCACCGGCAAACCTTGTGCTTGGTCATAGGCTCTTGAACTTCAGCAGGGCGCTGCCGAACTTGATGAAGTCGTTGTCGATGAGTTCGTGGCGATCGACGCGATGATTGTTGACGTAGGTGCCGTTGGTCGAGCCGCTGTCGCGCAGCACCCACACGCCGTTCTCCGCCTTGATCTCGGCGTGGCGCGACGACATGAACTTGTCGTTCATCACGATGGTCGACTTCGGATCGGTGCCGATCGACGTCACCGGCGCCAGCGTGAACAGCTCGCCCTTCTGCGAGCCCTGCAGCGGGATGATCCAGCCCAGCATCTGCACGCTGCCCGGCGCGCCGTTGGCATCCATCACGAATGCCTGGGTCTTCATCGCCTGCTTGGCGGGCGCCGCGACGACCTGCGCGGCGATCTGCTGGCAGTACGGGCACTGGTCCCACGTCTTGTCGAGCTGCTGCTCGCACTGCGAGCAGAACTTCTTGGCAAAGATCCAGAATCCGCGCTTGACGATCGGCGGGTTCGCGCTCGGCACCGGCGGCCCACCCGGCATCCCGGGCGGCATTCCTGGGGCGCCGGGCATTCCCGGCATTCCGGGCATCCCCGGCGGTTGTCCTGGCTGCTGCATCTGCGCTCCCTGTTGCCCCTGGTTCATCGGTTGGTTCCACGCGCCGGCTTGCTGCTTCGCGCCCTGCATCGCCATCTGGCCGCGCTGGTGGAACGACTTGACCCGGTTCTGTTCCATCCGAAGGTTGCCCTTGACGTTTTTCGCCTCGAGCCACTTGTTCTGAACCGCGCGAAACGGCGTGAAGATGAAGTCGATGTATTTGAGGAGCATAAATTCATCCGGGGACGCGCAGGCATCCCCCCTCGCGCGACCCCCAGTTTAGCACCAGGACGGCCCTGCGCCGGGCTGTGATCTGATCCAGACGGGCGGAAAATCTACGCCGGAGGCCCGGTTGCCCCGGTCGGCGGAAAGCGCCGGGGCCACCGGCCGGGGCCGCGACCGGCGTCACCGCGCGCGCGCCGCGCGGCGCGGTCGCGTTGAACGGCGCGGCCGGCCGCGGAGACACGCGACACACAGGCCACCGCGGGGCTCGCCCGACGGCCGCAGGACCTCTCATGAACAGATCGCAGCGCTCAAGACGTGCCGCGCACCGCCGACTTGGTCGGCTGGTCGCCACGGCTTCTTTCGATCGGCCTGTCGCCGTAACCGGCGACAACCTGTACGGAATCGTCGCTCGAAGAGGCGCGAGCCCCGAGTCGGGGCCAAGGCCGCGCCCCCGATCCAGGCGCCGCGGGCTCGTGGTGCTCGCGTCGCTCCTCCTCGAAGCCGCGGCCGCCGCCCAGCCGGCTCCCGCGGCCCCCGATCCCACGCCGCAACCGGCACCCACCGCCGGCGCGCCGCTCGACGACGCCGCGCTGCTGCAGCTGTCCGAGGCCGCCCCGGAGACGGGTGAGCTCGGTGAGGCGAGCGAGACGATCGAGGTGCACGGCGAGGCGCCCGCGGCGGCTCCCGGCGCGGCAAAGCTCGATCGCAGCGAGCTGTCCCGGATCCCGGGCACCGGCGGCGACTTCGTCCGCGCCCTCACGGCGATGCCGGGCGTCGTGAATCTACAGGTCCCGCTCGGCTACACCGGCGTGGTGATCCGCGGGGCGTCGCCGCAGGACTCCAAGGTGATGATCGATGGCTTCGAGGTCCCGATCCTGTTCCACGCCGTCGGGTTCCGCGCGGTGCTGCCGTCCGAGTCGATCGAGTCGCTCGACTACATTCCCGGCGGGTTCGACGTCACGATGGGCCGCGCCAGCTCGGGCCTCATCAAGCTGGCGACCCGGCCCGGCAGCGCCGCGCGCACCGAGCAGGCCGAGGTCTCGCTGCTCGATGGCGGCCTCCTGGCCCAGGGCTCGATCGGCCGCGCCACGCGCTACATGTTCGGGCTCCGGCGCTCGACGATCGATCTGGTGCTGCCGTCGCTCATCCCCAGCGACGCCGATCTGTCGCTGACCACCGTGCCGCGCTACTACGACGGCCAGCTCCGCATCGATCACGAGCTGTCGGCGCGGGTCCGCCTGACGCTCTCGGCGATCGCCGCCGACGACCTGCTCGAGCTGGTCGCGTCCAAGAACGCCGACGCGGCGACCAAGCGGTTCTACAACCACACCCGCTATGTCCGGGCGACGACCTCGGCGAGCTACCACGACGGTCCGTGGTCGGCGACGTTCGCGCTGTCGGGGATGATCCCGCAGCTGGACAACGCCAACGGGCTCTACCAGCACGTCAAGTTCACCTATCCGATGGTGACCCCGCGGGCCGAGGCCTCGCGGTCGATCGAGTCGTTCGCCGGGCTCACCAACATCGTGGTGCAGGCCGGCGCCGAGGTCCAGGTCACGCGCGCCGACGCCGACATCGCGATCAGCCAGGAGCCCCGCGAGGGCGAGCCGCCGCCGCCCGACGATCCCAAGGACGTCTCGACGACCTTCAAGGGCGTGATCTGGCTGCCGGACTACGCGTCGTGGGCCTCGCTCGCCGCCGACGTCGCGCCCCGGGTCCGGATCTCCGCGGGGGTTCGCACCGACGACTACGGCCGGTCCGGCGAGACCGTGGTCCAGCCGCGCGGTGAGATCAAGATCGCGCTGCCGGCATCGCTGACCGCGCGGCTGTCGGCGGGCCTGTACACCCGGCCGCCGGAGTACCAGTCCGAGATCCTCACCAGGTCGCTGCTCTCCGAGCGATCGGCGCAGCTGATCGCGGGGCTTCAGTACGAGCCGGGCAACGGCCTGCGCCTGCAGACCTCGCTGTACGCCACCGATCGCAGCCACCTCATCACCCACAACGCCGACGGCACGCTCGGCAACGAAGGCAGCGGCACCACGACCGGCGCCGAGCTGCTCGCGACCTACCGCAGCGCCCAGTGGTTCACCTGGCTCAGCTACGCCTACACGCACTCGACGCGCGTCGACCACCCCGGCATGGATACCCGGCTGTTCGACTTCGATCAGCCCCACAGCCTCAACGCCGCGGCGAGCTGGCAGCACGGCCGGTGGCAGCTCGGCGGCCGGTTCCAGATCTACTCGGGCCTGCCGTTCACGCCGGCGACCGGCGCCGTGCTCGAGAGCGACAAGAACCTCTACTCGCCGGTGTACGGCCAGGTGAACTCCGATCGCGCGCCGTTCCACCACCAGCTCGACCTCCGGGTCGACTACGCGTGGCAGTGGGGCGCCGCGGCGATGACCGCGTTCCTCGACGTCCAGAACGTCTACATGAACCAGAGCATCGTGACCTACCTCTACAGCTACGACTACTCGCAGCGCTCGGGCTTCAAGTCGATCCCGATCCTGCCGTCGCTCGGGTTGCGGGGCGTGCTGTGAGGTAACGTCTGGCCGTGGAGCTCCTGCTGGTGTGCCCCGGCTGCCGGACCCGGGCCGGTGGCCGACTCGACGTGCGGACGCTGACCGCCGAGGGCGACACGCTCGCCTGCGCGTGCGGCCGGCGCTATCCGGTGGTCGACGGCGTGCCGATCGTGCTGGCCGATCCGGCGGCCTACCTGCGCTCGGAGATCGCCGCGGTGGTCGAGCGCGATCTGCCGCCGGAGGTCGCCGCGCTGCTCGCCGCCGACGGCCCCGACGACGCACCGTACCCCAAGCTCGTCGAGCACCTCTCGATCTACCTCGACGCCCACTGGGGCGATCGCGCCCTGCCGCCGCCCGATGGCCCCGGCGCCGGGTTCGCCGCCCGCGCGCTGGTCGGAAAGCTCGCCGAGCGCGCCGCCCACCCGGTCGGGCGCGCCGTCGAGCTCGGCTGCAGCACCGGCCGGATCGTCGGCGAGCTCGCGCGCGGCGCCCATCTGGTGGCGGGCCTCGATCTGCAGTTCGCCGCGGTCCGCCGGGCGCGCCGGCTGCTCGACGGCGAGCGCGTCGACTACCCGCGCCGCGCGATCGGCCGCCACTACCGCCCCGCGGTCGCGGCCGCCGGGGATCGCGGCGTCCCCGCGGCGCGCCGCCTGCTGGTATGTGGCGACGCGCTCGATCCGCCGCTCGTGCCCGGCATCTTCGACCGCGTCGTCGCGCTCAACCTGCTCGACTCGGTGCCGAGCCCGCGCCAGCTCTTGTCGGTGCTCGACGGTCTGTGCGCGCCCGGCGGTGAGATCATCGTGTCGTCGCCGTACGCCTGGCAGAGCTCGGTGCTGGCCGACGCCGAGCGGCTCGGCGGCGCGGATCCCGCCGCAGATCTCGCCGCGCGCCTCGCGGACGGCACCGGCCTGGGCGCGCGCTACCGCATCGAGGACGAGGCCGAGCTGCCGTGGACCGTGCGCCGCGATGCCCGGACCGCGGTAAGCTACTTGATTCACTACCTGCGGGCGCGCAAATTGTGAACCGGCCGGGGAACTTGCCGCAGGGTCCCCCCGTATATTGGCAAGGGTCACGAACCATGCCCGCTCCGCAAGCTACGGTCGTCCAGCAGCTCGCTCGAACGAAGTTCGCGTCGTTCAACCTGAAGGTCCCGACCAACTGGCAGGACCCGCAGGGCAACGCCGCGGATCACTACGGCCGCGCGTTCAAGCCCGCGGACAAGTCGTCCGCGCCCGCCGCGTCGCCGCTGTTCCAGGCAGCATCGTCGAACAAATTTCACACCGACACGCAGAAGATGCACGTCTCCGCGGTCGGCGACTTCATCGACGGCATCTGCTCGGCGATCTGCTCGGCGTGGAGCCAGTGGCAGAGCACCGCGACCTTGGTCAGCGTGATCATCGCGGGGCCGACCGCGTCGGGCGGGCAGATCGTCGGTCCACCGTGGACCCCGCTGATCCTCGCCTCGGCGCCCAAGTCGACGCCGATGCAGGCCAAGTACTCCAACGCCGTCGCCCAGGTGATCGGCACCGCGTGGCAGACGTTCACCGCGACGGTCAAGCTCGCCGGCCTGCCGTGGTATCCGGCGTTCGCCGCGTTCCCGAGCCCGGTGGCGCCGCCGACTCCGAACATTCCCTGCCCGTTCGGCACGCTCGTCCAGGTGCCGGTCTCGATCTCGGCCCCGATCCTCAAGGCGCAGATGGTCGGGCAGTTCGGCGATCCGACCGCGCCGTTCAGCAACGAGCTGTTCGAGTCGATCGCCGACGCGTTCGAGAAGACCTACAATACCTGGAAGCTGAGCACGATGGTCACCAACGTGCTCGGCACCGGCCCGGTCCCCACGTTCGCGCCGCCCGTCGTGCCCGCCGGGCCCGTCGTCGGTGGGGTCGGCACGATGACCCCTGGCGGCTTCACGTGATCGCACCCTCGTTCAGGAGCTCCCATGCCTGGCCAATGCAGACTCGGCGATAAGTCGAACGTCCCGATCGATTCGCACGGTTGCCCGGCGTGCCCGCACCCGGCCACCGGCCCGGCGATCGTCGGCTCGCCCGATACCAACGTCAACAAGCTGCCGGCGGTCCGCGTCGACGATACCGGCATCCACGCGGCGTGCTGCGGCGCCAACACCTGGACCGCCACGACCGGCAGCACCACGGTGTTCATCAACGGCAAGGCCGCCCACCGCATGGGCGACCAGGACCGTCATTGCGGCGGCACAGGTCAGATGATCGAAGGCTCGACCAACGTCATCGTCGGCGGCTGAACGCCCGCGCCGCTTCCGTCTACTTGGGCTGATAGACCCAGATGTGGAACATGTTGATGTCGCGGCCGGCGGTCACCGACGACTGGCGGACGACCAGGCTGCCCTCGGTCACGTGCTCGGGGGCGATCAGCGCAGGCCAGTTGCGCCAGCGGTGCACGCGGTCGGTGCCGGTGCACGCGACGATGCCGACCTTCTTGCCGTTGACGCCGAGCTCGAGCTCGTAGTCGCCGTAGACGTAGTCCATGCGGCGCAGGACCACGACCGGGCGGCCCGGCGTGAGGTTCATGATCTTGAACTCGCTGTAGCCGTCGACGTGGGCGCGGCCGGTATCCTCGACCGTGGTGCCGTCGGGGTACTTGAGCTTCTGGCGCGACCGGTAGCTGTCTTTGGCTTCCTTGACCTGGAACGCGTGCTTGTCTTCGGAGTCCTTGTTCAGGATCTCGATCTCGTCGACCAGCACCCACGTCAGGCCCTCGAGGTCCATCGACGGCTTGGGCTGCGGCATCGTCTTGACGCCCTCCCAGTCCTTGATGTCGGCGACCTTCGTCGTGTCCTTGACCTCGGCCGGCGCCTGGATCTGCGCCTTCTCGCCGGCGACCGCCGAGATCGCGATCTCGGCGCACTTGCTCTGGTAGGCGAGCAAGTTCATGTAGGCATCCAGGGTGTTCTTGTTCTCGGCGAGCAGGCCGCGCAGGATCTCGACCTGGCGGCGGTACTCGGAGAACTCCTTCTTCTGCGCGATGTTCGGGTGGTGGACGTCGACGTCGAGCGCCATCTCGCCTTCGCACTCGATGATGAGCTTGAAGATGTCGAAGATGTTCCGCAGGTCGAGCAGGTTGGCGTAGAGCAGCATGAGCGCGGTGTTGCAGGCCTGCACCACGTCGTGGGCCGCGATCACGCCGCGCCGGGTGTACTCGAGCGCGCCGCGCCGGATCGCCATCAGCAGGGTCTCGAGCCGCAGCCGCAGGTGGGGCGGCAAGGTCGAGCCCGACAGACCGCCGCGCGGCGTGAACCGCATGTCGATCTCGTTGGGCTTGGGGTCGGCAGGGTCGCGCGCGTCGCGCACCCGCTGCACGCCCTTCTCGAGGTAGATCCGCGCGAGCTCGACCTCGCGCAGGATGTCGGGCTCGGTCTGCGATAGCTCGACCCGGCACGACTCGAGGACCCGGCGGTGGCCCTTGTACTCGAGGTTCTCCTTGTACGCGATGAAGTCGGTGAGCTCCTCGTAGTAGCGCAAGACGACGTAGATCGTCTGCGGCAGCCGGAACTCCTCGAGGTTGATGTTGCGGATCGTCGCGTCGAAGATCATGAGGTCGTTGCCCATGCCGTCGATCGCGTAGCCCGGTTGCACCTCGACCGAGAGATCGCCGCGCGCGCGCGCGTTGACCCGGAGGTCTCCGGCGTAGCCGCCGACGATGCCCGGCGAATGCAGCATGCGGTTGTGCAGTCGGCGCTTGTCGATGTGGTACCGCTCGGCGTCGTTCCAGTCCTTCTCGGTGGTCAGAAACCCCTTGAAGAAGTTGATGCGCTTGAATCCCTGCTGCTGGCTCTCGCTCATGAGTTTTCTCCGCCGGGACCGGCTTCCGTCTCCGGGACGACTTCTGCACCGATGCCGATACCAGAGCGCAGGCCGATCGCGAAGAACTCGCGGAGCTCGACGTCGCTCTTGTCCTCGGCAAACCGCAGGTAATATTGCGTGTGCGCGGGCTTTTCCATCTGGATGATCTGGTGGATCCGGATGATCATCTCGGAGGTCACTGTCTCGTACTTGATGGGCATCGTCACGATGAAGCAGTGGGCGAGGTCGACCGGTGGCATGATGACCGAGTCGAGGCCGATGCGGGCGCCGTTCTCGGCCCCCTCGCCCTCGACACGGAACCCCTTGAAAGGCCAGGTGTTCTCCGCGATGTCCGGCTCGTGGCCGGTGAACAGGCGGAGGAACAGCGACAGCCCGCGCTTGGTGCCGCGGATCCGGTAAAGATCGACCGCGCGGCGGATCAGCGCGCGCTTCTGCGGCTCGGGCCAGTCGAGATCGAGCGAGAACGCCGTCCAGCCCGACAGCCAGTTGAGGAAGCCCGCCGGCGCGACGTGCGGATCGTAGAACCGCCAGCCGTCGGTCAGGTTGACCTCGACCGAGTCGAACATGTGCTCGAACAAGAAGCACATCTCGCGGACGAGGTTGCGGCCCACCGCGTCGCTGCGCCGGTAGATCGCCGGCAGGTTCTCGAGGTAGCCGCGGCGCGCGACCCAGATCGTGATCTCGGTGTCCTCGTAGACGTTCTGGCCCTTGGCCGGCCGCTGCTCGAGCACCGTGTCGCGGTCCTCGTAGCTCTCGCGGTACAGCGTGACGACCTTCTTGAATCCGCAATCCTCGAGCAGGATCCGGGCCTTGGTCAGCGGCCGCCCGAGCACGTTCGGGACGCCGAGCACGCGGCGGTTGAGTAGCTGGGTGGCCATGGTCACTTGATGTCGTCGCGGACTTTTTCCGCGACCTGGACGTGAACGAGGAACGGCAGCTCGTCGTCATCGAGCCGGACATGCTCGACCGAGACGTTGCGCAGCTCGTCGCGGATATCGAGCGCGTCGACGCCCTCGACCCCCGGGACCTCTTCGACGAGGTGGATGAGCTCGGCCTTGAGCACCGGCCGGCCGAACTCCCAGCCCTTGCCATCGCGGCCACCGGCCAGCGAGTGCAGGAACCGGCGCAGCTTGGCCTCGATGTCCTTGCGGAGCCGGTCCGATGTGCCGATCGTGCGGCGGATCAGCACGACGCGCAGCGACAGATCCTTGTAGCGCGGCCGCACGACGTTCAGCACCGTGCCGACCAGCTTGCGGTCGTCGAGGTAGCGCTTGACGTAGCGCAGGACCTCGTTCGACGGCACGAGCCGACGGCCGAACTCGTCGCCGCGCAGCTCGCCCTTGGGCACCAGCGCCAGGGTCACGTGGCCGCGGTTGGTGCGGTCGGGCACGCAGCGCGCGCGCGCCAGCGTGGTCGACGCCCGCAGCGCCAGCATCTCGTAGTCCTCCGAGGTCACCGCGCGGTCGCGGCTCTTGATCGTGTACGGCGCGCGCGCCTTGGCCTCGTCGATCGTCTCGCGGTCGGCGCCCGCGGTCGCCGGCAGCGGGTTGGTCACCGACTCGATGTACGCCAGCGCGCGGCCGAGCGAGGTGAGCGTGCCGGAGTTGACGTTGCCGAGCGCGCCGCCGCCGATCCGGTACGACTTCGCGATGAGGTTGTTCTTGCCCTCGGGCGGCACCATGCCATGCCGGCCATCGCCGAACCCCACCGCGCCGCTGACGTAGTCGAGCGTGTAGTGGCGGCTGCGCGGGCCCGACGCGAAGAAGCTATCGACCCGGCGGTAGCGGACCCAGACCTCGTTGTTCTGCGGGTTCTCGGGCTCGACCGGGGTCACCGCGTCGGGGCCAAGCTCGGCGACGTCCTCGGCCGCAGGCTTCTGGCGCTCGCGCACCTGGATCACCTCATCCTCGAGCAGCGGCCCGCGCAGGAACTTGAACTCCTGCAGCGGCGACGCGTCGGAGCTGCCGAGGATCTCCTCGCTGATCGTCTCGTGGTTGTAGGCGTCGACCGCGTTGGTGACGATCATGCGGACCCGCGGCGGCTTGACGTAGCCGCCCTGCTCGAGCCGCGCGCGCAGCCAGAACCGGTCCTCGGTGAACTTGCTCGACACCATCCAGTCGTCGGGCGCGACGAAGTACACGAACCCGCTGCTGGTGAACCCCTGGGTCTCGTCGTCGACCGACAGCGACCGCCACGCGCGGCCATCCCAGGTCTCCCACACCACGCGCTGGCCGCTCTCCCAGGCGAGCCGCCGCAGCGTCTCGTACTTGTCGAGCTCGGTGGTCGCGACCTCCGCCTCGTCGCTCGGCAGCGAGCCGAGCCCGAGCTCCTCGTCGAGCGCGAAGTACAGGCCGAGCAGATCGTTGGGCGGCTTGGCGACGAAGCCCAGGTACAGCGCCGGCGACTCCTCCGGCTTGGCCTGGAACGGCTGGAAGATCGTGAACTCGGTGCGCGCCACCTCGGTGACGTCGGTGTACTGGAAGTCGTTGAACGACAGCGCGTGCTTCACGTCGCGATAGTCCTCGCGATAGCGCAGCGCGATCGACCGCAGGGCCGGCGGCCGGAGCTGGCGATCGTCCTTGAAGATCCACTTGTCGTTCTCGAGCGTGTACGTGCCCTGCTCGCCGTAGTCGCCCTTCTCGATCCGGACCCGGATCCAGCGCTTGGCCTGACCGTTGATCTCGAGCGGCTCCATGTCCTTGGGGCGGCGGAAGCTGACCGTGCCGGACTGCGACAGCGCCTTGGTGTCGTCGTGGAAGCCGAGCTCGTCGCCCGAACCCGGCAGCGCGCCGCGCGGCGCCGAGCGGCCGAGGTGGCGCCAGCGCTTGCCGTCGTAGTACTCGAACGCGAGCACGAGCTGGTCCGATGCGTTGGGCCGGGGGATCACGCTGGCGTCGGCGAGCTGCATCTCGATCGTGATGTAGGCATCCGCGGTCTGCAAGAGCTCGTCGCACGCCAGATAGAGGATGCAGTCGACTTTCGGCTCCTTGCCGAACGGATACAGGTTCTTGCCCAGATCGAGGCTCAGGAACGCGCTGTTGTCCAGGTTGGCGTACGCGTGGGTCGGCAGCAGGCCCTCCCCGACGACCTCGACCCGCGCGCGGACCGTATCGATCTCGGTGTCCTCGGGCGACGCTGGCACCTCGGCGAGCCGTCCCCGCACCCACAGCCCCTCGATGTGGTTCACCGCGACCGGCGCGAAGCTCAGCGGCCCGAGGAACGCGATCTCGCCGCGATCGACCTCGATCAACGCGGGCTCGAGCTCCTTCCACCGCGTGCCCTCCCAGTACTCCCACTCGAGCAGCCGCGCCAGATCGCGCGCGCCGCGCTCCGGGGTGCCGAGGAAGATCCGCAGGAGCGACGAATCGCCGGCGTTGGCGAACCGCGGATCCGACAGGTACAGAAACCGCTCGATGCGCTGCGCCCCGGAGAACACCTCGAACGGCGCGGGCGCCGCGCCGGGCGCCGGATCGATGTGGCGGCTGTTCTCCGAGTAGCTGTCGTCGAAGTACGAGAAGCAGCGATCGGGGCGCGCCGCGCACACCACCGCGTCGCGCGCGGTCTCGAACGTCACCGTGTGCTCTTCGGTCGCCTGCGGCGTCGAGACCTGGGTCCCGCGCGGCACGCGCTGCTTGACCGCGCCATCGACCAGCGTGAACCGGGTCAGCGCGCGCGCCGCGCGCGGCGCCCGCAGCTTGATCCCGAGCAGGTTCAGGAACGCGACGTAGTTCTTGTCCGGAACCTGGTTGAGTCGGTAGATCAACAGATCGGTCATCCACGCGGCGAGCTCGATCAGCGTGATGCCCGGATCGGACGGGTTGTGATTCGTCCACTCCGGCGCATAGCGCGGGATCATCGAGATGGCTTCTTCGACGATATCGTTGAAGGTGCGATCGTCCAGTTTCGGCGGTGGAATCATGGGGATTTGGCTTTAGGACTAACGGTCGTCGTCGAGCGCGCCCTTCGCGCTCTTCTGCTGGAGCGCGGCGAGCTCTTCCTCTTCTTCGGACTTCAGATAGAACGGAAAGACCAGGTTGCGGCTGTCGTTCTTGCCCGCGATCACGTACTCGATGCGGACGTCGAGCCGGTTGGGCTCGTCGGGGTTGGGCCGCGCGGTGCAGCGCACCCGGTCGACGCGCGGCTCGTACTTGTAGATCGCCTCGGCGCAGTACACCTCGGCGCGGGCGCACGTGATCGGCGTGTTCGGCGCGAACATGAGATCGTGGATCTCGCAGCCGAACTTGGGCCGCGTGACGCGCTCGCCCGGCGCCGTGCCGAGGATGACGAACAGCGACTGCCGCACGTTCTCCTCGAGCTGCGAGGTCGACACACCGCCGTTGAGGTTGATCGACACGGGGAACCGCAGCCCCTTGCCGAGAAAGTCTTTATCGCTTGGCATGGTGACTTACGAGAACCGGCCCTGGATGAACTTCCCGCACTTGCTGCAGGAGATCCGGGTCGAGTGATCGATTTCTTCGATCGTCAAGGGGCGGTGGTGGCAGTACGGGCACGCAACCTCGCTCGGTCTGCCGTTGACCACCATGTCGAGCACGTCTTGCCACACCATCAGGGCTTCCTCGTCCACCGAGAATCCTTTCGTTTCGACCCCTTCGAACGGGAATCGTAAGAAACACCGGCCGGCCGGGTCAACGCATCGCGCTGACAATTCGATGACCGGCGGCCGGCACATCCCGGCGAGTTTTTCCCCGGCGCGGCGACGCGCGCGGCACCACCGATGCGCCGCCACACCGGCATGGTCCCGACGCGTCCACACGCCCAACGTACCCAACGCATCCCTCCCTGCAGCTACTTCTTCGGAGTCGGGGTGCTGACAGACCCGTCGCCGGGGACATGGACGCTTGCGTCGCCGACGCGATCCTGGACCGCTGCCTCGGCGCGATCCCGGGTCGCTGCTTCCGGATTGGCCGCCATGTCGCGCGCGACCTCGACGTTGGCGCGGGGGGCGGCTGTCGGATCGGCAGCCGCGCCCGTGCTCGCGGACGCCGATGCACGGGCCTCGGCTTCGGACCTCGCCGCCGCCGCCGGATCATCGGCTGCCGCGCGCGCCGTATCCGCGGTCCCGCGCGCCGCGTCGGCGCGCTCGACGGCTGCGCCCTGCCCCGCGGCGCCGGCGGCGGCATCGACCGTCAGCGTGCCTTCCGCCGCGCTCTGCGCCGTCGCGATCGGCGCCGGGATCGACGACGCCTTCGTGGCCACGCCGCCGGCGTCCAGCACACCAGGCTCGCCCGGTACGCCAGGCTCGCCCGGGACGCCAGGCACGCTCGGGACCCCAGGCACGCTCGCGACCCCGGGCACGCTCGGGACCCCGGGCACGCTCGCGACCCCGGGCACGCTCGGGACCCCGGGCACGCTCGGGAGACCTGGCACGCTCGGCACACCAGGCACGCTCGGGAGACCTCGCGCGCTCGGGAGACCTGGCGCGCTCGGGAGACCTGACGCGCCGGCCGTCACGTAGGCCGCCACCGTCGCCGCGGCGGCGATGGTAGCAGCAGCACCGGTGACGCCGCCGGTCACCTGGGTCACCGCGCCGAGATCGCCGCCGGGGGCGCCCGACGGGATCGCCACATCGCCACCGGGTGCGCTCGGCAAGCTCGGCGACGGCGGGTTGTCCGACGGATCCTCCAGCAGCTCGCGCAACTCGGCCTGCGTGAACACCGGCTTCTTCGCGGCCGCCCCACCGCCGCCGCCCCCGGCCGCGCCACCGGGCGTGACCTGATCCTTGGCCGTCTCGGCCGCCGCGCCGCCCAGCTCGCCGGCGCCCGATCCGGAGACGCTGGTCGCCGCGCCGTTGGAGACGTTGATCGTCGTGGAGCCGCCACCGATCGTGATCCCGCTGCTCGCCTTGAGCCCGAAGCTCTTCGCCGCGTGGGCGAGCATCGACGCGCCCTTGCCGGTGACGCCCGCCGAGGTGCCGATCTTGAGCGCGTTGGCATGAATGACCACGTTGGCCTTGGCGATCACCTCGATGTCGCCCGCCGACTCGACCTTGATCAGCTTGGCGACCGAGTCGAGGACGATCTTGTTCTGCTTGGTCTTGTCGACGATCGTGACCTTCTCGGCGCCGTCCTTGTCGTCGAAGATGATCCGGTGACCGCTGCGCGACTTGATGAGCTTGGTGTTGTTCTTTCCCGACTGGTTGACCTCGACCGGGTCCTGCACCTTGCTCCACAGCGCGCCGATCACGATCGGCCGGTCGACGTCGCCATGTTCGAACACCACGAGCAGCTGATCGTCGACCTCCGGAAGCACGTACGTGCCCCGATCGGAGCCCCCCATCGGCACCGCGATGCGCGCCCAGAAGGTGGTCTCCTGCTCGTTGAGCCAGGGCAACTTCACCTTGACGCGGTAGCCCGGGTTGTCCTGACCATCCTTGTTGTCGACGGCGATCGCGAGGTGGACGCCGCGGAGCTTCGCGGCGCGGGTCGCCAGGGGCATCACGCGATCGATGGGTAGGAAGGTCACGGGTTACTCGATGTCGATCTTGGGTGCGTCGTAGTTGCTATCGCTGGCCGACGTCACCTTCGCCGCGCTCGAGCCCTCCATCTGGAGATCCGAGCCCGCCTTCAGGTCGATCGTGGTCTTGGCGTTGATCTTGATGTTGGCGGCCTTGATCGACAGCTTGGCCTTCGCCGTGATCTCCAGGTTGCCTGCCATCGACGATAGCGAGACGCCGCCGGCGCCCGCCATCGGCGGTGTCCAGACGGCGCACACGTTGGGGCCCGCGCCGTCCTTGGCGAACTTGCCGGCGCCCACCATCAGCTTGGTCGTCTTGTCGGCGAACCAGACCTTGGTGCCGGCCTGCGAATCGTCGAACACCAGGCGATGACCGGCGCGGCTGCGGTAGCCGCGGAAGTTGTCCTTGCCGTCCTCGTTGGTCTCCGGCGAGAAGTCCGGCGTGCTCCACACGCCGCCGATGATCACCGGCTGGCTGATATCGCCGGCGATGAACATGACGACCACGACGTCGTCGACGTCGGGCAGCGTGTACCAGCCGAACTGCTTGCCCTCCATCGGGGTCACCAGCTGCGCCCACTGGGATTGATCGGTGTCGCCGTTGTCGAGCCACGGGAACCGGACCTTGATCCGATCGAGGTTGTCCGGATCCTTGTTCTGGCAGACCACGCCGTAGTGCAGCCCGTACTGGACTGCGTCGAGCGACTCGAGCCGTGGTCCACCGGGGCGCATGGCTATTGCTTCTGCGCGTCGCGCGCGAGCCGGAGGATGGTCGTGTAGCCGGCGTCCTTGGACTTGCCGATGAGGTGGCGATGGCTGACGCCCATGATGTAGTACTTGCCGTTGAACGGGTCGTCCGCTCCCGCCGAGTTCGGCGTGATCTTGACGAGCTTGCCCAGATCGAACAGGCCGCTGCCTTTGACCTCGGCCTCGCCCGTGATGTAGGTCAGCGACGCGTCCTGCAGCCGGGCCTTGGCCAGGGCCGCCGCCTCTTCCTGGCTCCAGACCGGGTGATCGACCGTGAAGGTCTCCTCGTTGCCGAGCTTGCTCGAGCCGGCCACGCCGGTCTGCGAGCCGAGCTGCGAGCTCTGCACCGAGGCTTCGCCGGTGATCAGCTCCTTGGTCTCGGGGTTCCAGCCCCGGCACGTCACCTTGTTGACGATCGCCGTGGCGTTGAGCCGGGGCGCGAACATCCGCAGCTCGGCGTTGGTCGACGAGACGTCGACCGCCAGCGTCGCGATCTCGGAGCCCTGCAGCTCGGGCTGCTTGACGAAGATCTTGTCGCCGATGCACCAGACGTGGCAGCCCATGCGCGCCGCGCGGGTGCGCAGGAACTCCATGTCGGTCTGGTTGTGCTGGTAGACGTGCTTGTACTGGATCGACTTCTCGTGCTTCCACTCGAGCGAGAGCCCGGCGTCGCCGACCACCTGCTTCAGGATCTGCTCGTCGGTCTTGTCGGTGAACGTGAGCGACTTGCGCTTGCGCAGCAGCCGGTGGAACTTGTTCATCGCGCGGAGCAGGATCTTGGCCTTCTCTCCGCCCTTGTAGACCGGCTCGAGCCCGACGAGCTCGCCCTGGTAGATCGAGGTCCCCGCGCCGACCTTGATCTCGACCTTCGCGCCGATCGGCTTGGTCGAGTACACGTCGCCCTGGTTGGCGAGCACGATCGACGCCATGTCCGGCATGAACATGTCGCGATCGACGGTGTACGACTGGAAGTGGTTGTCGCTCACCTGCACGCCGTCGATGAAGATGTCGACGTTGGCGGACGCTACCTCGTTCGGCATGGCCGGTTACTTCCCCGTGCCCGACGCGGTGTCCTTGGCGCGCGCCACGACGTCCGCCTCCTTGAGCTTGACCGTACAGGTCGCGCGCAGCGGAGCGCCTTCGCTCGAGAACATCGTGTACTTGGTCGAGATCGACTCGATCACGCAGTTGAAGTTCGGCACGGTCTCGCCCCAGGCCACGACGCACATGTGCGGCCGGCGCTTGTTCTCATCGGGCGACGACGCGAGCCAGACCGAGGCCATCGCGTTCAGCTTCTTGATCTGCTCGTCGCACGACGTGCCCAGCTCGTAGCTATCGAACAGGAGCTCGATGCTCATCGTCCGGCCTTCGGCGCCGGTGAACTCGAGGTGCAGGCCGGTCGAGTTGCCCTGGTTCGCCTGGTTCTTCTTCTGCCAGGGGATGTTCTTGTCGATCTGCAGCTCTTTGGGATTGTACTGGGCGTCGACGGTCAACGTGTGATCGTCGACGCTGCCGATCGAGAGCTTGCTCTTGGGCTGGTTGAAGTCGGTCACAGGTAAGGCTCTCCATTCCGCGCACGAGCCGCGTCCATCATGATCAGGATCTGGCGGTAGACGTCGCTCGCCACTTTGTCGATATCGATCTGCGACGCGGCGCTGGGCGTGGCCCCGGCCGCGCTCGGCGCCGCGGGCGGCGCGGCGCTCGGCGCGGCACGCGTCGAGGCCGCGATCTGGTGGGCGGGAGCGGCGTTGATCAGCGTGAGCTCGGCCAGCGAGATGCCCTCGTTGCCGCTGCGCTCGGACAGCATCTTCAGCGCGGCCGCTTCGAACCACGGCGGGATCTCGACCTCGCCGCCGCCGTGGCGGCCGCCCGAACGGGTCTGCACGTATTCCGGCGCCGCGCTCGGGGCTCGCGACATCGCGCCAGCATCGCGCTCGCGCGGCGCCGCCGGTGGCGCGGCCGGCGCGACGTAGGCCCCGAGCGCCTCGCCGGCGCGCGCCGAGAGGCCCGCAAGCCCGGGCGCCACCGTGACATGGCTCCACGCGTCGGCGGCGCCGGCGGCGGCGAGCGTGCGCCCGCGACCGGCCCGCGCGCCGAGCCCACCAGGAGCGACGTAGCTCGCCATCGTGGCGGCTGCCGCGGACGCGGCCGAGGTCGACGCGACCTGTGCCTCGCCGCCCGGCGCCGCACCGGCGCCCTCGAATGCACCGGCGTACACGACCGGCAAGACGTCCCACGCCGCCGAGGCGCGTTCGCGCGCGGTGGCAGGCGCGTCGTCGCCACGGCCCGCGAGCGCCAGGGCCCGCGCCGCGCGCGCCGCTGGCGACCAGCTGCGACCCGCGGCCGACTGACCGAGCGCGACGTACAGGGCCTCGAAGCGCGCGCGCCGTGCCGCGGGAACGAGCGCCGCCGCGGCGCCCAGCACGTCGCTCTCGACGGGCTCGACCGGCGAAGCACCACCCGTGCCGGCGGTGAGCACGCCGGACGGACCGGCCTCGGCGCTGGGTGCATCGCTCGCACGCGAAGCACCGGGCCCGGCGACGCCGCGCAGCGCCCCGCCGCGAGCGGCATCGACCTCGGCGAGCGCGGTGTACGTGCCGAGCTCGGCCACGACCTGCGCGGCGAGGAGCTCGAGCGCCGCGACCGACATCGACAGCTGGCCATCCGAGCCCAGCGCGGCCATGCCGAGCGCCGCGACCGCTGCGGCCGGCCACAGGAACGCGCCGCGCGGAGTGCCGCGCGGCACGCCGAACAGCGCGCTGCTCGGTGCCGGCACGCCGGTCGCGCTCGCCGCGCCGGCAGCCGCCGCGCGATCGAGACCACCGGCGCCGCCCGGCACCGCGATCGCGGCGATCTCCCCCGTGGCGGTCGGGAACGCCGTGGTGATCGTTGCGCCGGGCAAGCCCGGCTCGCCGAACGCCGCGCGGCGCGCTGCCTCGAGCGACCGCGCCTCGCGGCCGATCGCCATCGCCTCGACGAACGTGCGGTCGACCGTGTTGGCCATCGCGCCGAGCTGGGCGGCGCCCGCGACGGCGAGCCGCGCCGCCTGGGCTGCCTGGGCAGGCCCCAGGCCGTAGACCCGCGCCGCGAGCACGAGCTCGGGGGCAACGAAATCAAGCGCCAGATCCGACGACGAGCGCTCCTGCGCGACCGCCCAGCTGTGGGCGCGGTCGGCGATCATGCCGGGGCCCGCCCAGGTGGCCTGCGGCTCGGCGGCTTCGCCCAGCAGCGGCAGCGTCATCGCTTCGATCATCGAGCGCGCCGGCGCGGTCGCGCTGCGCGCCGCACCTGCGAACGCGGCCGGCGCGAACGTCTGGGCGCCCGGATCGTTCGCGGGGGCCAGCTGCCACGCGAGCAGCGCGCTGCGCAGCGTGGTGAGCGCTGCGCCGGAACCAGGCTCTGTGGCCGCAGCCACCACCGGATCGCCGGCGAGCAGCGGCACCGGCGGCGCCGCATCGCCGGCCTCCGCCGAGACCGACGAAGCCTCGCGATCGGGCAGCACCGGCGCGACGTAGGCCGCGTCGAACCCCGGCACCACGCGATCGACGCGATCGACGCGATCCGGCGGGCCGGCCGGCACCGCGCCCCACGACGCCCACGCGGGCATCGCCTGCGAGCCGATCGAAAGTTCGTGCACGCCGGGCCCGATCAGGCCCGCGAGATAGGCGACGCCGAGATCGGCGCCGAACAGCGCGCGCACGTCGAAGCTCGCCGCCGACGGCAGCGCCAGCATGTGGCGCAGCACCGGCGCGAACGGCGACGCCGCGAGCTGCGCCGACAGCCCGGCATCCGGCGCCGCTGGTGCGGCGTGCGCGATCGCATCCGCGGCGCTCGCGCGCTCGGCGGTCGCCACCGGCATCGCCGCGACCGCCGCCGCGGCGCGCGCAGCAGGCGTGGCGCGGCGCGGCGCCGCGCGACCGCGGGACGCCGCCGCCGAGATCGCCGCGAACACGTCGTCCGGCGTCTCGGCGTCATCGTCGAACCGGCGCAGCGGCTCGCTCGGGGGGGACGGCTCGACGAGCCGCATGGCAAGACCGCCCGCGGGAGCCGTGAGCGGCTCGGCTGCATCGCGCGCCTGCGCGGCATCTGGCTCGCCGCGCAGCCCGGGCGCCACGAAGACGGCGCCGGGAGCCGCGAGCGCGAGCGCCTGCAGCCGCGACGCGGGTGAGCTCGCCGCCGCGGCGGTCATCGCGTCGAGCGATCGCGGCGTGGCCCCGGCGAATCGCGCGAGCCAGCGATCGGTCCACGCGACATGCGACAGCGCCGCCGGCGACGCCGAGGCGGCCGCGCCCAGCGCGGTCGTCGCGCCGAGCTCCGCCGCTGAGCCGGCGGCCGGCGCGAGCCAGGGCAAGAGCGGAACGCGCGCGTCGCGCGCCGCGCGGTGCGGCGCTGCAGCGGCCGCCGACGCCAGCAGCGGCCATGGCCGACCGCCCGGGCGCTCGACCAGCGTGGGCGCGCGATCGATCGCGCTGACCAGGCCGCCGAGCCCGGCCGGCATCACGAGCCGCGGTCCGCGCGTCGCCTCGAACGCCGCGCCCGACGCCGAGCTCCTGGCGAGCAGCTCGACGGCGCGCAGCGCCTCGCCGAGCGCGCCGATCGCCTCGCCCGCGCGCTCCGGGCGCTGGCTGACCGTCGAGCCGATCAGCGCCGACAGCGCCGGCGGCAAGCCCGCGATCGCGGCGAGCATCTCCGGCGACGCGGCCGCGCGGGCCGCAGGCGCGGAGCTCCCAGGAGCCGTCGCGGTGGCTGCGACGGCACGGGCATGGACCGCCGCTTCGGCGCGCGCCTGCTCGTGCAGGCGCGGCGCGCCCTGCGCGGCATCGGTCCGGCGCTGCGCCTCGACCGCAGCCGCGCGCTGGACAAGCTCGCGCAGGGCGGGCTCGGCCGCGGCGCGAACGTCGGGCGCGGCGGCCGCCGCCATCGTGCTGACCGGCTGCCGCGGCGCCTCGGCACGCGCGATCGCTTCGCGCTCTGCCAGGTGCTGCAGCTCGGCGATCCGCGCGCTTTGCTCGGCGTAGTGTTCCGCGATCGCGGTCGCCGCGGCGCCTGGCTCGCCCTGCGCCGCTTGCGGACGCGGCGCGGGCGGCGTGACCAGCGCGGGGGCGAGCTGCGAGAGCCGCGTCGGAGGCACGCCGGCGCGCGCGGCGGAGGCGCGCGCGAGGATCGCGCTCAGCATGGAGCGCAGGCCCGGCGTCACGGTGGTCGTGATGCTGCGGCGCTCGGTGGACATCGCGCCCGCAGCGACCGGTGCCATCGCGGTCAGCGGCGCCACGGCGCGCGCCATCAGCGCCGCCGCCTGCACCGCCGCGAGCGACACCAGCGGCGAGTACGGCTCGCTGGGCGACGCCGCGCCGAACGCCGAGGGCGCCGTGCCCGCGACCTGGGGTGGCTGGTGCCGGGCGAGCGACAGTGACGGCGCCACGAACTCGTACAGCGCCGACGGCAGCTGCATGCGCGGCGCCGCGGCCGGGCTCGCCGGCGGCACGTAGGTGCCGCGCGTCGTCAACAGCGTCGCCGCCGGAAACCCCGGCGGGTGCGCGTCGACCTGCCGTGCAGCGGCCATCCAGTCGAGCTCGTCCTGGAACCACGGCCGCGGGAACACCCACGACACCGCGCTTGCCGCGTGCGCGGGGGCGCGGCTGCTCGGCGGGCCATCGCCATCAAGCAGCCGCCGCGATGCCGAGCGCTGGGCGGCTTCCATCCAAGGCGCGACGAGCCGATCGACAAACCCGAGCGAACGCATCGGCCGCACGCGAGCCGCGGTAGCCTCGGGGGCCCAGCGCTCGACGTGGCGATCCGATGCATGCGTGACCGCGCGCTGGCTGCGGGTGACGAACGCAGGCGCGGCGAGTGCCGCGCTGAGCGCCCGTGGCTCGGTGTCGTTCGTCGTCGCCATCGTCTACCCCGCTTTTGCTACCGTAGGAATCGACTTGATGCCGTCGTGCGAGATCTCGAGGGTCTCGATCGAGAGCTCGCTCTTCGAGGCGTCGAACTCCCCGATCTCCCACTTGGAGGGCCAGCCGTTGTAGAACTGCCAGGTCGCCTTCGCCTTGTACGCGGTGTCGAGCAGAACGATCGTGCCGCCGCTGCGCACCATGTTCTCCTTGCTACCGCCGGTCACCCACTTCTCGCGCCACTCGAGCAGCTTCGATCCGGTCATGAAGCCCTGCTTGAGCACGAGCGGCGACCACTTGGTTCCGCCGACGAGGTTGAACGTCGTGTCGTTCGCGCCGCCCGCGCGCACCGGGATCACCTCGGTCTCTGAGCGCAGCCCGCTGACGCTCTTGAAGTACGAGTCCACCGTGCCCTTGAGCTGGGTGAAACTTACCAAGAAGCAGAACCCCGGTAGAGGATCCTGCCGCTGCGCTGACTTGGTGGGGGTATCTGCCATCGTGGCCTCCTACTGGCCCGGAGCCGTCATCGTCTGGGTCATCGAGATCATAATGAATTCAGCTGGATATACGGGGGCGACCCCGATGTCGCAGAGCAACATACCGTGGTCCACCTGGTCCGGTGGGTTCGTTTCCTCATCGCACTTTACGTAGAATGCCTCGTCCAGATTCCCTCCCGCCAGCATCCCCTTCTGGTACAGGCCCGAGAGAAAATCGGTGACGCGGGCCCGCAGGACATCCCACGTGGCCTGGTTGTTGGGCTCGAACGTGATCCAGTTGAACCCAGCTTCCAGCGACCGACGTAACATGATGAAAAGTCTACGGATCGGGATGTAGCGCCAGCTCGGATCCGAGGATGCCGTCCGCGCCCCCCACGGCCGCACGCCGCGCTGAATCCGGAACGTGTTCACCGCCTCGGCGTTGAGAATGCCGATGTGATCCTCGGTCACGCGCAGCGACACGTCCTCGACCCCCTCGAGCGCCAGGTTGGCAGGCGCGTGATGGACGCCCTCGAGATCGCGCTGCGCGTAGCAGCCTGCGAGATACCCCGAGGGCGGTACGACCCGGGGCTTGTCGTCGACGCCCACCGTGCGCAGCCATGGCCAGTAGTAGGCACAGAACGACGAGTCGGTGCGCCGCCGCCAGCGCCGCACCCACTCGATGTCCTTGCTCTGCGGGATGTCGAGGATCGCGAACCGATCCTTCTGCAGCTCGCAGATCGAGATCAGCTCGTCTTGCAGGCGCTGCGCCTTGAGCTCGCCCAAGGGTCCCGGCTCGCGCTCGTAAAGGCGCATCGCATCCGGGATGCACAAGAGCGAGATCTCCTCGTTGGCGGCGAGCGCCAGGAGGCCGCGGCGCTCGGCCGGGCCGACGTTGACGCCGATGAAGTCCTCGGGAGTGATCGCCTCGACGCCATCGCGGCCGCCGCTGAGCCGGGTCATCGGCAGCTCGCGCGGCATGTTATGCGGCACCGGCGACCTGCTCCCGAGATCGTCGAGCCGCAGTAGCCGCGAGCGCTGCGACACGACGCGCGGCGCGTAGCTGCGCGACGACGGGTGCATCTGAAGGCCCTTGAACACCTCGCGGCGATCCCGCATGGCGACGTGGATCTCGAAGGTCAGGACCTCGAGGTGCGTCGGCGCCGCCGCGCGGTGCCGGCGGTTGACCGGCGTCTCGGTGCCCCACCGGATCAGCTTGTCGGCGACCTCGGTGATCACGACGAAGTCGCTGTTCTCGCGGTCGTAGATCCGCACGGTCGAGCCCACCTCGAAGCCGCGCGTGGTGTTGACCTGCGCCTCGCCAGAGCCGATGTCGAGGTCGCGGGTGAGCAGCGCCTGGGCCGCCGGCGCGTGGACGCAACGGACCCAGATCGCGTTGCCCCAGGCGCCCTCGTTGAGCGCCGAGATCTTGAGCGTGGGCTTGTTCCAGTCGTCGAGCTGCTCGTGCTCGGCGCTCGACGCCTGGTCGATCGTGGCCCGCTCCCCGGGAGCCGCGGCGTGCGCGACCCGGACGACCCAGCAGTCGGTGCCGCCGTTCTTGAAGAACCCGTACACCGAGTCGGAGGTGTACGAGTCCTGGGTGTAGCCAAAGATCTCGAGAAACTCGTCCCAGTTGCCGAGCCGCGTCGGCTCGTTCATCGGCCCCTTCTGGGTGATGCCGGCGAACCCGGTGATCCGCGTGTTGGCGATCTGCATCGCCGGCACGGCCACCGAATCGTACGTCTGATAGATGCCAGGAGCTCGTTGGTCTGCGGACGGTCGCATGCGCATGGCTGTGTACTTTCGTAACCGGGAACTAGCGCCGACGGGCTTCGTTGATCTCGCGATTCACGCGCGCGATCTCGCGAAGCCAGATGTGACGCTCTTCGTGTTCCATGTCGAGGATGTCGTCGACGGGCCAGTGAAAGTGATAGGCAATGTAGGCAATTTCTTGAAACAGCTGCTCGCGCGGGTAGGTAGCGACCGCCGCCCAGGTTACCCCGGGCCAGACTGGCCACTACCTCCCTCCTCGGTGATCAGCGCACCGGTGACCATGTCGACGTCCATCTCGTGCTGGCACTTCGGGCACACGACGTGGTGCTTGGGCGCGCCGCCCTCCTCGTTGATCTTCCGGTAGAACTCCTGAAGGTAGGCGAGGTCGGTCGAGAACAGGTTCTCGACCATGTCCACGGTGATGTGGGTGTGCTCGCCGAGCTTGGTGATCACGCGCGACAGCAGCACGATCACCAGGTAGGCGCGGTTGGACTGCACGCGGTAGTCCTGCAGCGGCAGGATCTCGTCGCGCGCGGTCGCGAGCCGCATGATGCCGTCGCGGTGCACCGCGCCGGCCTCGTCGACATATCCTCGTGGCAAACGGAACGCATACTGAGTCTTGAACGCCATCGGGCGATTTCCTCCACCGAAAACGGATACGGCCTGCTCCAGGTCAGGGAAGCAGGCCGCATCTTACCTACAAACGCGGAGCGTCGCCGCTCGAGAGCCGTCGAACCTGCCTTGGACAGGTCTGGTCGATCGGCTTGCCGGCGCAGACGCCAGCGACGCCTCGTCAGGAGCCAGATCACCGGCTCGACAAGCCCGCCGGCTCACTCGACGTAGTTCATCTTGAAGTCCATCTCTTCGGCGTACAGCTCGACGGTGAACCGCTTGATCTTGTCCGAGTTCGCCGTGTAGTCCTCGTCGGCAAACTTCTTCAGGCCGCAGTTCTTCAGCTCGAGCGTACCCAGCACGGTCGTCATGTCGGGCGCGAGGTAGGTGATGGCACCGTCCTTGTGGTCGGCGGCCAGGCTCTTGCCGCCGAGGAACCAGGCTTCAGCCCACTGGGCCCACGGCTCCTGGTCGGCGGACGAGATCGAGAGCTTGATGTCGGGCACCACCAGCTTGCACGGGTGCTTGGTGTAGATGCGCTTCTCGCCGATCTCGTCGGCCTTGTTGGTCTGCTTGAGCTGCATCGCGTCGATGGTCGCGACGCGCTTGCAGTACTCCTCGAGGCCCGCCAGCTCGAACTTGAAGCACGACGCCAGCCACGCCTTCGCCTTGGTGCCGTAGTTGCCGCGAATATCCGCGCCGGTGCCCTTGACGTGTTTGACGGTCTCGGCTTCGAACTCGATGTCGAAGTAGCAAGGGTTCTTGTCCGCGCCGTCGAGCTTGGGCAGGCCGATGCTGCAGATCAGCGCGTCGGTGAATTCGACGCGGCGCGTCTCCTTGAAGTTGAAGTCACCCGCCACGAACGCGCCGTGCTTGGACATGAACTCCTTCTTGAAGGACGAGCGGATCCACTCGTTCATCTCCTTGCCCATCGACATCCCGATGGATGCCTTGGCGTTGGAGTACTTGAAGTTCGCCATGTTCTTGGTCTGGAACAGCTCCGCGCCATGCTCGTGGTTGGCGATGTCCGCCTCGTAGGCGAGACCGCTGAACGACTTCAGGTACGAGCAGCGGGAATCGCCGATCTCCAGGAGGAAATTGCCCGAGGTTGCGCTGCGCTTTGGATCGAATGCCATGTTTGCGTGAGTCCCTTCGTGTTCGGTCGTTTGGGTCTACGGCACGACACGGAGAACATCGGTGGCCACAACGCCGTCGCCCTGCACCAGCCTACAACCAAGCCTTGTGGTTACCGAAGCTCCCCCTGACATCTCTGGACCAGCTCTTGCTTTTCCTTAGCCGTTGGCGGCACATCGCGAGGTCGCGGCGGCCCCATTCTCGACTGTCTCTTACGACGAGGGCCGGGCGATGCTTCCCTGACCCCGTTGCCGCTTCTCGAGAAATCGTCCCGAGGAGCGCCAGGCGCTGCGGCTACTCTTCGACGCCGCCGCCGGAGGCCATCTGGCCGATCCGGAAGATCACGAATTCCGCGGGCTTGACCGGCGCCAGACCGATCTCGACGACGAGCTGGCCGGCGTCGATGACCTCGGGCGGGTTGGTCTCTTCGTCGCACTTGACGTAGAACGCCTGCTCCGGCGCGGTGCCCATGAGGGCGCCGTTGCGCCAGAGCAGCGTCAGGAACGACGAGATCGTGCGCTGGACGCGCTTCCACAGGCGATGGTCGTTGGGCTCGAACACGACCCACTGGGTCGCGCGCTCGATGCTCGACTCGACCATGATGAACAGCCGGCGGACGTTGATGTAGCGCCACGACGGGTCGCTCGACAGCGTGCGGGCACCCCAGATGCGGATGCCGCCGTTCATGAAGCGGATGGCGTTGATGCCCTTGGGGTTGAGCAGATCCTGCTCGCCCTTGCTGACGTTGTACTTGAGGCCGAGCGCGCCGCGCACGATCTCGTTGGCCGGCGCCTTGTGAACGCCGCGCTCGCTGTCGGTCCGCGAGTAGACGCCCGCGATGTGGCCCGACGGCGGCACGAAGATGTTGCCCTTGTCCGGATCGTAGACCTGGATCCACGGGAAGTAGTAGGCGCCGTACTTCGAGTCGCGCGGCTTGGGCAGCTTGTCGACCCCGCCGTTGATGGTCTCCGGCGAGTCGAGCACCGCGAACCGATCCTTGCGGGTCTCGGCGTGCGAGAGCAGCGCGTCCTGGACCGCCGGCGAGATCTGGCCGGGCGCCGCGAGGATCGCGATCTCGTCGATCTCGTCGAAGCACTTGAGGCCCGAGCGCGCGCCGGGACCGCCGTCGCGGCCGATGTACAGGGCGTCGCGACCGCCGCCGGGGGTATGCGTAGAGACCGGCGGCTTCTCGGTCTTCTCACCGGTCGCTGCCGCAACCGGCTTGGCCTCCACCTTCGCTCCTTCGGGCGCGCCGACGTTGACGACGAAGCACCGAGAGCCACCGTTGTTGAAGAAGCCGTAGATCGCGTGCGCGAGATGCTCGCTGCAATCCTTGAAATCGCCGAACGTCTTGACGAACTGCGACCAGTTCGTGATGAGGACGCTCTCGTTCAGCGGGCCCTTGGCAGACTCGCCGAGGAATCCGACGGTGTTGGTACCGACCGCCTCGATCGGCTTGGAGCCACGATCGACTTCTTCCACATAAACGCCGGGGGACAGGTAACTGGTAGCCATTCGCTTGTTCTCCTTGTCGTTGCCGATGGCGGTGGTCTTCGCCCGCCTGCCGGATTGCCGCACGTGCCCCATGCACGCTGCGGCGCAAAACCGTCACGTCATGTCACTTTTTTCCGCCGCCGCCGCCGAGATCGATCCGGCGCGCGCCGAGGAACGGGTTGCCGTTGGGCCCCTGCTCGCTGACGCCCGGATCGGTGATCGACTTGTACTCGAGCTGGCGGGTCTGGACCCGCTTGAACTCCTCGAGCCGCTCGGGGAGGATCGGGATCGCCGTCCACGCCTGCACCGCGGGCCGCACCGGCTGGTTCAGGCTGCCCCAGAACCGCGCGAGGGTGCCTTCGTCGAGCCGCGCCGACATGAGGAAGTTGAGCGCGAAGTCGGGCTCGAACGACTGCCCCTTGAGCTTGTCGCGCGTGAGCTCGGGGTTCTCCATCACCGTGCGGATGATGAGGCCGAGCAGCAGCTGCTCGTCCTCCGGCGTCTGCGCCCACGCCGACAGCAAGTAGTCGAGGCGCACCCAGAGCCGGCGGCGTCGAAAGAACTCCTTCATCGAGCCGTCTTCCTGCTGAACCTCGACGATCTCCGAGTGCGGAGTCGCGTCGTAGCCCTCGGGGTCGATCGACATCTGGTAGAGGTACACCGAGACCGCGGGCAGCTTGCCCTCGATCGCGTCGGGCCGCGGCGCTTGCTCGACGATGTGCACGCGCTTGTAACCGTTGCGCTTGAACTCGTCCTGCAGCAAACGAGACAGCGTTTCGGACGTCTCTTTGATGATGTGGTGTTGAGGCGTCATCGCAATCGCACTACCCCGGCCACTCCCCCGTGGACAGGACGCGTGATGTTAGCTGTTCTCGTCCGAGGCTCAAGCACGAATCAGCCAAAACCACCGTTTCCACCTGGCAGACGTCTGACCGCGCGCCGGCTCGGCCCGCGGTGGTTGACACGTCGCAGCGGGATCAAAGATCGTCGCTGGGTGACCGACCGTCATCTGTTTGTCTGCACGAACGCGCGTTCGGCCGGTAAGCCAGCTTGCGGACCGCGGGGGGGGGACGCGCTGATCGCCGCCGTGCTGCGCGAGCTGCTCGAGCGCGGCGCGACCGATGTGCTCGTCACGGCGTGCGGTTGTCTCGGTCCGTGCTTCGACGGCCCCAACGCGGTGATCTACCCCGACGCCGTGTGGTACGCGGAGCTCGAGCCGGCCGACGCGGCAGCGATCGCCGTGCACCTCATCGATGGCGTGCCGCTGGCTGCGAAGATCTCGCTGCGCCCCGGCGCGGCAACGCGGGCGCCGTAATAATTGGTAATCGGCGCGCGAGAGGGGGAATGCAGGCCGCAAGTTCCGTAGCCGATCGGCCTACGCGACCGCTTCACCGATGCGCGCGATCGGCGTCGTGTTCCAGCTGTCGATCGCCTGGTGCGTGGTCGCCTCCAGGTCGTCGGTGATCTCGGCGACGCGGATCCACGGAAAGCTATCGGTGAGCGCCGCGCGCAGGTCGGTGGTGGCGACGCCGAACCCGGGGCCGAGCAAGCACACGCCGACGTGGAGCTGCGCGCGCGACAGCAGATCGATCGCCTCGAGCGGCGTCTCGGGAGCCAGCGGGGTCATGCCGCGGTTCGACAGCCGCGCGATCAGCTGGCGCTTGCGATCGGAGTTCTCGTCGATCACCAGGATCGGCCGCCGCCGGGCCGCGCCGCGCGCCGAGGCGATCGCCGCGTCGATCGAAGCGTGCAGCGCCGCATCGACCCGCTCGAACGCGACCGCGACCCGCCACTGCCGCGCGCAGGGCTCGACCCGCACCGTGCGCGCCGTGACCGATCCGCCGCCTTCGGCGACGCGGATCTCGATGTCGAGCTGCGGCTCGGTGGGCCGGCTGCCCACCGTGAGCAACGCCCCGCCATGCGAGATGTTCTCGATCGTCCCGTGGAGCGGTCGGCCGTTGCAATACACCACGGCCACGCCCCGGACCGGCACGCGCAGCGCTCGACGGCGTTCTCCCAGGATCACCGATTCAACCATGCGTCCTCCACGCTTTTCAGCATACGGGAGCCGGTTTGCCGGCGATCCAGAAATGTGGATGGTCGTTCAAGAAATCGCCATAGCTCGATGCGTCAATTCAGCGTTACCGCAGCAATCCGCCGAAACCGCATCCGCGTGACGTCTCGCACCCCCGGTGGTCAGTGAACTTAGTAGGTGAGCAGGGCGTCGAGGTGCCGGCGCTCCCACAACCTCGCCTGCTCGTAACCATCGAAGCAGGCCTCGTCCGCCAGGAACGCCTTCGAATGGAACTCGCGGCGCCCGTTCTTCACGCGGATGTCATGAACCTGGTGGAGCATCTCGTGGAACACGATCCACGCGACGAAGAACCGCGGCACGAACTCGCGATCGAGCGAGCGATGGATGCGGATCAGGCGATCCTCGACCGAGTAGCTGCCCATCTTGATCGAGTTGCGGCGGCGCGGCCGCCCGGTGCGCGCGCCCCACGTGATCGCGGCCTCGATCCGGTTGCCGAAGTAACGCGCGTTGAGCTCGTCGAAGATCTCCCGGAGGTCGTGGTGGTCGCCGGCGGTGAAGATCAGCTGGCTCGGCGCGCGCCGCGCCCTGCCGCGCACGTGATCCGAGTTGGCGTCGATGAAGTCGCCGAGGATCCGCGACGCGTCGGCGTCGTTATCGGCGATGTAGTGCGCCAGCGCCCGGGTGATCACCGGATCGGCGTCGGCGAACATGTGGTGCAGGCGGACCTCGTAGCGCCGCTGCTTGGCGAGCCGGCGCACCGAGATCATCGTGTAGCGGTTGTCGGTCAGCGTGACCTGGACGCGGCCGCGCGCGAGGTGGGCGCGGATCCGGCGCTCGAGGCTGTCCTGCGCGTCGGCGATCTCGCCGGCGCGGTCCGGCGCCGTGCGCTTGGCGCGGCGCAACGCTTCGACCAGGCCGGCGGCGCGGCTCGCACCGCCGGCCTCGCTTCGAATCGCGGGACCGCAGCACGGGTCGACGTACGGCGCAGGGGTGGCGGGCACAGCTTCACTCAACGCGGACTCCTCTTATTGAAGCACATGGCGAACTCGTGAGCTTCCCGACCCGTACGCGCACCTCGCCCGTCAGACCAAGCCCGTTGGTCCGTCGGTCGCTCACGCCTTCCGCTCGCACTCCGCCGTACGAGAAAAATGCTAACGCGGCGGTTCCGGATGGATCAAATTTCCCGCCGGAAAGGGGGATCGGATCCGATCGCAACTCTTGAGAAAACCGGTTGGTTGGCGCGATCGCACCGGGCCCGGCGCTCATAGGCTATCGTGCCGCTCCCATGAGCGCGTTTCTGTCGACACACACACGGACTCATAGCTGCGGCGCCCTGCGCGCGGCCGACGTGGGCACCCCGGTCGTCCTGACCGGCTGGGTCCAGACGTACCGGGACCACGGCGAGCGGATCTTCATCGATCTCCGGGATCGCGACGGCGTCACCCAGATCGTCGCCGACAAGAGCCGGCTGCCCGAGGTCCACGCGATCGCCGATCTGCTGCGCTCCGAGTGGTGCATCGGGGTGAGCGGCGTGGTCAAGCTGCGCGGCGAGCAGCTCGCCAAGGCCGAGGCCGGCGAGGAGCGCAAGCTCAAGAAGATGACCAACGAGAAGATCGCGACCGGCGAGATCGAGGTCTGGATCGACGAGATCGAGGTGTTCTCGAAGTCGGAGACCCCGCCGTTCGCGATCGAGGACGCGATCGAGACCAACGATCAGCTGCGGCTCAAGTACCGCTACCTCGACCTGCGCCGCCCCAGGATGCAGAAGAACCTGATCATGCGGTCGCAGATCACGCGGATCACGCGCGACTACCTCGGCAACCACGGCTTCCTCGAGATCGAGACCCCGTTCATGGTGAAGTACACGCCCGGCGGGGCGCGCAACTTCCTCGTGCCGTCGCGGCTCAACCCCGGCAGCTTCTACGCGCTCGCCGAGTCGCCGCAGATCTTCAAGCAGCTGCTCATGGTCGGCGGCTACGAGCGCTACTTCCAGATCGTGCGGTGCTTCCGCGACGAGGATCTGCGCCAGGATCGCCAGCCCGAGTTCACCCAGATCGACCTCGAGATGTCGTTCGTCAACGAGCACATCCTGCAGACGATGATGGAGGGCCTGGTCGCCGCCCTGTGGAAGGCCGTGCTGGGCGTCGAGCTGACCCTGCCGCTGCGCCGGATGCCGTACGCCGAGGCGATGGACAAGTACGGCGTCGACAAGCCCGATCTGCGGCTCGACCTCACGCTGTGCGACGTCACCGCCGGGTTCGCCGGCAGCGGCTTCAAGATCTTCGAGTCGGTGATCGCGGCCGGCGGGATCGTGAAGTGCCTGCGGATCCCCAAGAACGACAAGCTGACCCGCGCGCTGATCGACAGCTTGCCCGAGTTCGGCAAGTCGTTCGGGCTCAAGGGCGTGACCACCGTGCGGCTACAAGACGGCGGCGTGTGGCAGGGGCTCAAGGGCGTGTCGGACGAGGCGCGCGTCAAGGTCAACGAGATCGCCGGCGCCGAGGTCGGCGACGCGCTGATCATGGTCGCCGACAAGCACAAGGTCGCCAACACCGCGCTGGGCCACATCCGGCTCCACCTCGGCGACAAGCTCGGCCTGACCCGCAAGGGCGAGTGGCAGTTCATGTGGCTGACCGACCCGCCGCTGTTCGAGGTCGACGAGGCGACCAAGGAGATCGCTGCCTCGCACCACCCGTTCACGTCGCCGCGCGTCCAGGACGAGGACCTGCTCGAGACCGCGCCCGAGCGCGTGCTGGCGCGCGCCTACGACCTCGTGCTCAACGGCGTCGAGCTCGGCGGCGGCTCGATCCGGATCCATCGCAGCGACCTGCAGGCCCGGGTGTTCCAGGCGCTGCGGATCAGCGAGGACGACCAGCGCGCCAAGTTCGGCTTCCTGCTCGAGGCCTTCAAGTACGGCCCGCCGCCGCACGGCGGCATCGCGTTCGGGCTCGATCGCATGGCGATGCTGATGGCCAACGCCGAGTCGCTGCGCGACGTGATCGCGTTCCCCAAGACCCAGAAGGGCAGCGACCTGATGACCGAGTGTCCGACGCCGGTCTCGGCCAAGCAGCTCGACGAGCTGTTCGTGCAGGTCAAGCCCGACCTGCCGCGCTAGGGGGTCGGCGGCGGCGCGGCGGCGATCACGCCCGGCTCCCGAGCTCCACCGAGACGACGAGCCGCGCGCCACCGCGCAGGACGGTCAGCTCGACGGTCTGCCCGGGCCGGTCGCCCAGCGCGCGCCGCAGGTCCTCCGGTCCGGAGGCCGGGTCACCGGCGACCGCGACGATGATATCCCCGGCGATCACGCCCGCCGCGGCGGCCGGCGAGCCCTCCTCGACCCCGGCGACCAGGGCGCCGCGGTCGCGCCCGGCGAGCTGAGTCAGCGCGGGCGACAGCGATGCCGGGACCGCGCCGACGCCGAGGTAGCCGCGGCGCACGCCGCCGTACGCGGCGAGCTCGGCGACCACCCGGCGCAGCGTGACGGTCGGGATCGCGAGGTCGGCGCCGCGCAGCAGCGTGCGGGTGTTCATGCCGATCACGGCGCCATCGGCGTCGATCAGGGGCCCCCCCGCGAAGCCGCGCGGGATCTGGCGATCCGACTCGACGTAGCGGTCGAGCACGCCGCCGTGCGGCGTGCGGAGCTCGGGACCGAGCACGCCGATCGCGCGGAGCTGCGCGCGCACGGTCCGCCCGGGCCGCCCGAGCGCGACCGCGAGGTTGCCCACGGCGAGCTCGCCGAGGTCGCGGAATACGGCCGCGGGGAGGCCGCCGCCCGCCACGCGCAGCAGCGCCACGTCGGTGCCGGGGTCCCGGCCGATGACCTCGGCGTCGCGGTAGTCGATCTCCCCATCGCCAGACGCGCTGGCGATGCCTACCTTGGTGTGGTCGGGAGCGTGAAAGCTCGCGCTGATCACGAGGTCCTCTGCCCACACGATGCCGGTGCCGGAGCGGCCGTGGCCGCGGGAGACGTGCACGACCGAGCCCCCGGCGGTGGCCACGGCCGCCGCGAGCGCCTGATCGAGTGCGTGAAACACATTCTGAGCGGGTTGCGCCATGAAACTCTCCTTCTCGCGACCTATCCTGGGCGGCGGCAGGGCGCGCGAACATCCGCTGTTCAGCGAGGCTGTCGTCGGAAAATCGGTGAGTTCTGGACGTTTCCCCGCACCAACGGGGACCTGGACCTACCCGTCCGGGCAGGGTTGACCTGGGCGCTTGGCGTGACCATGCTGCACCTAACGTACGCGTCAGCTTTCCCCGGTCGCTGCGTGAAGGACCCCATGACCCGCAATCCAAATCTTCCGATCGCTGCGGTAAGCGACCCGATCAAAGTCGCATTGCTCTCGGATGATCCGTTGCTCCGCGCCGGTCTCTCCAGCTTGCTCGCGCAGCTGGGGTCGATCGACGTCGTCGAGCGAGACAGCGCGGAAGTTGCGCTCTGGGACGCCGGGGTCGATCCGACCAAGGTGCTGTCTCGGCTCGCCGAACTCCGGACTCTCCCGATGCCGGTGGTCGCCGTCGTTGGCGACGTCTCCCACGTGGCCCCTGCGCTCGCGGCCGGCGCGCGCGGGGTGGTGCTCCGTGATCAGGTCGGCCCCGGCATTCACGCCGCGCTCGCCGCCGTGCGCAGCGGCCTGACCGTGATGGACACCCAGCTCGCCTCGAGCCTGGTGCCCAACCAGCCGCCCCGCGAGCCCAAGGGCCGTGGCGAGCTGACCGAGCGCGAGCGCCAGGTCGTCCAGCTGCTCGCCGAGGGCCTGTCGAACAAGCTGGTCGCCGATCGCCTCGGCATCAGCGACCACACGGCGAAGTTCCACGTCAACGGCGTCATGATGAAGCTCGGATCGTCGACCCGGACCGAGGCGGTGGTCGAGGCGGTCCGGCGTGGACTTGTCCGGCTGTAGGCGAGCACCCGCGCGACGCGAGGCGGGTCCTCACTGCGATCCGGGCGATCTGGCGGCCGCTCGCCGGGCGGCGCGCTTGCGCGACGGCGTGCTGCCGGGCAGCCAGCCGTAGCGGTCGAGCGGAATGAGGCCGGTATCGCCGACGGCGACGCCCTCTTTGTGGAGCAGCTGGCGCTGCACGGCGGCGCCGACCGGATCGTGGATCGCGATCCGGCCGCGCGTCTTGCCCACCTTGCCGATCACGCGCTGCCACGGCAACTTGTCGCCCGGCTTGCACGTCTTCAGCGCGGCGCCGGCGACGCGTGCCCCGCCCGGTAGCCCGGCGAGCTCGGCGACCTGGCCGTAGGTGGCCACCCGGCCCCGTGGGATGCGGCGCACCACCGCGTAGATCGCTTGGTACAGCTGGGCGAGATGCTCGCTGATCGCGCTCGACGCCATGGCCGTGCGACGCTACCACCGGTCCATGAGAATCCGCGTGCTGTACTTCGCTGTGTTCCGCGAACAGCTGGGGCGCGAGGACGACGTCGTCGCGCTGGGCGAGCACGCCCACGTCGGGGATGCGGTCGCGGCGCTGGCGGCGCGCCACCCGGCGATCGCTCAGCTGCGCGGCAAGTTTCGGGTCGCGGTGAACGAGGAGTTCGCGGGCGACGATCGCGAGCTCGCCGATGGCGACGAGCTCGCCCTGATCCCGCCGGTGGCCGGCGGCACTGGCGAGCCGCCGCCGGCGCGCCACGTCCAGCTGCTCGCGACGCCGCTCTCGCTCGACCGCTGCGTCGCGGCGGTCGGCGGCGCGGCGATGGGCGGGATCGTCACGTTCACCGGCATGGTGCGCCGGCACAGCCGCGGCGTCACCGTCGACCACCTCGAGTACGAGGCGTACGGCGGGATGGCGGTTCGCGAGATGAGCCGGCTGTGCGACGAGATCGAAGGCGAGATCGCCGGCAGCCGGCTCGCGGTCGAGCACCGCACCGGCCGGCTCGAGATCGGCGAGATCGCCGTGGTGATCGCGGCCGCGGCCCCGCATCGCGCCGAGGCGTTCGCCGCGTGCCGCGCGATGATCGATCGGCTGAAGGAGCGCGTGCCGATCTGGAAGAAAGAAATCAGCGAGACCGGCGACGAGTGGGTCGGGCTCGGCCCGTAGCGCGCCTTACTCGGGGGTCTGCGGCGCCGGTGGCGGTGGCGCGCCGCTGGGCGAGACGCCGGAGCCCTGGGGCTGGGGCTCGGTCCCCGGCAGCGGGATCGTGTTGGGTCCTCCGCCGGTCGACTCGGGCAGCGGTACGCTCGACGGCACCGGCACCGCGGAACCCGACCAGCCCATCGCCGACGAGCCCGAGCCCGAGAGCGGCGCGGCGGCCGGTGGTGGCTGGTACGGCTGCGCGGTCATCGCCGGCGGCGGGGGCGGCGGCTGGTACGCCGGCACGCTCGGCGCCTCGGGGGTGACCGTCAGGTTCGGCCGCGGCTTGGGGCCGCCGCCGGAGCTCTCGCCGCCGACCGTCGGGCCGCAGGTCAGCGGGAGCCGGCGGATGTCGTGCAGCGGGCCATCGAGCTTGATGTGATACAGGTTGTCGGGCCCGAGGTTCGCGCCGGTGGTCGACAGCGCGGCGTGGGTCTTGGGCTCGCGCTTGAGCAAGAGCTCGCTGCCGTGGAACCGCAGGCATCCGGTCACCATCGACTGGTTGAGGTCCTGGTTCATCACCATGTCGAAGTCGACGTGGGCCTCGCCGTCGGGCGACTTGAGCTCGAACTTGGTCATGTCGAGCTTGCCGTTCTTGAGCTCGATGTTGATCGCCAGGGTATCGACGGTGATCTTGCCGAAATCGATGCCGCCCTCGGCGAACGCCTGCTGGCGCTGGTTGTTCAGCTTCACCTTGAGCTTGGACGTGCCGTCGCCGATCGTGCAGCCGGTCGGGCAGCGCAGCGACACGCTGCCGGCGGCCTTGGGCCAGTTAGGGCCGATCTTGCCCGACTTGGACTTGTCGCTCGGCAGGTCGAGATCGAACGCGAACACGAGCTTGCCGCTCATCGGCAGCCCCAGCACCTCGCGCACCGGCAGGCTCGACGACGGCACCTCGTCGCTGACCACCGAGATCTGGGTCGACGAGCTCGACAGCGCGAGGCCGGCGATGATGTGGCCGCGTCCGTGCTTGGCGTCGCCGATCGTCGCGTCGAGCCCCACCTTGGTGGTGCCGCGCAGCGCCGCGAAGATGCCGACGTCGACCTGGAGCTGCTCGATGTTGAACCGGGTCGGGATGTCGTCGGGCTTGGTCGTCCGGGTCACCACCGAGATGCCGCGGAAGTAGACCCGGCCGGGCAGCCAGCCGCCCTCGACGCTGCCGATCGTGACCTCGTAATTCTCGGCCAGCGCCTCGATGATCTTGTCCTTGACCCGGGCGAACGGGAACGTGGCCTGGAACGCCAGCACGAAGGTCACCAGCCCCAGGACGGCGAATCCGGCGTAGCGCAGCAGCTTGCGCGCTCGGGGACCGAGCTGGTTGAGCGTGCCAAGCGTGGGGAGCTCGAGGGCCATATCAGTTGCTGCCTTTATCGCTGCCGGCAGAACCCGCGCTGCCGCTCGCGTCGGCCTTCTTGGCCGGCTCCTTGGCGTAGGTCGAGACTTCCATCGCGGCGTCGAGCTTGTCCTTGCCCTTGTAGTCGCGCCGGGTGACGTCGAGCCGGGTCACCGCGACGTACTTCGACCTGGTCTCGATCTCCTGGAGGAACTTCTTCAGCTGATCGATCGTCAGGTCCGTAACGTTGAGCGTGACCGACGCGGTCAAGAAGCCGTTGCGAGGCACGGGGTTGCGCGGCGTGGTGCCCTTGAGCACGAAGCCCGCGGTGGTCGCCGCGTTGGTCAGGTAGGTCTCGAGGCTGAGCGGCTCGACCGGCATGCCGCTGACCACGTCGTCGACCGGGCGCTGCGGGCCGCGCGCCTTGAGATCGGACAGCACGGCGAGCGCCTTGCGCATCTTGTCGTTGCGGGCCTCCATGTCGGACAGCCCATCGCCGATCGACATGCCGAGCCAGATCGCGATCGTCAGCGGCGCGGCGACCGCCGCGAGCACGACCAGGCCGCGCTCGCGCGGCGAGATCCGGTCCCAGAAGTCGCGGGCGCGTTCGGTGACAGCCGACATCTCAGTTGCCTCCCATGCACGGCGCGGCGATCGTCAGCTTGAACCGCTTGGTGCCGCTGGCGAGCGTATCGGTCGCGCCGCGCTGCACGTTGTTCTTGAAGCAGTCGATCTTGCGCAGCTCGGTGATCAGCAGATCGATCTCCTCGGAGGTCTTGGTCGTGCCGTTGATCTCGACCTTGGTGTCGTCGATCGTCACGTGCTCGAGGTCGAGCGTGATCTTGTCCTTGGGCGGGACGTGCGAGCTGATGTCGAGCAGGATGTCGTACGCGGTGAGCTTGGGGATCGGCGAGGCCTGCGAGGTCCCGCCCGGGCCGGTCGAGTCGAGCACCCCCTCGGCGCTGCGCGCGGCGCCGAACTGCGCGGCCGACTCCTCGGCGAGCCGGGTCGTCAGCACCTTCTCGGACTTGCGCAGCCGGTAGAGGTCGGCATAGGCGCTGCCGGCCGCGAACGCCGCGATCGCGAGCGCCGCGACGCCCAGCGGCATCGCCTTGGCGCGCAGGAACGAGAAGTCGACCTTGAGCGCGAGCGCGCCGGATCGCAGGTCGAACAGCGGCCGGCCGCCGGCGGCGTCGAACGCCATCCCGATCGCCATCGCCGCGCTGTCGATCGGCGCCGCGCCGCCCGCGTCGGCGACCAGCCGGGGCCCGGCGAGCGCGGCGGTGTCCTCGGCGGTCGGCCGCCACGCCGGCAGCCCGAGCTGCTCGCTCAGGAACGCCGCCATGCCGCGCAGCCGCGCGCCGCCGCCGACCAGGAGCGCGGCCAGCGGCGTGAACCCGGTGCGCGCCCGGCACGCCGCCAGGGTCTGCCGCAGGTCGCGCGCGAACGGCGCCAGCTCGCCGGCGGTGACCTGGTGGATCTTCTGCCACGCCTCGCTGGTCGCCGGCTCGGCGGTCGACGCGATGAACCCGTCGCTGTGCTTGGCGCGCTCGGCGTCGGCCCAGCCCAGGTTCCAGTGCCGGGCGATCGCCTCGGTCACCTGCTTGCCGGCGCGCGCGAAGCTGCGGCTGAACACCGCCTTGCCGGCGGCGACCACGACGACGTCGGTCCGCTCGTGACCGATGTCGATCACCGCGACCGCGCCGTCGGCCCGGGCGCGCGCCAAGGACGGCGTGTGGCCGACCAGGCGGATCGCGGCGCCGCCGGCCGCGAGGATGCCGCGCGGGTCGAACCCGCAGGCCTGGCCGAGCGCGATCAGGTGCTCGGCGCGCTCGCGGTGCATCGCGTAGGTCAGGACGCGCATGCCCTCGGTCGGCGGCGCGAGCCGGCCGCGCGTGACCTCGGGGAGCCCGGTCGGCCCGCCCACGTGCGGACCGACCGCGGGCGCGGCGATCACCGGCGGCAGCGGCTCGAACGTGTAGACCATGTCCTCGAGGTCGACCGGCACGACGCTCTCGAGCTCGCCGCCGACCGCCCGGTCGAGCTCGGCGCGCCGCAGGTTCTTGAACCCGAACTCGAGCACGTGGGTAAACACCTGGTCGCCGTACACCCCGACGTAGCCCGCGTCGTCGCGCAGCCGCAGCTCCGCGACCAGCTGGGCGAGCACCCCCTTGACGCGGGTGTCCAGCGGCTCGTCGCCGGCCGGGACCAGTCGCTCGACGACGTTGAGCAGCGTGGCGCCGCGGAGCCCGGGGCTGGCGACCGCCAGCTTGACACTCCATGCGCCGAGATCGACCGCGAATGCACGACTCGCCATGTTCAGTCTTCCCTCAGGAATACCCACGCGCCCTTGGGCACGGGGGGCTTGCGGACGTTTTGCGGGACGACCTTCGTGTCCCACACGCCGGTGATCGTCGAGCGGATCGGTGGAAATACCGGCGAACCATCCGCCATCTTCTGCTTGCGCTCGATCTCGCCCCACGCCTCGACGCGGTAGGTCCGCCGCGGCCCGACCGACGCGATCGTGCGCAGCTTGGCGAGGTCGAGCTCGAGGCCGAGCTTGGCGCCGCCGGTCAGCGAGCCGTTGGCCTTGGCGCTCTGCGCCGCCGCCCCGGCGACCGTGCCGGCCTGCGTGGCGAGCGATCCGACCGCCGCGTCCGGGTCCTTCACGAAGCTCACGAAGTCGTCGAGCTTGGCGAACGTCTCGCCGAACTGGTGGGCCTTGGCGACCAGCCCGGCGAGCGCGAACAGCCGGACCGGATCCTGGAGCACCGGATCGTTGGCGTTCTTGGCCGCCAGGTAGAGCACCGCGGCGATCAGCTGCGGGTTCGACAGCGAGCTGAGGTTGGTCTTGCAGCCGCCGTACGCCGTGAACGCCGGCCCGAACAGCGTCCAGAACCGGTCGTCGACGCCGCGGATCAGCCGGGCCTCGCTGACCGTGTCGATGTAGTTGTTCTTGGCCTTGTACGGATCCTTGAGGCTCTCGTAGCCGTACTGCTCGGACGTACCGATATCGCGCAGGTGGGACGAGTTGGAGTCGATGTAGTCGATGATCGCGGCCGACTGGGTCGCGCGATCGCGCCGGTAGTTCTCGGCGTCGGCCTCCTCGAACACCGGGTCGTAGGCCGGGAAGTAGATCAGCGCGTCGAGCGTGCTCTTGAGCTGCTGCCAGCCCACGGTGCTGTTCGCGCAGTTGAGGTTGAGCTTGTCGTCCTCGGTCGTGATCTGACCGACGATGCCGCAGGTCCCCACGTCGGCGCCCAGGCCCTTGGCATCGCTCGATGACAGCCCGACCGCCGCCTGGACCTCCTCGGGGCTGCCGCAGAACGCGAGCAGCACCTGGTCGGCGAAGTCGGTGATCCGGATCCCGGCGTCGCGCAGCTGCTGGACGTTGTCGATCCGCTGCTGGACGCGGATCACCAGCTCGGACAGGCTCGCCGCCGAGCGCGCGAGGAAGTGGGCGCGCATCTGATCGCGGTAGTTGGCGGCCGCCATCAGGTCGCCGTTGGTCGACGTGCCGAACTCGTTGGAGATCACCAGCGTGATCGCGATCGCGATCATCACGGCGATCAGCGCGACGCCGCGCTGCCGGTTCTGCCGGCGGCGATGGGGCGATGCCGCGCGCGCGCCGAGCGTGCGCTCGCGCAAGAAGAAGTCGCGAACCAGGGCCGCGGCGCGCCCCGGCGGACGATGTGGCGTGGGTTGGCTCATTGTGTGAAGTTCAGCGGTTCCTGCATCCAGATCCGCGCCTCGCTCATGATCTTGGTGTCCTTGCCGTCGGGCGTCTTGGTCGTGAGGGTGATGCGCACCCGGCTCGGCAAGTAGCCCTTCTGGCCGTCGACCTGGGTCGTGTCCCAGGTGTCTTGCCACTCGGTGGTCTTCCAGTTGAAGAACTCGACCTTGGCCGCGACGATGTCGTGGACCAGCACGTCGTACTCGGCGGGCTCGGAGGCCGGCAGCTCGTTGGACGGCCGGCGCTGCTCGCGGCGGATCCAGTCGACCACGCCCGAATGCTCGGGATCGTCGTGCGACAGGTACTGGATCACCGTCTGGTCGGACTCGTTGGCGTCGGCCCACAGCACGCGGTGGCCCAGGGTCGAGAACCGGACGTCGGGCAACCGGAAGCTCGACTTGGCGATCAGCATCGTGCGCGGGTTGACCGCGCTGGCGTCCTCGTTGCGCGACAGGTAGATCGCCTCGAAGTCGCGGACGATCTGGCCGAGCGCCATGCGCAGCTCGTGGTTGCGCTCCTCGTAGCGCTCGAAGACCTTCTTGCTCTCGCTGGTATTGGCGATCGTCTTCCAGGCCAGCGACATCATCACGGCCAGGATCGCGATCGCGATCATGATCTCGAGCAGGGTCATGCCTGCCTGGCCCGCCCGCCTCCGCGGCGTGGGCGTCATGGTTTCC
>Ga0302323_100000040_pt1 | contig 77834 bp, 77 predicted proteins | sample Fen_T0_3_FD_201950 | JGI IMG/M metagenome (GOLD analysis project Ga0302323, IMG submission 201950) | Peat permafrost microbial communities from Stordalen Mire near Abisko, Sweden - Fen_T0_3 | ecosystem: Environmental > Terrestrial > Soil > Wetlands > Permafrost | place: Sweden: Abisko...
CCGTGGCCGGTGATCGCTGTGGATCAGGTAGTGGGTCCACTCGTAGCCGAACATCACGGCGTAGACCGACACCAGCAGCGACCAGGCGGCGGAAGCACTCGGCACCGCGAGCAGCACCACCGCGACGTACGCCGGCAACAGCCAGGTCAGCACCGGCCAGGGGATGAACACCAGCGGTAGGTCGCGCGGGTCGGCGTGGTGCTCGCGGTGCTTGCGGGCCAGGAGCGAGTCGATCTCGACCGGTCCGACGCGGCGCGGTCGCCAGTGCAGGATCCCGACGTGGATCACCCACTCGATCGCCGGGAACAGCGCGAGCAGGACGACGGGGATCAGCAGCTCCCACCAGGAGCCGGGGCCGACCACGACCCGGCCGACCACCGAGGCGAGCAGGAACGTGGCGATCAGCCACGGAGACGGATGGTGCCAGAAGGCACGCCAGGCCTGTCCGAGGGTGAGTCCGCGTCGGCGGCTGAAACCGGTGATCCGGGCCTCGTCGGCTGCCAGCCGTTCCCGTGCGAGCCGGTCGACGTCGTCGGTCATCCTTGCTCCTCCACAGCGTCGAGAGCGGTGAGCAGCGCGTCGGTGCTCGGGCGCAGCACGCGCTCGGCGGCGGCGCGCGCCGTGTCGGGGTCGCCCTCATCGAGGGCCGCGGTCAGCACGCGGTAGGGGCCGGCGCTCTCGCCCGTGCCGAGCACGGGGGCCAGGACGACGAGGGCCGGCTCGTAGGCCGCGCGCAGGCTGTTGAACAGCAGCCGGAAGGTGATCGAGTCGGCCGCGTCGACCACGAGGTCCCAGTACGCGAGGGTGTGACGTTGCCGGTCCACGGCGTCGTCGGAGGCGGCGTACGACTCGACGGTCGCCCTGAGCTGCTCGACCTGGGCGTCCGTACGGCGCGCGGCAGCCAGCGCCGCCACTCCCGGGCCGATCACCAGCCGCGCCTCGACGACGCTGCGGACGGCCGCCACGTCGACGGACCCTCCCCGGACCAGGAGCGCGGGGAGGAGGTCCAGCCCGGCATGCCGGCGATAGTCGCGGACCGTGGTGGCGCCGCCGTGCCGGACCTCGAGCAGCCTGGTCTGGGTCATCCGCTGCAGCGCCTCGCGCACAGCCGGGCGGGACACGCCGAGCACCTCGGCGAGCCGGCGCTCGCTGGGCAGCGCCTCGCCCGGACCGAGGGCGCCGGACACGACCTCGTCGAGCACCTGGTCGAAGACGTCGTCGGGCACCGAGCGGCGGATGACGGGCTGGAGCGGCACGGTGGCGACGCTAGGAAGCCCGCAAGGTTTGGTCAATTGGTCTGACCAGTATCCGGGACGACTCTCGCCGCCGGACGGCCCAGCGGCCCTGCGTAGCCTGAGCCCGTGCCGTCCGACCTCGCCGTCCGCCCCGCGGCGCGGGCGCTCGCCCCGCGCTACTGGGGCGTCCACCTCCTGATGGTGGCAGCGGTCGTCGCGACGGTGCTCCTCGGCCGTTGGCAGTACGACGTGTGGCACGCGCACCGCGCGGCCAGCGCCGCGTCGGTGACCCGGCTCGCACCGGTGCCGCTGGACTCCGTGCTCGGCCCGGACGCGGCGTACCCCGGAGACGGGCTGGGTCGCCCGGTGACGGTCGCGGGCACGTGGGACCCGGGCGGCACCGTCTTCATCTCCGGGCGGCAGCGCGGAGGGCGGACGGGGTACTGGGCGGTGACGCCCGTGGTGACGGCCTCGGGCTCCGAGGTCCCGGTGGTCCGGGGCTGGGTCACGGACCCGGACCGGGCACCGGCGGCGCCGCACGGCACGGCCGCCCTGGTCGGGCTGCTGCAGCCGCAGGAGGACACCGGCGCACCCGATGGCGACACGTCGGACGCCGTGCTCCCCGAGCTCAGCGTCACCGCCCTGCTGCAGCGCACGCACCGCGACCTCTACGGCGGCTACGTCATCGCCACCGACCGGGCCCTCCCCGGTGGGGCGACCACCGCCTCCGGGACTGCCGGCCTCGCACCCGCGGACGCCGAGCATCTCCCCGGGGCCGACGCGTCGACCGGTCTGCGCAACCTGCTCTACGCCTTCCAGTGGTGGGTGTTCGGTGCGTTCGCGATCTTCATGTGGTGGCGCTGGCTGATGGAGGACGTGTTCGGGCGGCCTCGCCGCGGGACCGCACCCGGCGGCGGGTAGGTTCGACGCCGTGTCCGTCTCGAAAGGTCTCTTCGTCGCCTACCGGGTGCTGGCCATGGTGGTGGGCGTCCTGCTCGCCTTCTGCGCGCTCATCGTGTTCCCGGCACGGCACTTCGCCGCCGAGGGCTCGTCGCTGCAGCAGTTCGGGGAGCAGTGGAGCATCCTGTGGGTCGCCCACGGCTGGGTCTTCATCGCCTATGTCGTGGTCTCGTTCCTGCTGTGGCGCCAGACCCGCTGGTCGGTTCCGTTCGCGTTGCTGGTGGTGGTCTCGGGCCTGATCCCCCTGGTCATCTTCTGGGTGGAGCACGTCGTCACCCGCCGGATCCGCGAGGAGCACCCCGAGCTCGCACCGACCGGTTGACGACCGGCGAGAATGCGGACATGACGACGGCGTTCGTGCTCGGTGGCGGTGGCGTGCTCGGGGCGGCCGAGGTCGGGATGCTGCGGGCTCTCTTCGAGGCCGAGATCGTTCCCGACCTGGTGCTCGGCACGAGCGTCGGGGCACTCAACGGCGCCATGGTCGCTCGCGACCCCAATCCCGCCGTGATCGACCGGCTGACTGAGCTGTGGCAGGACGCCGAGACCATGCGCGCGGTCTCCGACCGGCCGCTGCGCACCGTACGTCGCGCGGTGTCGACCGGCACCCACATCTACTCCTCGGCCCCGCTGCAGCAACGGCTCGTCGAGGAGTTCGGTGAGACGACCTTCGAGGACCTGGCCGTCCGCTTCCAGGTCTGTGCGGCCAGCATCGAGCGCGCCGCGGAGCACTGGTTCGACAGCGGCCGGCTGGTGGACGCGATCATGGCGAGCGCCGCCGTACCGGGCCTCCTGCCGCCGGCGCGCGTCGGCGACGAGCACTTCCTCGACGGCGGCATCGTGAACTCGATCCCGCTCGGCCGGGCGGTGCTCCTCGGGGCCGACCGGATCTTCGTGCTCCAGGTCGGGCGCATCGACCGGCCGCTGAAGGTGCCGACCCGGCCCTGGGAGGTCGCTCGCGTCTCCTTCGAGATCGCTCGGCGGCACCGCTTCGCGCGCGAGCTGGCGGAGGTGCCCGAGGGCGTGGAGGTGCACGTCCTGCCGGCCCGCGGTACGTCGGGCCGCGACGACTCCCTCCTGGCCCACCGCGACTTCTCGCAGGTGGGCAACCGCATCGACGCCAGCTACGAGGCGACGCGGGACTACCTGGCCGGTGCCGGATGAGGTGGCTGCTGCGGCGATGCGTGATCGCGCCGGCCATGATCGGACTGGCGCTCCTCCTCTGGAGCACCCTCCCGCTGTGGCTGATCGTGGCGGCCGCTCTGGCACCGGTCCTGCCGGGTCGATGGCGGGCGCTGCGGCTGCTGTGGATGTTCGTGGTCGGCGTCACCGCGGAGAGCATCCTGCTGGTGGTGCTCTTCGGGCTCTGGCTGGCCTCCGGGTTCGGCCGCCGGATCCGTACGCCGTACTTCGAGGGCATCCACTACGACCTGGTGCAGGGCCTGATGTGGGTGGTGTTCACCGAGGCAGGGCGGGTCCTCGCGCTCCGGATCGAGACCGAGGGACCCAGCCCGGACGCCCACCCCGGGACGCCGCTGATCGTGGCCTGCCGCCATGCAGGCCCGGGCGACTCGTTCACGCTGATCCACACGCTCATGGACTGGTACCACCGCGAGCCCCGGGTCGTGCTCAAGGAGACCATGGCCTGGGACCCGGTCGTCGACGTCGTGCTGCGGCGCCTCCCGGCGCGCTTCATCGAGCCGAACCCCGGCCAGGGCCAGGACCTCGAGTCACAGATCGCCGATCTCGCGCGGGGCCTCGACGAGAACGACGCCTTCGTGATCTTCCCGGAGGGCGGCAACTTCACTCCTGAGCGGCGCCGCCGCGGCATCGAGCGACTGCGGGGGCGCGGGCTCGACCGGATGGCTGAGCGCGCGTCCCGGATGGCCCACGTCCTGCCGCCGCGACCCGGCGGCTTCCTGGCAGCGCTCGACGCGGCCCCGGACGCGGACGTCGTCCTGGTGGCGCACACCGGGCTGGACCACATGCTCACCGTCCGCGACGTGTGGCGCGAGCTGCCGATGGACAAGGTGATCGTGATGCGGTGGTGGCAGGTACCGCGCGAGGAGATCCCCACGGACCGCGAGGAGCAGATCGAGTGGCTCTTCGGCTGGTGGGAGCGGATCGATGCCTGGATAGCAGAGAACCGGCCGCAGGATCTCTCCCGCGGCCGGTCCCGGCGTACTGCTGTGGCGTCCTAGCCCGGTCAGGAGGTGGGCTTGTCGGCCTCGACCTCGACCACGTCGGCGGGCTCGTCCGGGGTGGTGACCGGGTGCGGCTCCTCGACGGCGTCCGAGAGGGCCTCGTCGGGCCCCGCCCCGCCCTCGTCCTCCGCAGCCGGCTCGTCGTCGGAGGCGGCGGTCGCGGCGTCGAAGATCGGGGTGTCGGAGGACTTCGGTCCCGGCGGGGGCGGCGGGCTGTAGGACGACTGCCAGTTGTCCTGCTGACCGCGCGACGCCAGCTTCTTCACCACGAAGCCGAGCAGCGCGACGACGCCGGTGATGACCAGGATCTTGCGGAAGGTGTGCTTCTTCTTCGGCTCGCCGCTGATCTCGGCCTGGAGCTCGGCCACCTTCTCGGACGCCAGGTCGGCGACGGCCGAGGCCCGCTCGGCGGCCATGGCGGCGCCGGCTGCCAGAATCGGGCCGGCCTCGTCCCTGGCATCGGCGAGGGCCTGTCCGGCCTTGTCCTTGGCGTCGGCGAGCACGGGTCCGGCCTTGTCGATCGCGTCGGCGATCGCAGGCCCCGCCTTCTCGCGCGCGGTCTCGACCGCGGCCTCGACGTAGTCGGCCGCCTGCTCGATCATCGTCTTGTTACGGCGGATGCCCATGGCGCATCTCCCTCTCGTCTGTCGTCCCATCTCATCATGTCCGCCCCGTACCCCCGAGGGCGACCCCCTACCGCGGACACGGGTGGTGGGCACGGAGGTTGTCGCGCGTGGGAGGATCGGCAGCGCACCAGCTACCCACAGGCGAGAGGCAGACATGGCTGACCAGCAGGCCGTCCTGAAGACCAACCGGGGCGACATCACGATCAACCTGTTCCCGAACCACGCGCCCGAGACCGTGGCGAACTTCGTCGGTCTGGCCGAGGGCACGAAGGACTACCGCGACGACGCGGGCCGGTCCGGCGTGCCGTACTACGACGGGCTGACGTTCCACCGCGTCATCGGCGGCTTCATGATCCAGGGAGGCTGCCCGCTCGGGACCGGCACCGGGGGTCCCGGCTACACGTTCAAGGACGAGCCGCACCCGGAGCTCGTCTTCGACAAGCCCTACCTCCTCGCCATGGCCAACGCCGGCCCCGGCACGAACGGGTCGCAGTTCTTCATCACCGTCGGCGCCACACCGTGGCTGAACTTCAAGCACACGATCTTCGGTGAGGTCGCCGACCAGGAGTCGCGCGACGTCGTCGACGCGATCGCCACGACCCCGACCGGTGGTGGTGACCGTCCGGTGGAGCCGGTGGTCATCGACAGCGTCGAGGTCCGGGGCTCCTGAGCACCACGGACGGACCAGGGACGGCGCCGGCGGGAGACCCCGCCGGCGTTCCCACCTGCTACCGGCACCCCGACCGCGAGACCTACATCGCCTGTCAGCGGTGCGGACGCCCGATCTGCCCCGACTGCATGCGCGACGCGGCGGTCGGCTTCCAGTGCCCGACGTGTGTGACCGAGGGTCGCAAGGAGACCCGCGCCGCCCGTACGCCGTACGGCGGCCTGCGCCCCGCTCGCCAGGGCGTGGTGTCGATGACGCTGATCGGGATCAACGCCGTGATCTGGGTGCTGATCCTGGCGACCGGCGGCGCGAACAGCCAGTGGGTCGACAAGCTCGCGCTCCGGCCCAAAGGACTGTGCGTCCTCCAGGGAGGCGGGTTCGACGTCTCGCAGGCCGCGTGCTCGGCGAACGGCGGCACCTGGCTCCCGGGGGTCAGCGACGGTGCCACGTGGCAGCTGGTCACGAGCATGTTCACCCAGGTCGAGCTGCTGCACATCGGCTTCAACATGGTGGCGCTGTGGGTGCTCGGACCCCAGCTGGAGCTCATGCTCGGCCGGCTGCGCTATGCCGGGCTCTACCTGCTCTCCGGACTGGTCGGGTCGGCCGTCGTCTACTGGCTCTCGGGCGAGTACACGCCGACCCTGGGCGCCTCGGGCGCGATCTTCGGCCTGATGGGCGCCCTGCTGGTGATGGCCTACAAGGTGCGCGCCGACGTGAACCAGCTGCTCATCTGGATCGGGCTCAACGTCGCCCTCACCTTCTTCGGCCGCTCCACCATCTCCTGGCAGGGGCACCTCGGCGGCTTCGTCGGCGGTGTCGTGCTGGCCACGATCCTCGCCTACGCCCCACGGCAGCGTCGTACGGCGTGGCAGGGCGCCGGCTTCGCGGTGGTCAGCGTGCTCGTGGTGGTCGCCGTGGTGACCCGGACCGCCGTCCTCACCTGAGGGTTGTCCACACGTGTGGACGAGCCTGGGGAGAACTACACCGCTGTGATTCTCCACAGGTGAGTGCACAGCTGTGGAGAACCGCGACCGGCTTCGTCTGTCTGACGGACTCGCAGGCTCGTCCGTCAGACAGGTCGAGATGCGTCGCTCACCCCTCGCAGGCGCGGTCCGAGCCGAGCGCCCTCGAGGCTCATTCCCACCTGGTGGCGAAGGCGAAGCCGACCGCCATGAAGCCGATCCCGACCACCAGGTTGTACTGATCGAGGTCGTTGAAGATCGGCACCTTCGGCAGCTGGGCGCCGGAGAGCACGTAGAAGGTGCAGATCCACAGCAGACCGAACAGGAAGCAGGTCAGCATGCCCACCACGACGCCGCGGTCGCGGCCCAGCGGCGTGGAGGGATGGGAGCAGAGCAGCAGCCCGAGCAGGATCAGCCCGAAGCCGATCGCGTAGTTCCACCGCTTCAGGTCGGCCATGAACGCGGGGGAACCGGCCTTGGGGGTCGGCACTGCGGTGGGGTCGACGCGCACCTGGGCGTAGTAGTAGACCATCCAGACGATGCCGAGCAGGATCATCACGATCGCGATCACGAAGCGCGTGCTCACCAGCGGTCCCCGGTCGGGGTCCACGAACCTCTGCTGGGCCTTGAGCTTGGCCACCGGCACTCCTCCACGCAACCGACGCCGGAATGGCGTCCTCTCTGACGACGCGGGTTACCTTAGTCGGCATGGCGGCACGACCCCAGCGGAGGCTCCTCGGCCTGCGCACGCGACCACCCCGCGACGGGTCGGCAGACGCGGACCGGCAGCGACCGCGCCGGTCCCTGGTCTGGCGCGTCGCCACGCCGTTGGTGGGGGTGCTGAGCGGGGCGCTGTTCGTGGTGAGCGCCCACAGCAGCGAAGGGACCGACCTGCGCCCGGGTCGGTTCACCGACCTCGCCTCCATGGTTCAGTACGACGCGACCCGGGTCGACGGCCTGAAGTCGAAGGTGTCGGACCTGAACGAACAGATCTCCCTGCTCAGCAGCTCCATCGGCAACAAGCAGGTGCGTGCGGTCAACCGCGAGGCCTCAGCCATGAAGGACCCTGCTGGTCTGCTGCCGAAGGTCGGCCCCGGCGTGACCGTGACCCTCTCCGACGCCCCCGCGGACGTCGCCTCGAGCTCCACGGTCGACCCGAAGCTCCTCATCGTGCACCAGCAGGACATCCAGGCAGTCGTCAACGCGATGTGGAAGGCCGGCGCCCAGGCGGTCACGATCCAGGGCCAGCGGGTGGTCAGCACCACCGGCATCCGCTGCATCGGCAACTCCGTACAGCTGCAGGGGGTGCCCTACAGCCAGCCCTACGTGATCTCGGCCGTCGGCGACCCGGCAGCGCTGACCGCCGAGATCGCCCGGGACCCCTACCTGCAGGTCTACCGGGAGGACGCGGCCGACCCCGAGATCGCCGTCGGCTGGGACGAGCAGGTCGAGGACACGATCACCGCGCCGGCGTACGACGGGCTGGTCGGCATGTCCTACGCCCACGTGCTCCCGTCGAGCGGCAGCAGCCCCTCCAGCTGACCCCCGCCGACCCCGGGCGGCTCAGAACGGTGGCTTGGCCGACGGCCCCAGCGACGGCGGTGGGCTGGTCGGTGCGCTGGTGGTCCCCGTGGTCGGCGAGGTGGGTGAGGTCGGCGGCGAGCTCGGCCCGGAGGAGACCACGATCGTCACCTGGGTGCCCTGCGGCTCCCGCTGCCCGGCCCCCGGGATCTGCTGGATCACCTCTCCCTGCGGTCGGTCGGAGCTCGACGACGGCACCGGGACAGGGACGTAGCCGGCATCCCGTAGCGCCTTCTCGGCGTCGCTCTGCTGCATCCCCACCACGTCGGGCACCTGCTGCGGGCCCTTGGACACGTAGACGTCGACCGGAGACCCCTGCGGCACCTGCGTGTTCGCGGCGGGGTCCGTGCGGACGACGGTGCCTTGCGGCTGGTCGGACTTCATCTGATGGAACACCGGGTCGAGGTGGGCATCGGTGAGCGCCGTCTCGGCCTGCTGCCGGGACTGGCCGATCACGTAGGGCACCCGCGTCGGGTGGGTGCCGAGCGAGACCGTGAAGTCGACCGTGGAACCCTGAGGCACCGACTCGTCGGCGCCCGGGTTCTGGCTGATCACGTGGTTGGCCTTGACGCTGTTGTCGAAGGTGCGGTCGATCGTGCCGACGTCGAGGCCGGCGTCGCCGATCGCGGCGCGCGCGCTCTGCTCGGTCATCCCCGAGAGGTCGGGCACGCTGACCTGGTCGTTGGGGCTGGCGAACATCTTGGGCAGCAGGTATGCCGCGAGCCCGAGCACCAGCAGCAGGAGCAACGCCAAGAAGATCAGCAGTCCGGGCCGGGTGCCACGGTCGTCGTCCGGTGCCTCGTCGACCGGCGGGGGCACCGGGGTGACGACCGTGGTCGGCTGGGTGACCGTGGTCGGTGGCTCGACCGGGAGCGGGGGAGCCACGACGTGCACCGGGTGGCCGGCGAGGTAGCGCTCGATGTCGCTGCGCATGGCGGCCGCGGACTGGTAGCGGTCCTCGACCCGCTTGGCCAGCGACTTCATCACGATGGCGTCGACCTCCGGCGTCACCTCGGTGTCGTGGTCGGACGGGGGAGCAGCCGGCTCGCGGACGTGTTGGTAGGCGACTGCCACGGGTGAGTCGCCGATGAACGGTGGCCGACCGGTCAACAGCTCGTAGAGCAGGCAGCCGGCGGAGTAGACGTCGGACCTCGAGTCGACCGGCTCTCCTCGGGCCTGCTCCGGCGAGAGGTACTGCGCGGTGCCGACCACGGCCGCGGTCTGGGTCATCGTGCTGGAGGCGTCGGACATCGCGCGGGCGATGCCGAAGTCCATCACCTTCACGTCGCCGGACGGCGTGAGCATCACGTTGCCGGGCTTGATGTCGCGGTGGATGATGCCCGCCCGATGGCTGTAGTCGAGCGCCGACAGCACGCCGCTGGTGATCTCGAGGGCCCGCTCAGGCAGGATCTTGCGACCCTCGCGCAGGATGTCGCGCAAGGTCCGGCCGGCCACGAACTCCATGACGATGTAGGGCTGGGAGACACCGGACCCGTCGGTCGCCTGCTCCTCACCCGTGTCGTAGACCGCCACGATCGCGGGATGGTTCAGCGACGCCGAGCTCTGGGCCTCACGGCGGAAGCGGGCCTGGAACGTGACGTCGCTCGCCAGGTCGGTCCGTAGGCGCTTCACGGCGACGACCCGTCCGAGGCGCGTGTCGGTGCCCTTGCGGACCTCCGCCATGCCGCCGCGGCCGAGCAGCTCGCCGAGCGCGTAGCGCCCGCCGATCAGCGTCTGTCCGTCTGGGTTGTTCTCGGGAGTCACTGGTGACCCTTCCCCTCGTGACGGTGGTACTTCGAAGCGGAGCTGTGCGGGTCCGACCCGGTGGCCGGCGAGCAGGTGTCTGCGACGTAGGAAGGCTCAGCCATGGGACAGCACCGCCTCCATGACCGCCTTCGCGATCGGACCACCGAGCGACCCGCCCGCGATCTCGCTGGTGGGCCGGTTGATGTGCTGGATCATCACCGCGACGGCCACCTTCGGCGCGGAGGCGGGCGCGAAGCTCACGAACCACGCGTACGGCGGCACCTCGGAGCCGTCGGGGTTGGTCCGGCCGCTCTCGGCGGTGCCGGTCTTGCCGGCGACGACGACGCCGGGGATCGCGGCGTACTTGGCCGTCCCGCTCTGCACGGTCGCGACCATCAGCTTGGTCACCTGCGCGGCGCTCGTCGCCGAGACCGCCTGGTGGAGCTCCTGCTCGCCGGGCCCGGGCGACAGGCGCTGCTGCGACGGCGACTGCAGCTCGTCGGTGAGGTAGGGCCGCATCACGACCCCGCGGTTGCCGATCCCGGCAGCCAGCATCGCCATCTGCAGCGGGGAGGCCGTGACCGAGCTCTGGCCGAAGCCGGACAGGGCGGTCTGGGCCTCGTCCAAGCCCGCGGGGTACAGCGAGACGGCCTGGACGGGGTAGTCCTCGAGGTACTTCTGGTTGAAGCCGAACCCCTCGGCCGTCTTGTGCATCCCGTTGGCTCCCACGTCGACGGCGATCGGCGCGAAGCTGGTGTTGCAGGACCACTCCATGGCCTGCGTGAACGGGATCTTGTTGACGCCACAGTTCGGGATCTCGTTGTGGACCACCTTGGTGGACTGCGGGAGCCGGTAGCTCGGGCCGCCGGGTACCAGGGAGTTCGCGGTGTAGCGGCCGGTCTGCATCGCGGCCGCAGCCGTCAGGGGCTTGAAGGTCGAGCCGGGCGCCAGCGTGGTCTGGACGGCGCGGTTGAGCAGCGGGTCGGACGGCATCTTCGAGAGCCGGGCGGCGTAGGCGTTCGCCGCCTTGAAGTCGTGGGAGGCGAGCTTGTTGGGGTTGAAGGTCGGCAGCGAGACCATCGCCAGGATCTTCCCGGTGGCCGGCTCGATGGCCACGACGGCCCCCTGGATGCCGGGGCCGAGCGCCCGGAGCCCCTTGAACGCCGCCTTCTGTGCCGCCGGGTTGATCGTGAGCACGACGTTGCCGCCCTTGGTGGCGTTGCCGTTGACCAGGTCGACCAGGCGGTTCACGAACAGCCGGTCGTCCTCACCGGAGAGGAAGGAGTTCTGGGCGCGCTCGACGCCGGTCTCGTTGCCGAAGGTGTACCAGCCGGTGACCGGGGCATACATGAACGGCTGCCGGTAGTAGCGCTGGTACTTGTACTGGTCGTTGGTCTCGACGCTCTCGGCGAGCACGTCGCGACCGGCCAGGATCGCGCCGCGGTCGCGGGAGAAGGTCGCGGCTGCCACGCGGCCGTTCCCGAGGCGGTCGTTGAGGGCGCTCGCGTGGTAGTACTGCAGGTACGTCGCGTTGAGGGCCAGGGCCAGGAACAGCAACAGGCAGAAGATCGAGACCGTCCGGATCGGCTTGTTCATCGGGGTCCCCGCGGTGTTGTTCGTCGGAGGAGCGCAGCGGGGGAGACGGAGAACATCGTGGGGTGATTCATAGCTTCACGACCTGTGTGTGCTCCATGTCGGCGTCCTCCGACACGGTGAGGTCGGGCGGTGGCCGCCTGGCGCCGTCGGAGATGCGGAGCAGGATCGCGATGATCACCCAGTTCGCGACGAGCGACGACCCGCCGTACGACAGGAACGGCGTGGTCAGGCCGGTCAGCGGGATCAGGTGCGTGACCCCACCGATCACCACGAAGACCTGGAGGGCGATCGCGCCCGCCAGCCCGGTGGCGAGCAGCTTGCCGAGATCGTCGCGGCAGATCAGCGCCGCGCGCAGGGCCCGTTCGACGATCAGGCCGTAGAGCAGGATCACCGCGATCGAGCCGGTCAGCCCGAGCTCCTCGCCGATCGCGCCGAAGATGAAGTCGCTCTCCGCGAACGGGATCCGCCAGGGGGATCCCTGTCCGAGACCGCGGCCGAGCAGGCCGCCGTAGGCCATGCCGAACATCGTCTCGACCGTCTGCCGGCCCTTGTCGTCGGTGCCGTCGCCGTAGTGCGCCCAGACGTTCCACCAGAGCAGGAAGCGCTCCTGCACATGGCCGATGAAGGCGTATGTGAGGTAGGAGCCGGCCATGAACAGTCCGCCGCCGACCACCAGCCAGCCGGCTCGCTCGGTCGCGACGTAGAGCATGATCAGGAAGAGGCCGAAGAAGAGCAGGCTCGAGCCGAGGTCGTGCTGGAAGACGAGGATGCCGAGGCTCACCAGCCACATCGCCAGGATCGGGCCGAGGTCGCGGCCGCGTGGCAGGTCGACCATCGCGACCCGCCGTCCGGCGAGCGCCAGCGCGTCGCGGTGGAGCACGAGGTAGCCGGCGAACGTCACCACCAGCAGCACCTTGGCGACCTCACCCGGCTGGAAGCTCATCGAGCCGACGTGGATCCAGATCCGGGCGCCGTTGACGGTCTTGCCGACGACCGGTGCCATCGGGAGCAGGAGAAGCACGATGGCGGCGAGCCCACAGGTGTAGGTGAAGCGTTGGAGCACGCGATGGTCGCGCAGGATCACCAGGGTCGCGATGAAGAGCCCGACGCCGATGGTCATCCAGACCAGCTGCTGACGCGCGAAGTGGGTGCCGCGGGCGAGGTCGATCCGGTGGATCACCGCCAGCCCGAGGCCGTTGAGCGCGGCGACGATCGGGAGCAGGACGGGGTCGGCGTAGGGCGCGACCATCCGGACCGTCAGGTGCGCCGCGATGATCAGGGCAGCCAGCCATCCGCCGTACGACACGATGTCGGCGGGTACTTCTCCCTTCACGCCCAGCCCGACGCAGGCATAGGCACCCACGCCCACGACGAGCGCCAGGACGAGCAGGAACAGCTCGGCCCCGCGCCGCCGGCGGTGGACGAACTGCATCAGGGCACCGGGCTGGGAGGAACGTCTCGCCGCGCGCTGGGCCACCTCAACCTCCCGCCGTCGTGGACGGGGACTGGTGGGTCGCGAGCCGCTGCACGGTGCGCTCGGCGTCGGCCAGGCTGCTCGCAGCGATGCCGTCCTCGACCGAGCGCGCGGAGTAGGCGTCGAGCTGGTCGACCTGCACGTTGCTGCTCTCGTAGGCGTGGGAGAGGTCGACGCCCGGAAGGTCGGCCTGGACGCCACGGAAGATCGTGACCACGCCGTTCTGCTCGCCGACGTAGTACTGGTGCTGGCTCCAGCCCCAGGCCGCGGCGCCGGCCATCCAGGCGAGACCGAGGATCCCGAGCGCGGCCAGCAGGCGGCGCAGCCAGGAGTGGCGTCGAGGCTCGCGTGGCGCGTAGCGCGCCGTCTCGGGGTCGGTGTCGATCGCGAACGGGACGCCGGGAGGCAGGTCGTCGGGGATCTCGGCGGCGACCGGCTCGAGCTCGCCGGTGTCGCCCGCGCGGTGGCCGCGGAAGAACGACGTGCCGCCACGTGGCCGGCGCCTCAGCTCGGCCGCGGACCCGACCACCATCGGCGTGGCGGGCACGTCGGTGTCGGACGCCGTGACGACGTCGGCCACGATGCATGTGACGTTGTCGGTGCTGCCGGCCTCGAGGCTGGCGCGGACGAGCTCGACGGCGGCGTAGTCGGGCGACCCGGTCGAGAGGATGTCGGCGAGCCGGCCGTTGTCGAGCGATCCGGACGCACCGTCACTGCACAGCAGAAGCCGGTCGCCCTCGGTCAGCTGGACGGTGAACAGGTCGGGATCGACCTCGTGGACGCCGTCGAGCGCCTTCAGGATCAGGTTGCGGTGGGGATGGGTCCGAGCGTCCACTTCCGAGATCCGGCCCTCGTCGATCAGGCTCTGGACGAACGTGTGGTCGCTGGTGAGCTGGCTGATCTCGTTGCTACGGAACAGGTACGCGCGACTGTCACCGACGTGTCCCATCGCCAGACGTAGGCCGTCGAACAGCGCCACGGTCGCGGTGGTGCTGGTGCCGCTGAGGGACGGCTCCTCGTCGACCAGGCTGCCGATCCGGTCGGAGGCGCGGTGCAGGGCGCGGTCGACGAGTGCGAGGCGGGCCTGCTCGTCGTCGGCGTCGCCGGGCGGCTGGTCGAGGAGGCGTAGCTGCCCGATGGCGGTGCTGGAGGCGAGATCGCCGCGGGCCGCGCCGCCGACGCCGTCGCAGACGGTCAGCAGCCAGGGCCCGGCATAGCCGGAGTCCTGGTTGTCCTTGCGTACGCGCCCGACGTCCGAGATCGCGGCGTACTGCAGTCGGAACGTCACTTCCGCAGCTCCAGGATGGTCTTGCCGATGCGGACCTGGGTGCCGAGGGCGAGCGTGGTGGGCTGGGTGATCCGGGCGCTGCCGATGTAGGTGCCGTTGGTCGAGCCGAGATCCTCGACGAACCACTGGTCGCCGCTAGCGGCGATCCGGGCGTGCCGCGTCGACACGTAGTCGTCGTCGAGCCGGATGGCGGCGTCGTTGCCGCGGCCGATCAGGATCGGGGCGTCGGCGAGCTCGGCCCGGTCGCCCTGGTTGGCGCCGTCGACCACGAGCACGTGGCTGGGGGCCCCCTTGCGGGCCTTCTGCTTGGGCTGCCGCCGCGGCTTGGGCGCGGCGGCCTCACGCGGCGTCTGTGGCACGCGGGCGCCGAACATGTCGGAGCGGACCACCGAGATGGCGGACAGGACGAAGATCCAGAGGATCGCCAGGTAGGAGATCTTGATCAGGAAGAGCGTCAGCTCAGACATCGGCGTCCTCTTCGACCACGCGCACCGTGAGCGTCGTACGTCCGACCCGGACCGCCGAACCGTCGTGGAGCGGTGCACTGGCCACGCGGTGGCCGTCGACGAGCATGCCGTTGGTGGAGCCGAGGTCCTGGACCGCGATCTCGACGCCCCCGTCGCCGGACTCGTCGACGCTGAACTCGACGTGTCGGCGGCTCACCCCGGGGTCGTTGATGCGGAGGTCGGCCTCGGTGCCGCGGCCCACCACGAGGCTCGGCGGCTGGAGTGGGTGGCGGGTCCCGTTGACCTCGAGGTAGGCGCGCGCCCGGCGGACCTGGGTGTGGGTGGCGTTGCTGATCACCGAGGCATGCGCCTGGCTGCGCACCCGGAAGCGGCCGATGGTGAGGTCGTCGGCGGCCTCGAAGCCGATCGTGACCGGCCCCGAGAACACGTAGCTCTGCCTGTCGGCGTGCTCCTGCAGCTGCGAGGTGAGCTCCTTGACGAGGGCCGAGTCGTACGGCGAAAGCCGGTCGAGGTCGGCGTGCGACAGCTCGACGTGGAAGTCGTTGGGCACCATCCGGCGTTGGCGGGACAGGATCTGGGCGTTGTTGTCGCACTCGCGCTGGAGCGCCGCCGAGATCTCGACGGGCTGGACGGCGCTACGGAAGGCCCGGGCGAAGGCACCGGAGACGAACTGCTCGAGGCGCTGTTCGAATCGTTGCAGGCCACTCACGCGCGTCCTCCCCTCATGTCTCGGCCCCGTGTGGTCGTCCGGCTCCTCCCGCCCCGGTGGGACGCGACCCGAGTGTGCCCGGGTTGCGCCGATCGTATCGGGGCCGAGCGAGGACCGGTCGAACCGGCGGAGGCGGGCGACCGGCCGCAGTGAGCGGCGAAGGGCGCTGGCGCGCGAGCCGGGTGCCCCCACGTCGTACGTCGGTTTGGGACGGGTGAGCGCGCTGGGATAGCCTTGGCCCGCTTCTGGCGCGAGTGGCGGAATAGGCAGACGCGCACGGTTCAGGTCCGTGTGTCCGAAAGGACGTGGGGGTTCAACTCCCCCCTCGCGCACCAGAGAGGTGGGACCAGTGGACGTCGAGGAGCTTCTTCAGGCCGAGCGGTCCGGCGTGCTCGACGAGGCCTTCGCGGCTCTCAAACGGTCCCACCACGCCCACTACGAGGAGGCCGGCGACGCCTTCACGCGGGAGCGCCTGGGCGAGCTGTTCGACCTCGTGCTCACCGCGCTGCACGACCGTGAGCTGGCGCCGGTCGGGGCGTACTGCGAGGACATCGCCTCGCGCAGGTTCAGCGCCGGGTTCGACATCACCGAGGTGCAGACCGCCTTCAACACGCTCGAGGAAGCCATGTGGAGGCGCGTCGCCGAGGGCGTCCCTCCGTTGCAGCTCGCGGAGGCGATCGGCCTGCTGAGCACGATCGTCGGCTACGGGAAGGACTCGCTGGCCCGGCGCTACGTGTCCCTGGCCACCGAGCGACACGTGCCGACGCTCGACCTGTCCGCCCTCTTCGAGGGCACCGAGCGCTGAGCCTGCGCGCCGACCACGTCCCCTGAGGCGCGCCCGCGACCGATGGTCGCGGGCCTCCGCGGCCCCCGCGCTGTGCCCAGGTTCGGGAATCCTTCCGATGCCGAGGCGGCGCCTCAGGGCGAGCGTGAGTGGTCACAGGGCCGGACTTCCCGGCCCCCGGACCAGGAGACATCATCATGACCACCTCATCGATCACCCACCACCACCCCGTTCCCTATGCCGCGGTCGCGGCCGTCGCGGCCGTCATCGCGGCCGTCGCCGTCGTGCTGTCGCTGTCGGGGTCCCTGTCGCTGCCCGGCTCGGGGTCTGACCAGCCGACTCTGATCCAGGCGCCGGACTATGGCGCGTACCCGCCCGGTGGGCAGCACCCGGGATCCCACTTCCACTCCACCACCGCCGGTGGCCAGACCATGGTCGGTGAGTGAGCGGGCGCGAACAGCCAAGAGGGCCCGAGCTCGGAACGCGGGCGCGGCACCAGTCAGCACCTCGTCTGGCACCCGACCACCGGGGGCGGCCGGATGATGGTCGGCGAGTGAGCGGGCCTGGCTCCCGGGGCCGTCCCGCGTCCGTTGCGGTGGCCCCACCCGTCCTGCCACAGTCGGTGGTGGGCGACCGTCGAGCCACGCCCCGTGACGGCTTCGTCCACCTCGGAGGAAGGGTTCCGCCATGACCGCACCATCCCACCCCTCAGGCCCGGACCGGGACCTGGTCGAGGAGTTCGCCAAGCAGGTGCTCGCCGAGATCGCCCCGGAGGAGCTCGCGGTCTTCGATGAGACCGCCGAGGAGTACCACCAGGATCCGCAAGGAGTGCTGACCGCGACCGGCCGCGACGAAGCGGTGGGCTTCGGGCTCGAGCTCGCGCTGCTCACGCCGTACGTCCTCGCCGTCGCGGGCTCGGTCCTGGGCTACCTGGTCACCACGTTCTCGGACGCGGCGAAGTCGGAGGCGAAGCCGGCCATAGCCGATCTCGTACACCGGCTCTTCCGGCGCGGCGACGCGGCCGGGAAGGCCGCGCAGGGCCAGCAGGACGAGTCGTCCGCCAACCTCACCCCCGAGCAGGCTGCGCGGGTGCGCAAGGTCGCTCTGGCGCGTGCCCACGACCTGAAGCTCTCCGACAGCAACGCCCACCTGTTGGCCGACGCCATCGTGGGCGGGCTCAACGTGGCGACCTGAGGGTGCACCGGTGGAGACCCGGCCAGACGTGCTCGGGTACCCGAGCCCCACGACGTCGCGCTACCTGATCCTGGCCGCCGCCCTCGTCGCGTCCGGTCTCTTCGTCGGCAACTGGGTCCACTCCCAGGTGCGTGGCCACCAGTGGCTCGCCTCGGTCCGCACGTGTGCGGGGCAGCGCACGGGCGGGACGACGCTCGGGGACCGGCTGCGCAGCCAAGACGCGTTCGAGTCCTGCGCTGCCCACGCGGAGCGGACGCGCACGGCGTTCGCCGTCGGTGGCACGGTCGTGGTCGTGGTCCTGGCCGCCGCGGTCCTGTTCCTCGCCCCGGCCGTGGTACGTCGCCGCAGGCACCTGCGTACGCCAGGCCCGGCGTTGTCCGGTGCCGTCGCGCGCTTCGACGAGCTGGCTCACGAGGCCGGGGTCAGCCACCGGGTCCGCCCCCTGCTCGGGACGTCACGGCAGCGCGACGCATTCAGCTTCGGCGCACCGGGCCGGTACGCCGTCGCGCTCCCCCCGGCCGTGGCGGTGCGGTGGCGCGACGCCCGGCTCTTCGACCCCCTCGTCCGGCACGAGCTGGCCCATGCCAAGCAGCGCGACATCGCCCTGGCCTGGCTGACCCGGTCCGTCGCCTACGCCCTGGTCCCGATCCTGGCCTTCCCGGTCGTCACCGCGCTGGTCGGTGGCGACACCTCGCTCGTCGGCGACTACCTCTGGCGCGCCGCGCTCCTGGGTGGCGTCGTGGTCCTGCTCTCGGCGGCTCTCCTGCGCTCCCGCGAGTACGCCGCCGACCTGCGCGCGGCGCAATGGCAGGGGGATCCCGGCGCCCTCGAAGCGGTGGTGAGCGCGGCGCGGCCCCGTCCCACGGGCGGGCTGCGACGGCCCTTGGCCAGACACCCGACTCCCGACCAACGCATCGCGGTGCTGCGGGCTCCCGGGCTGCTCGTCCGGTCGGGGTTCGTCGACGGCCTCACCGGCGCGTTCCTCGGGGGGTTGACCGTGCCCCTGGTGGTGGGATCCCTGTCGCCGCTGTTCGCCGGCTCGGGGGACGCCACGCGGGGCTACCTGTTCGCGTCGCTCCTGCTCGGCCCGGTGCTCGGCGCATCGGTAGGGCTGGCGGTGTGGCGGGATGCGCTCTTCGGTCGCGTCTCCGGCGCGGTGCACGCCGCCGGGCCGGTCGCCGCCGGCGTGGGCATCGGACTGGTCGCGGGCCAGGCGGTGTCGCTCGGCCAGACCGCGTCAGGCCTCACCGTCGGCCTGACGCACCCGGCCTGGCTGTTGGTCAGTGCGGCAGCCGGAGCCGGCATCACGGTGATGTCGGCCGGGTTGGCCCAGCTCTGGGCCGACGCGGCGCCGCGTCTCCCCGGGTTGCGGACGTGCTGGATCGTGGCGCTGGTCGTCAACGCCGTCCTCTTCTCGGCCTTGCTGTGGAGCACATCGATGTTCCAGCTCGCGGTCGACAGCGGGGGCTGGGCCAGCGGGCGCACCGAGCTGTCCTTCGGTCTGACCGGCTGGTGGATGTTCTGGATCGTGGTGGGGCTGGGCGTCGCCGCTGCCCTGCCGGTCGTGCTCCGACGTACCGATGCCACGCCGAGCTGGCTCGTGGAGGGGAACGGCGGTTCCCCCTGGCCGACGGACGGCATCCGAGACCTGCACCTCCCGATCGTCACCGGGCTGGTCTCCGGACTCGTCGCCACCGCGGTGCTGGTCGGTTACCGCGCGGCGGCAGGGCTCGCCCCGTCGGACAGCGCCACCGTCGAGCGCTTCCTGGCCTACCAGTGGGTGGTCGCCCTGGCGGCCGCGATCGCCGCGACCGTGCTCGTGGTCGGTGACCCGGTGCGTGGGCCGGGGCTCGCGGCGGTGGCCGTTCTCGTGGCGGCAGCGGTCGGGTCCGCGGGATGGTTCGTGCTCAACGTGTCGCTCGGCGCTGCCGTCAACGTTTCCTTCGCGATGCGGATCGTGCGTCCGGTCACGGTGATGGGGTGGTACGCCATGGTCGTCCTGCTGCCGGTCGCCTACCTCCTCGGCCGGCTGCCGCGGCTCGAGTCCGTGAGGACGCCCGTCGCCGCGACCGCGGCCGCCGTCCTCACGGTCACCGCGGGTGCCGCCGCCCTGGACCAGCGCGAGCACCTGGTCGCGCCTGCGGACCTCGACTCGTCGGTGCTGGCGCAACCCCTCGTGCCGGGCGCCGGCGGGGACGCGACCGCCTACCTCGTCGAGGTGGTGCCCCTTCTCACGCGCGAGTACGGCGCGGTCGACCAGGCCGCGCGGGCGCTGCTGGCCGATCCCACGCTCACCCCGGCCGAGAAGGCAGACGCACTCGAGCAGCAGGTGGAGCCCGCGGTCTCGGAGCTCGTCGCGGAGTGGGAGCTCTTCACCCCTCAGCCCGGCGACGTGGCCCGGGCGCATGCGGTCGCTCTGTCGGCGCTGCGCACGGCGGACCTGGAGTACCGCATCCTGATCCCGGCCCTCCGGGCGGCGGACCCGGCCGGTGTGGCCCGCGCGCAGCAGCTTCGCGACTCCGAGACTCAGCTGTGGCGTGACTGGTTCGAGTGGCAGGCGACGCTCACCGGCGAGTGAACGGGCCCGCAGGAGCCGAGGGGCCGAACGTCGTGGCGGGTGCCCCTCCGCGACGCCTACCATGGCTGTTCTCGGGACTTGGACACACGCATGCCAAGGCGGTGGCCCCGATGCCAGCAGAGAGCGGGAGCCCGGCTCTCCTCGGCCGTGAGCGGGAGCGCGCGGAGCTGTACGACGCCCTGGCGCTCGCTCTGGAAGGCAGCCCCCAGACCGTTCTCGTGGGCGGGGACGCCGGGATCGGCAAGACCACGCTCGTCACCGACCTGGCCCGCCGGGCCGAGGAGCTCGGGTGCTGCGTCGTCCTGGGTCACTGCCTCGACATCGACGCCGGCGTCGCGTTCGGCGCCGTCCTCGAGGCGATGCGCGAGCTGGTCGCGCGGCTCGAGGATCTCGACTCACGCCCGTGCGCACGACGGATGAGCGCCCTGCTGGACCCGGAGGAACCACGGAGCACGGAGCCCTTCCGCGTGCTGGAGGACCTGCGTCAGACCGTGCTCGAGGCCGCCGCCGCAGGTCCCCTGATGCTCGTGCTGGAGGACATGCACTGGGCGGGCCGCTCGACCCAGGACTTCGCCGTGGCGCTCTCGCGCAGGGGATCTGGACGGCTGCTCTTCGTGCTCACCGTCCGCAGCGACGACCTCCACCGGCGGCATCCGGCCCGGAGGACGCTCGCCGAGATCAGCCGGGTCCCCGGCGCCCGACACGTCGACCTGGCTGCCCTCGACCGGGAGAGCATCGCCGGCATCGTGGAGACCCACGCGGAGGGTGCCGCGGACGCGGCGCTGGTGCGCTCGGTGGTGGCGCGGTCGGAGGGCAACCCGCTGTATGCCGAGGAGCTCGCGGCCGCTGACCCTCAGGCGATCCCCGAGCAGCTGTCCGACCTGTTCCTGGCGCGGGTCGACGCACTGGCCGACGGTCCTCGTGAGCTGCTACGCGTCGCCTCGGTGGACGGCACGCGCGTCGACACCGACACCCTCGTGGAGCTGGCAGGTCTCGACCACGCGCAGCTGGACGCGTTCCTCCGCGACCTGCTCGACGCGAACCTCCTGCGGGGGACCGGGGACTCCCTGGCCTTCCGCCACGGGCTGCTGCGCGAGGCCGTGTACGACGACCTGCTGCCCGACGAGCGCACCCGGCTCCATGCGCGACTGGCCGCCATCCTCCAAGCGCGCGCGGACGCGGACCCGGACCCGGACCCCCGCCTGTCGGCGTTGAGCCGACTGGCCTTCCACTGGTCCGCGGCGCACGACCTGCCGCGCACCCTGGAGGCGTCCGTGCGCGCCGGGGAGGTGGCGTGGCGGATCGGCGCAGCCGAGGCCATCACCCACCGGGAGCGCGCGCTGTCCTTGTGGGACCGCGTGCCCGACGCGGAGGCCCGGGCCGGCTGTACTCACGTCGAGCTCCTCCTCAGGCTGGCCCGGGCGGTCTGCGACCAGGGTGACCTCCAGCGCTGGCACGAGCTCAACCGACGGGCGGTCGAGATGCTCGGCCCCGACACCGACCCCTTGGTGGCGAGCCGGACCCACGCCGGCTTCGGTCGCTCAGCGATCTTCAACGAGGACCTCACCGGTGCGGCGGAGGCGATCCGGGTCGCCGTCGAGTATGCCGGCGACTCCCCGACAGCGGCGCGGGCCCATGCGTTGGGCGCACAAGCGCTTCTGCACAATGTCGACGGCCGGTTCGTGGCCGGGCTGGACGCCGCCGACCAGGCGATCCAGGCTGCCCGGGCCGCCAGCGAGATCGATCCCCTGATCCTGGCGCTGATGTTCAGGTCCGACGCGCTTCTGCTGCTCGGCCGCGTCAGCGAGTCGTGTGCCGCGGTGGGAGAGATGATCGACGTGGCGCGGGGCGCCGGGATGGTCGAGTGGACGCTGGAGGGGGTCGGGCTCCTCGCGGGACGGCTGATGGAGTCGGGGCAGGTCGCCCAGGGGATGTCCGTGGCGACGGCGGGCTACCGCGAGGATCCGGCCGGGAGGCACACGCTGCAGGCCACCTGCGGGGAAGACATCGTGATGGCACTCCTCTGGGGTGGCCAGCTCGACTCGGCGGAGACGCTGTTGGCCGAGCTCCATGAGGTCGCCCTGCCGGGGGCGCGCTGGCGGCACCTGCACGAAGAGCTCGCCCTGGCTCGCGGCGACGTCCCGACCGCGCCTCGCGCGGCGTCCGAGACAGCGAGCGAGCCCGAGCTGGCCAGGCGCTATCCCGATGACGTCGACGTCCTGCGTGAGGTCCGCCTCGCCGACCTCCGCGACGACGAGGCGCGGTGCCTGGAGTTGGCCGAGTCGTTCCTGGGTCGGCTGGACGACTGCGAGTCTCCCCTGCTGGCCGCCTCCGCCGCGCGGATCGGCTTCCACGCCCTGACCGTCGCGCGGTCCGCATCGAGGTCGCGAGTGGCACTGCTGCGCGACCGGGCGACGCGTCAGCTGGAGCGTGCCCGCGCCGGCCTCACCGACGAGTGGTCCGCGTCGTACTTCGCGGTCCAGCTCGCGCTGGCGGAGGCTCACGCCGCCAGGGTCGCCGGCGAGTCGGCGGTCACGCAGCTCCGCGAGGCAGTCGCGCTGGCCGAGCCGTTCGGCAACCTGTTCGCACTCGAGCCGAGGCTCGACCTGGCACAGGAGCTGCTCGGGCACGACGCTCGTGACGAGGGGCGGGAGCTCCTGATCGAGTGCTGGACCGAGGCGCACGGCATGGGTGCCCACGGCCTCGAGCAGCGGGCGGCCCGGCTCGCAACCCGGACCCGGGTCCCGCTCCCGGAGCCCATGGCTCGCCAGGGCCCGTTGAGCCGGCTGACTCCTCGCGAGCGGGAGGTCCTCGACCAGCTCGCCACGGGCGCGACCAACAAGGCCATCGCGAGCACCCTGTTCATCAGCGAGAAGACGGTGAGCGTGCACGTGTCGAACCTGCTCGGCAAGCTCGGCGTGGAGAACCGCGGCGCAGCGGCGGCGCTGGCCCGGCAGTTCGTCGGCTGACGAGACCGACGGACCGGCCCGAAATGTGAGGCGCCCCCGCCCGCCGAGCGAGCGGGGGCAGTGGCGCCGCGCCCTCGTCCCCCCCAGGCCGATGGGCAACACCCCCCAGCCAGCGTGTGTGTCGTTCCCCCGAGCGACTGCTGACCTGTGTGGAGCGATCCAACGGATCGCGACCCTCACGGTGATGAAACGACAGGAATCAGGGGTCATGACGCGGTTTCGCGACTTTTTCTGCACGAATCTTCGCCGATCACCTCGGATCACGCGGTTCAGGCTGATGAGGACCCTCGACCAGCCGGACGGCGCCCTCACGGCGCGGGTCGGCAGCCGCGACGAGGTGCCCGTCGGCGTTCACCACGGTGGCGCCGACGCCGCCGTAGTACATGGTCAGGTCGGTCTCCCGCTTGACCAGCTCGTCGGGCCGGCCGGGGCGGTGCACATGGACGCGCGGGCGGTTCACCGCCTCGTGGAGCGAGAGCCCGGACAGGTAGCCGGCCAGCACCTGGGCGATCGCGGTGGTGATCCGGTCCGCCCCGGGGGACCCGATCGCGAGCGTGGAGCCGTCCTCATGGCGCCCGACGGTGGGCGCCATGTTGGAGAGCAGGCGGGTGCCGGGCACCGCGGCATGCAGCCCGGCGGGGTTGAGCTCCTGCTCGCCGAGGCAGTTGTTGAGCCAGATCCCGGTGCCGGCGGCGATCATCCCGGAGCCGTAGCCCGACGAGAACGTCACGGCGCACGCCGTCCCGGCGCGGTCGGTGGTCGACACGTGCGCGGTCGAGCCCGACTCCAGGACGGCGAGGTGGTCGTGGTCGACGCGGTCCAGGAACTCCCGCGCGGCCTCGACGAGGTCGGGTGCATGGTCGAGCACGTCGAGGCGGTGCCCGAGCACCGCGCGCTGCACCTGGACGACGTGGTCGGCGTCGAGCGGGTCCTCGCCGGGATGGGCGAGCAGGAGGCGGAGCATCGCCGTCAGGCAGACCCCGCCGACCGACGGGGGCGGCGTCGTGGAGAGCGCCCAGCCGCCGGCCCGCGACACCAGCGCCGGCCGGACGACGGGCTCGTACGCCGCCAGGTCGGCGTGCGTGAGCAGGCCGCCGCGGTCCGTCACGTCGCGGCTGATCCGGTCCGCGAGCTCGCCGTGGTGCAGCACCCCCGGGCCGTCGCGGGCGATCAGCTCGAGCGAGTCGACCAGGTCGGGCATCACGATCCGCTCGGTCGTGAGCTCGCCCTCGGCGTCGTGGAGCACGGCCCGGCTCTCCGTGTCCCACCCGAAGACGTCGTCGTAGGTGTGGTCGAGGTAGTAGCGGGACGCCGACGTCAGCCGGTAGCCGCGCCGGGCGACCTCGATCGCCGGCGCGACGAGCTCACGCCAGGGCACCCGGCCGTCGCGCCGGTGGGCCTCCCCGAACGCGGCGAGGCTTCCGTGCACCGCCACGGAGCCCGGCCCGATGGTGATGTCCACCCCGCCGCCGTACGCCGTCGCCACGTCCCACGTCGACCCGGGGGCCGCACCCTCCGCGTGACCGCGTCCGGGCATGTCCATCCAGCCGTCCACGGTGTACGCCGGCCCACCGTCCGCGGGTTGCACGGTGACGAACCCGCCCGAGCTCAACGAGACGATCCCGACCTCGTTGACCATCGCGACCAGCGCGGCCGCGAGGGCGGCGTCCACCGCGTTGCCGCCCGCTGACGCCATCTGCTCGGCGGCGTCGGCGGCCGCCTCGTTCGGCGCGGCGACGGCCAGGGCGTTCATACACGAACGCTAGCGAGGAGTCCGACGTCTGGGGTCACCAGCCATACTGACGCACGTGAGGGCACCGGGTCGGCGCGCGCGACGCATCCTGATCGTGGTGGTCGCGCTGCTCGTCATCAACGTGCCGTACGCCGTCCATCAGTGGCAGCTCCACCGGCTCGGGTCCGACGGGATCCAGGTCACCGCGACGGTGGTGTCGGCGGACCACACCGGTGGCGACGTCGTGCTCGGCTTCCGGCTTCCGGCCAGCGTCGATCCCGACCGGAAGGTGCGCTCCGCCCGGGTGGACGCGACCGCCGGCGCGGCGGCGGAGCAGGCGGGTGAGGTCGACGTACGCGTGCTCGAGGGTCATCCGGCCGTGTACGAGCTGGACGGCCAGAGGCGCGGCCACGGCGCGACCATCGCCACGCTGGGTGCCGACCTCCTCGTGCTGCTGGTGGTCCTGCTGTCGTGGCGACTGGGGAGTCGGCTGCGGCGCCCGCCCCTGGTCGCCGTGGCCCTCGGCGACGTCGAGAGCGGCGAGGAGGGCTCCGTGCTCGACAAGCAGGACGACGGCACCTATCTCATCAACGGTGAGATCTCCGAGGCCGGGGCCGACTCGATGGTGCTCACGCTGCGCGATCGCGACGTGACCGTGCACCTGCGTGGTCATGCCAACCCGATCGACGTGGGTGAGCGGGCCAGAGTCCACGCCCACCTGGTCGGCTGATGCTGCAGAAGGTCGTCGACACGCTGCTCGGCGTGACCCCGTGGCTGGCGCTCCTGATCATCGCGGCCCTGGTCTTCGGGGAGGCGGCGCTGTTCTTCGGGTTCGTCCTGCCCGGCGAGACCGCGGTCGTGTACGGCGGCGTGCTCGCCGACGCCGGGAGGGTGTCGGTCTACGTCGTGCTCGCGGTGGTGATCGTGGCGGCGGTCCTGGGCGACAGCGTCGGCTTCGAGGTCGGACGCAGGCTGGGTCCGCGGCTGGTCCGGGCGCCGTTCGTGCGTCGCTATCCGGACCGGGTCGCGGCCGCACAGGCCTACCTACGCCGGCGCGGCGGGCGCGCCGTGGTGGCCGGCCGCTTCACGGCGTTCCTGCGTGCGGTGATGCCGGCGCTGGCGGGGGCGAGCCGGATGGCGTACCCACGGTTCCTGGCGTTCAACGCCCTCGGCGGCGTCCTCTGGGGGAGCGCGTGCGTGCTGCTCGGCTACTTCGCGGCGCACTCGATCAGCCGGGTCACCCACTACCTCGGGCTCACCAGCGGCGTGATCGTGGTCGTGCTCGTCCTGGGCCTGCTGTGGGCCTGGCACCGCCGCAACCGCGATGCCTGAGGGTGCCACCGTCCGGGCCGGCGGGCGCGCGTGGGCGGGATGGCGCACCGTCCTCTGGCTCGGCGTGGTCAGCCTGCTCGTCGACCTCGTCTACGAGGGGGCTCGCTCCATCACGGGGCCCTTCCTGGCCTCCCTCGGCGCCTCCGCGCTGACCGTCGGTCTCGTCACCGGTGCCGGTGAGGGGGCCGCGCTCGGGTTCCGGCTGTTCTCCGGTCCGGCCGCGGACCGGTCGGGGCGGTACTGGCGCTGGATGGTGGTCGGCTACGCCCTCACCGCCGTCTGCGTCCCGCTGATGGCACTGGCGCCCGCGCTCGGGGCGGCCGGGCTGGTCTTCGGCTCGGCGATGGTGCTGCTCGAGCGGACCGGTAAGGCCGTGCGGAGCCCCGCGAAGTCGGTGCTGCTGGCGGTGGCGGCCGCGAAGGTCGGCCGCGGCCGGGGGTTCGGCGTGCACAAGGCGCTCGACCAGACCGGGGCGTTCCTCGGTCCGTTGATCGTCGCCGGCGTCGTCGTCCTGACCGGCCACATCGCGGCCGGCCTGGCGGTGCTCGCGATCCCCGGCGCGATCGCGCTCGGCGTGCTCGCCTGGATGCACCGGCACGTCGGCGACCCTGCGCCAGACCCGCACGCCGAGACCATCGCCCTCGAGCCGCTGCCCCGCACCTTCTACCTGTACGCCGTCGCGTGTGCGCTCACGACCGTGGGGCTGATGACCTTCGGCGTGATCTCCTTCCACCTCGTCCACGAGAGCCTGGTCACCGTCGGCGTCGTCCCGGTCGTGTACGCCGCGGCGATGGGCGCCGAGGCGGTGGCCTCGCTCGGTACGGGCTTCGCCTACGACCATGTCGGGGCACGCACGCTGCTCGTCCTGCCGGTGGTGGTGGCGGCGGTCCCGGTCCTGGCGTTCAGCGACCGTGTCGGCGTCGCGGTCGCCGGGGTCCTGCTGTGGGGAGCGGCCACGGGCGTGCAGGACTCCACCGTCAAGGCCCTGGTCGCCGACCTGGTGCCGATTGGTCGCCTCGGCACGGCGTACGGCGCGTTCGCGGCGTTCCAGGCGGTGGCAGCGCTGGTCGGGGGCGTCCTCGCAGGCTGGCTCTACGACGTCCAGCGCACCGCTCTCGTGGCGGTGATCGGCGGTGCGCAGGTGCTTGCGCTCGTGCTCCTGGCGGTGGTGCTGGCCCGCAGACCTCGCGGCCCCGACTGGTCCGTACCGCCCGACTAGGGTGGGAAGCATGTCGGCCACTCCGTCGTCGTACTCCATCACGATGCGACTGCACACCCTGCCCGACCACGGGATCGTCGGAGCCGTCGCCACCGCCATCTCCTCTGCCGGCGGCATCGTCACCGGCATCGACGTCGCCGACTCGAGCCACGACCGCCTGGTCGTCGACGTGACCTGCTCCGCCTCGGACGCCGACCACGCCGACGAGCTGGTCGCCGCCGTCCGGGTGGTCCCCGGCGTCGAGGTCTACAAGGTCAGCGACCGCACCTTCCTGCTCCACATCGGCGGCAAGATCGAGGTCAGGTCCAAGGTCCCGCTCCGCACCCGCGACGACCTGTCGATGGCCTACACGCCGGGCGTCGGACGCGTCAGCCTGGCTCTGGCGAGCAACCCCGACGACGTACGCCGCCTCACCATCAAGGGCAACTCGGTCGCCGTGGTCACCGACGGCTCGGCCGTCCTCGGGCTGGGCAACATCGGCCCCGGAGCGGCGCTGCCGGTGATGGAGGGGAAGGCGGCCCTGTTCAAACGTTTCGCCGACATCGACGCCTGGCCGATCTGCCTGGCCACCCAGGACACCGACGAGATCGTGAAGGCGGTCGAGATGATCGCTCCGGGCTTCGGCGGCATCAACCTCGAGGACATCGCCGCACCGCGGTGCTTCGAGGTCGAGCGCCGGCTGCGCGCGAGCCTCGACATCCCGGTCTTCCACGACGACCAGCACGGCACCGCGATCGTCGTGCTCGCGGCGCTGACCAATGCGCTGCGCTGCGTCGAGAAGCGGATCCAGGACGTCCGCATCGTGGTGTCCGGCGGTGGCGCCGCGGGCTCGGCGATCGTCACGCTGCTGCTGGCCGGCGGGGCGGCCGATGTCGTGGTCAACGACAAGGAAGGCATCCTCTGCGTCGGTGACGAGACCCTCAGCCCGGCCATGGCCGAGCTCGCCTCGCGGACCAACCCCCACCGCCTGCGCGGTGGTCTCCACGACGCGCTGAGAGGCGCCGACGTGTTCATCGGCGTGAGCGCGCCGGGCATCCTGCCGGCCGAGTGGATCGCGGACATGGCGCCGAAGGCCGTCGTCTTCGCCCTGGCGAACCCCGACCCGGAGGTCGACCCGGCCGACGCCGAGAAGTACGCCGCCGTCGTCGCGAGCGGACGCTCCGACTTCCCGAACCAGATCAACAACGTGCTCGCCTTCCCCGGCGTCTTCCGCGGGCTGCTCGACGCACGGGCCACGGAGATCACCATCGAGATGCTGCTCAAGGCCGCCGAGGCGATCGCGCTCGTCGTCAAGGACGACGAGCTCAACCCCAACTTCATCATCCCGAGTGTCTTCAACGGCGACGTCCCCAAGGCCGTCGCCGCCGCTATCAGAGGAGCCGAAGCATGACCACCCTGGCTGACTTCCACGCCACCACGCTCGACGGCCAGGACCGGGATCTCGGCGACTACGTCGGCGACGTCGTCCTGGTCGTCAACACGGCCAGCAGGTGCGGGCTCACCCCGCAGTACGAGGGCCTGCAGCAGCTCTACGACGACTACGCCGACCAGGGGCTGGTGGTGCTCGGCTTCCCGTGCGACCAGTTCGGCCACCAGGAGCCGGGCACCGAGGAGGAGATCGGGGCCTTCTGCCAGCAGAACTACGGCGTCTCGTTCCCGATGTTCGCCAAGATCGACGTGAACGGCGACGACACGCATCCGCTCTACGAGTGGCTCAAACACAAGAAGTCAGGCGCCCTCGGGGCCAACATCAAGTGGAACTTCACCAAGTTCCTGATCGGCCGCGACGGGCGCGTGCTCAAGCGCTTCGGGTCGACCAAGGAGCCGGAGAAGCTGCGCCCGCAGATCGAGGCCGCTCTGGCCGAGGGCGGCGCTGCCGACGAGGCCGTGGCCGGCTGAGACAGTCGCGGGCCCGGCGTACCCGCGGCTGGTTCTGGTGGCGGCTGTTCTGGCGCAATGGCGCGGTCTCGACAGGTCCGGGGACAGCCCGCCTGTCATGTCGGCGCAGTTGCGCACGTTGACCAACCCCGGGCAGGTCAGTCGCTGCTCTCGCTCGCGTAGAGCGCGGCGCCGACGATGCCGGCGGCGTTGAGCAGGGTGGCCGGGATGATCTCGGTGTCGATGTCGACCAGCGGCAGGAACTTGTCCGCCTTCTTGCTGACCCCGCCGCCGACCACGAACAGCTCGGGGGAGAAGAGGTCCTCCAGCTTGCGGTAGTACGTCGTGAGCCGTTCGGCCCACTCCTCCCAGGAGAGCTCTTCTCGCTCCTTGGCGCTGGAGGCTGCCCGCCTCTCCGCGTCGTGGCCGTCGATCTCGAGGTGGCCGAGCTCGGAGTTGGGCACCAGGACGCCGTCGTACACGAGGGCGGAGCCGATGCCGGTCCCGAGCGTGGTCACGATGACCAGGCCCTGGCGTCCCTTCGCCGCGCCGAACCTCACCTCGGCGAGGCCCGCCGCATCGGCGTCGTTCACCACGTGTACGTCGCGGCCCGTGGCGTCGGTGAAGAGCTTGTCGGCGTCCTCCCCGATCCAGTGCTTGTCGATGTTGGCCGCCGAGTGCACGACGCCGTGCATCACCACGCCGGGCACGGTCACGCCCACGGGACCGTCGGAGTCGTCGAAGCGGCCGAGCAGCTCGGAGAACACCTTCGCCACCGCGTCCGGCGTCGCGGGCTGCGGCGTGTCGATCCGTACCCGCTCCTCGGCGAAGTCGCCCTTCTCGAGATCGACCGGGGCGCCCTTGATCCCGCTGCCGCCGAAGTCGATGCCGAAGGGCAGGCCGGTCCCGCGGTGCGTGGTCATGACCCCATCTCATCCCCCCATGGCCCGGGGCGGCAAGCCGACCCCTTGCCAGGCCGCTTTACAAAACTTATGGTTCTGTAAACCAGCACCGAGGAGGTACCACGATGGCGGCGTCGCCGGAGATCGCCCACGGCACCGTTCCCGACAGCTCGACCGCGCAGTGGCGCGACCGCAAGCGCTACCTCTGGTTGATCGGGCTCGTGGTCCCCTCGCTGGCGTTCATCGCGATCGGGATGTGGACGCTCACCGGCTGGGGCGTGTGGTTCTGGATCGGCCCGGTCGTGATCCTCGGCATCGTGCCGGCCATCGACCTGGTCGCGGGGCTCGACCGTTCCAACCCGCCCGACGACGTGATCGAGGCGCTGGAGATGGATCGCTACTACCGCTGGATCACCTATCTGTTCCTGCCGATCCAGTACGTCGGCTTCGTCGGCGCGCTGTGGCTGATCGCCCACGGCGACCTCAGCACGGTCGACAAGGTCGGCATCGCGGTCTCGATCGGCTGCATCGGCGGGATCGGCATCAACACCGCCCACGAGCTCGGGCACAAGAAGGAGTCCCACGAGCGCTGGCTGTCCAAGATCGCCCTGGCCCAGAGCTGCTACGGCCACTTCTACATCGAGCACAACCGCGGCCACCACGTCCGGGTCGCGACGCCGGAGGACCCCGCATCGGCGCGGCTGGGCGAGAGCTTCTATGCATTCTGGCCGCGCACGGTCGGCGGTTCGCTGCGGTCGGCCTGGAACCTGGAGAAGCGCCGCATCGCCCGCCGCAGACGGCACCCTTGGCGGCTCTCGAACGACGTGCTCAACGCCTGGCTGATGTCGGCAGTGCTGTGGGGGGTGCTGATCGCCTGGTTCGGCATCGGCATCGCGCCGTACCTCGTGATCCAGGCGGTCGTCGGCTTCTCGCTGCTCGAGGTCGTCAACTACATGGAGCACTACGGGATGCTCCGGCAGAAGGTCGGCGTCGGCGAGCGGGAGCGCTACGAGCGGGTCGACCCGTCGCACTCCTGGAACTCCAACAACATCGCGACCAACGTGCTGCTCTACCACCTACAGCGGCACAGCGACCACCATGCCAACCCGACCCGGCGCTACCAGTCGCTGCGCGACTACGAGGAGAGCCCGGTGCTGCCGACCGGGTACGCCGGGATGATCGTGCTCGCGGTCATGCCACCGGTCTGGCGGCGGGTCATGGACCCGCGGGTGCTCGCCCACTTCGGCGGCGACGTCACCCGGGCCAACATCTCCCCCCGCCGGCGCGAGCGGCTCCTCGAGCGGTACGGCGTCGCGTGGCCCGCCGCGGCCGAGCACCGTGACGTCCTCTCCGGCTCCTCCGAGACGCCGTCCGGGACCGACGCCGCGTCGGTGCCCGGCGAGGCGCTGGTGTGGAGGTGCCCGGGGTGCGAGTACACGTACGACGTGGTCGCGGGGGAGGAGCGGGAGGGGTTCGCGGCCGGTACGTCGTGGTCGGAGATCCCGGACTCGTGGTGCTGCCCCGACTGCGGCGTCCGGGAGAAGGTCGACTTCGTCGCGGTGGAGCGCGCACCCGCTTCCTAGACTGGACGCGTGACCCACGCCGTCGACGCACCGACCATGCACGAAAGGGTGGTGGCGGCCGCGGCGGCGCTGACGCTGGAGGTGGGCTGGGCCGGGGTGACCATGGGCAAGCTGGCCGACCGCGTCGGAGTCTCGCGGCAGACGGTCTACAACGAGGTCGGCTCCAAGCACCAGCTGGCCGAGGAGATGGTGCTCACCGAGCTCACGACGTTCCTCGCGCAGGTGGACGCGGCGTTCGACCGGCATCCCGACGACCTGGTCGCGGCGATCCGCGGCGCCGCCTGTGGTGTCCTCGAGATCGCGCAGAGCAACGCGCTCCTCCAGGCCGTGGTCTCCGGGTCGTACGGCGCCGCGACCGAGCTGCTGCCCCTGCTGACCTCGCGCAACGACGCGCTCGTGCTGACGGCGACCGACGCCGTACGCCGGCGGGTGCTCGCCTACGGCCTCGTCATCGACGATCGTCAGCTCGACGCGGTCATCGACATGGTGGTCCGGCTGCTGCTCTCGCACGTCGTCCACCCCACCGGTCCGCCCGCCGACACGGCGGACGACATCGCCTGGATCGTGGCCCGCACGCTCGGACCGTGACCCTCGAGCGGAGGTAGCCTCGCTCGATGGGCTCCGGGACCGTCGCCTACGCCTCCCGGGCCGGGCGAGGGCTGGTGGTGGCCACCACCCTCGGCTCCGGGATGGTGCTGCTCGACAGCACCGTGGTCAACGTCGCCCTGCGCACCATCGGTAGCGACCTCGACGCCTCGCTGGCCCAGCTCCAGTGGATCAGCAACGCCTACCTCCTCACGCTCGCCAGCCTGATCCTGCTCGGCGGATCGCTCGGTGACCGGCTCGGTCGGCGGCGGGTGTTCCTGGTCGGGGTGGTCTGGTTCGCGGTGGCGTCCGCGCTGTGCGGACTGGCCCCCAACGCCGAGACCCTGATCGCGGCCCGCGCCCTCCAGGGCGTGGGCGGTGCCCTGCTCGCGCCGGGCTCCCTCGCGATCATCGAGTCGGGCATCGCGCCGGCCGACCGCGGCCGTGCGATCGGGGCCTGGACCGGCCTGACCAGCATCGCGGCGGCGATCGGACCGTTCGTCGGTGGCGCCCTGGTGCAGTACGCCGACTGGCGCTGGATCTTCTGGATCAACGCCCCTCTCGCCGCCGTCACCGTCGCCGTCACGGTCGCCTTCGTCCCCGAGAGCCGGACCGCCGAGACGGGGCGGTACGACGGGCTCGGGGCCGGGCTGGCCGCGCTCACGCTGGGCGGCCTCACCTACTGGCTGATCGAGTGGCACAGCGACCTGGCCCTGCCCGCTCTGGTCGTGGGGATCGTGGCCGGGGTCTGCTTCGTGCTTGTCGAACGGCGCTCCTCACACCCGATGCTCCCCCTCGGCCTCTTCGCGTCGCGCACGTTCTCGGCTGCGAATGCGATGACCCTCCTGGTGTACGCCGCACTCGGCGCGGTGCTGTTCTTCCTGGTGATCGACGTCCAGACCGTGCTCGGCTACGGCGCGCTCGAGGCGGGGATGGCGACCCTGCCGATCACGATCCTGATGCTGCTGCTGGCGTCGCGCGGCGGCGCGCTCGGTACCCGGATCGGGCCCCGCATCCCGATGACGGTCGGCCCGTTGGTGATGGCCGTCGGCGTCGCCTGGCTGTCCTTCGTCGACGACGGCACGTCGTACTGGCTGGGAGTGCTGCCGCCGCTGTGCGTGTTCGCCCTCGGGCTGGCGCTCCTGGTCGCTCCGCTGACCGCGACCGTGCTGGGCGCGGCGCCGGCCGACCGGGCCGGCCTGGCGAGCGGGGTCAACAACGCAGTAGCCCGGGCGGGCTCGCTGTTCGCGGTCGCGGCCCTGCCGGTGGTCGTCGGCCTCTCGGGCGCGGAGTACGACGACGCGCAGGTGTTCAGCAGCGCCTACGCCCGGGCGATGTGGGTGTGCGCGGCGCTGCTGGCGGCGGGTGGTGTGCTCTCCTGGTTCACGATCCCCGAGCAGGTGCCCGCCGGACCCGTTGACCTGCGCCCGGGCTCGGCCCCCCAGCTGGACTGCCCGCACCGGGGCCACTGAGGCACCGCGAACTACCCTTCGACCATGGCACGGGGGCGTCCGGGGATCGCGTGCGCGGCGGTGGTCGCCGTGACGCTGCTCCTCGCCTCCTGCGGCGACGGCTCGTCGGAGCCGACCACCGGATCGTCCGACATCCAGGCAACGGCGACCACGTCAGCCGATCCCACGACACCGGCGGACCCGTCCTCGACACCGACGCTGGACCCGGCCCATGCGGTCGCCGAGCCCGGTCCGTTCCGCGCCCCGTTGCGGACCGCCGACATGCTGATCTTCCGCCAGCGACCGCTCAGCGACGCCATGGTGAGACGGATCCGCCACGTCGACGGGGTGACCCGGGTCGAACGCTTCTCACTGGCCCAGGTCAGCATCGACGACCACGCCATCAACGTCGCCGCGGTCGACCCCGCGACGTACCGGAACTACAACCCCGATGCAGCGGCGCAGTTCCAGCGGGAGTGGAGCCGGATCGCCGGCGGTGAGATGGCCCTGCGGCCGCAGTTCCGACGCCAGGTACCGAAGGACGGGTACGTCCGGATGGGCACGCGCTCCGACGCGCCGCAGATCCACGTCGGCGTCTACGCGCCGCAGATCCCCCAGGTCGACGCGATCGTCAACGACAGCTGGGTGAACACGCTCGGCATGCGCCGCGGCAACGCCCTGCTGGTCTCGACCGGGGTCCGGACCCCGCTGTCTCTCCGGAAGCCGATCCAGCGCATCGTCGGCGGCAGGGCCTCGGTACAGCGGATGGACGCCGCCGCGCGGTTCGGGCTCGATCCGAGCGTCGCCCAGATCGCGCTCCCGGTCGGCACCCCGGCCGATGCCGTCGGCACCTTCCAGTACACCGTCCTCACCGGTGGCCACATCGCGCCGCAGCCGTCCTGGGTCGCCTCCCACATCTCCACCGAGACGATGCCGGTCATCGGCCCGATGACCTGTAACACCTTGATGTTCCCGCAGCTGCGTGCTGCGCTCGAGGAGATCCGGGTGAGCGGTCTCGCGAGCGCGATCCACCCGAGCCAGTACGGCGGCTGCTACGTCCCGCGCTTCATCGCCGGCACCACGACGCTCTCCAACCACGCCTTCGGCCTCGCCTTCGACCTCAACGTGCCGGAGAACGAGCGGGGTACCGTCGGCCTGATCAACCGCCAGGTGGTTGCGATCCTCCAGCGCTACGGCTTCACGTGGGGCGGTGTCTGGCACTACACCGACCCGATGCACTTCGAGCTGAACCGCCTGGTCCGCCCTCGCTGAGGCTGGGCGAGGAGACGGAAGACGCGGAACAAATCGCCGTGGAGCGGCTGGACGCGTCGATCTGTTCCGCGTTCTCCCGCTCCAGGCCCGCTCCGGTTCCGTTCCGGGCGACCCGCTCCCGGCGTCAGCGCAGCGGGCAGATCACGTCGACGCGCACCGTCTGGTGCTCGCGGATCGTCACCGCGCGTCGTGCGTGGCACACGCCCGCGCCGTACCGGGGGCTCGTCCCGGTGAGCGAGTATCGACCTGCTCCGCTCAGCACCGACAGGGAGAACCGCCCGTGCGCGTCGGTGTGCACGGTCGTCACGCTGCCGTCGTCGGCGGTGAGGGTGATCCTGCCCGCCCAGTGGCGCGGGACGCTGCCGGCCGGACCACCGACGCCGAGCAGCCGCCCGCGGACCGAGGGCGGCGGACCGCTGATCCCGGCCTGCGGGTCGGAGTGCGCTCCGCAGGCGGTCACGGCCAGGGCGAGGACGGGAAGAAGCAGGAGCGCGCGACGCATGAGCGTGAGACGGGTGGTCGCGGCCGACGGTTCCACGGACGACATGATGGACCCATGCGCGCCGCCCAGGTCCTCCAGCCCACCGGCCCTGCGGACGTCCGGGTCGTCGACGTCGACGAACCAGTCCCCGGCCCCGACGACGTGCTGGTCGAGGTGCACAGCGTCGGCATCTCGTTCCCCGACCTGCTGCTGAGCAAGGGGGAGTACCAGCTCCGACCCCAGCTGCCGTTCACCCTCGGCGTCGACGTCGCCGGCACCGTCGTCTCGACAGGCTCGACCCAGGGTTCGCAGGCCCTCGCGCCGGGCACCCGGGTGTGCGGGGTCGTGCCGTACGGCGGCGCGGGCGAGCGCGCCGTGGTCCCGGCTGCCTCCGTCTTCCCGCTGCCCGACCGACTCTCGTACGACGAGGGTGCAGCATTGCCGATGAACTACCTGACCGCGCTCTTCGCACTGCACGAGCGCGGCCAGGTCCGCACAGGCGAGACCGTCCTCGTGCACGGCGCCGCGGGCGGAGTCGGTACCGCGACCCTCCAGGTGGCGAAGGGGCTGGGGGCCCGGACCATCGGCGTCGTCTCGACCCAGGAGAAGCGCGACGTCGCGCTCGCTGCCGGGGCGGACGAGACCGTCCTCGTCGCCGGCTTCAAGGACGCGGTCAAGGAGCTGACCGGCGGACGAGGCGTCGACGTCGTGCTCGACGTCGTCGGCGGCGACGCGTTCACCGACTCGCTGCGCTGTCTCGCCGAGCTCGGCCGGCTGCTCGTGGTCGGCTTCGCGTCCGGCCAGGGGATCCCCGAGGTGAAGGTGAACCGGCTGCTGCTGGGCAACCTCGACGTGCGCGGTGTCGGCTGGGGCGGCTATGCGATGACGCGGCCGTCGTACATGCACGAGCAGTGGGAGATGCTGCTCCCGATGATCGAGTCCGGGGTCGTCGCGCCGCCGGTGGGGGCGACGTACGAGCTCGCCGACTTCGGCCGCGCACTGCAGGACATGGAGGCGCGACGCACCCTCGGGAAGGCGGTCGTCCGCGTGCAGTGAGAGCGGGACGCCCCCTAGGCTCACGGGAATGAGCACGCTCGCAGACGCCCGCGAGGGCATGGATCCGGACATCCGCCCGCAGGACGACCTCTTCGGTCACGTCAACGGAAGGTGGCTGGAGACGACGGAGATCCCGGCCGACAAGGGCAGCTGGGGATCCTTCGTACACCTCGCCGACGCGGCCGAGGAACAGGTCCGCGCCATCATCGAGGGTCTCGCCGAGCGGGTCGTCAACGGCGAGGAGGGTCTGGGCGACGACGCCATGCGCATCGCCTGCCTCTATGCGTCGTTCATGGACGAGGAGGCGGTGGAGGCCCGCGGGGTCGAGCCGCTGCAGCCACTGCTCAACGCTGTCGGCAGCCTGCGGGACGTCCGTGACCTGGCGGCGTTCCTGGGCGAGTTCGAGCAGATCGGCGGCAGCGGTGTCTTCGGCACCTACGTCGACGTCGACGGCAAGAACTCCGACCGCACTCTGTTCAACGTCGTGCAGGGCGGCCTGGGCCTGCCCGACGAGTCGTACTACCACGACGAGAAGTTCGCCGAGATCCGCGAGAAGTACGCCGCCTTCCTGACCCGGATGTTCGAGCTCGTCGAGCACGACGACCCGGCGGGTGCGGCCTCGACCGTGCTGGCCGTCGAGACCCGGCTGTCGCAGGGCCACTGGGAGCGTGCGGAGACCCGCGACGTGCAGAAGACCTACAACCTCCTCACCAGCGACGAGCTGCATGCACTCTGCCCGGCCTTCGACTGGGAGGCCTTCATCCGCAACCTGGGCGGATCGGAGGAGACGATCGCCGAGACCTGCATCCGGCAGCCGTCGTACCTCGAGCACCTGTCGGCCGCCCTCGAGGAGCTGCCGATCGAGGACTGGCGCGCCTGGATGGTCGCCCGGGTCATCCGCGCCTACGCGCCGTACCTCACCCGGGAGCTCGTCGAGACCAACTTCGACTTCTACGGCCGAACCCTCGGCGGCACGCCGGAGCTGCGCGAACGGTGGAAGCGCGGCGTGGCGCTGGTCGAGGGCTCGATCGGCGAGGCGGTGGGACGCGAGTACGTCGCCCGCCACTTCCCGCCGGACTCCAAGGCGAAGATGGAGGACCTGGTCGGCAACCTGCTGCGGGCCTACCGGCAGTCGATCTCGGCGCTGGACTGGATGAGCGACCAGACCAAGCAGGCGGCGTACGACAAGCTCGACCGGTTCCGCTCCAAGATCGGCTACCCCGAGAAGTTCCGCGACTACTCATCCCTCGACTTCGTCCCGGACGACCTGCTCAGCAACGTCGCGGCGGCGAACGCGTTCGAGACCCGTCGGCAGCTGGACAAGATCGGCGCCCCCGTCGACCGCGACGAGTGGCTGATGCTTCCCCAGACCGTGAACGCCTACTACCGGCCGGGCATGAACGAGATCTGCTTCCCGGCCGCGATCCTGCAGAAGCCGTTCTTCTCCCCGGACGCCGAGCCGGCCGAGAACTACGGCGGCATCGGCGCCGTGATCGGCCACGAGGTCGGGCACGGCTTCGACGACCAGGGCTCGCAGTACGACGGCGCCGGCAACCTGCACGACTGGTGGACCCCGGACGACAAGTCGGCGTTCCAGGTCAAGGCGCAGGCGCTGATCGAGCAGTACAACGGGTTCTCCCCGCGCAACCTGCCGGGCGAGCACGTCAACGGCGCCCTCACGGTCGGCGAGAACATCGGCGACCTCGGGGGTCTCACCATCGCGCTGATGGCCTACTCGATCTCGACGGGCGGCGACGTCGATCTCGAGGACGCCCAGGCCCTGTTCTTCAACTGGGCCTACTGCTGGCGCACCAAGCGCCGGCGCGAGCTCGACCAGCAGTACCTCACGATCGACCCGCACAGCCCGCCGGAGTTCCGCGCCAACATCGTGCGCAACCTCGACGAGTTCCACGCCACCTTCGGAACGCAGGAGGGTGACGGGCTCTGGCTCGACCCGGCGGAGCGCGTCCGTATCTGGTGACCCGACCGGCCCACAGGCAGACGGCGGACACCCAGCGGCGAGCGGTGGCCGCGACGGACAGCTGCGTCCCGCGGTCGAGGACCTGTGGGGAGCCGGCGCCGTGCCGGCCGCGCTCGGCGGGTTCGTCGGTCAGGAGCTGTAGAGCTTGCAGCCCTGGCGCACCAGGCTGTCCCAGGTGTCCTGGTCCACCACCCCGGTCGCGCTGAGGCCGTTGTCCCGCTGGAACTCGCGGATCTTGGTGGCCATCGTGAGGTCGTAGAACCCCGTGGCGTCCTGTCGCCCGGCCAGTCCCATGTCGATCAGGAGGTTCTGCAGCTGGCGGAGCCAGATGCCGTTGACGCCGTCCGTGCTGATACCGGTGTGCAGGGTCGGCCTGGCGAGCTGGACGAAGCAGAGGCACTGGACTGTGTCGGTGGCCCCGTCCGTCAGCGCCGTGACCACGCCGCCTCGGTGACCGGAGGAGAACTGGGCGTTGCACGCCAGGGCAGGCGTGCGGAAAGGCCCGACGTAGGCCACGTAGCGCGGGGCCGGTGCGTCGTTCGGCATCCAGGCGGTCCGGCAGGAGCGGCCGGTGTCGAGGTAGGCGACACCGTTGTCGAGGTTCGCCGTCACCCCGGTCGCGAGCTGGGCCGCGCCCGGCCCCCGGGCCACCGTGAGCAGGGCCTTCCCGTCGCACACCGGCTGGTTGCGCAGCGGGACACCCAGGGAGAGCGGGTCCTCGAACGTGTCGTGCCCGCGGTCGAGCGCCAGCGCGCCTGCGACGCCCAGGGCGACGCCGAGCACGGCCGAGACGGCCACGGCGATCAGCGAGGCGGGGCGCACCAGCGCAGGATACGTGGACCCGTGCTCAGGGAGGTCAGACCTCGAGCGTAGGCAGGGCCGCCGACACCGGGGACCCCCTGTCCGGTGGCTCTCGGTCCTCGTCGGGCGCGCTCCGCAGGTCGTCGCGGATCTGGCCACGCAGCCAGAAGGCGATGTGGGCCGCTGCGAGGAGGGTGACCACACACATGATCGCGTAGATCTGGCGATAGCTCAGCACGACCACGAGCGCGGAGCCGAGGGCCAGCGAGACCGCCTGCGGCGTCGCCGTCACGACCTCGATCGCGGTCGACACCCGTCCCATGATCGCCTGCGGGCTGCGCCGCTGCACCAGTGTCATGAAGGCGACCATCAGCATCGGCAGGGACATCCCGAACACGGCCGCGCTCAGGCACACGACGACGATGCTGTGGGTGGCCCCCATGATCGCGATGCCGAGCACCAGGACGACCAGGCCGACCACGCAGGTGGCCACCTCGCCGATCCGCTTGACGACCCAGCCCGACGACAGGCCGCCCGCGATCGCGCCGACGCCCTGGACCGAGACGATCACGGAGACGAACGTCGCCGGTCGGTCGAAGGCGTCGATCAGGGCGTAGATCGAGGACTCGGTGAACCCCAGCACCAGCAGCGTGATGCCGAACCCGATCAGCACGTGCTTGAGGACATGGTCGGTGCCGAGGTGTCGCATCCCGGCCGTGAGCTGCTGCCAGAACTGCGCCTCCTCGACCTCGGGCGTCGCCTCCCGCACCGTGATCGTCGCGATCACCGCGGCCGCCACGAAGAACGACGTGGCGTCGAGGAGGGCGACCGCCCAGCCGCCGAGCCAGGTGAACAGCAGAGCTCCGACCAGGGGGCCGAACAGACGGAACGACTCCTTGGTGGTCTGGAGCGAGGAGTTGGCGTCGACCAGCATCTCGTCGGGCATCAGCTCCTTGAGGAGCCCGTTCAGGGCGGCGGGGAGGACGACGAACGACACGCCGTAGAGCATGGCGACGGCCCAGATGACCCAGACCTGTCCCGGTCCGTGCACGAGGACGAGGGGCAGGACGCCGACCCCCGAGGCCACATGGCCCCAGACCAGCAGCGGTGTGCGTCGGAGACGGTCGATCCAGACCCCGAGGAGCGGCGCGAAGAGCGCGGGGATCACCATGAAGAAGAACGTGAGACCGGCCTGGGCGTTGGAGCCGGTCAGGGTCTTCACCCAGATCGACAGGGCCAGGAGCATCGCCGAGTCGCCGAACATCGACGCGGTCAGGCCGGCGTACAGGCGCGTGAAGCCGGGCTGCCGGAAGGCCTGCCTCATGACGCGTCAGCCCCTGCCGCGGTCGAGTCGAGGGTCGAGTCGGGTGTTGCCTCGACGCCGGGCAGAAGCAGCGGCGCCCCCCACGCGACGAGCTCGCACAGCCGGGAGCCCGGGGGGCGCCGGGAAGGGTCGACCAGCCGCTCGCCGTACCGCTCCAGGACCGAGCGGATCTCGGCGTTGAGCTCGTCGAGCTCGTCGAGGGTCAGCCAGCTCGCGGCCTGCGTGGCCTGGGCGGCCTGGGCCCAGCCCTCGTCACCGTCGTCGTGAAGGCGCGCTCGCGCTTCGTGGAACCGGGTGACCTGGCGTTCGAGCAGCATCTGCTCCAGCGCGCGGCCGGCCCGGACCTCGCTCGGTGAGGCGCCGGACTCGTCCCACGCCAGCCCCACGGAACGGACCTGCCACGGGCGCTGGCGGCCGATACCGCCACCGGCCTCCTCGACGAAGTGGTGCTCGGCCAGCTTGCGCAGGTGCCACGAGCAGTTGGCGGGCGTCTCGTCGAGCCGGTCGGCCAGCTCGGTGGCGGTCAGCGGGCCGGACACCGTGAGCAGCTCCATGATCCCCAGGCGCACCGGGTGGGCGAGGGCCGCCAGCTCGCGGGGATCCTGCAACCGCCGGTACGCCGGCCCCTCGGCCGGGCTCGCGTCGGGCGTGGTGCCGTCGGTCATGCTCTCGAAACTACTCTTTCGAAAGGATCCTTGCAATAGGGTGGAGGGGATAGTCCCCGACGAGATGGTCGTGATTCGGCCGGGAAGGCGACCATCTCATCGGGGACTATCCGGTTCGGGCACTGTCGGTAGGTCGGGCTAGCGTCGAGGTCGTCGTCGCGTGGTGGAGGTGTGGGTGAGCTTCGTACCCCTGTCCGGGCCGGCGACCCTGCGCTCCGGGGAGTCCCCGCGTGACGGTGTCGTCGAGTTCACCGACGCCCCAGCGGGCAGCCGGACGATCGCCCTGCCGATCCGCGCGGCACTGCCGGTCCTGGCCAAGGCACGGACCGACGAGCGGGCCCACCCGTCGGTGAGCCTGCTCGCGGCCGCCTCGCTGCTCGCGATGCGCTTCGTCGCGGCCGGGAAGTTCGAGCCCGGCGACGGGATGTGGCGGCTCGCACCGCTCGATGCCGACGACACCGAGCGGCTCCGGCGGCTCGCCGAGTCCCGTGCGTACGCCGGGCTGCCGCCGGCCGACGCCGAGCACGTCGTACGCCGGCTCGTCGACGCCATCGTCGACACCATGCCGCGTGCCGCCCCGGCCGTTCCGCCAGCGCGCCCCCAGCGCGCCACGGCTCCGCCGGCCATCCGGCCCGAGGGCGACGCGTTCAGCCGACGCCTCCAGGCGCTGGTCGCCCGCCACCGCGGCGACGGTGCCGACCTGCCCCAGCTGGTCACCCTCTCGCTCCGCGTGGAGGCCCATGAGGAGGAGCTCGTCGCGGGCTCCTGCCGGTTGGTGCTCCAGGTGCACGACGAGCAGGACACCCTCCACGTCTGCGACGCAGCGTCGCTCTGGAACGACGCGCCCTCGGTGCACGGTTTCGGCGACCGGGCACGCACCCACACCTCGCTCGCCCTGCGCGACGCGGCGGAGGCGTGGCCGCCGCTCGAGCGCCTGCTCGAGCAGCGCGTCCCCGACGAGATGGCGCTCACGACCGACGAGCTCGTCAGCCTGCTCGAGGACGGCGTCGAGGCCCTCCACCGCAGCGGCGTCGACGTGCTCTGGCCACGCAGCCTGGGCCGCGACCTCAAGGCCACCGCGACGCTCGACCGCGTCCCGACGCGCCGCGAGGGGCAGCTCGTCGAGGGCGTGCTCAGTGGCGAGGCGCTGTTCGCGTTCAACTGGCAGGTGGCGCTGCGCGGAGACCCGCTCACCGACGCCGAGATGGATGCGCTGGCCCGGGCTTCCTCGCCGATGCTGCGGCTGCGCGGGGGCTGGACGGTCGTCGACCCGACCGTCGCGCGCAGGGCTCGTCACCGCCTGATCCGCACGGTCAAGCCGGCGCAGGCCGTGGCCGCGGCGCTCACCGGTGTCGTCGACATCGACGACGCCCCTGCCGAGGTGGTCCTCGGTGCCAGCCTGCTGACGGTCCGCGAGCAGCTGCTCGACGCCGCCACGGCTCCGCCCCTCCCGACGCCGGACGGCCTCGCCGCCACCCTGCGCGACTACCAGCGCCAAGGCTTCACGTGGCTCGAGCGGGTCACCTCGCTCGGCCTCGGTGCCTGCCTGGCCGACGACATGGGGCTGGGCAAGACGGTCACCCTGATCGCCCTCCATCTCCATCGCGCCACTGCCCGCCCCGGCCCGACCCTGGTGGTCTGTCCAGCCTCCCTGCTCGGAAACTGGGAGGCAGAGATCCGCCGCTTCGCCCCGGGTGTCGAGGTCCGCCGCTTCCACGGCGGCCGACGCTCGCTCGCCGACCTCGCCCCGACCGACGCCACCCCCGACGCCGGCTTCGTCCTCACCACCTACGGCACGGTCCGGCGCGATGCGGGCACCCTGGCCGCGGTCCCCTGGGGCCTGGTCGTCGCCGACGAGGCTCAGCACGTCAAGAACGCACGGTCGGCCACGGCCCGCGCCCTGCGTGCGGTGCCGTCGGCGGCGCGCGTCGCCCTGACCGGCACGCCGGTCGAGAACAACCTGACCGAGCTCTGGGCGATCCTCGACTGGGCGACCCCCGGCCTGCTCGGCAGCCGTCAGGCCTTCCGCAAGGTCTGGGCCGGTCCGATCGAGTCCGGGCACGAGCCGACCAAGGCGCGGCAGTTCGCCGGCCTGATCGGCCCGTTCCTGCTGCGCCGCCGTAAGACCGATCCCGGCATCGCCCCCGAGCTGCCCGACAAGACCGAGACCGACCACCTGCTGGGGCTGACCCGCGAGCAGGTGGTCCTCTACGAGTCGTTCGTGCGCGACACGATGGCCCGCATCGAGCGCGCCGACGAGCAGACCCGCCGCGGGCTGGTGCTCAAGCTCCTCACCGGGCTCAAGCAGATCTGCAACCACCCGGCCCACTTCCTCAAGCAGTCCGGCGGCCGGCTGACCGGGCGGTCCGAGAAGCTCGACCTGCTCGACGAGCTGCTCGCCACGGCCCTGGCCGAGGAGAGCTCGGTGCTGGTCTTCACCCAGTACGTCGCGATGGCCCGGCTGCTCGAGGACCACCTGTCCCGCCTCGGGGTCCCGCACCAGTTCCTCCACGGCGGCACGCCGGTCCGCCAGCGCGACGCGATGGTGGCGAGCTTCCAGGCCGGCGCCGAAGCCGGGGGCGTGCCCGTCTTCCTGCTCTCGCTCAAGGCCGGCGGCACCGGCCTCAACCTCACCCGCGCCGACCACGTCGTCCACGTCGACCGCTGGTGGAACCCCGCCGTCGAGGACCAGGCCACCGACCGCGCCCACCGGATCGGTCAGACCAAGCCCGTGCAGGTGCACCGGATGATCACCCAGGGCACCGTGGAGGAGCGGGTCGCCGAGCTGTTGCACCGCAAGCGGTCGCTCGCCGACGCCGTGCTCGGCCGCGGCGAGGCGGCGCTCACCGAGCTGAGCAACGCCGAGCTGCTCGACCTCGTCACTCTGCGGAGGCAGCCGTGAGTGCGGTGACCTTCGCCCGGATCCCACCCCGCCGCAGCACCACGCGGGCGGCGACCTGGTGGGGCCGGGCGTGGGTCCGCGCGGTCGAGGAGGCGGCGTACTCCGAGGGCGACCTCCACACCGCCCGCTCGCTCTCGCGCAGCGGCGCCATCGGCGGGATCACCGTCGACCACGGCACGATCGCCGCCGCCTGCTACGACCGGGCCGACGTGTGGCCGGTCGGGAGCACCGTCCCCGAGCTCGACCCGATCAGCAGACGCGCGTTCGTCGACGTGGTCGCAGCCGAGTCGGGTCATCTCGCCGCACTGCTCTCCGGCGAGCTGCCCTACCGGCTCGTCGAGCAGTCCGAGGAGGCCGGCGTGGAGCTCCTGCCCTACGGCGGGGAGCTCGGCTCGTCCTGCCCGTGCGGCGCCTGGGTCGACCCGTGTGTGCACGCGCTCGCGGTCCTGCTCCAGGTGGCGTGGCTCGTCGACGGTGACCCGTGGGTGCTCCTCCGCCTCCGCGGGCTCTCCCCCGAGGACCTGGAGGCCGAGCTCGCCGGCGGTGAGGAGCCCGACGACGAGCTCCGCGGCGACCTGGCGGCGGCAGTCGACGCGGCGGTCCGCGCCGCTCGCGTCGTCGCCCTGGCCGACGACCCGAGTGCCGAGATCACTCACCTCGTCTGAGGACCCGTCAGTGCGCCCAGCGCCATCCGGTGCAGCACCCCGCGCATCGCCTCGTCGGGGATCAGCCCGCTGTGCGGGGTCGAGTTGATCAGCCCGAACGCCGCGTGCGCCATCGCCCGGGCGCGGTCTGTGTGCAGCCCGCGGTGGACTCGCCGCAGCTGCGCGGCCCAGACGTCGACGTACTCGCGCTGCAGGGCGCGCACCTGCTCGCGCGCCTGGGGCGGCAGGGACTGCCAGTCACGGTCCTGGACGACGATCAGCGAGCGATGCCGCAGCGCGAAGTCGATGTGCCACCCGATCAGCGCGTCGATCGCGTCGTCGGCGTCGCCCGCGCTCGCCACGCGAGCCCGCCCCTCGTCGAGGAGCCGCTGGCTGATGTCGACGAGCATCGCCGCCAGGACGGCGTCCTTCGAGGCGAAGTGCTTGTAGAGCGCCGGGCCGGAGATCCCGCAGGCCCGTCCGATCTCGCCCACGGAGACCCCGTGGAACCCCTTGGCCGCGAAGAGCTCGGCCGCGGTCTCGAGGATCTGCTCCCGCCGGCTCACGGGGTCAGGTTAGCGGTCGTTAACGTCGGGTGACGGTGACGACGGCGCGCACACCAGCGATGATGCTCATCAGCCCTGCCACCGCCGATCCCGGAGCACCGACATGCGACCCATCCTCTCGTCCCCCGGACGCACAGCAGCGGCAGCGGTCGCGGCCAGCCTCCTGGCTGCCGGTCTCTCTGCCACGACGACCCTGGCACCGGCGTCGGCCGAGCGACCCGCCCGGGCCGCCGCCCACGTCGGCTCCGTGAAGGTGCACCGAGGGGGTCCGGACGCGACGGTCGCCTTCCACCGGAGCCGCGCCGGGGAGGTCTTCCTCGACGTGACGGTCTCCGCGCGCGGCGTCTCGTGGGCTGAGCGCGGGAACGAGTCCGCCGTGGTCTCGGCGTACGTCGACGGGCACTACGCCACGGACGTCGTGATCACGTCGGCGGGCGCCGTGGCCCGTCAGTTCGCGCTCGGCCACCTGGGGACCGGCCGGCACACCCTGCGGCTGCACTACGCCGCCGGGCGGTCGCGGAGTGACGCCGGAGTGGCGAAGCTCGAGAACATCGCCTTCCGGACCGTCGCGCCCGGCAGCACGGCGTACGCCGCCGCGCGGTTCGCGCCGGTGCTCTACGGCCGCGACGTCACCGGCCTCGGTGGGCGCTTCCAGAACAACCGCACCGACACTCCGCTGGTCGCGTGGCACGAGGTGCTGCCGGCTGCGACGCCGGGTCACTCGGTGATCGAGTACTCCGTCGTGTGGAGCAACGAGGACGGCGGCACCGCCACGTCCGCGCTGATGGCGCGCTGGGGGCGGACCACCGACATCGAGTGGATCTACCGCGTCGAGATCGACGCCCATGGCCACCGGGTGCCGGGCACGGGCGCCTTCCAGAGCCCCAACCACGGGACGGAGACCTTCCGCGGCCGCTACGACGGCACCCACCCGTTGCTGCAGACCTGCACGTCCAACAACAACGTGTGCGACGCCAAGGCCCTGAAGGCTCAGCACCAGGCGGCGGACCCGATGCGGTTCGCGTTGTCCACCCGCGAGGTGCTGCCCGCCGGCCAGCCGCGGGAGCACGTGATGGACGCGAACCCGTGGACCTACCAGGTGATGGCCCGCGAGATGGTGCGCGAGCACAAGGTCGAGCCGATGCCCGACCCGTCCTCGCCTGCCATGGGCGACCAGCGCACCTACCTCTACGTCGCCGTCGACCACGACACGGTGCCCCCGGCCTCGGCCGGCGGCGTCGGCCTCACCGTGGACGTCACCCTCGACGACCACACGACCTACACGTCGAACCACGGCAACACCTTTCTGACGGTCAACAGGGACGACCCCGCCGCGACCACGGTCGAGCTGCCGACCGGGACGACGCCTGCCGACATCGCGTCGATCTCGGTCAGCCGAGTCGTGGTGCCGCCCGTGGCCGACACCGGCGCCTCCCTCACGGTCACCGACGTCCAACGCGCGTTCTTCCTCGGGAGCACCTACCTGCCCCGACCGTCGTTCCTGCAGTGGCACGGAAGCCTCACGCTCACCACCGCCTCACCCACGCAGCCGATCCCGCTCGGCCCCTGAGTGGTCGGCTGGCACGCCAGGTTAATGATCGCTAACCTATCGGGGTGAGTGAGCTGCGTGACCTGGTGGCCGAGCTGCGGGAGCACCTGACCGTCGTACGTCGGGGTGGCAGCGACACAGCGCGGACCAAGCACACCGAACGCGGGAAGCTGCTCGTGCGCGACCGGATCGACCGCCTGCTCGATCCCGGAAGCCCGTTCCTCGAGCTGAGCCCGCTGGCGGCGTTCGGGATGTACGGCGAGGGTGACTACGCCGTGCCGAGCGCCAGCATCGTGACCGGCATCGGCCGGGTGAGGGGCCGCGAGTGCGTGGTGGTCGCGAACGACGCCACGGTCAAGGGCGGCACCTACTACCCGATGACGGTCAAGAAGCACCTGCGTGCGCAGACGATCGCCGCCGAGAACCGCCTGCCGTGCGTCTACCTCGTCGACTCCGGCGGCGCGTTCCTGCCGATGCAGGACGAGGTCTTCCCCGACCGCGAGCACTTCGGCCGGATCTTCTTCAACCAGGCCAACCTCTCGGCGAAGGGCATCCCGCAGATCGCCAGCGTGATGGGCTCGTGCACCGCCGGCGGCGCCTACGTGCCGGCGATGAGTGACGAGACGGTGATCGTGAGGAACCAGGGCACGATCTTCCTCGGCGGCCCGCCGTTGGTGAAGGCCGCGACCGGCGAGGTCGTCACCGCCGAGGAGCTCGGCGGCGGCGAGGTCCACGCTCGCACCTCCGGCGTCGTCGACCACCTCGCCGACGACGACGTGCACGCCCTCGCCATCGTGCGCTCGATCGTGGACACGCTGCCGCGTGGTCTCGACTCCGCTACACCGGCGGGCGCCGTCGAGGAGCCGCACGAGCCCCCCGAGAGCCTGTACGACGTGGTGCCCGGCGACACCCGGACGCCCTACGACGTGCGCGAGGTGATCCGCCGCCTCGTCGACGGCAGCAGGCTGCACGAGTTCAAGAAGCTGTACGGCGAGACGCTGGTCTGCGGCTTCGCCCGGATCTGGGGGTACGACGTCGGCATCGTGGCCAACAACGGCATCCTCTTCAGCGAGTCGGCGCTCAAGGGCGCTCACTTCATCGAGCTGTGCAACCAGCGGAAGATCCCGTTGGTCTTCCTGCAGAACATCACCGGCTTCATGGTCGGCAAGGAGTACGAGAACCGCGGCATCGCCCGCGACGGCGCGAAGCTCGTGACGGCGGTGGCCTGCAGCGTGGTCCCGAAGTTCACCGTCGTCATCGGCGGCTCCTTCGGCGCCGGCAACTACGGCATGTGCGGACGTGCCTACGACCCGCGTTTCCTGTGGATGTGGCCGAACGCCCGGATCTCGGTGATGGGCGGCGAGCAGGCGGCCAGCGTGCTCGCAACGGTCCGTCGCGACGGCTACGACGCCCGCGGCGAGGAGTGGAGCGCCGACGACGAGGCGGCGTTCAAGGCGCCGATCCTCAGCGCTTACGAGCACCAGGGCTCTCCCTACTACGCCACCGCCCGGCTCTGGGACGACGGCGTGATCGATCCCGCCGACACCCGGCGCACGCTGGGCATGGGTCTGGCCGCGACGTCCCACGTGCCGGTGCCCGAGCCCTCCTACGGCATCTTCAGGATGTAGGCGTGACCAACATCCGGACCGTGCTCGTCGCCAACCGAGGCGAGATCGCGCTGCGCACCTTCCGCACCTGCCGACGCCTGGGCATCCGCACGGTGGCGGTCTTCACCGACGTCGACCACGAGGCGCCGCACGTGCAGGCAGCGGACGACGCCGTGCGGGTCGACAGCTACCTCGACATCGAGCAGGTGGTCGCGGCTGCAGTCGCGAGCGGGGCCGACGCCATCCATCCCGGCTACGGCTTCCTCTCCGAGCGTGCGGCCTTCGCGCGGGCGGTCGAGGCGACCGACGGCCTGGTGCTCGTCGGCCCGAGCGCCGAGGTGATGGAGCGGATGGGCCGCAAGGACCATGCCCGCGAGATCGCGGTGGCTGCCGGCGTCCCGGTCGTCCCGTCGTACGCCGTGGAGGCCGACCCGGCCACGTTCGCCTACCCGGTGCTGGTCAAGGCCGCGGCCGGCGGTGGCGGCAAGGGCATGCGCATCGTGCGCTCGGCCGACGAGTACGCCGCGGCGACCGCCGCGGCCGCGCGCGAGGCCCGCAGCGCCTTCGGTGACGACACCCTGCTGGTCGAGAAGTACGTCGAGTCCGGGCGGCACGTGGAGGTACAGGTCCTCGCCGACACCCACGGCCACGTCCTCCACCTGTTCGAGCGCGACTGCTCCACGCAGCGACGTCATCAGAAGGTGCTCGAGGAGGCACCGGGACCGACCGTCGACCCCGACCTCCGCCACCGCCTCACCAGCGCGGCCGTCGAGCTCGCGCGCGCGGTCGGCTACACCAACGCGGGCACCGTCGAGTTCCTGCTCGACAGCGCGTCGGGGGAGTTCTACTTCCTCGAGATGAACACCCGGCTCCAGGTCGAGCACCCCGTCACCGAGCTGATCTGTGGCGGCCTCGACCTGGTCGCAGAACAGCTCCGGGTCGCCGCGGGCGAACCCCTCTCACTCGCCCAGGAGGACCTGGCGATCCAGGGGCACGCGATCGAGGCGCGGGTGTACGCCGAGGACTCGTTCGGCGGGTTCCTGCCCCAGGCCGGGACGACGAGCCTGGTGAGGTGGCCGTCCGGCGACGGGATCCGCGTCGACCACGCGCTGGACCCCGGCCAGGTCGTGAGCACGTCGTACGACCCGATGCTCGGCAAGGTCATCGCCCACGGCCCCGACCGTGAGAGCGCCCGTCAGGCCCTGGTGCGCGCGCTCGACGACACCGCGATCCTGGGCCTGACCACGAACGCCGGGTTCCTGCGGGCGCTGGTCGCGAGCGCCGAGTTCCGTGACGCGACCATCGACACCGCCTGGCTCGACCACCACGACGTGCCTCCACCCGACGAGAACGTGCCGCGGGTGATGGCGGCGTGGATCTCGGCGATGCTGGTGGCCACCGACACCGGACACCCGTTCCAGAGCGACGGCTTCCGGCCGGGGGCGGCACCCGCGCCGACCATCGTCGAGCTCGACCGCGAGGTCGTGGTCGACCGCCACCTCGGCACGGTGGACGGTGTACCGGTGCAGCAGGTGAGCGCCGAGAACCACGTGCTGGAGCTCGTGATCGACGGCCACACCGTGCGCGCGGTGGTCAACGTGCAGTCCGACGTCGTCGAGGTCTCCTACCGCGGGCAGCGGCATGTGCTGACCGGACCCGACCGGCTCGCCGACGCGGAGTCGGTCGGGGACGGCACGGTCGTCTCCCCGATGCCCGGCACGATCCTGGAGGTCCGGGTGGCGGAGGGCGACCGGGTGGACGAGGGCCACCTGCTGGGGATGATGGAGGCGATGAAGATGGAGCTGTCGTTGAAGGCGCCGTTCGCTGGCACGGTCGCGACCGTCAGCGCGGCCGTGGGTGACCAGGTGGCGCTCGGAGCGCCCCTCTTCGTGGTGCGGGCCGATGAGGCGAACGAGGGCGACGCATGAGCGAGCTGCCGATGCAGATGTCCCTCCCCGAGGTGCGCGGTCCCGTGACGATCTACGAGGTCGGCCCGCGCGACGGGCTGCAGAACGAGGCCACGCCGGTGCCGGTCGAGGTCAAGGAGGAGCTCATCCGGCGGCTCCTCGCCGCCGGTCTGCCGGTCGTGGAGGCGACCTCGTTCGTACACCCGCGCTGGGTCCCGCAGCTGGCCGACGCCGAGGACCTGATGGCCAGGCTCGGTGACATCGGCCGCAACCTCCCCGTGCTGGTGCCCAACGAGCGCGGGCTCGACCGGGCACTCGAGCTCGGCTGCCGCCACGTCGCGATCTTCGGCAGCGCCACCGAGACCTTCGCGCAGAAGAACCTCAACCGCTCGCTCGACGAGCAGTTCGCCATGTTCGAGCCCGTCGTACGCCGGGCCCGCGACGCCGGGCTCGACGTCCGCGCGTACGTGTCGATGTGCTTCGGCGACCCGTGGGAGGGGGCCGTGCCCGTCGACCAGGTGGTGGACGTCGGGCGCCGGCTGTTCGACCTCGGGGCGAGCCAGCTCAGCCTCGGCGACACCATCGGCGTGGGCACCGCGGGCCACGTCGAGGCCCTGGTCGACGCGTTCGCCGTGGCAGGCATGCGCCGCGGCGACCTCGCCCTGCACTTCCACGACACCTACGGCCAGGCGCTGTCCAACGTCCAGGCCGGGCTGCGCGCCGGCATCACGACGTACGACGCGAGCGCCGGCGGCCTGGGCGGCTGCCCCTACGCCAAGAGCGCGACCGGGAACCTCGCGACCGAGGACCTGGTCTGGCTGCTCACCGGACTCGGCATCGAGCACGGCGTCGACCTCGACGCCCTGGTCGCGACGAGCACCTGGCTCGCCGGCCACCTCGGCCGCCCGAGCCCCTCCGCGGTCGTCCGCGCCCTCTCGGCCTGACCCCCCACCTGTGGACAAATCCGATAGTCCGTGACGATCTGCAGGCTTTTCGACCAGAAAAGGATGCGGATCGTCACGGACTACCCCCTCAGGGCTGTGGAGGGAGGGCGGTCCGCGGCTGGCACAATCCCGGACATGAGCCGGAGGGTGTACGTGCACATCGGTGCGCCCAAGACCGGTACGACGTACCTGCAGGACCGGCTCGGTCGCAACGCGAGGTCGCTGGCCGCCCATGACGTCCACGTCCCGAGCCGGTCGCCGCTGGTGAGCACCGGGCTGTTCCACTTCCGGGCGGCCCTCGACCTGCTCGACCAGGACTGGGGCGGACCGCCGGGTCATGCGGCGGGCAGCTGGGACGTCATGGTCAAGCGGGTACGACGGCTCTCCGGCACCGTGGTCATCAGCCACGAGATCCTCGCCCCGGCCGAGTCCGAGCAGATCTCCCGCCTCCGGCACGACCTCGGCGACTGCGAGCTGCACATCGTCTACTCCGCCCGCGACCTGGCCCGGCAGGCGCCTGCCGGGTGGCAGGAGAGCATCAAGCAGGGTCGGCGCTGGAGCTACCGCCGCTACCTGAAGAAGGTGCGGAGCGGGAAGCCGTGGTTCGCCCGCGCGTTCGACCTCCCCACCGTCCTGTCCCGCTGGGGCACCGGCCTGTCACCCGACCGCGTCCACGTGGTCACCGTCCCGCAGCCCGACGCGGTCGCGGCGGACCCCGACCTGCTGTGGACGCGCTTCTGTACGGCGTTCGGGATCAACCCCGCGTGGGCAACCCGAGAGAGCACCCGCTCGAACCCCTCGCTCGGCAGCGCCGAGACCCAGGTGCTGCGGCGGCTCAACCAGCGCCTGTCCCGCGCTGTCCGTCGCGACGCGTCGTACGACGACCTGATCCTCGGCATGCTCGCCGAGGACACCCTCGCGGGGGACAGCGGGCACCCGATCCTGCTGCCGCCGAAGCTCCACGACTGGGCCACCGAGCGCGGCGAGGCGTGGGTCGAGTGGCTCGAGGAGAGCGGCGTCGACGTGATCGGCGACGTCGGCGATCTCCTCCCGGGGCCGCCGGCCGAGGACTTCCGTCATCCCGACCGGGTCCGCGCCCGGCCCCAGCTCGAGGCCGCGCTCGACGCCCTGGCCGCGATGACCCGCGAGGCGGCTGCGCGCCCCGATCCCGAGGCCAGGCTCCGAGCCCGGGTACGCCGGCTCCGCGAGGCCCGCCGCCGGTGACGCCGCCGGAGAGACGTCCCACCCCGGCCGAGAGCGCCGGCGTCGCCCGTGCCTGGGGCTGGGTCGCCCACCTGCGCACCGGCGGTACGACGCCCTGGTCGCAGTGGCAGGACCCCGCACCGCCCGCCGAGCAGGCCGGCCGCTACCTGCCCGGTGCCCAGCAGCTCGAGCTGCTCCGCCGGCTCAACCTCGTCGGCCCGCCGCCGCCCGGGCTGGCCGGCCGCGTCCTCACCGCCAGCGCCCCCGGGCGTGGCCTGCCCGACCTGGGCCTCGAGGGTGTCCTCCCGCCGTCGAGCTTCGGCTCTCCCCCGGTGGACCCCTCCCGGCTGGCCCCCGAGGAGCTGGTCCGGGTCGCCACGGCCCTCCTCGCCGAGGATGTTGTCGCGACGGGCACCCCCGGTGACCCACACCGGGTCAGGCTGCTCCGCCGTCACTACCGGATGCTGGGCGATCCCGAGCTGGCGCGCCCGATCCGCGAGGCGCTGATCGCCGACGGGCGCCCGCCGGGGGGTCCCTCGGCGACGGTCGTCGTGCTCGGGACCGGCCTCGACCGGATGCTCGCCCACGAGTGGACGGCCCGCTCGTTCGGCGCCGGCGTCCACCCGTGGCACGAGTACGTCGCCGGCGCACGACGCCGGGACTCCCTGTCGCCACGGCTCGACCTCGCCGCGGTGGCGCGGCACTGGGCCGACCGGGTCGGCAGCGGCCGGGTCCACGTGGTCGTGGACGACACCCGCCTGGCCGCCCGCCTCGCCGGCCGGCGCCGTCCGGTCCCCGACCTCACCGACCTGTCGGCCGACGCGGTCGAGCTCGCCCGGCGGACGGCTCCCGTGGTCGGCACCCTGGTCAGCCCCGAGCGCCGGTCGCAGCTGATGTGGCACCGCTTCCGCCCGACCCTCGCGGCCCACGCCGGCCCGTCGCTGCTCGTCCCGTCTCGTCATCATGCGTGGCTGGCGCGGTGCACCGCGGACCTGCGTCGACGGCTGTCGGCCGGTGGCTACGCTGTCCACGGCGACCTCCCCGAGCCGTCCGTGCGCCCGGGAGTCACTGCGCCCGACGAGGAAGGGGTGCTCGCGCTGGCGATGCGGGTGCTGCTCGGCCCTCCGATCGGTGCGCCGGTCGTCCCGGACTCGGCGAGCGCGACGGGGGAGGTGCGGTGACCAAGAAGGTCTACCTCCACGTCGGCACGCCCAAGACCGGCACGTCGTACCTCCAGCACGTGCTCTACCACAACCAGGCCCGGCTGCGATCCCACGGCATCAACTACCACGCCGACCGTTTCGACGCGCACTTCCTGGCTGCGCTCGACCTGATGCGGCTGCCCTGGGGCGGGATCGAGTCGCAGGCCATCGGCCGCTGGGACTCCCTCGCCGCCGCCGTACGTCGCTTCCACGGCACCTCGATCATCAGCCATGAGATCCTCGCCACCGCGTCCCGGGCGCAGATCGGGCACGCCCTGGAGAGCCTGGGTCACGGAGACGGCACGGAGATCCACCTCGTGCTGTCGGTGCGTGATCTCGTGCGCCAGATCCCGGCCGAGTGGCAGGAGAACGTCAAGCACCGCGCCGCGCTGAGCTACGGCCGCTTCCTCGCCCTGATCCAGGACCCCCGCCGTGAGGGACGGATCCCCACCTGGTTCTGGGGTGTCCAGGAGATCCCCGACATCCTCGACCGTTGGGGTCACGACCTGCCGCCCGAGCAGGTGCACGTGGTCACGGTCCCGCCGGCCGGAGGCTCGCCCGACCTGCTCTGGACCCGCTTCAGCGGCGCGTTCGGCCTCGACGGGCTGTCCCTCCAGCTCGACGGTGAACGGGTCAACCCGTCGCTCGGGGTCCCGGAGACGACGCTGATCCGGCGGATCAACCGCGCCGCGAACGAGGAGCTGGAGCCGGCGTTCTACCGACCGCTGGTCCGCGAGCTGCTCGCCCACCAGACCCTGTCGCGCCGCACCGCGAGCCCCCGGCTCTCCCTACCGCCCGACGTCCACCCGTGGGCGACGGCCCTCGAGGACTCCTGGATCGAGGAGGTCCGGCGGCGCGGCTACGACGTGATCGGCGACCTGGAGGACCTCCGGGGCGCCCCGCCGGTCCAGGAGTACGCCGACCCTGACCACCCCGACGAGGCGATGGTCGCGGGCGCCGCGGTCGACGCGCTCAAGGCGCTGCTGATCCACCACGCGCAGCTGCAGCGGAAGCTCGACCACCGCAGTGCCGAGCTGCTCGACACCCAGCGGCTGCTCGAGCGGTCTGTCCTGCGGCCGACGTATCGCTGGCGTCAGCGGACCGTACGCCGCCTGGAGTCGAGCGCCGCGGGCCGCTACGCCATGACGGTCTATCGCCGCGCGAGGGGCAGGAGCTCGCGGTCGGCATAACGACCGACCTGCCAGGTGAGGAAGCCGTCGGCCCCGGCGCCGACGAGGCCACCGACCAGCGGGATGCGGCGGGCGGCCGAGCCCGCGACGCGTTTGCCGGCCACCTTGGCCACCAGGTCGGCGGCGACCTCCGCCGAGATCACCCGGTCGAGACCCGGGTCGTGGGCCGGGGCCGTCGCCAGCGCCATCGGTGGTGCCGGGAGCTTCTGCGACGAGACCAGCCTTCGCACCGCGTCCTCACCGAGCATGCTCACCAGCACCGCGTTACGGACCCGAGGGTCGGTGAGGTCGTAGCCGCGCAGATGGGCGATGCCGGCGACCATCCGGCACTGGAGCAGGGCCAGCCCGGTGATGTTGGCGGGCACCAGGTAGGTCATCGTGGTCAGGCCGCCGAGGTTGGTCAGGAAGCCCTGGGCGCCGGCGTAGCGCACGTGGTTCTCGATCACCTCGTGGATCGCGCGGTCGACGTCGCCCCTCTGCTCCTGCAGCTGCTTGTCCGCGGCGGCAGCGGCCGGCGGGAGCGGCCCGACGCCGTGGATGGCGCGGTGCAGCGCCTCGCGGACGAACGCCGCGGTCAGCCCGGGAGCCAGCTCCGACAGGGTCGCCGGTTGACGACCCGTTCCACTCGTGGCCATGGCCCGATCCTACGTTCGGCCCCCCGACGACCCGAGGTGACTAGCGTGGGTGGGGTGCCGGTCGAACCACCCCCCACCGTGTGGGACTTCCCGCCGCCGTCACGGTTCCACCCCGACGACGACCTGGTGGCCACCGGCGCCGATCTCGAGCCGGGCACCCTGCTCACGGCGTACCGCCGGGGCTTGTTCCCGATGCCGGTCGGCGGGCCGCGGGCGCCGATGGCGTGGTTCAGCCCGGTCATCCGCGGGGTGCTCCGTCCGGCCGACCTGCGGGTCAGCCGGTCCCTGCGGAAGTCCGTACGCCGCTTCGAGGTCCGGGTCGACACCGCCTGTGCGGAGGTGATCGACGCGTGCGCCGACCCGTCCCGGCCGGCGGGCTGGATCGACGGCCAGATCCGTAGGGCGTACCTCCGGCTGCACGAGCTGGGCTGGGTGCACTCGGTGGAGACCTGGCGCGCCGGCCGCCTCGTGGGTGGCCTCTACGGCGTCTCCGTCGGCGGGCTGTTCGCCGGGGAGTCGATGTTCCATCACGAGACCGACGCCTCGAAGGCCGCGCTGGTCGGACTGGTGGGGCTGCTCGACGACGGCGAGGACCGGCTGCTCGACACCCAGTGGCAGACGCCGCACCTCGCCTCGCTCGGGGTCGGCCGGATGACGCGCGAGGACTATCTGCGGCTGCTACCGGGCCTCCTCCGGGCGCCGCTGCCGGCGTGGCCGTCGGCCCCGACGCAGCGTCCGGGATGACCGGCGATGTGACGTGCCCGGGTGGCGGAGGGCAGAGTGGGGCGACACCACCGATGGGGGGAACGCCAGATGTTCACCACGAAGGTCGCTGCGGCGGCTGCTCTGCTCGTCGTCCTGGGCGGGACCGCTGCCTGCGGCTCGTCGGGCTCCTCGTCATCGGCGAGCGCCGCCGGTCCGACGGACGCTGACAAGGCGAGCTTCTGCGACACGTTCCAGAAGCTGTCCGACAGCACCACGCCCAAGGAGGCGGCCGCGGCGTTCCAGAAGGTCGGCACTCCGAGCGACATCACCACCGACGCGCGCGCGGGCTACGAGGTCCTCGTCACGCACCTCGGCACGATGGCCGACAACGCCAGCTCCAGCGACCTGACGGCCATGGAGAAGAGCCTGAGCTCGACCGATCAGAAGGACGTCATCGCGTTCGTGACCTACCTGACCAAGGAGTGCGTGGGCTCGCTGCCCAGCGCCAACTCGTCCTGATCGTCCGACGCGACAGCCGGGCCTACCGGACCTCGCCCGGCCGGTCGTCGTCGGTCGTCAGCGGCCGCCCTGCGCCGTGCCAGGCGATCAGGCCGCCGGCGAGGTTGACCGCGTCGAAGCCCTGGTCGTTGAGGTACGCCGTCGCGGAGGCGGACCGGTGGCCCGAGCGGCAGACCACGAGGACCTGACCGGTCGGCAGCTCGGTGAACCGCTCGCCCAGCTCGCGCAGCGGGATGTGCACGGAGCCCTCGAGGCGCCCGGCCTGCCACTCGTCGTCCTCACGCACGTCGAGAACGACCAGCCCCTCCGGAAGCGGGTTCGGTACGCCATCGACGGCGGCGGTGGGGATGCGGGGTCCCGAACCTGTCGAGGAGTCCATGCCGCTACTTCAGCAGACGCGACATACGGCGGTCGGCCAGGGGCTTGCCGCCGGTCTGGCAGGTCGGGCAGTACTGCAGGCTGGAGTCGGCGAAGCTGACCTCCCGGACCGTGTCGCCGCAGACCGGGCAGGTCTGACCGGCGCGCCCGTGCACGGCGAGGTTGCTCTTCTTCTCGCCCTTGAGCTCGCTGGCCGCGAGCCCGCGCGAGCGACCCACGGCGTCGCCCAGCTCGTCCTTCACCGCGGCGAAGAGCCGGTCGAGCTCGTCGGCGGTCAGGCTGTTGGCCGGCTTGAACGGCGACATCTTCGCGGCGTGGAGGATCTCGTCGCTGTAGGCGTTGCCGATGCCGGCGATCGTGCCCTGGTGTCGCAGCACGCCCTTGATCTGGGAGCGGCCGGCGTCCTGGAGGATCCGGTCGAGGATGTCGCGGGTGAAGGCGTCGTCGAGCGGGTCGGGCCCGAGGCTGGCGATGCCGGGTACGTCGTACGGTGACCGGACGACGTACATCGCGAGGCTCTTCTTGGTGCCGGCCTCGGTGACGTCGAGGCCGCTCTCGTCGTCGAGGACGATGCGCACGGCCAGCGGCGACTTGGTGCTCGGACGCGGAGGGGCCGCCGGCACCTCGTCGCGCCATCGGATCCAGCCGGCGCGGGCGAGGTGGAAGACCACGTGGAGTCCGGACGCCTCGATGTCGAGGAACTTCCCGTGCCGGGTGACGTCGTCGACCAGCGTGCCCTCGAGCGCCTGCACCGGAGGGTCGAAGGTCTTCAACGCGCTGAAGGCCACGATGTGGACCTTGCCGATGGCATGGCCGTCGAGCCGGCCCTTCAGGTCGAGGGCCAGCGCTTCCACCTCGGGCAGCTCCGGCACCGCTCCAGTATGCCGACTCCCGGTGCGGCGTACCGATGACAGATCAGCGGAGGGGGGCGAGACTGGAGCATGGCCACCGCCCGTCCAATCCCGGCGATCGGGGAGATCTTCCTCGACGCCCGGGGTGGCGACCGCGCGATGCGGGTCTCCTGGCACCACGAGTCGGAGATGGTCGTGCTGTCGCTGTGGCGCGACAGCGTGTGTGCCGGGTCGTTCCGGCTGGCGGTCGACGAGGTCCCCGAGCTGATCGCTCTGCTGCGCGCCGGCCTCGACACGGCGTACGACGTCGCGCTGCACCGCCGCCACGCCTGACGCTCCCGGGGCTCGACGAGGAAGACGCGGAACAATGGGGTGACACGCCGGGCGAGTGTCCGCCTTGTTCCGCGTTTTCCGCCACCGGGCGGTGGCCACGTGTTGGTCAGTCCCGGGTGAGGAAGTCGGCGACGAGCCGGTTGAAGGCGTCCGCGTGCTCGATCTGGCTCCAGTGGCCGCAGCGGCCGAAGACGTGGAGCTCGGCGCGGGGGATGAGCTCGAGGAGCCGGGAGGCGTTTGCGAGCGGGATCACCCGGTCCTCGCGGCCGTGCACGACCAGGGTCCGGTGGGGCAGCCCGGCGATCGCCTCGTCAGGGGTCACCATGGCGTCGACCCAGCGCTGCCGGGGCGCGGGGAACATCGCGCCGTAGGACTCCTGGAACCCGGGCTGGATGCTCGCGCGGTATCTCACCTCGGCGAGCTCGTCGTCGACGAGCTCCCGGGAGTAGGCGAAGTAGTCGAGGATCAGCCGCATCGCCGCGAACGACGGCTGGTACCCCCACACGGCGTCGAGACCCTCGGTGATCGGGAACGGCACACCTACGCTGCCCATCAGGACGAGCCGGTCGACCCGCTCCGGGTGCCCGGCGGCGAGGGCCAGCGCGATCGCGCCCCCGAAGCTGTTGCCGACGATGCTCGCCCGCTCCAGGCCCAGCGCGTCGAGGAACCCGAGCAGCTGGTCGGTCCACGTGCGCAGGTCGTAGGCCTGCCCCGGAGGGCGCTCGGTGAAGCCGAACCCGACCATGTCGGGCGCGAGGACGCGGAGGCCCTCGGCCAGGGCGGGGATCGTGAGCCGCCAGTTGGCGTACGCCGAGACGCCCGGCCCCGAGCCGTGGACGAGCACCACCGGGTCGCCCTCGCCCGCCTCGAGGTAGTTCGTCAGTAGGCCGTGGGCACGGATCGACGCACCCACCTCGGGACGGGTCTGCATGCCTCCATTGGTGGGCGCCGGGTGCCGTTGGTCCCGGGCTGTTCCGCTGTCGCGAACGGGCCTCGCCTGGGTGTGACGGTCGTCGCACTCTGTCCGGGAACAGCAAGGCTGCGACGAGGAGGGCCGGTACATGCCGATCGCCACCGTGGACCCGACGGGCGAGGAGATCTTCCTGCCCGACGGTGAGACGGTGCTGGGAGGTCTGTTCGCCGCCGGCTACGCGTACACCATCGGCTGCCGGCGCGGCGGCTGTGCGGTGTGCAAGGTCGACCTGCTCGAGGGGAGCGTCACCTACGACCATCCGGTCGCGGACGAGGTGCTCACCGCCGAGGAGCGGGAGGCCGGCGTCTGCCTGACCTGCCGCGCGGTACCGGACACCGACATCGTCGTCCGGTTCCGTACGGGTTCCCTCCGTCTGGTCCAGCCCTGGCTGCGTGCCATCAACGAAAAGTCCCGGCTGCACGCCGCAGCCTCGGCACGTCAACCCAAGGAGTGAGATCGATGGGGATCATGCGGATGGGCTACGCCCACGTCCGGGTCACCGACCTGGCCGAGGCCAAGGACCACTACGCCAACACGATGGGCCTGTACCAGACCCTGGAGCAGGACGGGCGGGTGTACTACAAGGGCTGGGACGAGTGGGACCACCACTCCGTCGTCATCGAGGAGGGCGGCGTCGGGGTCGTCAAGTTCGGCTTCAAGGTGGAGTACGAGGCCGACCTCGACGTCATCGAGAAGAAGGCCCAGCAGTTCGGCCTCACCGTCGAGCGGATGAGCGCGGGTGACAACCCCGAGGTCAGTGACGGGATCCGGTTCATCACCCCGTCCGAGCACGTGATCGAGGTCTATCACGGTCAGACGCTGATCGGGACCGAGGTCGGCACCCACAACCCCGACGCGTTCCCTCGCCACCTGGTCGGGGTGGGTGTCCCCGCGCTGGACCACGCGCTGATCTTCGCCGAGGACGTGCGGTTGATGGAGAACATGTTCCGCGAGGTCTTCGACTACTTCCCGACCGAGCGGGTCCAGACCGACCTCGACGACGACGAGGCACACTTCATCGCCAGCTGGATGACCAGCAACAACCAGATCCACCAGATCGCCGTCCTGGAGGGCGAGCAGGCCAAGCTGCACCACTTCGCCTTCAAGCTCCAGGACTGGGCCGAGGTGGGCCGCGCCGCGGACATCATGACGATGGACGACGTCCCGATCGACATCGGTCCCACGCGTCACGGCATCACCCGTGGGCAGACGGTCTACTTCTTCGACCCGTCTGGGAACCGCAACGAGGTGTTCGCCGGCGGCTACCCGGCCTACCGCGACCGCCCCCTCAACAAGTGGACGCCCGACCAGATCGCGAAGGGCATCTTCTACCACGCTCGCGAGCTGAACGAGCGCTTCACCACCGTCTACACGTGAGCCGATACTGAGCCGCACCAGGAGAGCCACCACCATGTCGAGCCCGTCCGCCCCCACCGCCCTCCGGCGTACGTTGACGTACGCCGGGGCGCGGGCGGCGCTCGACGCGGCGGTGGCCCACGCCGAGACCATCGGCGTGCCCGTCAACGTCTGCGTCGCCGACCACACGGGCGACGCCCTGGCCACGGCGCGGATGGACGGCGCAGCGCTCCTGTCCTACTCCATCGCGGTCGACAAGGCCTACACCGTGGCGGCGTTCCAAGGCGTTCCCACGCACGACTGGTTCGACCTGATCAAGGGCGAGCCCGCACTGCGCGAGGGCATCGTGCACCGCGACCGGCTGGTGGTCTTCGGCGGCGGTGTGCCGGTCCGCGACGGCCGCGAGGTGGTCGGAGCCGTCGGCGTCTCCGGCGGCAGCGCCGAGCAGGACCGCGAGATCGCCGAGGCCGGCGCCGCCGCTGTGGGCTGACCGCCCGCCGTGACGCCCTGGCGACCACCCATCGAGAGGAGAAGAACATGACGCCCTTCATGCTGCGGGTGGCCGAGCTGGTCGACGCGGACGGTGACCCCGAGGTGACCCCGATGCCGCAGACCCGGATCAGTGAGCGGATCGCCACCGGCACCGGCGCGGACCGCCAGGTCGCCATCCGCTCCCTCGCCGAGCAGCTGGTCTGCGAGGCGAACGCCGTCCTCTCCGCGAGTGACGACCACCTCTCGCTGAGCGACGAGACGCTGCCGCACGAGCTGGCCTTCTCGGTCGGCTACCGGGGCCGTGCCGCGCGGGTGTCGACGACGTTCGAGAACGGCACCGCCGTCGGCCGCCTGGTCGGCGACGGCTTCGAGTCCGAGCTCCCGGTCGAGCTCGAGAGCGCGGACGCCCTGCCCGACCTGCTGATCCGGCTCCTCGTCGAGTCCGGTCTTCCGCATCACCCGGTCGCAGCCCTGTGACCACTGCGTCTCCGGTGACGCATCCCGCAAGTCCCATCCAGTGAAAGGGAGAGAGCCGTGCAGTTCGAGCTCCGAACCCAGGTCATCGAGCCTCAGCGCAAGACCTTCCAGCACCTGATCGACCGGTACGGCGACCGCCCCGCCTCGCGCTACGAGGAAGGCACCATCGACCTCCAGGCGACCGCGAACTACCACTACCGCCCGCTGTGGGGCCCCGAGATCGACATCTACAGCCCGGACTACTCGGTCCTGAAGCTGACCGACGCCTACTCCTACGTCGACCCGCGCGGCTTCTACTACGCGCCCTACGTCACCTCCCGGGCAGACATGCACGAGTCGTTCGCCGCCACGTTGAGCTACCTCGAGAAGCGCGGCATGTTCGAGCGGCTGCCCGAGGCCTGGCACACCCTCTTCGCCGAGGTCGTGCTGCCCGTGCGTCACTACGAGGCCGCCGCCCAGATGATCAGCAGCCACGCCGCCCGCTTCGGCTGGGGGACGACCATCACCCAGTGCGCGGCGTACGCGGCGTTCGACCGGGTGGGCAACGCCCAGCTGCTGTCGCGTGCCGGCATCTCGTTCGGTGGCGGCACGGCCGACTCGCTCGCCGAGGCCAAGCAGCTGTGGCTCGACGACGCGGCCCTGCAGCCCTTGCGCCGGCTCACCGAGGAGACCCTGGTCGAGCGCGACTGGGGCCTGGCGATGGTCAGGCTCGACGTCACGGACCAGCTGCTCTACGCGCTGCTCTACACCCATCTCGACGACGCCGCGATCGGGGCCGGTGCCGGCACCTACAGCCTCGTGTCACAGCACCTGTCCGGCTGGTTCACCGACCAGCGGCGCTGGCTCGATGCGCTGTACCAGGCGTGGACGGCCGACCCCGAGCGCGGTGCGGACAACACCGCCACGCTGCGGCGCATCGTCGCGGACGCGCTGGTGAGCGCGCAGGCCGCCCTGCTTCCGCTGGCCGAGAAGGCGGACGGGCTGGTGGTCGCGCAGTGCCGCGAGGCGCTGGCGACGGCGGTGGGCGAGACGCGGACGCGTCTGGCCGGGCTCGGGATCACAGAGGAGAACTGACATGACCGTGGACGCAGCCAGCCGCCCCGTCGGGGTCGACATCCAGGAGACCGAGCAGAACCGGGCCGTGATCGAGGCCATCGAGGCCGACAACGGCGAGGCCACCGTCAACCACATGCCCGGCCTGGTGCGGGTGACCTCGCCCGGCCGCCTGGTGATCCGGCGGGAGACGGTCGAGCAGCGGCTGGGGCGCGAGTGGGAGACGCACGAGTTCCAGCTCGCGATCGTCAGCTACTTCGGCCACATCAAGGAATGGGATGACGACGAGATCGTCATCGCCTGGGACCACTGACCACCACGACAAGGAGCACCGGCGATGACCGTCACCCCGAAGGCCCGCAAGCTCAGCATGAAGGAGCGCTACTCGGCGCTCACCCGTGACCTCGACTGGGACCCGTCGTACGTGTCCGAGGACGAGCTGTTCCCCTACACCACCTTCGAGGGGATCAAGATCCACGACTGGAGCAAGTGGGAGGACCCGTTCCGCCTCACCGTCGACTCCTACACCAAGTACCAGGCGGAGAAGGACCGCCGGCTGTACGCCGTGCTCGACGGGTTCGCCCAGAGCCAGGGACACCTCGGCCTGACCGACGCGTCGTACCTGAACGCGATGAAGCTGTTCCTCCAGGGTGTCACCCCGCTGGAGTACCAGGCACATCGCAACTTCGCCTACCTCAGCCGACACCTGAACGGCCCCGGCCCACGGTTCGCGTCGCTGTGCCAGAGCCTCGACGAGATCCGACACGCCCAGACCGAGATCCACACGCTGAGCAACTACAACAAGTACTACACCGGGTTCCAGTCCTACCTGCACCAGCACGACCGGGTCTGGTACCTCTCGGTGCCCAAGTCGTTCTTCGACGACGCGCTGTCGGCCGGACCGTTCGAGTTCCTGATCGCGATCGGTTTCTCCTTCGAGTACCTTCTCACCAACCTGCTGTTCGTGCCCTTCATGTCGGGTGCGTCGTTCAACGGTGACCTGCCGACCATGACCTTCGGCTTCTCGGCGCAGTCCGACGAGTCGCGGCACATGACCCTCGGCCTGGAGGCGATCAAGTTCCTGCTCGAGCAGGACCCCGACAACGTGCCGATCGTGCAGCACTGGATCGACAAGTGGTTCTGGCGCGGGTACCGGGTGACCGCGCTGGTCGCGCAGATGCTCGACTACATGCTGCCGCGCAAGGTGATGAGCTGGAAGGAGGCCTTCGAGCTCTACTTCGAGCAGCAGATGCTCGGCGGGCTGTTCCAGGACCTCGCCTACTACGGCATCACGCCGCCCAAGCACGTCGACAAGGCGATCCAGGAGAAGGAGCACCTCTCGCACCAGGCCTACTGGCTCCTCTACCAGTTCAGCCACGCGGCGTCGTTCACGACCTCGATCCCCAGCGACGAGACGCTCGACTGGCTGGAGGAGCAGTACCCCGACACCTTCCCGGAGTACCGGAAGCTGTGGGACAAGGAGAAGAAGAACGTCGCAGCGGGCGGCCGCCACTTCGGTCGCGGTCTGCCGGAGCTGTGCCAGGTCTGCCAGATCCCGATGGCGTTCACCGAGGCGGACGAGCCGTTCACGATCTGCCAGCGGTCGGTGGTCTTCGAGGGGGAGCGCTACAACTTCTGCTCCGACGGCTGCCAGGACATCTTCGAGCACGAGCCGGTGAAGTTCCGCCAGGCCTGGCTGCCGGTTCACCAGATCTACCAGGGCAACTGCGGCGGGGCCGAGCTCGGCGACGTCCTGAAGTGGTACGGCATGCAGCCCGGCGACGGCGGGGAGTACCTCGGCTCGCCGGACCACCAGAACTGGCTCCGCTGGCACGACCAGGCGGACCACATGGAGCTCGGGGAGGAGTGAGATGAGCACCATCGACAAGGTCATCGAGCGACCGGAGATCAAGAGCATCGGCGTCTACGACTTCCCGTCGCGCTCCGCCCAGGCTCTGTACGGCGACGACCAGCTGGTCCACGTCTGGTACGACGGCAACCCCTGGTTCTCCGCGGCTGCCTGCTACCGCGCACCGAAGGCGATGACCTTCGGGGACTTCTGGACGGCCCTGGTCGTGCCCTTCTTCGAGGAGGACCCCGACTGGCAGTCGTCGTGGACGCCGGCTGACTTCGAGTGGGGCCTCGACGGAGCCTCCTGGTCGCCCGAGGAGGACGCCGGCCTGGCGGCGCTCGGCGTCGGGCACAAGTCCGTCATCCGCATGGTCAAGAAGTAGGGTCCGGGCCCCGCTCGGAAGGGAGTGCCGCACGCCATGACGTCGTACACCATCACGGTCGAGCCGCTCGGTCGCGAGGTCGAGTGCGCCGAGGACCAGACCATCCTCGACGCCTGCCTGCGCAACGGCGTCTGGCTTCCGCACTCCTGTACTCACGGCACCTGTGCCACCTGCAAGGCGGAGGTGGTGGACGGCGACGTGGACCACGGTGCCTCCAGCGCCTTCGCCCTCATGGACTTCGAGCGCGACGACGGCAAGCTGCTGCCGTGCTGCGCGACGCCGCGCTCCGACGTGGTGATCGAGGCCGACATCGACGTCGACGAGTCGGTCGAGGTGTTCCCGGTCGAGGACTTCACGGGCACCGTCGTCGAGCTGTCCGACATCGCCGAGCAGACCCGGCGCCTGGTCATCGAGCTCGACCGCGACCTCCGGTTCAACGCTGGGCAGTACCTGAAGTTCACGGTCCCAGCGACCGAGGGGAAGCCCGCGGCCGACCGCACCTGGTCGATCGCCTCCCCGCCGGCCGAGCCCAGGCGGCTGGAGTTCCACGTCCGCAACGTGCCCGGCGGACGGGGCACGGACGGCTGGGTGTTCAGCTCGCTGGCCGTCGGCGACCAGGTGGCGGTGGCCGGGCCCTACGGCCGGTTCGTGCTCAAGACGCGCGACGACCGCCACGCGGTCCTGGTCGGCGGTGGCACGGGCGCCGCGCCCCTGAAGTCGATGATCCGGCACGCCCTGGAGGCCGGCGAGTACGACGGCCGGCTGACGCTCTACGCCGGCGGCCGCTCCCGTGCGTGGCTCTACGACATCGACCTCTTCCGGCGCCTGGCCAAGGAGCACTCGGACCGGTTCGTCTACCGCCCGTGCCTCTCGGAGGAGACCGAGGCGGACGTGGCCGCCAGCGGCGACGATCCCTCGGCGTACGCCTACGGGAACGTCACCGACGTCCTCGCCGCCGACCACGAGTCGCTGGCCGGCTGCGCCGGCTACCTCTGCGGGCCGCCGCCGATGGTCGAGGCCGCGCTCAAGACGATGATGGGCAAACGGCTCTTCCCGCGGGACATCTACCGCGAGGACTTCTTCAACGAGGCCGACCGGGCCGCCGGTGGCGTCAAGTCGCCGCTGATCAAGCGATGAGCGCCGTGACACACGTGCCACCGGGCCGCGGCGACGCCGCCCGGCCGGCGGACGACGACTGGACGGTCGCGTCGGTGCCCAAGGGGCTCGGGCACGACAGCCCCCACGCGGTCGGCAGCCTGCGTTCGGTCGGGACCGCCCTGGACGTGCTCGAGTGCTTCGCGATCGACGGGTCCCTCGGCGTCTCCGACGTCGCACGCAGGCTCGGCATCGCCAAGTCGACCGCGCATCGGCTGCTGCAGACACTCGGTACCCGGGGCTTCGTGGAGCAGGACGCCGAGAGCGGGAAGTACCGGTTGGGCATGCATCTCTACGAGCTCGGCCACCTGGCGCAGGCCCGCAACACGTTCCGCCACGCTGCTCTGCCGCACATGCAGCAGATCGCCGCCGCGACCGGCTACACGGTCAACTTCAGCGTGCCCGACGGCGCCGACGTCGTGTTCGTCGAGCGCATCGAGACCGGCGAGGGTGGCGAGCTGCTCGGGCACGTGGGCCGCCGGCTGCCCCTGCACGTCACCAGCTCCGGCAAGGTGATCGCCGCCTTCAACCCGGCGGTGGACCAGGCGCGCCGTACCGCCGGCTTCCCGCCGTACGCGCGACGGACGATCCGGACCGAGTCGGCGTGGAGCCGAGCCCTGACCGACGTACGACGCCAAGGCTTCGCCGTGTCGCACGGGGAGTCGTTCGGCGGCATGACCTCGATCGCCGTACCCGTGATGCAGCGGAAGGTGGCCGTCGCCAGCATCTCCGCCTTCGGCCCGACCGAGAAGATCACCGGCGACCTCGACCGGCTCCGGGTGCTCCTGGCCTCGGCCTCGCGCCGGATCGCCGCCCAGCTCCCCTGACAGAAGGAAGCCATCGTGACCTCCGACGACACCCAGGCCCGAGCGGCCAAGCTGCTCCTGGACGCCTACTCCAGCCGGACCCCCGTCGCACCCCTGACCGCGACGTTCGACGGTCTGACCATCCAGGACGCCTACGAGATCCAGCTGACCCAGATCGAGACCCTCGTCCAGGCGGGCCGGACGGTGAAGGGCATGAAGGTCGGTCTCACCAGTGCCGCCATGCAGAACCTGCTCGGCGTACGCCAGCCCGACTTCGGCCACCTCCTCGACGACTTCTTCTTCCTGGAGCACGAGCCGATCCCGCTCGGGTCCCGGTTCCTGCAGCCCCGGGTGGAGCCCGAGGTGGCCTTCGTCCTGAAGAAGACACTCTCCGGACCCGGGGTCACCGTCCACGAGGCGATCGCGGCCGTCGACTTCGTGCTGCCGGCCCTGGAGATCGTCGACTCCCGGATCGCGGACTGGAAGATCACGATCGTCGACACCGTCGCCGACAATGCCTCCAGCGGCGGCCTCGTCCTGGGCAGTACGCCGACCGCGTTGCAGGACGTCGACCTGCGGCTGGGCGGCTGCGTGTTCCGCCGCAACGGCCAGGTGGTCGGGACCGGCGCCGGTGGCGCGGTGCTCGGCTCGCCGATCAGCTCGCTGGTGTGGCTCGCCAACACCGTGGGCGCCCTCGGCACCGCCCTCGAGGCCGGATGGGTCGTCCTGCCCGGTGCCATCACCGCGATGCAGCCCGTGGCGCCGGGGGACACCTTCACGGCGACCTTCTCGGGGCTGGGCAGTGTCACCGCACGTTTCGCCGAGGACCCGACAGGGTCGGACAAGGAGAAGAGGGCATGAGCAGCACCGAGCCCGAGCGCCGTCGTACCCCTGGCAAGGTCGGGGCCGCGATCGTCGGTCCGGGCAACATCGGCAGCGACCTGATGTTCAAGCTGATCCGGCGCAGCGAGATCATCGAGCCCCGCTTCATGATCGGCGTCGACCCGACGTCCGACGGTCTGGCGCGGGCCGCGCGGCTCGGCCTCGAGGCGAGCGCTGACGGTGTCGACTGGCTGCTGGCCCAGGACGAGCTCCCCGACATCGTCTTCGAGTGCACTTCGGCCAAGGCGCACGAGGCGAACGCCCCGCGGTACGCCGAGGCGGGCATCCTCGCCGTCGACCTCACCCCGGCAGCCGTCGGGCCGTACCTCTGCCCGCCGGTCAACCTGGAGTTCAACCTCGACGCCCTCAACGTCAACATGATCACCTGCGGCGGCCAGGCCACCATCCCGATGGTCAAGGCGGTCTCCTCGGTGGTCGACGTTCCCTACGCCGAGATCGTCGCGTCGGTCTCGTCGCGCTCCGCCGGGCCCGGCACCCGCGCCAACATCGACGAGTTCACCGAGACCACCGCGGACGCCGTCTCCAAGGTCGGCGGTGCGGAGACCGGCCGGGCGATCATCATCCTCAACCCGGTCGAGCCCCCGCTGATGATGCGCAACTCGGTGTTCTGCGCGATCCCGGCCGAGGCCGGTGAACCGGGTGACCTCCAGGACCGTCTGCTCGAGTCGATCCACGCGATGGAGGCGACGGTGCAGGAGTACGTGCCCGGGTACCACCTGCGTGCGGCTCCGCAGTTCGACCACGCCCGCACCACCTGGAAGGGCATGGCGCGCGTGTTCGTCCCGATCGAGGTGCGCGGGCGGGGCGACTACCTGCCCGACTACGCCGGCAACCTCGACATCATCACCGCGGCTGCGGCCCGGGTGGGTGACCTGATGGTCGCGCACCGCCTCGGGATCGCGCCGACCTGGAAGTCCTCGGCCGACCTCGGTGACACCGAGGTCGCCGGGGCAGCACAGCCACGTACGCACGACGAGAAAGCAGGGGTGTGAGTCATGGGTGACATGGTCATCACGCCGGAACAGGCACCGACGGTCACCGAGGAGCTCACCGAGACCGACGTGCTCGAGCTGACGCCCACCGGCGACGGCCCGGCCGATCTGCGCATCACCGACTCCACCCTGCGGGACGGGTCGCACGCGATGAGCCACCAGTTCACCGAGGAGCAGGTCCGTGGCGTCGTGCACGCCCTGGACGCCGCCGGGGTGCAGGTGATCGAGGTGAGCCACGGCGACGGACTGGGCGGCTCGACCTTCAACTACGGGTTCTCGCTCGTGGACGAGTTCCAGCTGATCAAGGCCGCCGTCGACGAGGCCACGCAGGCGAAGATCGCGATCCTCATGCTGCCCGGCCTCGGGACCGTGCACCATCTCCGGCGGGCCTACGACTGTGGCGCCCAGGTGGCGCGCATCGCGACGCACTGCACGGAGGCCGACGTGTCGGTCCAGCACTTCGGTGAGGCCCGGAGGCTCGGCATGGAGACCGTCGGATTCCTCATGCTCAGCCACAGTGCGAGCCCCCAGAAGCTGGCCGAGCAGGCGCGGATCATGGTCGACGCCGGGGCACAGTGCGTCTACGTCGTCGACTCGGCCGGCGCGCTGGTGCTCAGCGACGCGCAGGAGCGGGTCACCGCGCTGCTCGACGAGGTCGGGCCGGACGCCCAGGTCGGCTTCCACGGCCACCAGAACCTCAGCCTCGGCATCGCCAACTCGGTGCTCGCCTACCAGGCGGGGGCACGGCAGATCGACGGCGCCCTGTGCGCCCTCGGTGCCGGAGCGGGCAACTCGCCGACCGAGGTGCTGGCCGCGACCTTCGAGCGCCTGGGGGTGCGGACCGGGGTCGACCTCGGCCAGGTGCTCAGCGCTGCGGAGGACGTCGTACGCCCCTTCATCCCGCGGCTGCCGTGGATGGACCGTGCCTCGATCACGCAGGGGTACGCCGGCGTCTACTCCAGCTTCCTGCTGCACGCCGAGCGCGCCGGCGAGCGGTACGGCGTACCTGCGCACGAGATCCTGCAACGGGTCGGCGAGGCCGGCTACGTCGGTGGCCAGGAGGACATGATCATCGACATCGCCCTGCAGCTGGCCGAGGAACGCGACCTGGGCGACCTGGCCGCGGTCGGGGCGCGCTGATGACCACCCTGACGTGGACCGAGGAGACGGTCGCCGACGAGCTGCTGTCCTGCGAGGCGCAGCGGCGGGACCGAGCCCCTTTCACCGACGAGTGGGACGGCCTGGACGTCGCGACCGGCTACCGGATCCAGGATCTCACCCTCCAGCGTCGGCTCGACCGAGGGGAGCGGCTGATCGGCGTGAAGCTCGGCCTGACCAGCCGTGCCAAGCAGCAGCGGATGGGGGTCGACATGCCGTTCGTGGCCTGGCTGACCGACGCGATGCTGCTGCCGACCGGGCTGCCCGTCCCGCAGGAGAGGCTGATCCACCCGCGGATCGAGCCCGAGATCGTGTTCGTGATGGGCTCCCGCCTCGAAGGGCCCGGCGTCGGGCCGACCGAGGCGATGGCCGCGGTGTCCCGCGTGTACGGCGGCGCCGAGGTGATCGACAGCAGGTACGCCGACTTCCGGTTCCGCGCCGGCGACGTGGTCGCCGACAACGCCTCGTCGGGGGCCTTCGTCACCGGCAGCATCGGCCTCCCGCCCGAGGAGCTCGACCTGAGCATGGAGGGGGTGTTGGTCGAGGTCGACGGCGCCGTCGTCGACTCGGCCACCGGCGCCGCCGTCCTGGGCCACCCGGCCGAGGCCCTGGCCCTGGCCGCCAACGAGCTGGCCGGCCGCGGCCTGGCCATCGAGGCGGGCTGGGTCGTGCTGACCGGCGGCATGACCGATGCCGTCTTCGCCCCGCCCGAGTCGTCGGTCGCCTGCCACTTCACGCACCTGGGGTCGGTCCATCTCCACGGTGGCCCGGCCCCCGACGGAGGCGCGTGATGCCGTTCATCGAGGTGACCCTCGTCGAGGGCCGCACCCCCGACCGGCTGCGGGCGCTGATCTCGGCGTTGACCGACGCCGCGTCCGACTCCCTCGAGGCGCCCCGGGACTCCGTGCGCGTCGTCCTACGAGAAGTGCCGGCGACCCACTTCGCCGCCGGCGGCGTGACCATCGCCGAGCGCTCCTCATCTGCCACGTCGTGAACCAGACAGGAGACAACCATGTCCACTGAGCCACTGCCGTTCTTCGGCCACATCATCGACAACGAGGAGGTCGAGTCGCTCGACGGAGCGCGCTTCGGCACCGTCAACCCCTGGACCCGCGAGACGTGGGCCGAGGTGGCGGCCGCGAGCAGCGCCGACGCCGACCGCGCCATCGCGGCCGCCCGTCGGGCCTTCGACGAAGGGCCGTGGCCGAGGATGGGGCGCCACGAGCGCGCCGTCCTCATCCACCGGCTCGCCGACCTGATGGAGCGCGACGCGGAGATCCTCGCCGGGCTCGACACCACCGACATGGGCAAGCCGCGGACGCAGGCGATGCACGACGTCGCCCGGTCGGTGCTCAACATCCGCTTCTTCGCCGACCACCAGCGCGACAGCACCGCGGAGGTGATGCCGATGGACAGCGGCCACCACACCTACGTGGAGTACGCACCAGCGGGCGTCGTCGCCGCGATCTCGCCGTGGAACTTCCCGTTGATGATGGCCACCTGGAAGATCGCACCGGCCATCGCGTGGGGCAACACCTGTGTGATCAAACCCGCCGAGGACACCCCGACGTCGGTGGTGCACCTGGGCCGCTTGGCGGTCGAGGCCGGCTTCCCGCCCGGCGTCCTCAACGTGCTCAACGGCTATGGCGTGCCGGCCGGGTCGTCGCTCACGGAGGACCCCCGGGTCGACCGGGTGACGTTCACCGGCGAGTCCGGCACCGGCAAGGTCATCATGCAGGCGGCCGCCTCCCACCTGGCCCCGGTCTCGCTCGAGCTCGGGGGCAAGGGCGCGAACGTCGTCTTCGACGACGCCGACCTCGACAACGCGGTCCACTGGGCGGTGGAGGCGATCTTCCGGAACGCCGGCCAGGTCTGCCTCGCCGGGTCGCGGCTGTTCATCCAGTCGGGGCTCTACGACGAGTTCCTCGACCGGTTCCAGGCCGCGGCCGAGGCCCTGCAGTACGGCGACCCGACCGATCCCGCCACGCAGTTCTCCTGCCTGGCCAGCGAGGAGCACTTCCGCAAGGTCAAGGGTTACGTCGAGACGGTCGAGGAGGAGGGCGGGAAGATCCTCACCGGCGGGCTGGTGGGCGACGGGAGCTGGGCGGTCAAGCCGACCATCGTGGTGGACCTGCCGCTGGAGGCGTCGCAGTACTGCCAGGAGATCTTCGGCCCGGTGGTGGTGGTCAACAAGTTCCGGACCGAGGACGAGGTCGTCGGGCTGGCCAACGACACGCCGTACGGGCTGAACGCGATGCTGTTCACCGAGAACCTCTCGCGGGCACACCGCGTCTCGTCCCGCCTGCGGGCCGGCACGGTCTGGGTGAACTGCTTCTTCATCCGCGACCTGCGTACGCCGTTCGGCGGGGTCGGCGACTCGGGTGTCGGCCGCGAGGGCGGGAACTTCAGCCGTGAGTTCTTCACCGAGCCCAAGACCGTGGTGATGCAGATCGACCGCGGCTGAGTCCGGGCCCGGACGGGCCCTTCGTCCCTGGCGTGGGTGGTCGATCGTCAGAACCATGACGGGATGACGTCCGTGACCGCCACCGCCACCGCCGGCGACGGCGCGTCACCGGCGCAGCTGCACTCGGTGCTCTCGGCGCTGGAGGTCCTCGACTGCTTCATGACCTCCGACGAGCTGGGCGTCACCGAGGTGGCCCGGCGCCTGGGCGTCGCCAAGAGCACCGCACACCGGCTGCTGTCCACCCTGTGCGCGCGGGGGGTCGTGCAGCGCATCCCGGCCACGGGTCACTACCGGCTCGGGCTGCATCTGTGGGAGCTCGGCCAGCTGGTCCAGGACCGGGCGCCCGTGCGCCACCTCGCCCTGCCGCTGCTCGAGGAGCTCCGGCTCCGGACCGGCCACACCGCGCACCTGGCGATCGCGGACGGCCCCGACGTGGTGTTCGTCGAGCGGATCCAGGCGCTCTCGGGCATCGCCCTCTTCGGCGAACGTCAGCGCCGGGTCCCGCTCCACACCACGAGTGCCGGGAAGGCCCTGGCCGCCTTCAACCCGGAGAACTCCCGGGCCCGCGTGGAGGCCGGCTTCCCGGCCCTGACCTCCCATACGATCCGGTCGGCCGAGGAGTGGACGGCCTGCCTGGCGGAGGTCGTCGGCCGCGGCCTGGCCGTGTCCGACTCGGAGAACCTGACCGGCCTGGCCTCGATCGCCGCACCCGTCATCGACACCAGCGGCCTCGCCGTCGCGGCCGTCTCCGTGGCCGGCCCCTCACCGGCGATCCTCGGCAGCCTCGACCGCCATGCCCGCGTCGTCATGGTGACCGCCGCCCGGCTCAGCCAACGGCTCGGCGGCCGCGGCTGAGGGGTGGCTGTTGCGGAAAACGTGGAACGGTTCATCCCCCCGCATGGGCGTGTCGAGGATTTGTTCCGCGTCTTCTCGTCCGGACGGACCTGCCCACCGCCGCGTCAGCCGGTGCGGGGGCTCTCGACGTGACGGTCGGCGAGCTTGCGGAGGACGGGTACGGCGGCCTCGAGCACGGCGCGCTCCGCCTCGCTGAGGTCGGCCAGCTCGGCACTGAGCACGGACGCCGACTCGCTGCGCAGGGTGTCCAGCGTCTTCTGCCCGACCGGCGTGAGCACCAGCAGCAGGGCGCGGTGGTCGCTCGGGTCGCGGTCGCGCACCACCCAGCCGGCCTCGCTCATGATCTCCACGAGCCTGGTCATGCTCGGGGGTGACACGTTCATCAGCTCGGCGAGGTCACCCTGCCTCAGCCCTTCGGGGTAGCGCGCCACCGCAGCCAGGGCGGCGAGCCGTGTCGGTGTGATCCCGGAACGGGTCGCCGGCGTGCGCAGGTGGTAGGCGAGCCGGGCCACCTCGGTCCGGACCTCGGCCGCGAGACCGGTCAGGTCGGCGTCCGGCGGGTTCCCGGTCACGACCGCGCCACCTCGGGCTGCGTCGTACGCGGGTCCCCGTCGGTGTCGGGCCCCGCGGCGTCGCCCTCCGGCACACCCACCTCGGGCTGGGCGAAGTCGATCGTGACCTCGTGCTGGTCGTCGGCGTGGACGAACTTCCCGCCCATCAGCCACGACGCCACCGCCGCGATCAGGCAGGCCGCGATCGCGAACGCGAACGCGACGACCAGTCCGTCGTGGAAGGGCCCGGAGATCAGGGAGGGGAAGAACGAGTGTCCGGTGAGGTACGACGCGTCCGCCGGCCGGAGCTGGCTCAGCGCGTGGTCGCCGAGCAGCGACTGCACCGGGTTGTAGCCGAGCAGCGACGCGAACAGCACCGACACCGGCGGCAGGCCGGCGACGGCGTGCGCCTGGCCCGCCGGTACGCCGTGTGCGGCCAGGCCGTTCTGCATGGTGGCGGGCAGTGAGCTGGCCAGTCCCGCGATCATCAGCGAGAAGAAGATGCCGATCGAGAGCACCATCGAGGTGTTCTGGAACGTCGTGCTCATCCCTCCGCCGACGCCCCGGCGGTTGGCCGGGAGGGAGTTCATGATCGCCGCCCGGTTGGGCGACGCGAACAACCCCATCCCGAAGCCGTTGGCGAACAGCGCGGCCGCGAACATCCAGTATGTGAAGTCCACCGGCAGCACGGCGAACCACACGAAGCTGGCCGCGGCGATCAGCATCCCGCCGGTCGCGAACCAGCGAGCGCCGTAGCGGTCGGACAGCCAGCCCGACAGCGGCCCCGCGACCAGGAAGCCCACCGTCATCGGGAGCATGAAGATGCCCGCCCACAGCGGGGTGGACTCGAAGCTGTAGCCGTGGCGCGGCAGCCAGATGCCCTGCAGCCAGATGATCAGGATGAACATCAGCCCGCCCCTCCCCAGGCCCGCGAGCAGGCTCGCCAGGTTGCCCATCGAGAAGGCGCGGATCCTGAACAGGTCGATGTGGAACATCGGGTGCTCGACCCTGGTCTCGATCACGCAGAAGACCGCGAGCAGGGCGACGCCGCCGATCAGCGATCCCATCACCCACGGGTTGCTCCAGCCCATGATGTGGTCGCCGTAGGGCTGGATGCCGTAGGTGATCGCGACCAGGACGGCGATCAGCCCTGCCGCGAAGGTGACGTTGCCCCACCAGTCCATCACATGGTGCCGACGCGGACTCAGGTCACGCAGCTTGAGATAGCCCCAGACGGTGCCGAAGAGGCTGAACGGCACCGAGACCAGGAAGACCAGGCGCCAGTCGATCGGCGCGAGCACACCGCCGATGACGAGGCCGAGGAACGACCCGGCGATGCCGGCGACCATGTTCAGGCCCAGGGCGAGCCCGCGCTGGTCGGCCGGGAACGCGTCGGTGATGATCGCGCTGGAGTTCGCCATCAGCAGCGCGCCCCCGACACCCTGCAGGAGTCGCATGATGATCAGGTAGAGCACACCTGCCGTGCCGGTCAGCCAGACGACGCTGAGAGCGATCGAGAAGAACGTGAAGATCGCGAACCCGGTGTTGTACATCTTCACGCGGCCGTACATGTCGCCGAGCCGCCCGAAGGTCACCACCAGCACCGCGGTGACCACGAGGTAGCCCATGATCAGCCAGAGCAGATAGCTGGAGTTGCCGGGCGTGAGTGGGTTGATCTGCAGCCCGCGGAAGATGTCGGGCAGGGCGATCAGCAGGATCGAGGAGTTGATCGTGGCGATCAGGACGCCGAGCGTCGTGTTGGACAGGGCGATCCACTTGTAGCGGGGACCGAGCGCTGCGAGGGTCGAGGACGTCATTTAGTTCAACAGTACTAACTGAATTCGGTGGCTGCCAGCAGGTGTCCAGATGTTCACCCGCGCGCCGGCCGCCCGTCGTACGCCGGTCACCGCGATACGGGAGAACGGACCCGTCGCTCCCAGGCGATGACCACGACGGGCTCCCCGGCCACGCGCTGGCCGGGGAGCCCGGCTGTGTCTCTGGTGGGGTCGTCCGCCCCACGGGAGCCCCTACTGGCCGCTCAGGCGGACGACCCGCAGGGGAGCAGCGGAATCTAGGGAAACGACTAGAGAGCCCGATACCGTCCGAGCATGGACCCGATCCGCAACCCGTACGCGCCCGGCGCCGGTCAGCGGCCGCCCGAGCTCGCCGGTCGCGACGCGCAGCTCCGGGCCTTCGACGTGGTCCTCGAGCGGGTGGCGAAGGGACGGCCCGAGCGCAGCGTGGTGCTGACCGGGCTGCGGGGTGTCGGCAAGACCGTGCTGCTCAACGCGCTGCGCTCGGCCGCCGTACGGCGCGGTTGGGGCACCGGCAAGCTCGAGGCCCGTCCCGACCAGGGGCTGCGCCGCCCGCTGTCGTCGGCGCTCCACCAGGCCGTGCGCGAGCTGGGGCATCCCGACGAGGACTCGGTCACCCACGTGCTCGGGGTGGTCCGGTCGTTCGCCCAGCGTGAGGCCGGGCCCGAGGCCCGGCTCCGTGACCAGTGGCACCCCGGCATCGACGCGCCCGCGGTGCGCGGGCGGGCCGACTCCGGAGACGTCGAGATCGACCTCGTCGAGCTCTTCACCGACCTCGGGGGGCTCGCCGCGGACCGTGGGCTGGGCGTCGCCGTCTTCATCGACGAGATGCAGGACCTCGGTCCCGACGACGTCTCGGCGCTCTGCGCGGCCTGCCACGAGATCAGCCAGTCCGGGCTGCCGCTGATCGTGGTCGGAGCCGGCCTTCCCCACCTGCCCGCGGTGCTGTCGGCCGCGAAGTCCTACTCCGAACGACTCTTCGGCTACCAGCGGATCGACCGGCTCGACCGCGAGGCCGCCGACCTGGCGCTCCGGTTGCCCGCCGAGGCCGAGGACACGGCGTACGACGACGCGGCGCTCGACGCGCTCTACGCCGCGACCGGTGGCTACCCCTACTTCATCCAGGCTTACGGCAAGACGGTCTGGGACCTCGCCCCGCGCTCCCCGATCACTGCCGCCGACGTCGCCGTCGCGGCGCCGGAGGCCGAGCGCGAGCTGGCGGTGGGCTTCTTCGGGTCGCGGTTCGAGCGCGCGACGCCCGGAGAGCGGGACTACCTCCGTGCCATGGCCGACGCCGCCATCGCGCTGTCGGACGGCGGCGAGCTGCTCGACGAGGTCGAGTCCGTGCCGACGGCCGAGGTGGCCGCGGTCCTCGGCAAGAAGCCGCAGTCGCTCTCCCCCGCCCGAGACGCGCTGCTGAAGAAGGGCTTGATCTACTCCGGGGAGCGCGGCCGGATCGCCTTCACCGTCCCCCACTTCGGTGCGTTCCTGAGGTCGCGATGACGAGAACCGAGATCGCACTCCGGTCACTCGTGCCCGAGGACGCCGCCGTGCTCGCCGCCTGGGGCGCGGACCCGGACTTCGTGGCGCAGGCGGACTGGACGCCGCGGACCCCGGCCGAGACGCTGGAGTTCTGGGAGATCCGCGTCCACCGGTCGCCCGATGACCTCGTCCGGCTGGCTGCGGTCGAGGGCAGCGAGCTGGTCGGGTACGTCGACCTCCACGGCGCCGACCCGAGCTGGCGCGAGCTCGGCTACGCCGTCGGTCCACGCAGCAACTGGGGACGCGGCCTCGGGACAGCGCTCGCGGCCGCCGGACTGGCTCACGGATTCGGGGTGCTGGGTCTCACCGAGGTCCGGGCCGAGGCCTACGCCGCGAACGAACCGTCCGTGCGCATCCTGCAGCGACTGGGGATGACCGAGACCGGTCGTGGTGAGGACGGTGAGTTCATGGGTCGGCCGACGCACCTCCGGGTCTTCGCGATCACGCGCGAGGAGTGGAGGCCGGTGGCTCAGACCCTCCGCCGGTAGCAGAGGTAGACCACGCCGTTCGCGTAGTGCTCGGAGGTCGCCAAGTCGTAGGTGCTGACGCCGGCGTCCTCGGTGAAGAGCCGTGCA
>Ga0302323_100000043_pt1 | contig 76887 bp, 56 predicted proteins | sample Fen_T0_3_FD_201950 | JGI IMG/M metagenome (GOLD analysis project Ga0302323, IMG submission 201950) | Peat permafrost microbial communities from Stordalen Mire near Abisko, Sweden - Fen_T0_3 | ecosystem: Environmental > Terrestrial > Soil > Wetlands > Permafrost | place: Sweden: Abisko...
TTTCGATCTGGGCGCCGGATGCGGTCCCTTCCTGATGGTGGGCGGAAATCCTCAAGAAGCGGACTGCGTGAAGAGCAACCTGACGGACTGCTGGGACTTCGTGGCGCTGGACCAGATATCGGACATCTGCCTGATCGCAGCGTCGGCCCCGTCGCCGTGGTATCTCCAGCCGTCTGCGGCCGTGCCGCAGCGGGGCGATCAGGTCTTCGTGGTCGGTGACCCCGGATTCAACTGGTCGGCCGAGCAGCGCCGCCAGTATCCACTTCCGCTGGTCTCCTCCGGGAAGGTGATCGCGGTGCTTGGCCGCAACCTGATACTGTCCGCGCCGGCGTTTCACGGTGACTCGGGCGGGGCCGTCCTGAATGCGCAGGGACAGATCGTCGGTGTGCTCTCACAGCTGGTCGCCGATGTCCGGCAGCGGGGAGTCGCCACAGTGCCCGACTCGCTGGCCGACTACTACTCGGGTGCGACCCTCATCGATGACCAGGCGCGCGAGATCCTTCGTGCAACAACCGGCGGCACCGGTCTTCCGGACGCCGGGGGTGACGGGTCGTTGGTCCAAAATGACGGTGCCATATTTTAGGCGGGCCGGGCACCTGAAGTCGCACTCACGATACCGCGACGGCTATTTCTCGCCTTGGGTCTGGGGAAGCCGGGTGAAGCGGGCGGCGTCCGAACGACACGTCTTCAGGCTGCGGTAGATTCCCCCGAAGGGCTCGTTCGGCTCGGCGGGGATCCAGGGCTGAAGGGAATTCACGCGTTCGATCCATTCCTGCTCCTGGGCATCCATCGTGGGCGGGCACGGAGCGTCGCAGGCATCCGGGTTGGATGGGGAACGGTAATCGGCCCGGGCACACCCGGGACACGCATCCGCCGCTTCGACGACGGGGGCGCACACCAGGCAAGTATGGGCGCCCCCGGCCGAACACGGCATGGAGCGATTTTCGCATGTCGTGGATAGCCGGGCCGCGCGACCGCGAAAGCGCGCGGCATCGACGGTGACTTCGGAAAGGATGCCGTTGCCTTGCACCGGATCCCCCATGCCCACGCCCGACAACTCTTGCCAGGAAAGCCCGGCGCGCACCTCGGTTACAGCGCCGTCGCTGGTCCACCAGTCGCGCCCCACCGGTTCGTCCACGCAAGTGCGCACCCAGCGGCCTTGTTCATCCCGTGTCTTCGGCGTGCGCCCGCGCACGGCGAAGTTCGGCGTACCGTTCCGATCGGGCCGGCGCAACAGCGAATCTTCGGCGCATTGCCGGCGGCTATCGGTCACCCAGACGGGAATCGCCTGCCCCACCGGCAGCCAGGCGGCGAGCTTGCCCGCAAGGCTTCCAAAGCGCACGGCCTTCAGCGTCGGATACTTCAGCCGCAGCAGGTGGAGCCGCGCCCGGATCTCCTCACGCGCTGGGGGCCGACCCTCGGCGTGCACCAGGGAGGCCCACACGAGGGCCAGGCAGGCGCCGGACAGGCGAAGAAGGCGGAGCCAGCATCCCGCGATGGGCTTTGCAGAGCACGCATCGAGGTGGCGATGCGGTCGAGGGCGCGGGAATAGGGACATATGGGTGAGCAGGGTAGCAAACGCCAATCGACAGGTGTCATCGGCTATTGGGCGCGGCCCCATGGTAGCCCACCAAGGTAGCTGCAACAAAGTGTGACCTGGCTCTCTTCTGCGTGGCACCGATGATGGAATCCGTTGCGTTGTGACAATCGATATCTAAGAGTTCGCACCACCTACCCCTGGGGTGATGTTGACCATGGACGCGCCGATTTGCCGCTACGAGCCCGCTTTCTTCAGGACGAGCCACTACTCGGTCGCCAGCCCGACACTGTTCGGGGTGTTGCCGGTTCTTCTGCTGGCCTTGGGCCTCGGCGCTTGCCACTCGGGCGGCGGGAAGGTCACAGGCGTGCGCGATGCGAGTCCCGCTAACGCAGACCTGCCGAATGCGGATCTGGCGGCTCCCGATGGTGCTCGGCAGACGCCAGCGGCGCAGGATGGCCGCTTGCCGGACGCCTCCGCAGATGGCTTGGGCCGTCAGGGCGAGGATGGCAGGTATGCCGAGGAGACCGCGCCCGCCGACACTGGCACGGACTCTGGCACGGACTCTGGCACGGACTCTGGCACGGACTCTGGCACGGACGACAGCATCGATAGCGCGCCACCTGGGGCACGCGATGGCGGATCGGACCGGGTCGATGGCCGCGATGGTCCGAGCGATGCCATGGATGCTCTCGACGCCCCTGCGATCAACCCAGATTCGGCGTCCGACGTGGGGCCGAATAGGCCCGATGCCGCCCTGCCCGGTCCTGAGGCGCCGGACAACAGCCTTTCGCTGGACGGTAACACTGCGCTCGATACCCAGGACGCGAAGGGCGCAGACACCGATGACCTGGACGGCGGCGGCCCGTGCTGCGGCTGCCTCTGTCGGGATCCGAGCTGGTCGTGCTCGCGCGACACCTGTGTCGATTCCACGGGGCACGCCCTCACCCTGGCCGCGGAGGCGGGCTTCTTCGAATTGGCCGGCGGCAGCTACGTGTCCGAGAGCCAAACTCGCCCAAGCCCCATCCATCGCATTTGGTATTCCTTCCAGCCCGCCTCGACAGCGCCCGAAAGCAAGCCCTTAGCGGTCTTCTTCAACGGCGGACCCGGCTCCGCAACCAGTGCTTATCTCTTCAGTCTCAATACCGCGCCCTACACCCTCGATCCTGCGTTCACCGGCACGGCGAAGATCGCCAACAATCCCAACAGCTGGGCACAATTCGCGAACCTCTTGTATATCGATGGACCCGGGACGGGCTTCTCCTATCCTCTCGCCCTCGCCGACGGTTCCAAGCCGAGCGTCGGTATCGATCTCGATCGCGACGCTGGGTCGTTTCTGCGCGTGGTGGTCCGATTCCTGGCCCGCCACCCGCGCTTGCAGGCCAGTCCCGTCATCATCGTGGGCGAGAGCTACGGCGGCACGAGGGCTACGCTCATGCTGGACCACATCTTGACGTATCAGACGCTGGCCGGAGCCTCCGCCGCGTACCGCGACACGGACCTCTACAACGATTTGATCGCGCACTTCGCCGCGGTCTGGCCGCAGGAAAATCCCAAGACGATACCGGCCGCCCAGCTAGCCACGCAGTTCGGTTGGCAGGTGTTGATTCAGCCGGTGGTAGCCGGCGATGCCCAGTGGTCCCGGCAGACCCCGGACTCTTCGGTGTGTCTGTCGTCGGGCTACGACCGCGAGCAGTGCAATCAAGCCTCGGGCTGGGTGGACCAACTCGTCACGACGGTATGCCAGAACCTTGCCAGCATCGCCACGCTGCACCAAGCGCTGGGGGTGAATCCTACCAGCATCGATTGGCTGTATGCGAGCGCGCGCACGAAGGCATACGGACGCAGCGGTGGCACCATCATCAGCACGCCCGAAATGACGAAGACCTTCGGCGCCCTGACCAGCGACGACAACTACTTGCTCGCGCTCAACACCGCGGTCACCAGCTCCTACGGTGGGACAGGACGGACCTGGATCGACTCGGCGATTGGCGGCAACTTCCTGGCGGATCTCGTCCATGTAAATACCTTCATCACCAACGCCAAGTACGACATGGTGGTGTGGACACCCGCCATCGCCCCCGGGCTCGCGTCGTTCACCGGCACGGTCTCGAGCGCGGTGATTGACTCCGCCCCGAGGACCGGGATTACCCGTCCAGGATGGATCAAGGTGACCTACGCGCCGGATGTGATCCCGGCTCCGACGACCCGTGAGATTCGCTTGCCCACCTATGGCAACGCTGGACACACGGTGAGCATCCGCGATCCAGCCAATCTGCTCGCCGACGTCATGCAGTGGTACGCAAACTCTCCCGGCACGGCGAGATCGGCCAACGCCGGGCTGGCTGCCGATGATGTGCCGGTCGCGCCAATCAGTAGCCGGAAGCTCTCGGGGCCAGCCCCAAGCATGCAAATGCCCTATCTGGGGCCGTAGCTCGTGAGAGTGCCGCCGTAAGGCCCACCAGACGTATTTATCCAGGCGGCGCCGATTGGCTGCGCCCCGTACACTCCCCTGCTTGCCACCCCAAATCTGGCGATCAGCTCTGGCGCGGCAGCGGACGCACGGGCAGGACCACTCTTTGCGTCCCGCGAACGACTGCCATATCCATGAGCTTGCCGGCTTTGTCTTCGGTGAGCAGGCGGTGCAAATCGTCGATATTGGCCACCGTCTGGTCGCCGAGCGCGACCACCCTATCGCCTTCGCGCACGCCTGCCAGCTCCGCGGGGCTGCCGGGCTCGACCGACACCACCAAGCACGCCGTTTCAGAAGGGAGCTGAAAGTAGCGAACCACACGCCTGTGCAGGGGGACGTTCTGTCCAGCCAAACCAAGGTAGCAGCGGCGTATGCGTCCATCATGAATCAGCTTGCCCATGATGAAAGTGGCCAGATTGACGGCAATGGCGAAGGAGATCCCTTGCGCCGGCATGATCATGGCGGTGTTGACGCCGATGACGCGGCCCTGGCCGTCGCAAAGTGGACCGCCCGAGTTGCCGGGATTGAGCGCAGCATCGGTTTGAATTACATCGTCGACCAGACGACCGGTCTGGGTTCGCAGCGACCGTCCGAGCGCGCTAACCACGCCCGCGGTCACAGTACAGTTGAGGCCGTAGGGGTTGCCGATGGCGATTGCGATCTGTCCAACCCGAAGGGATGTCGAATCGCCGAGGGCCACCGCCTGCAGATCAGGCTCGTGAATTCTGACCACCGCGAGATCGCTATCCGGGTCATCACCGACCAGGTGAGCCGGCACGTTGCGGCCGTCGAGCAGAGAAACCGTAAGGTGCTTTGCCCCCGCAACCACGTGACTGTTGGTCAGAATGTATCCATCGGGCGTCACGACGAAGCCTGAGCCGCTTCCGGTAACCGGCCCTGCGTCCGGCCTTCGGGCTGGTGGCTCGCCGACTACGGAGATCTTAACCACCGACGGGCTTAGGCCCTCGGCGACGGACGCGACGGTTCTGGAATAGTCGTCGAGCAGCTCACGATCGCGTTGCGCGAGTTGTGAATTGATCATGGAAATCCTCCCGGCCCCACGTCGGGGACCCTTGTCTACGCCAGCCGCCGGGCCGCGGGGGAGAAGCCCGCCGCGGTCCGGGCGGTCGCCGTTGCTCGCTAAATCGCGAGCGCGCCGGTACGGATCAAATACGCCAGGCGCTCGCGTTGCTCTTGGTCCAACAAGGCGTGCATGCGCGCCAGAGCCTTGGTTACCGCGTCGCGGACCCTCTCCGACGCAGCGACTCGCAGACGAGCCGCCTCGGCCGCTCGGGCCTCGTCGAAGACCTCTCCGGAAACGGCATCGGCAAAAGCTGACGTCGTCCGACGACGGTCGACCTCCGCTTGCGCTCGCTCCGTCTTCAGCTCATCGAGGATCTTCGCAAGCTCGCTGACCTGGCGCTGATCGAGACCGAGCTTGTACGCCAAGAAACGCAGGGGACGCCTTACCCCGAAGGGGCCCGAGCCGAATCCTCCATCGCCGCCTTCACCAGAGCCATCGCCCCATTCGCTGCTACCGCCTGCATCGCAGCTGGCAGCCATCCATGGACCACAGCCTCGCCGAGCTGCCGGTAGCCAAGCCATCATTGTAGCCATCCTTGCTTCGTGCATTTTCACTTCTCCTTTCGCCGAGGCCGTCAGCTCCCGGCGGGTTATCCGTGGGCGTTAGCCTCACGGTTTCTGTTCTTGAGTAATTAAACATAATTCCCGATCACCGCTCGTCAATGCGCAGGCGCTTCGGTTCCTCGCAATCACCCAGCGGCTGGCATGGGAGCTACAGGGCTAAGCCAAGCACATTGCGCCCCTATGGGCCGTGGGCGCAGCGAAAGGGGCGCCAATGCTCGCTGCCAGGTGGGGGCGTCGCTTGTGTCCACTCCAAAGGGGCCAGAGCCACCGTCGGGCCCATGGCGCGCAACTCGTCTTCGGTGGGGAGCCTGGCCGCGTGGGATGCGCAGTACATGTCAGCTTGCTTCCAGTTCGCACATCGGATCGGCTCGGTCGTCGGACTCTTGCCCCCGATGCAGAACGCAGAAAGCCTTCCGGCCTTCCTTTGGGCTCGCGAGCTGCCTGCCCGCTCGCAGATGGGGCACTCGTCGTAGTCCTTCTCGCTGACCAGGCTGTTATCGACACAGACCAGTTCGCTCTCGCCGCGCTCACTGGGGCCGCCGATTCCGTGTTGCTCGTGGGCGAGCACTGGGGCCATCCGTCGTGTGCCGAGCGGGCACTCGGCTCGGGCCTGCTCGCCCGGTCCAGCGAGGATGTCGACGGCGTTGTCCACCACCTGTCGAGTCTTCTCTCGCAGTTTCGGAAGTTGCTGGGCCGCCTCGTTCCTGGCCAGGCGAAGCACTGGGGACAGGAACTCCCGCACTTCTCGGGCACCCCGAAAGTCGGTGGTGCTGTAGCCGACGACGCCCCCCGCAAGAACGACGAGGACGAAGATGAGGGAACCTACCCCGGACTTCGTTTCTTTGGCTGGACGATGAGGCTTGGTCGTCTCGGGGCGGTCAGCGCGGATAGAGCCCGTCTTTGCCGCTGCGAGCTCGGCTGCTGCGACCTCGGCCGCTGCGACCTCCGGCTCCGCGGTGGCGACAAGAACCGGGCGACCGTCGGTCCGCACGAGGACCGTGGGTGCGAACGATAGGCTGGACGCTGGGAGCGTGTGCTGCGGTGGATCGGTTTCGGGCGTCGCGGCCGGCGGATCCGCAATTCTGATGACGCTTTCCAAAAACTCTCCGGCGTGCTGAAAGCGGTCTTCCGGTCGGACCGCGAGGGCCTTCGCAAACACAGCTTCCAGGCGGTCTAAAATCGGCGCACCCAGCGAACGAGGGGTAGGCCTTCGCGCCGGGTTGGCCGAGGAGAATCCGAACTGGACCATGTCGTCGCCTTCCAGCGCAACCCGGCCCGTGAACATTTCGCAGGCCACGAGTGCCACCGCGTACACATCGGTCCATGGCCCGGTGGCGCCGTGGCTTCGCGTGAATTGCTCGGGCGCTCCATAGCGAGGTGTGAAAGAGCTGATGGCCACGCCCGTCTTGGCCAGAGCCGCGCTGACCTTGGCATGGTCGGAAACCATCTTGGCGACGCCGAAATCCAGCAACTTGCAGGGGGTGTCCAGCGCACGCGCGTCGCTGCCCATGATGAAGATGTTCGCCGGTTTGATGTCTCGATGGGCGATGCCTCGTCGATGGGCCACGTCGAGAATCGGCAAGATCTTTCGCAGGAACCCGACGACCTCGCCCTCGCTCCATGGCTGCCCCCTGTGCTGATCCTCTGCCAGGACGGCATCGAGCGGCAGGCCGTCGAGCCACTCGAGGACCATGTACGGCAGCCACTGTCCTGCGGGCGTCGTATACGCGCCCACATCCCGTGCCTGCACGATGCCCGCGGTCTGGCTCGACAGCTCGGTCAGAAGCGCACCCTCTTGGAAGAACTGTTGCAGCAGCTCGTCGCGGCACTCGCCCGGGGCCTGCGAAAGACCGCTGAAGAGCTTGACGGCCACCGGCTGCTTCCAGATGGTGTGCTCGGCCAAGTAGACCACCGCGAAGCCGCCCTCGCCGACGAGGTGCTCGATGCGGTACTTTTCGGCAATCACCTGACCAGAGATATTGAGCGGGTCTTTGTCGGCCATGGGGTTCCAGGCGTAGAGGCATCATCCGCTGGATGGGCGGCATGATCAATCATGGAACTGGCCTCGCCCCACACTCTTGCACGCCCTGCTCGTCGCGCCATGGGTCTCGGCGGGCCGAGGCTTGACGAATGCTTCGAGCATTTCTAAACTTGTTCCCTGTTGAGCACGGCCGAGAATAAAACGTCAAGCCCGCCCACGAGGTTTGGACGTGCCACGCCCTACGGCCTGAGCGCGACGCTACGTTGCTTGGCCTCGGTGGTCCTCCTGTCTTTTCTGACCAGTTTCGCGTTCACGCTCGGCACGGAAGGCCTCTGCACGACGGAAGGACGGTCGCAGGTGGGACATGAGGGCTCCTCGTGTCCCGATCCTGGCGGGGGTGGCGATCCATGTGGGCCTTCCTGCCCGTGCGAGTGCTGTCCTGGGCACAGGTCTCCCGTCGCATTCTCGGGCTCCGAATCGGTCGTCCTGGTTCCGCCGTCGGCTGACTTCGTCCCCACCTCGCCCACCGCTCTCCACCCGCGGGACTTCGGCCAAAGTATCTTCCACCCGCCGCGCGCCTAGCGTCCTCGACAATTGAAAGCGCCAGTGCGTTCGCTGGACGCGAGCGACTGGCAATGGCGTAACCATGCGTCCGACTGTCCGTCCCAGGGCGCTTCCTAAAGGCAGGTTTGAAGATGCACCGCTCTCGCATGCGCGGCTCCCATTGGAGCCGATGTTCCTTGTTGTCGGTATCGCTGTTCGCAACGTCAGCCGGTGGAGTCAGGGCCACGCAAGCCGCACCGAGCTCTGCCAGTACCCAAGCCGTCGAGCTGACATGGCCGGATATCGTTCAAATGGTGGACCGCCACCCCAGCCTTGCCGCGGCCAAGTTTCGAACCGAGGCCCTCCGCGGAGCGTTGACCACTGCAGGCTCCGTCCCCAACCCGTCCCTGGACGGAACGCTCGGACATGGCCGGGCTCAGGTCGGCGTCGCCACGCGCGTCGAGTGGGGGCTGACCATCAACATGCCTCTCGGGTGGATCGCTCAACGTCGATCGAAGATCCGTGCGGCCGAAGCGGAGGTCGCGGTCACCGAGGCGGAGAATGCCTTGCTCCGGCGCGACGTGCTCCTTCAGCTTCGGACCCTGTTCTGGAGTCTGGCTTACGAGCAAGAACGAGTCGCCTCGTTCGAAGCGTTGGCGGCCCAAACCTCGGCCCTGGCATACACCGTGAAGCGGCGAATGGAGAAGGGAGAGGTGCGGCCCGTCGAAAGCACGCGCGTCGAGATCGAGCTCGAGAAGATATTCGGAGAGTTGGACGCCGCCCGTTCGTCTCTGGCTTCTCGCCAAGCCACATTCGCGCTCTGGTTTGGCGTACCCGCAGGCGGCACCATTGCAGTCCGGGGCGACTTGAGTCGGCTTCCCGTGGCTCTCGACTTGGACGTGGCGCTGGTCAGAGTGCTGCAGGCTCACCCTGCCCTCACGGCCGCTCACATGCGAGAGCGCGCCTTGGCCGCCGACCTTGCCAGCCAGAAACTGGCTCGAGTACCCGACTTCTCACTCGTGGGCTTCACAACCTCCGAGCTAGATCGACGATCTCTGGGCGCAGGCTTCGTCGCCAGGCTTCCCCTTTGGGATTGGAACCGAGGCGGCATCGCCCAGGCCGAGGCCAAGCTCGCGGGCAGTCGCAAACAGACCGAGCTTACGGCGCTGCAACTGGAAGCGGATGTGATCGAAGCCCAGACCGATTGTCAGGCCGCGGTCCTCTTGGCCAGAAGGTTCGGTGACAACGTCGTTCCGCGCTCGACAGCTGCCGCAGCCACGATGGAAAGAACCTACCAACTCGGAGAAGCGGGCCTGCTCGAGGTCATCGACGCCCGCAGGACTCTCATCGAGTCCCGCCGTCTTTACCTGAATGCCCTCGCCCAGGCCCAGCTCGCATGCAGTCGCTTGGTTGTACTGGTCGGAGGTGATCTGCCATGAGACCTCGAATCAGAATGCTTGCCGTGGTCGCAGTCGGAATGGCACTCGCCGGTTCCTGCAAGCGAACCGCCACGGCAGAAGACCGCCACACGCCTTCGCGGGAAGGGGACCACGCCACAGGCCCGCGAGAGAAGGAGCCGTCCGATCTCGATCGCCCGGTCGAGGCGCTGACCGCGCTTACCTGCGAGCACCACAAGAAGACCTTCGAGTGCGACGAGTGCCGCTACGAGGCCGGCTTCGTACGTGCGCCCGCGTGCCTTGCCGAGGGCGGTCTTCTCAAGCTGACCAAGGTCGAGCGGCGAAAAGTCACCGCACCCATCGCGCTGACCGGCGAGATCCGTTTCGACGAGCGACGTATCGGTCATGTGAGCACCCAGGTCGAAGGCATCATCAAGCAAGTCCACGTCGCGCTTGGCGACCAGGTGAAGAAGGGACAAGCGCTCCTCGAGATCGAAAGCGTCGCGGTCGGCGAAGGACAGGCCGCGTATCTCGAAGCACAGGCAATGCTGGACCTCGCCCGGCGCAACTTCAGTCGTATGTCCGAGTTACGCAAAGAGAACATCTCGTCCGAGAAGGAATACCTCCAGGTCAAGCAAGAGCTCGAGGCGTCGGAGATCCGCTCCCGGGCCGCGCGCGGCAAGCTTAACCGCCTGGGAAGCGGCGGGTCTGGCGGCGGACGCATCGTCCTGCGCGCGCCCGTCGACGGAGCCGTTCTCGTCATGCATGCCGTATCGGGCGAGGTCGCCAAGGCGGAGCAGTCGCTCCTCACGGTTGGCGACAACACCGCGGTCTGGCTCTGGGCCGACCTCTACGAACGGGACATCGCCGTCGTCAAGCGAGGGCAAGCAGCACAGCGGCTGGCCGCCGCGATCTCGGTGAAGGCATACCCGGGCGAGGAGTTTCCGGGCACCGTGGATCTGGTCAGCCCCGCGATGGACGAGTCATCGCGAACCGTCAAGGTGCGCATCCAGGTCAAGAACGACGACGGGCGACTCCTGGCGGGGATGTTCGCGGCGGTCAAGGTCTTCCTGCCAAGCGCGGACGAGGCGATGGCGCTCCCCAATCATGCCGTCCTGGATGACCAAGGGCGTTCGTTTGTCTTCGTTCTCCACCAGGGCGAGTACTACGTCCGCCGGCCGGTCGTCGTCGGCCGCCGCTGGGCAGATTGGGTCGAAATCAAGGAGGGCATCACGCCATCGCAGACAGTGGTGGCGGAAGGCGCCTTCCTGATGAAATCCGACTTGCTCCGCTCGAAAATGGGCGCGGGCTGCGCGGATTGAGGAGACGACACCATGAAGACGGTCGTCTTTCTGCTGAAAAACCGGCTACTCGTGGTCCTCGGCACAGTCGTACTGGTTGCCGCGGGCGTCCTGGCTTGGCGACACCTCCCCATTGATGCCTTCCCGGATGTGACGAACACCCAAGTTATGATCCTGTCCAAGGCCCCGGGGCTTGCCGCGGTCGACGTCGAGCAACGGGTCAGTTACCCGATCGAGCAGGTCATGCGCGGCCTTCCACACGTGAAACAGGTCCGCTCGCTTTCAAAGGCCGGCCTTTCCCAGGTGGTCATCGTCTTCGTGGACGGGGTGGATACCTACTGGACCCGCCAGATTGTCTTCGAGCGCCTGAGCATGGCACGGGAGCAACTCCCGTCCGGGGTCGAGCCCGAGCTTGGACCGATCTCGACCGGCCTAGGCGAGATCTACCAGTACACGCTCCAGGGCGACGGAAAAACCGCCATGGATTTGCGCACGGTGCAAGACTGGATCGTCGCGCCGCTGCTGAAGCCTATTCCCGGGGTCAACGAGGTCAACAGCTTCGGCGGCGAGGTCAAGCAGTACCAGGTCCTGGTGTCGCCCGAGAAGCTGCTCAAGTACGACTTGACCGTCGGCCAAGTCGTCGAGGCCGTGGAACAGGGCAATGCCAACGCAGGTGGCGGTGTGCTCGTGCGCGGCTGGGAGCAGCTTTACATGCGCGGCGTCGGCCTCATCAAGGATATCCCGGACATCGAGCGCATCGTGCTCAAGTCCAAGGACGGCGCGCCGGTGTATCTACGAGACGTGGCCGACGTGGTCATCGGAGCAGAGCCGCGACAGGGCGCCGTCTCGCGCGACGGCAAGGGCGAGGTCGTCGCGGGCATGATCATCATGCTCAAAGGCGAGAACTCCAAGGATGTCGTCGACAGGGTCAAGGAGGCCGTCGCCAAGATTCGGGACACCTTGCCCGAAGGTATCCGCCTGAACGTCTTCTACGACCGAACCTCGCTCATCGAGGCATGCATCAAGACCGTCGTCGATGCTCTCATGGAGGGTGGAATCTTCGTCATCGTGATCCTGTTTGTGTTTCTCGCAGAGCTCCGCACGGCTCTCATCGTCGTGTTCTCGCTGCCGCTCACCTTCCTCGTAAGTTTCATCCTCATGGGCTCGGCCAACATCAGCTCAAACCTGATGAGCTTGGGTGGGCTCGCCTTCTCGGTCGGCATGGTCGTGGATGCGTCCATCGTCGTGGTGGAGAACATCCGGCGACATCTCGCGCACGAAAGGTATGGGAAAGACAAACGCCATGTCGTCGCGGCGGCGCTGGTCGAGGTCGCGCGACCGGTCGCCTCCTCGGTGCTCATCATCGCCATCATCCTCGTACCTCTGTTCACGCTCCAGGGTGTCGAAGGAAAGATGTTCGCCCCGCTCGCGGCCACCATGCTCATCGCGCTCATGGTGTCGCTGGCGGTCGCGCTCCTCGTCGTGCCCGTGCTGGCAGAGACCTTCCTCAAACAGATCCCGGAGAAGGAGTTCCGCTTTGTCCGCCACTTGCAGGACGCCTATGGTCGTCTCCTCGGTCGGGCCGTACGCCGGCCCAAGGTGACATTGGGGATCTCGGGCGGCGTGCTCCTTGCCTCGCTCGCACTCCTGCCGTTCGTGGGCACCGAGTTCATGCCTCCGCTCGACGAAGGCTCCATCGCGGTGAACGTCGTGCGACTGCCCAACGCCTCGCTCGATGGCTCGGTGAAGGTCGCGACCTTCATGGAGCAGCGACTGCGCAGGTTCCCGGAGGTCGAGACCGTGGTCAGCAAGACCGGCCGGGCCGAGATCTCCGAAGATCCCATGGGCCCTGAGCAAACCGACGTCTTCATCATGCTGAAACCCCGGAAGCAGTGGAGCCCAGGCCGAAACAAGCTCGCACTCGTCGAGGCCATCGAGCGCGAGCTCGCTCAAATCCCCGGCTTGCGTTTCTCGTTCTCCCAACCGATCGCGCTTCGGGTGAACGAGCTCATCTCGGGCGTAAAGAGCGATCTGGCGGTGAAGGTATTCGGGCCGGATCTCGAGGTGCTCAAGCAATTCGCCGATCGTGCTGCCGCGACCATGGGCGGCATCGAGAGCGCGCGGGACGTGAAAGTCGAGCAGGTGTCGGGCATGTCCCAACTCGACGTGGTCATCGATCGGCAAGCCGTCGCCCGTCACGGTATCAAGATCGCCGACGTCAACGCCGCCATTGAAACGGCCATCGCTGGCCGAAAGGCGACGACGCTGATCGAAGGACAGCGGCGATTCGCCGTGGTGGTGCGCTTTCCCGAGTCGGCCCGCAGCGACATTCCCGAGATCGAGCGCCTGCTGGTCACCGCGCCGGGCGGCGAACGGGTGCCGCTGGCGCAGATCGCGGATTTCCAGATGGTCGAGGCACCGGCTCAGGTAAGTCGCGAGAATGGCATGCGTCGGGTGGTGGCCGAGGCGAACATCCGCGGCCGAGATCTCGGGGGCTTCGTGTCCGAGGTACAGACCAGGCTTGCCCCCCTCGTGAAAGGGCTGCCGTCCGGCTACCACGTGGAATACGGGGGCCAATTCGAGAACCAAGAGCGGGCCATGCGACAGCTCGCGATCGTCGTCCCGGTCGCGCTCCTGCTCATTATGGTGCTCTTGTACATGGCGCTCGGCTCTATCTCGAACGCTCTGCTGGTCTTGCTCAACCTGCCCTTCGCGCTGGTTGGTGGCGTCGTCGCGGTGATAGCCTTCCGAATGCCCGTGTCCGTGTCGGCCGCGGTCGCGTTCATCGTGCTGCTCGGGATTGCCGTGCAGAACGGTGTCGTGCTGGTCGCCTTCTTCCGCCAACTCCGCGCGGAGGGCGAATCGGTGGAGGACACCGTCATGAAGGGCTGCGCCCTCCGGTTTCGACCGCTGCTCATGACCGCGCTCACCAGCTTCATCGGGCACCTGCCCATGCTCTATGCGACCGGCTCTGGCGCAGATATCCAGAAGCCCCTGGCGGTGGTGGTCATGGGCGGCCTCGTCACTTCCACGCTGCTGACCCTCATCGTGCTGCCCACGCTCTATGCTCTTTCTGCCCGCCACACAATTCCCAGCGCTGGAAAGCTGGTGGTACCGCCCGTGACGCCGGCCGCGACCTAGGGAAGTCCTCGGAACTTTTTACCGAGAGCGCTTACCACATTCCGTGCACACCTTCGTCGCACTCGTCCGCGGCGTCCTCGGTGTCACACACCAGAAGCCAGGCTGCATCCTCGGCACTGAGGGCCGGGGCCACCGTGGCCGGTTTGGGCTGGTCATCCTCGAATGGGTCTTCGACCACCGGCTTGCGCTCGAGCAGCATCGTCAAAGCTATTCGCCTTCGCTCTTGGGCGTGATGGAGCATCTGCTGCGCCAGCACAGCGTGGGCGTCCTCGCTTGCACGACGAAACAGATCCTGGGCGCGCTCGATGTCGGCGTCGGCCGCCCGAAGCTCTGTAAACACCTCTGGAGCCTGCCGCTCGGCCTCGTGGGGTGTTGGCCGATAGGCCGGTGGTCGACGCCTGGTCGTGGTAATCAGCGGGTTGAAATTTGGGGCGGGCTTGGCTGCCAGCTCGAATTTCAGCGCCGGGAACACACATACGATGTTGTCCCCTTGGCGTGAGCAAGAGATCGCCTCGAGAGTCTGCACAGAAACATCGACGCTCGGTTTCGCGACGTCGGCCGCGACGTCGAGCGGCCCGGCAACAAGGGTGGCGAGCATCAAGGCGATCCACATGGCGTTCTCCTATTCTCTGATTAAGCGCTAAGGATCCGCATCTTCTCACGTGACCTCTGAAAGTCCAACCGCGACCATCCGATGGGCGGGCTAACCCAGCCGCCGCTTGACGAGCTTCACCAACTCGAACCAAAGGACGCAAGTCGCCCCGGCGCTCATGCTGAAGATCACATCCGTCGCGTGCAGTGGCGCAAAGTGAAAGAGTCTCTGCGCGACGGGGACGAGCAGAACCAGCGCAAGAAAGGCGCACGCGCCCAGGACCACCCAGGGCAGCGCGGGGTTGGGAACACGCAGCATTGCAAACACGGATCTCGTCCAGGACCGGTTGACCAGGATGATGACGATGAAGGCCACCACGAGCGTCGCGAACATCAACGCGCGAGAGGCATCAGTCGAATGGTCGGTGCGCGCCAGCAAGAAGACGCCCAGGCACACGCCAAGGACACTCAGCCCCTGCATCACCGCGAAGCCGACGGTCTGCAGGGAGAAGAGCCGCTCGTTCGGTTTTCGCGGCGGCCGCAGCATGACGTTGGCCTCGGCATTCTCGCCTTCAAAGATAAGCGCGCACGAGGGATCGATGATGAGCTGCAGGAACGCAATGTGAAAGGGCAACAGAAGCAGCGGCCAATCGGCAATGAATACCGGGAGCATGGACAAGCCTGCGATGGGGACGTGCACGGCGAGAATGAAGACGATGGCCTTTTTGATGTTGTCGAAGATGCGCCGGCCAAGCCGAATGGCCGCGACGATGGACGAGAAGTCATCGTCCAAGAGCACAAGGGATGCGGCTTCGCGGGCCACATCGGTTCCGCGACCGCCCATGGCGATGCCGATATGGGCTGCCTTCAAGGCAGGGGCATCGTTCACCCCGTCACCGGTCATGGCAACGATCTCTTGGTTTGCCTTCAGGGCGTTGACAATGCGCAACTTCTGCTCGGGAACCACACGGGCAAAGACCTGGACATCGCGAACCCGCTGGGCAAGGTCTTCGTCCGACATCGCGTCCAGTTCGCTGCCGGTGACCACCTTGTCGGCATTGGCAATCCCGGCCTGCTTGGCAATGCTTTGCGCGGTCGTGGGATAGTCGCCCGTGATCATCAAGACGCGCACGCCGGCCGCCTGGCACTCGGCGACAGCCGCAGGCACGGTCGGCCGTACAGGGTCTTCGAATCCCAGCAATCCCACCAGCTCGAGCGATAGGTCATGTTGCTGCTCGGGGAGACTGGCGTGTCGAGAAGTGCCGCGCGCGACGCCAAGAACGCGAAAGCCTTGGCTTGCCAGGGCCGCCGCACCTTGTGACAGCGACGCTTGTTGGGCCGGGGTCAGATGGCACAGATCGGCGATGGCCTCGGGCGAGCCCTTGGCCGCGACCACCACTTCATCGTTGTTGCCAGTTTTCCAGGCTTGACTGACGGCCGAGAGCCCGGGCGTTAGTGGGTACTCCTTGGTCAGCGACCAACCGGGATGCAGATGCTCCGTGTTCTTGACCCAGTGATCGCCCGCCTCGTGTAGCGCGCGTTCCATGGCGTCGAAGGGATCGCGCTTGCTGGCCAGGATGGCGTTTTCCAGCAAGCCGTGTAAATCCTCGGGCAGCGCGCCTTGCAGGGTGGCGAGGTCGAGAAGCGCGCCCGTCCCTGCGATCTGGCGCAAGGTCATCTGGTTCTGGGTTAGCGTGCCTGTCTTGTCGACGCAAAGAACGGTGGCGGCACCCAGCATCTCGACCGCCGGCATCCGCCGCGTGAGCACGTGCTTGCGTGAGATGCGCCAGGCCCCCAGCGCCAGGAAGATGGTCAGCACGACTGGGAACTCTTCGGGCAGGGTGGCCATGGCCATGGCAATTCCGGCCAGGAAACCTTGCTTCCAGACCGCGGTGCCACCACCGCGGGTGACCCCATAGACCACCACCACAAGGGCGCAGGCCAAGAGGCCCACGATGGCGAAGGTGCGGACCATGCGCCCGGTCTCCTTCTGCAAGAGGGTTGGTTCCTGCTCGACCCGCGCCAGGGCCTTGCCGATCTTGCCCAGTCCGGAATGCGGACCGGTCGCGACAATCTCGGCAATGCCTTGTCCAGAGGTGACCAGGCTGCCGGAGAAGACCGAGGACAAATCATCGCCTCCGGGCTTTTCCAGCTCTCGAGCGTCTGCCGATGGGACCTTCCTCACAGCGACGGACTCTCCGGTAAGTAGGGATTCATCCGCACAGAGATTGATCCCGCGGCGCAGGATTCCGTCGGCGGGAATGCGGTCGCCTTCGCAAAGGACGACGAAATCACCCCGCACCACGTCACGCCCGGCAATGCGAAGGTGAGCACCACCACGAATCACGAGAGCCCGCGGACTGGACAAGTGTCGCAAAGCATCCAGCGCGCGCTCTGTTCGCTGCTCTTGGATGATGGTGATGGCCATGACCACCAGCACGAAACCGATCAGCATCAACGCATCGGCCGGCTCACCCATGAACAGGTAGAGGATTCCCGCCGCAACGAGCATGAGGAACATGGGCTCGCGCACAACCCCGAATCCGATAGCCAGCAGACTGCGTTTTTTCTGGGCGGGCAGCTCGTTGGGCCCCTCCTGCGCCAGTCGCGTTTTTGCGCCGTCTTCACTCAGCCCGGAAATACCACCCAGGTCCAGTACGGAACCTGCCCTTTGGTTTCCCTGGGCCTGCTTCTTCAGTGTCTTCCCAATTTGCTCGCTCATGTCTTCTCCAGAAAATGCTAGGCAAACTTCCAGCCCAAGGATGAATCCAACGGCGAGCCCGAGGGCGGGCTGCCAGGTACAGCTGGCGCAGTAAGCGGCGCGAACCGCCACAGCGAAGAAACCTCGATCCGTGTTCTGACTAGACCGACGGGGGCCCGCGCGGCGGGCGGCGGTTCATTGTCTTCGGATCGTTGATCCGAGACGAAGAGCTGGCAGTCATGAAGAGTTGCCGAAGCAGTAGGTCTCGGCTCGCTTGCCCGTTGGCAAGGATCGCAACGTGGCGCGCGCATGCCAGGCGATGCATTCGCCCCGCGACACCCCGAAAGCGCGACGGCAATCGCAGCGCCTGGCCAGGATCGCGCTGGCTATCTGGGGCCGACTCTCCACGGCCGGCCTCGTCGGCCTCGGTAGCCCCGCCATGACCGATGGTTTCTGCCATCGCGGCCGCCTCGGGGGCGAGCGTGGCGACCAGCCAAGCTGCCGCGAGGGCGGCGAGTAAATGGCGGAGTTGGCGCGTCGATCCCTGCTTCAAGGGCCGGCCCGAGTCGAAGAAAGGTCGTCCGCCGACGCGCCCAGGGGAGGTTCCAATGACCTCCCCTTGCGTGCTTTGCGTTGGGCCTTCCACCTTCTGCGTCCTCTTGAACTTTCACATGCACTCTACCGCATGGTCTTCGCTTAGCTACCCGGGAGATCCGAAGGGTCGCTACGCAGACACTGGACGCTTCCCCGCGGCCAAGTAGCGTACGGGCGGTTCGTCTGTGGCTCATTTCCTTCCCCTCTTTCGTTCCCCTCCCAGGTTGTTTGGTTTCGTTCCCCTCCCAGGTTGTTTGGTTTCGTTCCCCTCCCCAGGTTGTTTGTCGCGCTTCCCCTGTTTGCGCTTCCCCCTCCCAGGTTGATCTTGAGCAACTTCTCGCGGGGCCGATCCGAGAAGTCAGTATGCCTCTTGCACGACAAGTCCTGCCTGGCCGTACCTACATGGTCACTCGACGCTGCACCCAGCGGCAGTTCCTGCTCAGGCCCGACCCGGCCACCAACAACGCCTTCGTCTATTGTCTGGCCGTCGCCGCCCAGCGCTCCTGTGTGGAGGTCCTGTTCACGGCGGCCCAGGCCAACCACCACCACACCGGAATCTACGACCCGCTCGGCACGTATCCTGACTTCATCGAGCATTTCCACAAGCTGCTCGCGAAATGCATGAATGCCCTTCGCGGCCGTTGGGAGAACTTCTGGTCCTCCGAGCAAACCAGCGTCGTTCGCTTGGTCGACGCCAACGACGTCCTCGACAAGATGGTCTACGCGCTGACCAATCCCGTGAAGGACAATCTCGTCGCCAAGGTCGCCGATTGGCCGGGCGTCAATTCGTTCGAAGCCCTGACCAGCGACGCAGGTATCACCGCCGTCCGTCCCGACTTTTTCTTCCGCGAAGACGGTCCCATGCCGGAGTCGATAACGCTGAGGTTTGGACGCCCTCCCCAGCTCTCGGCCATGTCGACCGACGAATTTGCGAGCGTGCTCCGAGCCCGAGTCGAGGCCGCTGAAGCCGACGCCGCGGCCAGACTGCTTGCGACAGGGGGAAGCGTGCTAGGCAGGCGGGCAGTTCTCGTCCAGGACTGGCAGGATAGTCCGAAGAGCCGTACGCCTCGACGCAACCTCAGCCCCAGTGTGGCCGCAAAGGACAAACCAAGCCGCATGGAGGCCCTGCGCCGGAGCAAGGAGTTCGCCGACTGCTATCGGGCGGCCTTCCAGTCCTTTCGCAAAGGAATCAAGGACGTGCTGTTCCCAGCTGGCACATTCTGGCTGCGCCGCTTTGCCGCTGTGCTTTGCGAACCCTGGCCTGCCGAATGCCCAGCCGGCGCAACCTGAACGCCGGCGTCAGGCGACCCGGCAGCAGTGCGTCCAGCGCCAACGCTTCGCTGGCGTTTGCCTGCTTGCCCGCCGCGCCTTGCGGAACCCTTGGGAATGCCCGTGTGCGAGTGGTGATAGGTCCGTGATCCTCCGGCTCGGAGCGCGGCCCCGCCGAATCAGTCGGTCCCACTCCTGTTGTCGGAGCCCATTGACTGCATTAACCTCGCACCTCCCAAATCAACCTGGGAGGGGGAACGAATGCCGGAGTCGGCAACCTGGGAGGGGAAATTCTATCGCTGGCGGCGACGCAGCCGAGGGCTTGCAAAGCCAAGCAGGAAAAGCCCCATGAGCCACACGCCACTTCGTCGCGGTGTGGGCGACGCTATGAGGGTGCAACCACTCTCCGAGGTAGAGGATGCGGTCGGCGTGCTCGGCGTACTGGGCGTGCCCGGGGCATTGGCCGCGGTCCCTTGGGGATCGGTCGGCACAGTGCCTGCGAAACCAGTTGCACCTTCCTTGGTGATGGCGAGAACCAAGGTGCCGTCCTGGACGACGGCGTTGGCCGGATCGAAGTCGACGCGGTTGCCTGTGAACGTCCAGTTGCCCTTGTACCAGCGGCTGGTGTCGAACGTATCGAAGTCGTCGGTCCAATCGAGGACGAACTGGCCATTCTCGTAGCGGTAGTATCGAATCCAATTGACAAACTGGTAGGCCGGCAACGCGCTTTCGTCCAAGTCTCCAGCCCAGCCGGTGCTGTCGCTCGACCAGGCGTTGAAGCGGAACGTATGGGCGTTCTTCAGCTCGGAGGCCTGCCCTCCTGCGGTTCGTCGCACCTCGGCTCCATCCAATGTCCACGAGACGTACTCAGGCGTCCATTCGACCTGATACGTGTGATAGTCGTCGGCGAGCGATGTCGAAGAAGTATGAATCTTCTCGGACGTCACCCTGGGGCTACCGGTGATGAGGTTCGACTGCCAAGTCTTGGCGTCATTCTTTCCCAAAGCTTCGATGTCGATCTCTTCCCAGAGCGCACCAGAGGCCTCCGATCCGTTCTTGTAGGTGAAGAACGTCGAGAGCAAACCGCTGCCGCGGATCATACGCATCCGCAGCTCCACGCGGCCGTAGAGGAAGGTCTTGCCGCTGTACACCTCGGCACCCTTGTAAGCCTTCGCGTGCGCGGCAGTGGGTAGGGCGAGCAGTATGGCGACAACCATGGCCCCGGTGAAAGGCAGAATCCTGTTTTGGGACGACATCCGAGCTCCTTAGAACTTCTTGCGGCGGAGCCGCGAAAGAGAAAAGCCGACGAAGGAAACAAGCAGCACGGGACCGAACGAGGACATCGGCTTCAGGGTGCTGCAGCTACACCCAGCCTGATTGCCAGGTGTGTCTTCACCGGGGCCACCGCCGGTTGCGGTGGTCGCGCTCGAAGGCGTGATGCCGCCAGAACCCGTCACTTCGCCGGTGCTTGACGAGCCGCCAGAGCCGCCCGTGACGGTCTTGCCACCGCTTCCCGTGGCACCGCCGGGATTGGCCGAGCTTCCGGGCTCGGTCATACCGCCCAAGCTCGGCGCTCCGCCAGACGCAGGGGTGCCACCCGCACCGCTACCGCCCTTGGGCACATCGCCGCCCAACCCGCTAGCGCCACCGGAAGCGGCCATCCCGCCAGCACCGCGGCCGCCCGTCGTACTCACGCCCCCCGCGCCCGTTCCGGCGACGCCACCGGAAGCGGTGACCCCGCCCGAGCCGCTCCCTCCGACCGAGGTGATGCCACCTGAACCAGGGCTTCCGCCCGAGCCTGTGGCAGCAGCATCGTCGACAGGTGGTGTGCCCGCGCTGCCAGCCGCATTGTCAGCGGTCAGCGACAACACTGCGATACCGTTGACGAAGGCGACGTTCTGCGTGTTGTGGGTGGACAGGTTGTAGGGCGAGGTCCAGTTGCCGACGGCCCAGCCCGCCGGAACGCCCGACGACTGGAACTCCTCGCGCCACTGCACGTTGAAGTTGCCGTTGTCGTACGACGAGTATTGCACCCAGCTTATGTACTGGCGGACGGGCAGCGTGGTGTTGTTGATATTCCCACCGAAGCTGGAGTTGCCGGGCCAGACATTGAAGTGGAAGGTCATGCCGGCGGAGGCGTTCTGCGCATAACCGGTGGCGTTGGCGCCAGTGTCTCGCCGGATCTCCTTGCCATCGACAACCCAAGCAATGTACGTCGGCGTCCATTCGATCCGGTAGTCGTGGTATCCCCCGCAAAGGTTGAAGCCAAGGGTGGGACTCTGTTGGTGCTGGGTCTTTGGATTCCCGTAGATGTTGTTGAGTTGCATGTGGCAGTCGGCGTTGACCTTTTCGTAGTCAAGCTCGGCCCAGTACGCGCCAGTGGCCTCGGATCCTTCCTTCCAAAGGAAGAACGAGCTGACCACCCCGTCGCCCGGTGCGAACTGGATACGTGCTTCGAATCGCCCGTAGAAATAGCCCTTGGTGCTGTACATCTCGGCGCTGGCCATGGCCATGGCCGAGGTCGGAACGAGTGCGGCCGCAACCACGAGTGCGAGCATCGCGGGTCTTGAATTCATGGGCAGACCATGAACGCCTTCATCGGGCTTTCCAAGAGGGCTACGGGAGGAATCCCAATAAATGCGAAGCTTGAAGGCGACTAGGATTGGCGACGGTATCTAGACCGCCCCTCGCCGGGCTTCGAGCCGTACGCGGATCCCGTTCATGGCCTCGCGGGTGAGCGGATAGCGCCGCAAGGCGAGCGCCGCGAGCAGCGCGGCCGCCGCCGGCACGACCGCGAAAAGTATGCGCAGTCCAAGGATGGTACTCGGTCTCTGAACTGCCTTGTGGGCATCGAATCCCGTCAACTGGACCAGGGAACCGGTGACAAGAAGCGTGAAGGTGGTGCCGAGCTTCAGGACATAAGACAGGATCGAAGCGTACGCCCCCTCGCGCCGCTGTCCGCCCTCGAGCTCGTCGAAGTCGATCACGTCAGCCAGCATCGAGGGCAGCAACACCCAGAAGAAGCCCGAGGTCACGATGCCGAACAGTCCATGACAGACGGCAGAGAGGACTGGCGCGGTTGGCGTGTAGAGCACGAAGCTCGAAGCCAAGACGACGCTGCCGCCGCAAAGGGCCCATTGTAAAGTGCGGCGCTTTCCAAATCTGCGCGCCAGTCGGACCGTGAACGGGATGCAAGCGGCCCCGACGACGCTGTAGAGGGTTCCAGCCAGGCCGCTGTAGAGCGCCGCGCTGCCTAGATTTCCGCCGAGCACGTGATAGGACAGGACGTACCAGCCAAGCGCACCCACCATCGACGTCGGGACGGCGAAGAGCAAGAGTGCCAGCAGAAGGATGCGGAACGGCTTGCAGGAAAATGCCTGCCTCGTCATGGTCGCGAAGGCGACCCGCTGCTGCCGGCGCGCAAGCGGATAGTAGCGCTCCCGCACGAAGAAGACGTTGCCGAGCCCGGCCAGAATGATGAGCCCTCCGGCGAGAGCGCCGGCCCAAGTCGCGCCGCGAGCGAGGTTGGGCGCCCCGTCGGCATCGGCGAACCAGGGCCGAGCAGCGAACCACCAGGCCCAGGCATTCGCGACGCCGACCAGCGTCTGCACCACGCCTCGCCACGACATGACCGTCGTGCGTTCGTCAGTGTCCGGCGTAAGCTCGGCCCCCAAGCTTTGGTAGGGCATGTTGTAGCAGCTGAGGAGGGGTGCGTAGCCGCACGCGGTGAGCAGCACGAACCAGAAAAGCGTGCCTGCGCTCCAGGTTTGCGAGGCAGCGAAGAGGCAGGGCAAGGCCGCGCCCGCCAGCAACGAGCCGACCAACACGTAGGGCCGTCTCCTGCCCCATCGGGTCCGGGTGTTGTCCGAGCGCCAGCCGAAGTACGAATCGGTGAATGCGTCGGTAAGACGGGCAGACGCCTGCGCAAGGCCAAGCAGCGAAGGTGACAGGTGAAGAAAGCCGACGAACACCGGCTGCATCAGGCCGAAGTAGAGCCAATGGCCTAAGATATCGACGGTTCCGCCGAAGGCGTAGGCGGCCTTTTCCAGCGGGCGAAGACGTGGCCCGGTCAAGGATCGTAGGCCTGCTGCATTTGCTCACGCAACCCCGCATGGAAGAAATGTCGAGGGGAGCATCCGAGCTCGGCGTGGAAAGCACGATGGCACTGCGAGTACGACCCGAATCCCGAGGCTTGGGCGGCCGACCTGAGCGTGTTTCCGCGAAGGTCCATGAGGTGGATCAAGCGCAACAGCCGCAATCGGGTTCGGTAGTGGGCGAAGGTCAAGCCAAGGTCGCGGTGAAAGTAGCGGCTAATCTCCGAATCTGCGGTCTTGAGCCGAGTGGCCAGGGATTGCAGACCCAGGTCGGGTTCGCGGCTGGTCGCCGACAGCGCTCGACGCGTGAGCACGTGCATGGCGGCCATGGGGCCAGTGTCTGCACGCCCGGCCAGCCACTGCGCTTGCTCCCACAGCTCGGCACACGGCTGCTCGACCCCATCCCTATCCACGATGGCCGACGCGCGGCCGAGCAGGCTACGGAAATCGTCGGGCGCCAGATGCAAGCAAATCGGGAGCATGAGGCCGTCGGACCGAAAACCTAGAACATCCGACGAGAGCGCAGGCTCCATCCCGATGGCGAACAGGTAGAGATCGGGCGAAGCCTCGATGAGAACGTGGTCCTGGGCGGGTGGAAAGCCGAGTAGATCGCCTTGCGAAACGCTGACCACGGCATCGCCGATGCCGAACCTCGCATGCCCAGATACGATGAGGTTGAGCTCGGGCTCGACGTGGAAGTGACGGGGGCGCCGTCCCCAGTTGACCGGCGAATATTTCCAGACGAAGGCGCGCGCCGCTCCCGTGGGTAGAAAGCCCTGATGGATGGCGCGCCGGACAACACTCATGTCATGCACCTCAATCACATAGTACCGGAATTGTAGGGTACCGGGCTCGTAGATGCTCGGTTCTGGTAGGACCTCCGAACAAGCGCAATGGTTCTGCCGCGCTTCCTCGCCATGTGGGATGGCCGCCCCGATCTTTTGGCAAAAAATGCGAACTTGCTACGGACGAGACGCCAAGAACTCAAAAAGAACCTCAGCCGATGGCGCGACGGTAGGACGCCGGGCTCAGGTGCTGAAACAGTTTGAAGATCTTGCTGAAGTGGCTTGGGTTGGCGAAGCCGGAGGCGAGAGCGACCTGTTTCAATGGCATTCGCGAATCCATCAGCATGCGCGCAGCTTCGTGAATTCGCACCTCGGTGGCGAAATGGGCGGGCGTCAGGCCGGTGCGTGACCGAAAGAAGTGGCTGAAGTGACTGCGGGTCATCCCGTAGTCCGCCGCGAGTTTCTCGACCCCGATGGCCTGGGGTAGACTGGTGATGATTCGGGACCGCACGTCGTCGAGCAGGCGTTGCCCTTCCCCCGAGCTGTCACGCGCTTGATGGGCAAAGCGTTCGTAGGCAAACAGGAAGTCGAACAACGCGGCCTCCACCTCGAATCGATCGCGGAAGTCCTTCTTGATCGCGCCACGGATAAGGCGCAAGGCGCAGCCAGTAAGCGCATCGCCCGGCCGCAACTCCACCATCGCCCCGGTGGACGCCACTTGCTTGGTCACTCTGGCCAACAGATACGGATGATAAATGCCGATCCAAGCGAAGGTCCAACCGGGCGAATCCTCGGGCAGGTAGTAACGATGTCTCGATGGGACAATGGCGAAGAAACTCGTGCCTGGGGCGACCTTTCGGGGTGCCTGGCCATGGATTTGGAAAATCCCCCAACCAGCCAGGGTGAGTTGAAAGAAGAACAAAGGAGGGTCGCGCCGCCCGAGGCGATTCATGCCATCCCAGCAATAGGTGGCGGGATCTGTCCGGGTTTCGACGTTGCCAAAGAATGCTGTCTTGGGCGTCCACCACGACGGCGCCAGCGTCGGCCTGCGCGACAGATCCGCAAGCTGGTGCAACGCCGTCGACCATTCTGGCGGCGCTGCCGGACCAGGATTCCTGCTCGCCGCCACGTCCGAGGTCAGCAGCATGTCCGAACGGCGGCGCCAGAGGTCCACCTTCGACGAAGGCGATTTGGGCTCGTTCACAGATAGAGCATACTTCGAACATCCCCAGCATTGCGGTGCAAATTGCACGCACATATCGTGGGATGGTTCGTTGTCGGTCTTTCACAAACGAAAGCCACAGGCCAGTCACAGGAGCACCATGTCAGCACAGCGCTTCTCTCACGGGACGTTTTCCTCGACCCCAAGCCCGTTCGTCGAGCGGCCCTGCCTGAATCGGCCGAGAAAGTACCAGCTGGCTTGGATCACGGTGATCGCGGTGGCGTTTGGCGGTCCGGTATTCGCCGCGCAGACCGACATCACGATCTCGACGGCGCCCGCGCCAGCGACACCCCGAATTCTTGGTGCCACGGTGGTGGGCTCGGTTCCCGGCAGCCCGTTTCTATTCACGGTCTCCGCGACCGGCCAAGCGCCGCTCAAGTTCGAAGCGAGCGACCTGCCCACGGGACTTTCGATCGATGCAACGTCCGGGATGATCTCCGGGACGACGCCTGCGACGGGCACCTACCCTATCAACCTGGTCGTGAGCAACAGCGCGGGCAGCACCAGCAGGACGTTGACCCTGGACGCCGGCTCGACGCTGGCGCTGACGCCGCCCATGGGCTGGAACAGCTACGATTCGTTCATCGCGGCTGTGAAAGAAAGTGACGTGGTGGATGCTGCGAAGGCGATGAAGACGCTGCTCCAACCCTACGGCTGGAACACGATCGTCATCGACTACCTCTGGTACGATCCAGAACAGACCCTTGACAGCAACGGCCGATGGCTGCCCTCGAAAGGCAAATACCCTTCGGCCACGGGCACCGTCGGGTTCAAATCAATGGCTGCTCAGGTGCACGCCCTCGGCCTGAACTTCGGTATTCACCTCATGCGAGGGATCCCGCGAAAGTCCGTCACGGCCAGTTCGCCCATCGCCGACTCGACCTACACCGCCTCGCAGGCGGGAAACAGTGGCGATACCTGCTCGTGGGACGACCACATGTATGGCGTGAAGGCCGACACCGAGGCCGGCAAGGCTTGGTACGACTCCATCTACAAACAGTACGCGGACTGGGGCGTCGACTTCGTGAAGGTAGACGACATGATGAACCCCTACGGGGGCAACGCCCTGCACACCGCAGAGGTCCAGGCGGTCCACAACTCGATTGTGAAGACAGGCCGGTCGATGGTCCTCAGCCTGTCCCCCGGGCCCAATCAGACCAAGGACGTGGCGGTACTGAACGCCAACGCCAACATGTGGCGTCAGGTGAACGACTTCTGGGACACGAACGGGCTCAGCTCGCTGTCGGACGAATTCACTGCCGCATACAACTGGTCGGTCACGAGCGGTGTGACGCCCGGGCACTGGCCGGACGCGGACATGCTGCCGCTCGGCACGATTGGCAGCCGAGCGTGCGCGTTCTCCCACAACCAGCAAGTGACCGTGATGACCCTTTGGGCGATCATGCCGTCACCCCTGATGTTCGGCGGCATGATGACCAAGCTTGCGAGCGACAGCTGGACGCTTGCCCTGCTGACCAACGACGAGGTTCTGGCGGTGAACCAGGATGCCCTCGGTAACCGCGGGAAACGGATCTCACAGCAAAGCAGCACCGAGGTTTGGGCACGCGACTTGGCGGATGGGCGCAAAGCCGTTGCGCTGTTCAATCGCGGGACCCAGGACGCAACCGTCTCGGTGACGTTCTCACAGCTGTCCGTGACGGGCACGCCCACCGTGCGCGATCTGTGGAACAAGAAGGACGTGACGGGAATGACCAGCGGGCTCTCCGTGAACGTGCCGCATGAGTCTGCGTTGATGTACGCAGTCGGCACGCCCAGCAGCGGCACCGGAGGCGCGGTGGGCTCTGGAGGCAGCACCGGGGCGTCATCCAGCGGCGGCAGCACCGGCACGTCAGCCAATGGCGGCGGCACCGGCACGTCGTCCAGCGGTGGCGTCGTCGGACCAGACGGCGGGGTCGGACGCGGTGGCCAAACCGGAGCCGACGCGTCGGCAAAAGGCGGTGCGACCGCTACAGCAACGGGCGGTTCGGCGGGCAGCGCGGGCAATGGCCCCGGCAGCAGCGCCGGCGCAGGCGGAGGACTTGGTGGCGCCCCAGGCGGAGGCGGTTCCAACGCCCAAGGTTCGGGGGGACGCAACGGACAGGAAGGTGCCAGCGCTGGTACCAGCGGCGGCAATCCGGGCTCGGGCGGCGCTAGCGGTAACACGGGCGGCGCCACCAGTGGCAATACCGGCCCAAGCACAATCCAATCCAGCTGCTCTTGCGAACTCGGTGGCCGCGGTGACCGCTCGGCATGGCTGTTCGCGCTGTTCGCCGCCGCAACCTTGGCGGTTCGACGCCGCCGGCGGAATCGCTAGCCGTCGCAGGTCAAGGCTACGGGCAGATGGCCTGGGTCGGGAGCGTGCAAGTGCCGGCCTGACAGCTTAGTGTGCCCATGCAGGCATCCCGCGCGCGGTCGTCGCAGCCGTCACTGGCTCGGGTTCGCGAGACGCAGATTCCGGAAGCACAGAACGCGTAGTCGGGGCACCCCTTGCCGTCAGGACACGCCGTTCCCAGGGCCAGCTTGGGCACGCAGCGACCGCCGCCGTCGCAATAGTCGAGGCTCGAGTTGCAGGTCGTCGACGCGGGGTCGCAGGGTTCGCCCTCGGCAGGCGGAGGCACGCAGGTGCCCCCCAGCGGGCTGTCGCTGGGCTGGCAGAGCGCAGGCGGCAGGCAGCCGGTGGACCGCACCGACGTAGGATCGCAAGGCTGTCCCATCACGATACCGGTGACGCAGATGCCCTGGCTGTTGTCGCAGTAGGTGCCATCGGAACAAGTGTCGCGCGGGTAGCAACCACCGCCGGCCGGCGCCCTGGTCGGCGCCTCGGCATCGCAGGTACCGGCGCAGCAGCCCGCTGGTGGCGAGCAGGCCCGCCCGCTGCAACTTCCCGAGGCACAGTCATCGTCGACAAAGCAGGCGCCTCCCGTTGCCACGATGCCCACAAACGCCTTCGCACAAGCGGGCGGTTGGTCGGTTCGGTCGGTCAGATTGCAGCCGAAAGCTGCCGTCGACCTCAGGCAATCTACCGCAGCTTTCCCATCGTAGCGGACGCGACCGGCGTGGGTGCTCGCCACCAACTGGCCCGTCTTCCAGGTGCTGGATGACTTGCAACTGGCGATGTCCGGGAACCATCCACACCGAACCGCGCGCGAGCAAGCCGCCTGCTGTGCCTGCTCGGTGAATTCCGCCAGCGGTATGACGCTGCTGCCATCACCGCCGCGACAACTGGCGAGCAGGAGGCCGACAACCACCGTCAGCCGCACGCTGGGCATAAAGGTCACCGTAGCATCGCGATCATGGCGCCGCAAACTCGTGTCGGGAACACGGTGCAGACGGCCCCTTCCCCGACAGCATCCTTCGCAAACCACCCGATCGTCGTGAACCGGCTGCGAAAGTGTGGGCTACGTGAGAAGGGGCGACTCGAGCTTCTGATTTATGAGCAGCTCGCGCTGCGAAGGCGTTCACGCCCTGAAGGCGCTACACCTTAACAATGCACTCGGTCGGGCACACAGTCTTGCAGGCCTGCTCGGGCTTGCCCGCACACTCATCGCACTTCGCCGCGTCGATCTGGTACGTCGTGTCGCCCTGGCTGATCGCCTGGTTGGTGCACTCGGGCTCGCACGCGCCGCAGCTGATGCATTCGTCGGTAATCTTGTTCGCCATCGAAGGTCCTCCGTAAGGTGTTGCACCCGTTCGGCCCCTTCTTCGGACCGTTGGCGGGCGGGCACCTTCTAGCTGAACAGCCCGGTCTGGTGAAGCGAATTCCGCTCGCATTGACGAGCCTGAATACTTGCTTCCGTCAGCCAGCGTCAGGGATGACCGACGGGTCGGTGTAGTCACCATCGGGCTCGACGAAGATCCGCTTCATCACGGGAACGCGGGCACGAACACGCGCCTCGAGGTCATCCACGGTCTTCTCTAGCTCGGCGACCGAGAGGCTGGCCTTGAACCGGATCTTGAGCGCCAAGAGAACCGTCTCGGGCCCGAGGTGGTAGGTGAGCATCTGGGTTACAGCCTCGACCCCGACCGTGCCTTCGATGGCCGCCAGAGCTTCCCGGCGATGCTCAAGCGTGGCACCTTCGCCGATGAGAAGGCTCTTGGTGTCGCGGGCCAGCAGAATGCCGATGGTACACAAGAGCGCGCCGATGACGATCGACCCCAGTGCATCCGGAAGATGGCTGCCGGTGAGCCACGACGCGAAGACCGCGACGATCGCCACGGCGAGCCCGATCAACGCGCCACTGTCCTCGAGCAGGACGATGGGAACCGTGGGATCCTTGCCCGCGAACAACGCCTCGCGAAGCGAGCGCTGGCCCTTCTCCTTGCGAAATTCGCGCAGCGCCACAAAGAACGAAGCCGCTTCGCATGCAGCGGAGACACCCAGCACAATCAGCGGCAGGACGGGGGAGCTGGCCGTGGCCGGTGGAGCAAACAGCTTGTGAATGCCCTCGGAGATGGCGAACACGCCACCCAGCAGGAACAGCATCATGGCGACCACGAACGCCCAGAAGTAGATCTCGCGCGCACGTCCCAGCGGATACCGCACTGGATCGCTCTTCTTTCCCAGGTGCGTGCCAAGCAGAAGCAACGCCTGATTGGCGGTGTCGGCCAGCGAGTGCACGGACTCGGCGAGCATGGCGACGCTCCCGCTCACCAGGGCGGCAACGAACTTGGCCAGCATGATGACCGCGTTGCCGCTCATCGCGGCCAGCACGACTTTCTGGTTACCGTGGCTCATGGTGCAGCACTCTAGCAGGCACCCCGCTAGAGGAGCCTCGAACAGTGGTGTAAGTTTCGACCATGATACGGATCCTCGCGACGCGCGGGCAGGAGCTGCTGACGGATGCGACCGTGGAGTCGCTCCCGGGCTTGTTGGTCAACCCGGAGGTCCGGCTGTGGGTGGATCTGTCGGGTCCGATGGACGAGGCCAGCCAGAGTCTCGCCAAGGAGGTCTTTCACTTCCATCCGCTGGCCATCGAAGACTGTTTCGAGGAACGGGGACGGCCGAAACTCGAGAACTACGACAGCTACCTCTACTGCATCACCCACGGCATCCGCGTGACCAGCGATAGCGACCAGCACGAGGTCATCGAGCTCGATGCCTTTCTCGGGCAGCGCTACCTGGTCACCTACCACGCCAAGGAGTCACGCAGCGTCGCCGCCATGATCGACACCGTGGCCCGCACCGGCGAGCCGCTGCGTAAAGGCCCCGCCGGACTGCTCCAGGCGATCCTCGATCGGCAGGTCGACGGTATCGAGCCCTTGCTCGACGACTTCGGTGACCGGCTGGAGAAACTCGAGGAAAGCGTGCTGGATCGTCCGCGCAGCGAGGATCTGACCCAGCTGGTGGCGGTGCGGCGGAACATCGTGCGCATGCGCCGGTGGCTAAGCTTGCAGCGCGACCTGGTCCTGCGCCTGGCTCGCCAAGAATTCGTTCTGGTTCCGCCAGCGGACGCCCTGCTCTTCCGCGACACGCACGATCATTTGGCCCACTTCGCCGAGTTCCTCGAGACCTACCGCGAGCTCGCCAATTCGATCCAAGAGGCCTACCTTTCGATGGTGAACAATCGATTGGGCGAGATCATGCGCTTTCTGACCCTGTTCAGTGCAGTGCTGATGCCCCTGTCACTCATCACGGGAATCTACGGCATGAACTTCGCGCACATTCCCGGCTTGCAGAACCGATTCGGCTTCCCGCTGACACTGGTGGCAATGGCAGCCACCGCCGGTGTCGTCTTGGTCTTCTTCCGTCGCAAGGGCTGGTTGCGGTGACTGGCTAGCCCAAGCGCCCCGAGAGCTTTCGCCAACTTCCTGGCTTGAGAACGTTTTTCGCCAAGGTCTTCACCTTGTCGAAGACCTCAGGGGCCACCGCCGATTTTGCCCTCGACATGAATTCTAGACGCTCCGACGGATTCATGGCCGGAATCATGTAGGACAGCATCACGCCCATGTCCTGGGGCGACGTGCGCTCGATGATCCGCCTGAAGGTGTCGTCGATCTCAGGGTCGGAGCAGTGTCGATAGAATGCCTCGGTCAGCTCGCGCTCCTCCCGATCCATGTGATCGAGATAGCTCGACAGGAACTTGTTGTACTCGAGGTAGAACTCGTAGCCCGACTCGCCCCGCACCTGCTCTCGCAGAAGCTGGTACCAATGCTTCTCCAAAAGGTCGAGACGGTATTCGAGCTCGCGGTGCACCTCTTGTTCTTTTCGAGTCACGCCGGGCGACCGCTCCTCCAAGAAGGAGAACTGGATCTCGTCCTCGTTCGCCGAATGCTCTCGCAGAAAGAGCAGCATGTTCTCAAATTCCTGTCCGGTCGCTTCCACTTCGTCCGCGTCGTCCCAGTCGAGCTCGCCGATTCTCGTCGCAAGTCCCCAAAGCCCGCGACGCAGGCCCTTGTGCACGTTGATGAAAATCTCAGCCCTTTGTCGTAGCTCCATGCCGTTCCTCGTTACATCCGGCCTTCCGTCGTGGGTCGAGTCTTGGATGTCGTAGGTCTGGCTAAGATGCGGGCCTGGTTGAAGGCAAAGGCAAGCGCCGCGCCAGCGTGGCCCTCGACGGGCGTTCCTCCCCTCGGGCTCGAGGTGCGCCCATGGGCGCCGACGCCAGCGTCGATTGCTTTCGCTCCGGGCCATTCCCGTGCTATCGCTCGGCCGCGTTCGCCGCTGAAGTGCCCCGTCCACGGCGAACGAAGTTGACTCGGCCTTCGAATCTAGCCTAACTTCCTGAAAACTTTCCGTTCGCGCGAGTAGCTCAGTTGGTAGAGCATCGGCTTCCCAAGCGCTCGGGCCTGTAAAACAAGGGTATTTCGGAACCATCCCTTGCAACAGAATCGCGGACTTGGGCGAACGCGTGCGTACGCCAGGGTGCTTGGCTAGGTACCGAATCCGGCGCGAATGAGTACAGAATGAGGACCGCAAGCAAGCATGCCAGAGGGTGTTTGCCTGCGGGTTCCCTACCCCTCGCCGGCCAAGGTCAGGATGTGCTTGCGAAGGTCGGCGGACACCCGGAACCGCAGCTCTTGCAGGCGGTCCAGAATCGGGCGAACCGCCGGAAGATGGCCAAGCTGCTTGGCGACCAGGACCACGTTCAGGGTGCCAGTGACCTTCACGCCAAAGCGCGAGGCCACCCGTCGGCCGGCCAACTCGTCGATGATGGCCACCGAATCAGGATCCGCCATAGCCAGCGTCAGCACCGAGCGTTCGCCAGCCCCGAGGAAGCCGAACGGTTCGAGCTGGGGAGACAGCGGCGCCACCGGCCGCACGTCTGCCCAAGGTAGCACCAGCGGGTCGGGAAGGTCATAGCCACGTGCGCGGCCGGCGCTCAACTCGACCACTACCTGGCTGGGCACGATCGCGCGGCCGAGCATGGCCGGCAACACGTGCAGGATGCCCGCACGGTGCAGGTAGCAGAGCGGCGAGGTGTTGACGATGTGGTCAGCCAAGCGACCGGCGCAGAATATCGTGGTCCTGGTCGAATTCCGATGGCGTCACGCGGAACGCCTCGACGCCAAAATCCGCCAACTTGTGCAAGAACTCGACCTTGGGCATCCCCGCCAAATCAGCCGCAGCCCCAGCCGACAAGTGCCCCAGCTCGTTCAGTTTCATGGCCGCCGCAAGCCGCACCCTGCCCTCTGCCTCGGAAGGCGAAGGCCCAAGCGCCCGAAGGGTCGCCTCTGGTATCTCGATGGATAGGGTCACGAGGGGAAGTGTACCAGGTTTCACGGCAAGGGATGGCTGGCGTGGCAAGCTGAAACCGTGGCGAGGCGGAGAATCTAGAGTGTCTGGCCGTTCCCGCGTCAGCCCGGACGGCTGAATCTCGATATCGACGGACCGCGCCAGACAGATCGCATCGATCTGCGGCTTCAAAGCTACCCGAGAGAACTGGCCCGACTGCGGGCCGACGAAACAAAGCAGGAAGGAAGGAAGAAACATGGACGAGAACCGACGAAGACGACACGACCCAAGGATTCGAGGCGGTCACGGTGGATCTTTCCAAACCGGCGGGGAACGTGGTATCCCTGTGCCGTTCCTGCCCAGATGAGTTCACTAGGAGAACCACGCAGGAAGATGCAGCAGCACAGCAACTAGCCTAAGTTCCGACGACAACTAAAGAATGCGCGAGTAGCTCAGTTGGTAGAGCATCGGCTTCCCAAGCCGAGGGTCGCGGGTCCGAATCCCGTCTCGCGCTCAAGAACAGCTCTCCGCGTTCGAGGCGGCAGGGATTCGAAGCGACGACTGCGTCCGCCTGCCCCGGGGCCGGTCACGCCCCTTCCCCGTTGAACCCGATCCTTCGTTTTGGCTTCTCCGGCACGGCCATCAAGCTGCGCATGGTTTGGAACAGAGCCACGATGTTCTTGTCATGGGCGGCGATCTTTCGTTCCAGCTCGTTCAGCTTGACGGCGAGTTGGCGGTTGCTGGCCAGGATCTGGCGAAGGCGCACGAAGGCGCGCACGACCAGGATGCTCATCTCGACGGCCTTCGGCGAGTTGAGCACCGACGCGGCCATGAGCGCGCCATGCTCAGTGAAGGCACGGGGCAGGTACTTTCGATGCTCGCCCCGGCCGGTCTTTAGGGTCGCAAATTGCGACCTTAAAGCTTCGTGCTCTTCCTCGGTCAGGGTGAACGCGAAATCGTCGGGGAACCGATCGATGTTTCGCTTGACCTGCTCGTTGAGGCGCTTTACGGGGACGCCGTAGAGATCGGCAAGGTCCGAATCGAGAATGACCCGGTGACCGCGCAAAATCAGGATCGAGCGCTCTACCCGTTCGAGGGGGACGACGTGCTGGTCAGGCATGGATGCGGCGATGGTAACTTGAAGTCGCAAATTGCGACCATAGAAACGCCTCGGCTACTCGGCTACTCCTCCTCCAACGCCCGCAAGAGGTCGAGCAGCCTTCGGCGCATCACCTTGTGGTCGTGGGCATGTCGCCACTGCTCTCTCAAGGCGGCGAGTCGCGTAAGCACCGGGTCGCTGGCGTCTTCGCCCACCAAGGGCCGAGTTACAGAGTTACGCGGCTGCCTCAAGCTAGCGCCTTCTGGCCTGATCCAGGCCCGGCGAGCAGCCGTAAGTGGCTGTTTTCGTTACGGGAGTCAACGCCAGTTTGATCTGGCTCACCGGGAACGTCGCACAGGATCTGGCGGAGGCGCACGAAGGCGCGCACGACTAGGATGCTCATCTCGACGGCCTTCGGCGGTTGAACACCGACGCGGCCATGAGCGCGCCGTGCTCGGTGAAGGCACGGGGCAGGTACTTTCGGTGCTCGCCTCGGCTGGTCTTAGGGTCGCAAATTGCGACGAGGTCGCCCTCGCCCAGGTTCCGACGGCTCCCCGAGCCGGGCGGCGGGACCGATAGCGACGATGCCTCTCCGTGCCCTGTGGTTAAAATCTGGAATTGCTCAGGTTTCAACCCGTTCGGTGCGCTAAGCCGCCAGCGGCGCGCTTCCCACGATCTTGCCGTCGGCCACCTGGACCACGCGCCTGGCGTGCTTGGTGACCCGCGGGTCGTGGGTCGAGAAAAGGAAGGTCACGCCCTTTTCCTCGTTGAGCCTCTGCATGATGGCGATGATCTGCTCGCTGGTCTTAGAGTCGAGGTTGGCAGTGGGCTCGTCGGCCAGGACCAGCTCGGGGTTGGTGATGAGCGCGCGGGCGATGGCCACCCGTTGCCGCTGCCCGCCGGAAAGCTCGTCAGGGCGATGCTTGAGGTAGGGTGTCAGCCCGACCTCGTCGGCCAAGGCATGCACGCGCCGGCGCAGCGACGACGCCGATTCGCGCTGCTTGCGCATGAGGCACGGAAACTCGATGTTCTCCACCACATCGAGCACGGGAATCAGGTTGAACGACTGGAAGATGAAGCCGATGTTCTCGTTGCGTAGACCCGCCAGCTTGTCGAAGTCGCGGTCGCTCACGTCGACGTCCCTAAACCGGTAACGGCCCTCGGTGGGCCGATCGAGGCAGCCCACAATGTTGAGCAAGGTGGACTTTCCCGACCCGGACGGGCCCATGATGACGGTGAACTCGCCGCTCTCGATGCGGAGGTTCACGCCTTGGAGCGCAGGCACGCGGGTCTTGCCGAGGTCGTAGATCTTGGTCACGTCTGTCATGGATACGAGTGTGTTTGGCATGGTGGTTCCTTCTTCTCTCTTCGTTTCGTCAAATCAGTAATACGCGCGCGCTTCGAAAAGCACGCGGAAGGCGCTCGGAGACAGCCCGTATTCGCTGAAGCTGTCGTCGCCTACGCGAGCCTCTCCAACCCCGAAACCGTGGATGGGCACGAAGCCGTAAAGGCCCAGGTTCAGCCACTCGCGGGCGTTCCACGTGACCGACGGCGAGAGCACGCCCGACAAGTCACGCAGGCCCGCGATGAGCACGGCACCCACCGTCCAGTCGTCGGCGATGCGCGGTTTGCTGTAGCTGACGATGAGGTAGTGCCGGCGCATGGGATCGAAGGCGTAGCGCTGGGGCAAGGCGCCTCCGTTGCTGGCGCTGGTCGTGGTGGCCTGCGATTTGGCGTAAGCCTGCAGGGCGACCGCATCGGCGAATTCCTGGTCGCTGTAGCCGTCGCGTTGGTAGTAATACTCGACGGACAGCAGGCTCTCGTCGGCGAACATGCGCCGGGTGCCGGCGATGATCCGCGGATAAAAGGCCGTGCTGTCGGTCTTGCTGCTGGCAAACGGCGCGTTCCCTACGCACAGGGAGGGATTGGCGGCGCAGTCGTGCACCGGAAAGCTGCGCGCAGAACCTCGCGCAAGCAAGGCCTCGGCATGCAGCTCGTAGTCGGTGAAGAAGTAGCGCGACAGGCTTAGGCCCAGGCGGGACTTGTTGCGAAAGTCGTCTTGGTACGCGTTCGAGAAGTAGTAGATGAGATTCACGTCGGTGCTGGCCACCAGGGCATAGAGCCGGCCCGCCACGAGGTAGTGCGAGGCCTGGTCGCGGCTGTCGGCTCCGCTGGCCGGCGCGTAGTCGGGATAGCGCATGAATGCGTAAGGCAGGCCGCTTTGGGTGTACAGCGCCTGGGGCGCGAACAGAGCCGACACGGTGTACTTCTCGAAGGGCAGCTCGACCCGGGCCAGCCAGTTGCCCGCGCGCTGGTAGTTCGGGTCGGTGGGATCCTTGGGCGGATTGATCAGATCGGTTGGATTGAACGCAAAGCCAGAGCCCCAGGTGATGCGTTTCTTGCCGACCAACACGTTCAGCCAGGGCTTTGGCGATAGCGAAAGGTAAAGCTCGCTGGGGACCACCGCCGGGTGCAGCGCGGGCACATCGTGGTTGGCCACGCGGGCGCGTCCGCCCTGACCGTCATCTTGGTAGAACAGCCAGCCGCCTTGGTAGACCAGCGACAGATCGGCGTACGCGAACGATGCACCGGCGCCCAGGTTGACCTTCAATTGCAGATTGGCCTCGGTCAAGCTGGCCAGGCTGGGCAGGTCGCGGGTGGCCACCGGCACGTTCGGCGTGATCTGTTGGTAGGCCACGCGCTGACTGAGGTAGCCATTGACCTGCGCCTTGTCGTTGCGAGTTTGCGGCGCCTGCACCTCTGGTTCTTCTTGCGCGAAGGTCGACGTGGCCGCGAATAGCAAAAAAGCCGCGATGGAGGGTCGAAGCATGGTCAGCGCCCCAAGTCGTCGAGTACGAACTTCTGTGCCGTCACCTCAACACCTGCCTTCATGTCGACCATGGTCATCTCGGAGAAGCGCTTGGTGGCCAGCTCGTTGCGCATCACGATCCGCGACGGCCGCTCCAGGCCATGGAAGGTCTTGATGGCTTCGAAGTTCGCCGAGCGCAGAAGCTTGCCCGAGGCCGCGTAGTACTCGGCCTTCACCGGCAGCCGCTTGACCTTGTCGAGCCACAGTCGGATGCGGTCGTAGCTGGCCTCGCTGGTCTTGGCGGAAAGCTCTACCACCCACGCCGCGGCATCGGCCTCCGGCAAGAGCTTGGCGCTGTAGTCGGCGACGTAGTTCACGCGCATGATGTCGCCGTTGTTGAAGTCGCCGCCCTGGAAGCTCTCGCGCGAGGCGATCCGCAGCGCGCGCTTGAGGCTCGGCATGTAGACCCACATGTTGTCGCCGACCTTCAGCATCTCTTGCCCTTTGGCCGAGGCAGGCTCGACGAACCAAACCCTGCTCTTCTGCAGGCCGGACTTGAGCGCTCGGAACTTGTAGCTGCGCGTGCTGCCATCCTGGCGATGCGCAACCATCTCCATGACGGCTTCGAAGGTCTTGGGCGACATCACCTCGTCGTAGCGACGGACCAGGTCCACGGCGACGGGCGGGTTGGCGAGCGCGGTGCCGGTTCCGAGCACCAGGCACGCGAAGGCAAGGCAGGCTGTCTTGATCATGGTTGTGGTCCTTTCCTAGAGAAGAGTCAGGTGGTCCGCAGGGCCTCGGCCGGGCGAAGCCGCGACCCTTTCCAGGCGGGATAGAGCGCCGCCGCCAGCGCGCCCAGCACGGCGAGCAGCACGACGGTGCAGAGAAATCCAGCGCTGACCGCCGGGTAGTAGGTGACCGGCTCGTTGGGACCGAAAGCGTGGGTGAAGCCGCCGCGACCGATGAGGCGCACCACCAGCGCGCCCAGTAGCGAGCCAGCGAGAGCGCTTGCCAGTGCCATGAAACCCGCCTCGTACACGAACAGCATGCGAATCTGCCGCCGCCGAACCCCAACCGCGAGCATGGTGCCTATCTCGCGGATGCGTTCGTAGACCGACATCAGCATGGTGTTCACAACGCCGGTCAGCACCAGCAGAAACAGGATCACCGTCACCACGGCCATCAGGCCGCGCATGATCTTCGCCCGGCCGGCGTTGGTGGTGTCTAGCTCGCGCCACGTCGTGACCTGGAATCCAGTTCCCAAGGCGGTGCGCAGGCTCGCCGCCACCTGATCCAGTCGATCCACGTCCTTTACGCCGATCACGTAATGCGAGATTGCGCCTGGCATGCGCAGCAGCTTCTGGGCAAAGGCCAGCGTGACCGTGGTGGCGCGCTTGGATTCCGCCGGATGGGTCGTGCGCAGAAATCCCTGCACGGTCACGTCCAGCGCGTTCACACCCCCGTGCACGCCCGCAGCCTGCATGACCAGGCTCGATCCATCTTTTGCCTCCAGCGAATCCACCAGCGTGCGGCCGACGAGAATCGCGTCAACGAGGTTGGGGCCGAGCGGCTTCGATCCCTTGGCCAGGTAGGTAGCCCGGCGCGGACACACGGCGTACTCGCGGGCCGGATCGATGGCGGTGGCCGAGAACATCGTGCCGTCGCTGCCGTTCGACAGCATACCGTCGAAGTCGAGCCTCGGCGCTACCGTCGCCACGCCCGGGACCGCTCGGATCTTGGCGGTGAGCTCGGGCGTGTCGACGAAGGTCATCTTGAGCGGATCGTCCGAGCCGAGGTAGCCGGCCTTGAAGACCTGCACTGCGCCCACTTTCGACTCGACCGAGACCTCGACGATATTTCTCAGCAGGGCATTGACGAACGATTGCAGAAAAACGATGGCGAACACGCCGAACGCGATGGTCAGGCCAGTGACGAGTGTGCGGCGTTTGTTGCGGCCGAGATTGCGAAGAGCGAGCCGTGGTATGCGCATGGTTACACCGAGGCAAGGGCTGTGACAGGACGAAGGCGACTGGCGCGCAGGGCGGGCCAAATCGCGGCGAGGACCGCACCGGCGGTGGCCAGCGCGAGGGCGAGAACGAAGAAACCGACGTCGATGAAGGGATGGATGTGCAGGGTGGCGCTCCCCATGTGGAGGTGCAGACCGGCCTTGCCGACGCGGAAGACCAGTGCGCTGCCAAGCGATGCGCCAGCGAGTCCGCTCAAACAGCCGAGCACCGTGGCTTCGAGCAGGAACAACCCGAGGATGCTCCGTCGGCGCACACCGAGGGCCATCATGGTGCCGATCTCTCGGGTGCGTTCCAGCACCGACATCAGCATCGTGTTCACGATGCCGAGCAGGGCGACGACGAGAAAGATGCAGGTGAACAGGTTCGACATGAACCGCCACGAAGCCACGCCGTCCTTCAGGAAGGGAACCAGCTCGCTCCAGGTGGACACCTCGTAGTTCGGCCCCAGCTCCGTTGCGATGGCAGCCTTCACCCGGTCGAGCGCCTTCAGATCGTCTACCGCCACGTCGACCGCGACGGCGATTTCGGTGGCGCGGCCCTGCATGTGCAGCAGCTCTTGGGCCATGGCCAGCGGAACGAAGCCGATCTTCTTCTCGGGCAGCGGCAGGCCGGGCTGTCCGTAGACGCCCACCACGGTAAGGTCTGCCGCCGACAACGAGCCTTCCTTGTCGTTCGTGAGCAGGGCGGCCTTCTGCCCCAGCTTGATGCCGAGCGTGCGGACTAGCTCTGGCGTGAGCACGGCCGCCTCGCGTTCGGTCTCGCTGAACCCGTGGCCCTCCGTGGCAATGTGGTCGCGTTCGGGACAGACGTGAAGCTCGCCCACCGGATCGAGCGCCGAGAACAATGCCGGCGACGTGGTGTCATTGGCGTTGACCATCCCGCCGAACGCGATCCGCGCCGAGACGGCCCGAACCCCGGGTACAGCGCGGATCCGGCCCAAGAAGGCGGCATCGGCGGACAGGTCGAGATCCAGCGACGAGCCGCCCGTCGATTTCAGGTAGCCGGTGCGATGAACCTGCAAAGCGCCGGTCTGGCCCAGCACAACCGCGCTTTGCATGGCCGCCGCCATCCCGTTGGCCAGACCGCGCAGCGACACGGTGGCGACGATCGAGATGAGGATGGCGGCGAAGGTGATGAGTGATCTGCGCCGGTTGCGCAGAACATTTCGTAAGGCGATGCGGAAGGGAATGAAAGCTTGCATGGTCTCCTTCAGAAAGGTTGCGACCGGTGCAACAGCAAAGGCCGGGCCAGAGGGGAACAATCCGCGAGGAACCGCAAAATCGCGGGACCTCGGCCCAACTTGCGACCCACGGCCATCACGCTTCTGCCGGAAGTCCGGCAGGTCTCAGCCGGGGCTCCGGCAGAACGTGAGGCGAAACGCTCGACAAATGAGCCCCTGGCGCTGGCCTTCGTCCTGCACGGGATCGACAGTCATGCTTCAATCGAGTTCGGACCACTCGCCCGGGAGTCACCCCATGACAGCCATCACCAAGGACAACATCGACGAAGTGCAGATGCGCATGCTGCATCAGCGGCTGGAACGCCTCTCACATTTCCGCCTGGTGCTTCTGCCCATTCTAGCGCTGCTCTTGGCGCTTACCCTGATTGGCGACCACGCCATCTGGCGCTGGATCATCGTCGGGTTCCTGGTCCTGTCGGTTCCGCTGCGACTGGTGGCCGAGTACTGGCGTCCCCGCGACGGTTGGCGCCCAAGGAGCGAAAGGCACTTCTCGGGCATGGCCCTTCTGCCCATGGGCACGCTCCTTCTGGCCACTGGCGGGATCGACAGTCCGCTTCTCCCCATCGCCCTGGTGGTCTGCTTCTTTCTCGGCACCCTGACCTCGTCGCGGGTGCTCAACGTCTCGGCGGGCATGTTCAGCGCCATCGTCATCGGGTTCGCATTGCTGGCTGGTTTCGAGGTCATTCCCAACTTGATGCCGGCCATCTACGGTGGCGGCACGCACCTGCCGCAACCCACGGCCTTGCTGGCGGCCAAGGCCGTCACCTTCGTCTTGCTGCTCGGCTGGACCGTCATGGGCGCGAACACGGTGCGTGGCACGTTTCGCGGAATGATCAACGAAGCGGTGGAGGCGCGCGACGAAGTCTTGCACGGCAACGCGGTGCACGCGCAAGAGCTGACCATGCTGTCCGGCGAACTGGCCCACGAGCTCAAGAACCCCCTGGCCAACATCAAGGGCCTGGCGGTGCTGGTGTCCCGCGACGTGCAGGGTAAAGGCGCCGAACGCCTGGAGGTCATGCAGCACGAGATCGTACGCATGGAAGAGATCCTGCAAGAGTTTCTCACCTTCTCACGACCGCTGTCGCCGCTCAGCCAAGACTCGGTGGACTTACGGCGGCTGTGCGAATCGGTGCTGTCGCTGCACGAGGGAATTGCCTACGCGCGTGACGTGCAGGTCACTCTCGATGGCGACCCGTCCGTCTCGGCCTTCTGCGATCCACGCAAGGTGAAGCAAATCCTGATCAACCTGCTACAGAACGCCCTCGAAGCTGCGCCGGCGCACTCGGTGGTGACCATCAAGCTGATGAGTCAGACGGGCGAGCACGCATGCATCGAGATGCGCGACGACGGTCCCGGACTGTCTGGCGAGGTGAAAGCGCATCTCTTCCAAGCCGGAAACACCAGCAAGGAGCGCGGCACTGGCCTGGGGCTGGCGCTGGCACGGGGCTTGGCTCGTCAGCACGGCGGCGACTTGCGCTTGGAAAACCGCCCAGAAGGCGGATGTGTGGCTACACTGACCTTGCCGACCATGGAACGAGAGACCGCACAGCCGAACACCGTCAAGGAGAACGCATGAAGCCACGCGTACTGGTGGTGGATGACGACGCCATCGGTCGCTACACCCTGCGCGGTTTGCTGGAGGACGAAGGGCTCGAGGTAGACGAGGCCACCGACGGACAAAGCGCGCTCGACAAGTTGGCCGGCGCCGAGTTCGACTTGATCCTCTCCGACCTGCGCATGCCCCGGGTCGACGGCATGGAATTCCTGCGGCGCACGCAGGCGATGACGCCCGCGCCGCGGGTGGTGTTGCTGACCGCGCACGGATCGGAACGGCACGCGGTGGAGGCGATGAAGCTGGGCGCTCTCGACTACTTCCGCAAGCCGTTCGACGTGGACGAGGTTCTGAAGGTCGTCCGTCGCTCCATCGCGACCCTGCGACTGGAACGCGAGAACGAGCAACTGCGGGGCGAGGTGGACCTCTTGCACTCGCTGGTGTTCTCGTCGGCGGCCATGTCGCGGCTGGCGTTGCTCATCAAGCGCGTGTCGGGCCGGGACGTCACGGTGCTGGTCACGGGCGAAAGCGGAACCGGCAAAGAACGTGTGGCCGAGGCCATCGTGGCCGGTTCGCGCCGGGCCGACAAACCCTTCGTTCGCTTCAACTGCGCGTCCCTGACCCCCGAGCTGGCCGAGGCTGAGTTATTCGGTCACGCCAAAGGCGCGTTCACCGGCGCAGTGAAGGCGCGGCCGGGCCTCTTTCGCGAGGCCGACGGCGGCACCCTGCTGCTCGACGAAGTGGGCGAGCTCCATCCCGGCACGCAAGCCAAGTTGCTGCGGGTTCTGCAAGAGGGCGAGATCCGTCCGGTAGGAGAAGATCGACCGCAGCCGGTGGACGTGCGCATTCTCGCCGCCACCCACCGCAACTTGACCCAGTTGGCCAGCGAGGGGCGCTTCCGTGAAGACCTCCTTTACCGACTCAAGGTCGTGATCCTGGAGATTCCGCCCCTGCGCGAGCGCCCGGTCGACATTCCCGTGCTGGCCAGGCATTTCTTGGCCCAGGCTTGTCGTCGGTTCGGCGTGCCGCCCATCGTGCTCAAGAGCGAGTGGCTGGCGCGGCTGTCGGCGTACCGCTGGCCCGGCAACGTGCGAGAGCTGGGAAACGTGATCGAGAGCGCGGTCGCCATGTCGCCCGACGGGACGATCGATCCAGCGTTCTTTCCCGACCCCGCCGGCCCGACCGAAGCGCCGCACGCGCTGACCAAATTCAAAGAGCAGGTCGCCGCCTTCGAGCGAGGGCTCATCGTCGCTGCGATGGACGCCGCCAAAGGCAACCAGAGCGAAGCTGCCCGCTTGCTCGACATGGGCCGAGCCACCTTGCAAGACAAGTTGCGAAAGTACAGTCTGTCTTCTGCTGTCGTGTCCGAACCGGCGGGCTTGGGCGAGGACCAGGCATAGCCGGGCTCGGCGAATTTGCCAGCAGTCGGAGTTCTCGCGGGCTACCTCAGGTACGGCACCAACGCCGGGACGCCAGGATTGGCGTTGATGGCGTCGCGAACAAAGCCCGCCACTGCATCGCCGCCCTTCGGCCCAAGGTGGGTGTGGTCGTAGCCACCGCTGGCGCTGCTATCCGCAGCGAAGTAGTCCTTCGGGTTGATGGACTGAATCCAATTCCAGGTCGTGACCGTTAGATCGATCACCGGCACCTTCTGACTTTTGCCCAGATCCCGAATGATCTGCGGAAGGTCCGCTCCAGTTGAATTCACGTGCTCCTCGGCCAGCTTGTAACCCACACGAGAGATGGGCGTGATGAGGACGATGTTCACCCCTGCGGCCTTGGCCTGGGTCACATAGCTGGTCATGTTCGATTGAAAGTCCGTCGCACTGGTGTCTTTGTCGTTGTGGCCCATCTGAATAAAGAACCAGTCGCCGGTCTTCCAGCGTGATTTGATGGCACCGAACATGGCCGAGCTCTTGAGGAACGACGCCGAGCTTTCGCCTGAGTCCGCGTAGTTCGCGACGGAGACAGCCCCTTGCATGAGCTGCGGCAGGCGCTGTCCCCATCCGGTGTAATTGGTGCTGTCCTGGTCACATACGGTCGAGTCGCCGCCGATCCAAAGCATCAGGGGCTTGCTCGCGGTCTGATGGCAAATGGCGCTGACCTTGGCGCTGGGGCCGCGGAAGTAGACCTGCAATCCGGGGACACTGTCCGTGCTCCCCACTTGAACCGGCTGTCCCTCGGGCGAGCGGACGTTCACCGTGAAATTGAAGCGTTGGGTTTGCCCGGCCATCGTCTTCAACTCGGGCACCATACGACGGTACATCTCGGCGTCGACGAAGGTGTCACCGGCCGCCGCACCGCCTACCTCGATCGTGACGTCGTAGTTGCCATCGCCGCCGCCGAAATCACACTTGAGCTCAGTGCCGAGAGGACCTTCGCCACTGCCACACTTGGAGACCTCGTTGGTAACGCAAGCGCTGGCCGTGCCGGTCGAGCCTCCGGCAGCCGAGCCACCGGTGCCCGGAAGTCCGCCGGTCGACAAACCGCCGTCTCGAGTTGCGGTCGAGCCCCCGGCGGCACCGGTAACGGCGCCGCCGACCCCGCCACTTCCTGAAGAACCGCCCACACCGGCGCCGCCGGAGCCACCACCCTGGCTCGCGCCCCCGGTTGCAGCGGCGAAGTCAGGCGAGCCATCGCCGCCCAGGTCCCCAGCGTCCCTCATCCCTGTCCAACCGCCCGTTGCGCCAGCGCCGCCGCCACCGCTCGACGGCAACCCTCCGGCTGCTGACGCGCCAGCAGCGCCGCCGCTCGACGTGGTGCCGCCGGTCGCAAGGGTAGCGCCTCCTGGGCCAACCCCCCCCGTACCCGAACCGCCAGTGCCAGGTCCGGACGCCGGGCTCGAACCGGCCCGACATCCCACAGCAGCCAGCACGAAAGTCACGGCAACAAAATAGCAACGCACTGAATCGATGGTCTTCATCTCGGTCTCCAGCAATGCAGTGACCTCAACCGCCGCAGCGGTCAAAGCAAAAACAAAGAAAGATCGCTCCGGCCGCTAGGCAGCCATGCCCTTGCACAGCAGAGCGTCTTGCAAGCATCGTGTCATCTACAGCGAACAGCCTTTCCACGCACGGGAGAACGTATCAGCTGGTGCTCGAAAAGTTGCCATTCCTCAAGCCCATGGTGGAAGCGCACGGAACCGCACTGCTTGCGCCCTACTTGCTGAAGGGCGCGCAAGCAACGGTTTGCCTGACCCCCTTGTGACCGAACCATGGTCTCTCCATGACAGTGGCAGCGCCATATCTAGCCTCCTTGGGTATCGAATACGCGTCGCCAGCCCCTTTCAGGGCCGCCCTGGAAGCCGAGGTCGCATCCTTCTTCACGAGCCGAGGACTCTCGCGAAAGGGCTCGTATGCTCTTTGGGGGAAGACCGCGGTGCTCGCGCTATGGTTGGCGAGTTCGTACGTGCTGCTAGTTTTCGCCGCCCGTCAGCCCTGGCAGTTCGCGCTGCTCGCGGTCTCGCTTGCGTGTGCCATGGCTGGCATCGGCTTCAACGTGCAACACGACGGCGGTCATGGCTCGTATGCCACGTCGACATCGGTAAACCGAATGATGGCCTTCTCGCTCGATCTTCTGGGCGGCAGCTCGTACTTCTGGCGCTACAAGCACGGCGGCGCCCATCACGGTTACCCCAATATTGCCGGCTTCGACGACGACATTTATCTGGGCGCGCTCGGCCGGCTAACCCCGCACGACCGGCGCTTCTGGTTTCACCGGTTCCAGTATCTCTATGTCTGGCTGCTCTACGGAATGCTCGCCATCAAGTGGCAATTGGTCGACGACTTTCGTAGCATCATCAAGCCGGGTGTCGCAGCCACCCGGGTACCCCGGCCGGGCCGACGTGAGCACCTTCTATTCTGGTCGGGTAAGATCCTCTTCTTCGGACTCGCGCTCGGCTTGCCTGTGGCCCTGCATCCCTGGCAGGGCGTTTTGGCCGTCTTTCTTCTCACGGATGTGGTCTTGGGCCTGCTGCTTGCCGTGGTCTTTCAGTTGGCCCACTGCCTCGGCGAAGCAGCCTTCGTCGCACCGCCTCGTCCCGGGCAAATCATGGAGCACGACTGGGCCACCCATCAGGTCGAGGCCACGGTTGACTTCGCACGCGAGAACCGTGCCCTGACCTGGTTCGTCGGCGGGCTGAACTTCCAGATAGAGCACCACCTGTTTCCCCGCGTGTGCCATACCCACTACCCTGCCCTGTCGACAATCGTCGAGCGCGTCTGCCGGGCTCACGGTATCCGCTACATCGCACATCCAACCGCCACGGCGGCGCTGGGCTCGCACCTCCGGTGGTTGCGCCACCTGGGCCGATACGCAGGTCAGACCGACAAGGACGCACAGGCCAGTTGCTGAAGTTCGGAACCTATTAGAAGGCCTACTTCATCGGTTGGCGCTTGAACATGCTCCAGACAACACTGGCGACATTGAATCCGAGGGAGTTGCCATAGACGCTGTGGTCCGTATTGGGCAACGAGCACAGATCCGCTTCCACGCCATCTGCACAGTCGGTGATGCTTTCGCAGTAGGTATCGATCGTCTTCGCTGTGGCGGTGCACTGATCGATAGTCGCCCAGAGCTTTTGCGAAGCCTTTGCACCGACGGCCGTATATTGTCCGCCCGCCGGGCCTACGACCCCGCCTTCATAAGGCTCTAGCGAGTCAGCCATGCCTTTGACCTCCATCATGGAGATGGGGCGTGTGGGTTTGCAGGGTTGCGTGCGAAGGTCGGTGGCGGTGGGCGCGATGGCCGCGATGACGTCGGCAGCGTCGCACCCCATCCGATGGGCAAGACCGCCCCCATTGGAGAAGCCGGAGACATATACACGCTTGGCATCGACACAGGTCTGCCCCTTCAGCGAAGTTATGATGGCCTTCAGAAATCCCACGTCGTCGATCTTCTGCGTGCCAGCGGTGCCGCAGCACGTGTCGTCCACGTTCCAGTAACCGTCGACGCCGTCTGGAAAGACCGCCAAGAACTTTTCCTTGTCCGCCAATGCGGCGAAACCGCTCATTCCTTTTTGCTGCGCCCCCGTGCCTCCGGCTCCGTGCAGATCGATGACCACCGCAAGTGCCGACCCGGCGGTGAGACCAGACGGGACGTGCAGGATGTACTTGCGAGACCGTCCCCCATGTTCGAGGGTTACGGTCGAGTCCGCCGCCTTCAACGCGGGCAGCGAGCCCGTACACGTCGGCGAAGCAACCTCCGCCAACGATGAGTCGGGGGAGAAAGTGCCGGAGTCCGGCGCCGAGCTCTCCATGGGAGCGTCCTTGGAAGTGCCAGCCGCGTCGACATAGCCGCCGCTGCCACCGTTGCCCCCGATGGTCGTCCTGCCACCCACGCTCGTGACGCCCCCCAAGCTCGTCATGCCACCCGCGCTCACGTTCGTCGTGCCGCTTACGCTCGTGGCTCCGCCCGCCCCCGGTGCGCCTCCTGTCAAAGCCGATCCCCCTACGCCCTTCGTGCCGCCGCTTTCCGCTCCCCCACTCGCTCCCCCGCTCGCAGGAGCGCCCCCAGAACCGAAGTTTCCGCCCGCGGACGTCCCACCCGTCATCCCGGCATCATGGCCATCTAGAACGCCGCCGCCGGTCTTGCTGCATGCGACCAAGGACACGACGGCCAGGCCAATTGAGAGGAACCGCAACCGAAGTACGTGAGATGTTCGCACTGAAGTTTCCTTTGGTGGAATTGGCTAGGGCATCGCTTGCCGCTCGAACATCTCCCAGGCGACGTCGGGCACGCTCATGCCGATCGATCCGATGTCGCTGATGTTGCTGGTGTCGCGCATGCGAATGGCCTGCACATCAGCGGCGCCGAGCCCGCCAGAATGGGTCAAGAAGTTCTCGGACCAATTCGCGAAGCCGATGCCGCTGCCTCTACGGCATCCATCGAGTGTTGGCCGCTAGTTCGGAGCGGCCATGAGCTCCCTCTCCGCCTCCCGCAAAACCCGCCGCCAATCGGGATCTCCCGGCACCGCCGCGACGGCCTTCCTATACATGCGAACGGCATCGCCGATGCGCCCCACCCTGCGCAAGAGGTCGCCGTAGTCGACGAAGGTCTGGTGGCAGCCGTCGCGATCGTAGCGTAACGCCTGCTCGAACAGCTCGGCGGCGCGGTCGTCGTTGCCCGCGCGGCTGTGAGCAATGGCGGCTTGATGCAGGATCCAGTGGTCCTCGGGTTCGAGGCGCAAGGCGCGGTCGTAAGATTCGGCGGCATCGTCGTGCCGGCTCATCTCGGCCAGGATGTCTCCGCGAATCGCGGCCACCATGAATGCGTCGCCGCCCCGGTCCTCGGCCGACATGGCCATGTCCAAGGCCTCGCGAGATCGCCCTTGCTCGAGCAGCGCCTGGGCCAGCTTCGCCCGCGCCAAGGCATAGCTCTCGTCGCGCGACAGAGCCTCGCGGTAGGCCGCTTCGGCCTTGCCGGCCTGCCGCGCTTCCATGTAAGCGTCGCCCAGCTCGCGCCAGCCGTCGACCAGCGATGGGTTGAGTTCGGTCGCCCGACGCGCAGCTTCGAGAGCACCGCGATCCCGGGTGGCATTGAGCGCCTCGGCCAACACCGCCTGACAGATGCCGAGATCCGGCCGCTCGCCAGCGGCAATGCGCGCCTGGCGGACGGCATCGTCCAGATTCCCCTCCTCCAGCAGCTCGCGCGCTTTCAGCACGGCCTTGAGGGCGATGATCAGGTTGGTGTTGGGCTCGGTCATGCGGCGAAGGTCTTCGTCAGCGCCCACGAGAGCTTGAACAACCTTGGTCGACATCTGCGCCCGCGTCGTGTCGCCGAGGACGTAGGCACGCAAGGCCTCGCCCCGCCAATAAGCACCGGTCGAAGCCGCCGCTCCACCCAGCGCGTCCAGGGCACGCTGCTTCGCCTTGGCATCGCCGCGCTCCTCGGCCAGAACCAGTAGAATTGCAGCCGCATCCAAGCGCGCATCGTCGTCGCGGGCGGTCAGCGGCTCCAGGCCGAGAGCATCCTCGATCGCCGCGAGCGCCCGGCCAGATTCACCTTTGTCGAGCGCACGCAGCGCCACCTGAATGACCAAGGCAGGGCCAGGGGGGCTCACGCACCTCAAGGCTTCTTCGAGCACCACGTCGATCTCGTTCTTCCGGCCGGCGTCTTCGAGAAAATCGATAAGGTGTACCCAATGCTCAGCCAGGCCGGGATCGCGGCGGCACAGCTCCCGGGCCAGGGCCAGGGGATCCGCGCCTTCGCCCATCGCGATCTCGCCCAAGCACGCCGACAGAAACCTCAGAAAGCTGCTGCCGACCCGGTCGACGCTGCGATCAGCCACTTCGACGACCGGCTGCTCACCGTCCGGGCTCGCCTCGAAATCCAGCGCAAAGATACGCATCCCGCGGCGAGCGACGGGCCACAGCCCCTTCCAGTCCGCTGGCTGCGTGGCGTCGCGCAAGATGCGCTGACCTTCTTCGAACGTCAACAACTGAAGGTAGATGTCGTCCTCAGGCATCCGCGGTGCAGCCTGGGGGTCAGCGTCTGTTTGAAGGGCGGCCGGACGCGCCAACTTTCCACCGTCGTAGCGCAATGCAAACGCTGCGTAGCCCGGCGACACGTTGCTGTTGAACATCGCCTTGAGGCGGCCGAGTCGCACGTCGCCGGCCAGGGCCGTGGCAAACGTGCAGCCAGGGATCCTCCCGCATTGCTCTTCGATGTCGAGCAGCAGGGTTCGTACGGGGTCGGCCATGGCAGGGGGTATACGCAGCCCCGTCGACGCGATCAAGAGCTGGCGGCCACCAGCGGCAAAAAAGTCCGGCTGCATCTCCCACCCCGAAGCGGGACAAGCCCGGCAGGCGTGGGGACGAGTCAGGGCAATCGCCGTACGGCAATGGCCGTACAAGTTAAGGTGGGAAAAGCCTGTAAGGTTCCCGATAGATTCTTGACCGGGGAACTACTCTGCGTCACACTAGGCCGGCTCGAAGCACGGAACACGCGGGTCATCTACTCTTCCCCAAGACCGAACGTGTAGAATACCCGCTGCTTCGAGGCGACCCTCATGGCGAAGGTACTGCTCTGTGACGACGAAGAAGCTCTCTGCCGGGCGATGGCCAGGCTCCTTCGCTCCGTTTCGCACGAGGTTGTGACCTCGGACGGCCCGGGCGGCGTGGCGCGATTGCAACATGAGGAATTCGATGCGGTCGTGACTGACCTTCGAATGCCGGGCGTAGACGGATTCGGTATTTTGGATGCCGTCCGCCTGAAATCGCCGATGACCCCCGTCATCGTCATGAGCGGTAGCGCAGAAGTGACGGATGCGGTCCGGGCGATGCGAGCCGGCGCGCGCGACTTCCTGGTCAAGCCGGTCGAGCTTCGCAGCCTGGAAGAAGTGCTGGCCAGCGCGCTTGGCTTCTCGAACACCCAAGGCCCCAGCATGACGGGCCCTGACCCCATCTCTTGGCGGGACCGGATAGCGCCGTGGCTCTTGGGTAACGACCCCGCAATGCTGAGCGTGTTGTCGCTGCTTGCTCAGGTGGCCGACACGAACTGCACGGTCCTCATCACGGGCGAGTCCGGAACCGGCAAGGAACTCGTCGCGCGCTCGCTGGTGGCCGGGTCATCGCGGGCGAAGAAGCCCTTCGTGGCCGTCAACTGCGCAGCCATTCCAGTCAACCTGGTGGAATCCGAGCTGTTCGGGCATTCCCGCGGCGCCTTCACCGGCGCCACCTCGTCTCGCATGGGCCGCTTCGCTGAAGCCGACGGGGGCACCATCCTGCTCGACGAAATTGGCGAAATGGAGCTGGCCGTCCAGGCCAAGCTGCTTCGGTTGATTCAGGACGGACTGCTGCGCCCGGTCGGTGACGAAAGTGACCAACGCATCGACGTTCGCATCTTGGCGGCGACCAACCGCAAGCTCGATTCGGATGTGGCGGCCGGAAGGTTCCGGGCCGACCTATTCTGGCGGCTCAACGTCATTCCCATTGAGGTGCCGCCGCTGCGCCATCGATCGGGCGACATTCCCTTGCTCAGCGAGTATTTCATCCGGCGCTTCAACGAGAAGAATCGCCGCACGGTCACCGGCCTGCAGCCGGATGCCCTGGCCACCCTGAAGCGCTACCGTTGGCCAGGCAACATTCGCGAGCTCGAAAACCTGCTCGAGCGCCTGGTCATCCTGAAAGGAAGCGGCGCCATCGGCTTTTCCGACCTGCCGCCCAATTTTCGTCAATCGGTGCAACACCGAGGTCCGCAGCACCTCACGCCCATCCCCGATCTGCCCAGCGATGGCACAGATCTTCGTACCATCCTGGAATCGGTGGAAGACCGCATGATCTCCGAGGCCCTGGAGCGGACTGGCGGCAACAAAAACCGCGCCGCCGAGCTGCTCGGGCTGAATCGCACCACCCTGGTAGAGAAGCTCCGTCGCAAGCGCAGCGCCGCGGCGCCCGGCAACGGCGGAACGTGAGGGCTGAGGTGGGAACCGGTAGGCAGCGGCGGTCACGGCTCCGCTTCGGGAGCCGGCTACAGATGCCGCCGCAACTGGCCTAGGGCAGCGGTCATTCTGACCAGCGCTTTGTCGATGTTGGCTTGCGACGTCGCGTAGGACAGGCGGATGAAGCCCGGGGCGAAGAAGGCCGAGCCAGGCACCACGGAGACCCTGGCCTCGTCGAGGAGATAGTCGGACATGGCCAGGTCGTCCTGGATGGGCTTGCCGACGGGCGTGCGACCACCCAGAAACGCGGTCACGTCGGGGAACGCGTAGAAGGCGCCCTTGGGCTCGACACAAGTTACGCCAGGGATGGCTCGCAAACCCTCCAGCATGATGCGACGACGGCGATCGAATTCCAGACGCATGCGTCCAAGGTCGTCCTCGGGGCCAGTGATGGCGGCCAGCGCGGCAGCCTGGCTGACCGCCGCCGCGTTGGTAGTCGATTGGCCTTGCAGGACCGACATGCCAGCGATGATCTCGGGGGCCGCCAGAGCAAACCCGATTCGCCACCCGGTCATGGCGTACGACTTGGACACGCCGTCCACGATAATGGTCCGCTTTCGAATCTCGGGACCAAACGTCGCCGCCTGAACAAAACGGGCTCCGTCGTAGCAAAGCCCGCGATAGATGTCGTCGCTCACCAACCACAGGTCGTGACGCACGACCAAGTCCGCGATGGCTCGAAGAGTGGCCTCGTCGTACACCGCTCCGGTGGGGTTGGAAGGCGAGCAAAGCACGATCATCCGAGTCGCTGGCGTGATGGCACGGGCGATGGCGTCGGGATCGGCCATGAACCCGTTTTCCGCCCCGGCCAAAACCGGAATCGGAACCGCGCCGGCAAGCTTGGCAATCTCCGCATAGCTGACCCAGCAAGGCGCCGGCAGGATTACCTCGTCGCCCTGGTTCAGCAAGGCGTGGAACGCATTGAAGATGACCTGTTTGGCCCCGGCGCTCACCATCACCTGCCCCGGCGAGACCTCGAATCCGTGCGCCTTGGCGAACCACGCGGCCACCGCCCGGCGCAACTCGGGCATGCCTTCCACGGCGGTGTACTTGGTCACGCCCTGGTCGAGCGCCAGCTTGGCTGCGGCCTTGATGTGGTCGGGCGTGTCGAAGTCGGGCTCGCCCGCACCGAGGCTGACCACGTCCACGCCGTTGGCACGCAATCGGGCCGCCTTCGAGGCCACCGCCATGGTCGCGGACGGCTTCACGACATCCAGACGTTTTGCTAGCCCCCGAGCCATCTTACGGGATCTTCTTAAACTTCTTCTTCAAGGTTGGCAAGACCGCCTTCGGGACCAGGCGCGAGACATCGCCGCCCATGGTTCCCACCTCCCGCACCAGCGATGACGAGACGTAGAAGTTCTCTTCATTGGTGGGCAGGAAGATGGTCTCGATGTCCGGCGCGAGCTGCCGGTTCATGTGCGCGAACTGGAACTCGTACTCGAAGTCGGCCACGGCGCGAAGGCCTCGGATCAGGAACCGGGCCCCGTGGGCGCGGGCGTAGTCCACCAGCAACCCCTCGAAGGCGTCGACCTCCAAGCGAGGCTCGGGTCCGACAGCGTCGCGAATCATCCGCATCCGCGTCTTCAGCGGAAAAATCGGCCGCTTGTTGACGTTCACCGCAAGCGCCACGATGACCTTGTCGAACAAACCCAAGGCCCGCTGCATGATGTCCCAGTGCCCGTTGGTAATCGGGTCGAAGGTGCCTGGGTACACCCCAACCAGCGGATGGCAGACCGGCACTAAACCAGCTCCCGCTCGCACCTGTAGAACGACAGGCCGGTGTCGCCGTAGAAACGGCGATCCACCATTTCCAGGACGCCGACCCTTTCGGGGGGAATGTTGTGCCGGTCATGCTCGACGATGACCACGGCGCTGGTGTCGAGCAGCCGGCCACTCGAAAGCAGAGACAACACCGACTCGACCGAACCCGCGGCGTAGGGGGGATCGACGAATACCCAGGCAAACCTGTCCTTGTCCTCTTCCGACAAGCGATGCAGCGCCATCTCGACGGTCGAGTCGAGGACGCGCGCCCGTCCGGCCAGGTCGAAGGATCGCAGATTCCGGTGCAGCGCGGAAAGCGCACGGTGGTCCCGCTCGACAAAGGTGGCTCGGCTGGCCCCGCGCGATAGCGCCTCGATGCCCAGCGCGCCGGTCCCGGCAAACAGATCCAGGACAGGGCTTGCCGGCAAGGGCCCGAGAATGTTGAAAATCGCCTCGCGCACTTTGGCTCCGGTCGGGCGCGTCGTGGCTCCACGTGGCGCGCGCAGTTTTCGACCGCGTTCGGCACCTGCTGTAACCCGCATTTCGGGGACTACCTACCTCGGTCTACAGTGCGAGTCAACGACCAGGCGCGACAGGAACCCCGAGCGCGGCAGGTTCCATAGCGGCTACGGGCAGGCTATGCTCGGCGCATGCTAGATCCGTACCTCGACACTTCTGCTGTTCGCCGCTTGGTCGACTTGGCCCTCGAAGAGGACCTGGGCCGCGGCGACATCACGACCCAGGCGGTCATCGCGCCGGGCTTGATGGCGACGGCCCATTTGGTGGCGCGCCAGTCCCTCGTACTGGCCGGCGTCGGACTTTGTCGAGCCGTCTTCCAGCGGGTCGATGCCACGGTTGCCACCACCGAGCTTGCGGCGGATGGCGATCGGGTGGCAGCCGGCGCGCGCGTCGCCACCTTCACCGGCCGGGCCGCTTCAATCCTTGCCGCCGAGCGGACCGGACTAAACTTCGTGCAGCGACTGTCCGGCATCGCGACCCTGGCGCGAGCGTTCGTCGAAGCAGCGGGGAGCGCGCCGTTGCGCATCGCCGACACCCGCAAGACCACGCCCGGCTTCCGACTGCTAGAGAAATACGCGGTTCGCATGGGCGGGGCCAGCAACCATCGCTACGACCTGGGCTCGGGAGTCCTCATCAAGGACAACCACGTGGCGGTCGCTGGCGGCGTCAGAGTGGCCATCGAGAGGACGCGTGGCAGGGTTCCGCATGGGCTGAAAATCGAGGTCGAAGTGGATTCTCTCGGCCAACTCGACGAAGCGCTGGCGGCGGGCGCGGACATCATCTTGCTCGACAACTTCACCCTGCCAGACATCGAACGGGCCGTGGCCCGCGCCAAAACCAAGACCCCGCGTCCATTGCTGGAGGTCTCCGGTGGCGTTACGTTGGCAAAGATCCCGGCCCTGGCCCAAACCGGCGTCGACATCGTTTCCGTCGGAGCGCTAACCCACTCGGCACCTGCGGTTGACTTGGCCCTCGACATCGAAATGGACGGGGCGAAGACCGCGTCGTGAGCACGGACGATCTGGGGGCCGACAGACTCACGGCTGCCCTCGACACCCGATGGCTGGGCAGAGAATACGTCTTCCTGTCGGCCTGCGGCTCGACCAGCGACGAGGTGAGCGAGCGCGCGGCGATGGGAGCGAAGGAGGGGCTGGTGGTGGTGACCGACCAGCAGTCGAAGGGACGCGGCCGGCGCGGACGAAGCTGGCATTCCCCGCCGGGCGAGAACCTGTATTTCTCTCTGCTCCTCCGCCCTGCCCTGGCGCCGCACCAGGTCGCACCGATGACACTGCTGGCGGGTGCGGCGCTCGCGCAGGCGCTCGCCGGGCTCGGATTTGCGCCGCGCCTCAAATGGCCGAATGACCTGCTGCTGGAATCGTCGACCGGCCTTTGCAAGGCTGCCGGTATTTTGGCCGAGATGGCGACGGAGGCCGGGCAGGTCCGCCACGTGATCCTCGGTGTGGGCATCAACGTGAACACGCAAGACTTCCCGGCCGAGCTTGCCAGACAGGCGACTTCGCTAGCCCGGATACGCGGCGAGAACATCGCTCGACTGGCGGTGCTGGCGGGATTTCTGCGCACCTTCGAAACCCGCTACGAGGAATTCCTCGCGAAAGGTCCGGCCTCGGCGCTGGCGGCATGGCAGACGTTCGCGCTGCTCGGCCAGGACTGCTCGGTCGAGTCCGGATCGCAACGCCTGGAAGGAATCGCCGAGGCCGTGGACGAAAGCGGCGCGCTGCTGATGCGAACCGCGGATGGCCGACTGGTGCCGGTCCACGCCGGCGAAATCAACTGGCGAAAAGCGCAGTAGCCGCAGGACGAGAGAATCGGTCTCGGCATGCTAAAGTCTTCGCGCTTTGACTATCTTTCAAGCCGCCGTCCTGGGCCTGGTCCAGGGAATCACCGAGTTCCTTCCCGTTTCTTCGACGGCGCACCTGCGCCTCGTGCCCGCCGTGCTTTCGTGGCCCGACGGAGGCGCGGCCTTCGCCGCCGTGATCCAGCTCGGCACGCTGATGGCGGTTATCGGCTTCTTCTTGCGCGATCTCGTGCGCATGCTGGGCGCCGCCGCGACGCCAGCAACCCGCAGCAGTCTCGACGCGCGCATGTTGCTCTACATCGTCGCTGGCACGGTCCCCATCGGCGTAGTCGGCCTGCTGGCCAAGCATGCCATCGAGGGGCCGCTGCGCTCGATCCTGGTGATCGCCACCTCGCTCATCGTCGTTGGCGCCCTGATGGCCGTGGTCGAGAAGACGGCGCGCCACGAGCGGTCGATCGAGTCGTTCACCCTGCGTGATGCTTTGCTGGTCGGCCTTGCGCAGTCGCTCGCGCTGATTCCCGGCACCTCGCGATCGGGAATCACCCTGGTTGCTGCCATGCTGCTGGGCTTCCGTCGCGACGCTGCCGCTCGCTTTTCGTTCCTGCTTTCCATACCCGCGGTCGCTGCTGCCGGCGTCTTCGAGCTGCCTAAACTCTTGCGCAACCACGAGGTCGGCGCCGCCGCGCTCGTCGTCGGGCTCGCCACCGCCGCGATCTCGGGCTACCTGAGCGTGGCTTGGCTTCTGCGCTTCCTTCGTACCCGCACCACCTACGGCTTCGTCGTGTACCGAGTCGCCTTGGGCCTCGTCCTCGTCGCCGCGGTGCTCTCGGGCAAGCTGTAGGGCTGGGCTCGGCGCGCGAGTCATTGCGAGCGAGTCACTTCGTGATCTGCGACCCCATTTTCGGAAGCCCAATTCGACTTTCGTTTCAAGGAAGTCCGCTTTGGTTACGAAAAGAGTTCGTTTTCTCGCCCACAATCCTTGCCACCGCGGGGCATGCTGAGTATGCTTCGCCGGCTTGTTGACGGATATCCTAAGCAAGGCTGGGCCCATAGCTCAGCGGTCAGAGCTGGCGGCTCATAACCGCTCGGTCCCTGGTTCGAATCCAGGTGGGCCCACTCTACTAGCGCCTGCCGGATTGTCCCTCGTCTCTCGTCGAAAAAACGGCCCCCACCAAAGGCCAGGAGGAAGAGTTGCGCGATCAGCTTAAGCGTCTCGAGGAACTGCAACGATACGACGCTCAGATTCAAGAACTGACCAACGCACTGAAGGCGATACCCGCCAAGCTCGAAGCCTCGCAGACCGACTTCGCCCGAGTCGAAGCACTTCTGAACAACGAACGCTCGCAACTTACCGAATCGCAGCGCTACTACTCGGACCAGAAGGGTCAGTTGCAGACCGAGGAGAGCTCGGCGAGTGGTGCGAAGAACAAGCTTTCGATGGCGAAGAACTCCAAGGAGTACGTCGCCGCCCAGCGCGAGATGGAGCAGACCCGTGAAAGCGTCCAGAACCGCGAGCAGGAAATCGCGAAGCTGATCGATGCCGTGCAGGTCAAAGAGAAGTTGCTCGCCGACCGCGCGACCGAGCTCGAGGCCCTGCGCAAGTCCATCGACAAGGATGCCGAAGTGGGCCGAAAGAAGATGGCCGAGCTGGAAGGGCAGATCGGCGCCATCAAGGTGGACCGCGACAAAGTCGCCGCCGGCATCCGCCCCGACGTGCTCAAGCGTTACGGCGCGATTCGCATGCGCCGCGGTTTGGCCGTCACCACCGTTCGCAACGGCACCTGCCAGGGCTGCAACATGAATGTGCCGCCCCAGCTCTTCAACGTCCTTCAGCGCGGCACCTCCATCGAGACCTGCCCGTACTGCCACCGGATCGTCTATTGGGAGAACCTGATGAAAGACGAACCGACGCCGAATACCCCGACTTCGGGATCGTAACCCCCGCTCCTCGCGCTATACTTCCTCGGCTTCCCGCTGGAGTTCGAAAGGTGGTCGCGACGGTGTAGTTCTGCCGTCGAGGAAAGTCCGGGCTCCCATGGGCAGGGTGCTGGCTAACGGCCAGTCGAGGTGACTCGAAGGAAAGTGCAACAGAAAACAGACCGCCGGTGCGTGGGCAACTGCACGCCGGCAAGGGTGAAACGGTGTGGTAAGAGCACACCGCCCTCCTGGTGACAGGAGGGGCACGGCAAACCCCACCTGGAGCAAGACCGAAGAGGGATCGTAGGGCAACCTGCCGGCGTGGCCCGCGTCGAATCCAGATCCTGAGTTGGTCGCTCGAGCCGTTCGGCAACGGACGGCCTAGATGAATGACCGCCGCTCGCCCCAGGTAACGAAGGTGAGCACAGAACCCGGCTTAAAGCCGAGCTCCAACGGGAAGCATTTTCTGCCTCCCTCGCCCCGCGAAGCGGGGAGAGGGTCGGGGTGAGGGGCAGACAGAGTGAGGGGCACGCAGAGTGAGGGAAGTCGCGGCACATCTGCGCGGAGGAGGCTGTGGTCGGGCGGTTGGTTACCGGGGCGCACAGGACTGGCGCTCGGGTGGCTGGCAAGAAACGGAACGGCCGTCACACCCGCCCGCTTCCGCTAGCTTGACCCCGGGGCGCCCGTAGGAGACGCTTGCTCCGTGCGGTCTCGTCGCTTGAGGGAATCTGCCATGTCATCACGATCGTTTGCGGCAGTTGGAAGCGGTCTTGTCTTGGTCTTTGCGTTCACGCTGGGCTGTGGTGGCGGCGGTTCGGACGGCGCAGGCGGCATGAACGCAGGGACAGCGGGCGGCGGAACCGCCGGCACGGGTGTGACTGGCACTGGCCGCGCGATCGGAGCCGGCGGCTCGGCGGCCGGTACCGGTGGCGCGGCAGCGGGCTCGAGCACGGGCGTGGGAGGAGCGGCGGGGGCATCCACAAGTGCCGGAAGCTCGGCGGGTGTGGGCGGTACGATCAGAACCGGCGGCGCAAGAGGATCGGGCGGCGCGCTAGGGACGGGCGGCGCGAGTGGGCCCGGTGACGGGGCCGGGGGCAGTATCGTGGGCGGCGCTGCCGGGACCGGCACTGGCGGCGTGGCGGGAACGGGAGGCAAGCCTGTCGGCGGCACCGGCGGGACGGCATCTGGTGGCTCGACGGGCGCCTGCGCCGTAGCGACGCCCAACGGGGCGTGCTCACGGGAGGGCGACGTGTTCTGTTCCGGCACCCTCTGCTGCTCATCAGCCAGTCCGTTCTATTGTCCGACCACGAACCTCTGCTATTCGACCGACCAGAAGGCCGCCACTGCCTGCGGCGGCTCGGGCTGTTTCCAGTGTGTGGCGCCGGTGACGGGCACGTGTCCCTCGGCTCCCACCGGCGGGTCGTGCAACGGCACCTCAGGCCCATCCCATTTCTGCGGGACCAGCGGCTGCTGTGGCTCGGCCAATCCCTACTTCTGTCCGGCGAAGAACCTCTGCTACAAGACCTCCAACCAGGCCTTCGCCGCATGCGGAGGCGACTCGTGCATCGCCTGCTCACCACCGTGCTCAGAACCTCCCAACGTCACGTCGGCGGAAATCAGCGACGGGCTCTGTGGCGCCCAGCCGCTCGCAATCATCGACGGCATTCCCGCCTTTGCAATGTGCGACGCGGCCTTGAACAGCAACGTCTGGTCAAGCACGGGCGGGGACACTGCGGGCATCTCCGAGGGGCCCGGTTGGGTGGAAACCGGCGGCGGCAAAATCGTCAGCGGCAAGAACGGCTACCAGTGCACCGAACTCGCCATGCGCTACTTCTATTTCACGTTCGGTATCTGCCCGTGGATCGCAGTCCCTGCGAAGGACATGTGCACCGAGACGCTGCCTTCGACCGTGACCATCACGACCACGCCGGTTCACGGCGACCTCGTCATTCTTCCGCCCGGTTGCAACGGCGCCGGGCAAGAGTCGGGTCACGTGGCAGTGATCGACACGGTCACCGGAGCGTCGGTCACGGTCGTGCAGCAGAACGCCGGCACGCGGGGAACCGCGACCTTCCACACCGACTGCGCCGCGTGTTTCATCCACGCGGTCGCGAACCACGCCGGGCACTGAGGTCGGCCCTGCCCCTCATCCCAACCTTCTCCCCGGCGGACCGGGGCGAAGGGGCCGGACGGGGGGCGAAGGGGCGGACGGGGAGCGAGGGGCGGACGGGGAGCGAGGGGCGGACGGAAACAGGGGGCGAAGGGGGGTTAGTGGGCGGCGCGCTTCTTTAGGGCGGGCAGCATCTTCGCGAGGAACTGGCCGGTGTATGAAGCGGGGGTCCTCGCCACTTCCTCGGGCGTTCCGGCGGCGATCACTTGGCCGCCGGCGGCGCCACCTTCGGGGCCTAGGTCGATCACGTAGTCGGCGGTTTTGATCACGTCGAGGTTGTGCTCGATCACCAGGACGCTGTTGCCGGCGTCCACCAAGCGCTGAAGTACGGTGAGCAACCGGCGAACGTCGTCGAAGTGAAGGCCCGTGGTGGGCTCGTCGAGGAGATAGAGGGTTCGGCCGGTGTCCCGCTTGGCAAGCTCTCGCGACAGCTTCACCCGCTGGGCCTCGCCGCCCGACAGGGTCGTCGCCGACTGCCCCAGGGCGATGTAGCCAAGGCCGACGTCATTCAGGGTCTTCAAGATGTGGGAAAGCTGGCGGTGGTTCTCGAACAAGGACAGCGCATCGGTCACGCTGGTCTCGAGCATCTGGGCGATGTCGAGCCCCTTCCACTTCACCCGCAACGTGGCGTCGTTGTAGCGGCGGCCGCGGCAGACTTCGCAGGTCACGTGCACGTCGGCCAGGAAGTGCATCTCCACCGTCTTTACACCGTCGCCCTCGCAGGCCTCGCAGCGCCCGCCCTTCACGTTGAACGAAAAGCGCCCTGGACCGAAGCCCGAGGCCTTGGCCTCCTGCGTTTCCGCGTACAGCTCTCGGATGTGATCGAAAGCCTTGGTGTAGGTCGCGGGGTTTGAGCGCGGGGTCCGCCCAATCGGCTTCTGGTCAATATCGACCACCTTGTCGATCTGGTCGATGCCCTCCAGCTTGCTGAAGGCGCCCACCGGCTCGAACCCGCCGTAGAGCTTGCGGCGCAGCGCCGGGTGCAAGATGCCATTGATGAGCGACGACTTCCCAGCCCCGGACACACCCGTGATGGCCAACAAGACGCCGAGGGGGAACTGGACGTCGATGTTGCGCAGGTTGTGCTCGGTGGCGCCGCGAACGGTGATGAACCCCGTCGGTGACCGGCGAGCGCTCGGGATCTCGATGCGCACCGTGCCGGCCATGTATTGGCCGGTTAGCGATTTGGGCTCGGCCCGGATCTCGGCCGGACTGCCGGCCGCCACCACGTGGCCGCCCAGCCGGCCTGCCCCGGGACCGAAGTCGACCACGTGGTCGGCGGCCTCGATGGTCTCCTCGTCGTGCTCGACCACGATCACGCTGTTGCCGAGATCGCGAAGCCGCCGCAGCGTCGCGATCAGGCGTAGGTTGTCACGCTGGTGAAGCCCGATGGAGGGCTCGTCGAGGACGTACATCACGCCCGACAGCTCCGAGCCGAGCTGCGACGCCAGCCGAATGCGCTGGGCCTCGCCGCCGGACAGCGACGACGCCACGCGATCGAGCGTCAGATAATCAAGCCCCACGTTTAGCAGGAACCCGAGGCGCGTTCGCACTTCTTTGAGGATCTCGGCCGCTATCTGGGCCTTGGCGCCCCCAAGCGGCAGACTGGAGAAGTACTTCTCCGCCTCACCTACGGTCAGCGACGTCACGTCGACGATGCTCTTTTCACCAAGGAAGACCGCCCGCGATTCCGGCCGCAGGCGCTTGCCCTTGCAGGCACGGCAGAGCTGCTCGCGGAAATACTTGCCCAGCCACTGCCGCATCATCTCGGAGTGGGTGTCGTGCCAGCGGCGCTTGAGGTTGTTGGCGACACCCTCAAAGCGCATGGCCCACGAGCCGCCGCCGTGGCGCCCTGCCCAACTGACCTGCACGCGCTTCTCGCCCGTGCCGTACAGGACGATTTCACGCTGGCGCGGCGTGAGCTGCTTCCAGGGCTTCTTGAGTGGAATGCCCATGTCCTTCTCGAGCGCCGCCGCGATTCGAGTCGTCCAGCCTTCTTCGCGGGCGAAGCGCTCGCCCCATGGCTCGATGGCGCCTTCGGAGATCGACAGATCCTGATTCGGCACCACGAGCTCTGGATCGATTTCCAGGCTCGATCCAAGCCCGTTGCAGTCCACGCACATACCCAGCGGGCTGTTGAAGGAAAACGATTGGGGCGACAGCTCGGGCAGGCCCACGCCGCAGTTCGGACAGGCACGCTCCTCGCTGTAGGCGCGCTCGTGCTCTTCACCTTCCACCACGACCAGCACGGTGCCGCCGCCTGTCTTGAGCGCCGTCTCGATGGAGTCCGACAGGCGGGTTTTGTCCGCCGATTCCAGGGACAGCCGGTCGACGACGATTTGCACCGTGTGCTTCTTCTTCTTGTCGAGTGCCGTGACCTCTTCCAGGCGGCGGACGGCGCCATCGACGCGCACGCGCACGAAGCCGGCCTTGCGCGCCTCCTCGAATACTTCGCGAAACTCGCCCTTGCGGTTTTCGGCCTTGGGGGCTAGCAGGGTCACCTTGGACTTTGCCGGCAAGGTCAGAAGCTCGGCTACGATTTCTCCCGCCGAACGCGCCGCCACCTCGCCGCCACACAGGTGGCAGCGCTGCTCGCCTGCCCGGGCGTAGAGCACGCGCAGGTAGTCGTAGATCTCGGTCACCGTTCCGACGGTGGACCGAGGGTTCGACGACGCCGACTTCTGCTCGATAGCGATGGTGGGCGAGAGCCCGCGGATCTGGTCGTACTTGGGCTTTTCCATCTGCCCAAGAAACTGGCGCGCGTAGGACGACAACGACTCCACGTACCGACGCTGGCCCTCGGCATAGAGGGTGTCGAACGCCAGCGAGGACTTTCCGGAACCGGAAACGCCCGTAAACACGACGAGCTGGCGCTTGGGGATGGCCAGCTCGTCGATGTGAAGGTTGTGCTCGCGCGCGCCTCGGACGACTACGAAATTGGGTTCTTCAGCGCTGCGCTCGTGCTTCATTGCGAAGCAGAATATCTACTCGAAGAAATACGCGATGCCCATAGTACCGTTCACGAAACCGCTGCCGCCAATCGACTGCCCGCCAAAGAGGATGTCGTCGTTGTTCCCGAATAGCATGCCAAGACCGAGGTCGGCCGTGAGAGCCACGTTGGGGACGATGAAAGCGCGGATCTGGGCGCCCACCTCCAGCGAAATGTCATAGTGCGTGTCGGCCCGATTCGTCCCTGGCGCGCTGACCCACCGGTTCACGCCCAGACCGCCACCGAGAGAGAAATCGGCAAACGAAGCCGCGTGAAGGTGGTACCAGCCGCGGGCGGCAAGCGAGAAGCTGGTGGTAGCGTTTCCGCCGTCGGTGTAGCGATGCAGCCCGAACAACCCGTCCACGTGGAAACCGCTGGTTCCCCAGGTGCCCATGGCGCCGCTCGTCCCGTTGAGCATGGTGGCGGCGCCGATGCCGAGGCCGTGGCCGCGAGCGGCGCTGGCGCTGTTGAAGCTAGCCGTGGCCGTGCTGCCGCCACCCGTTGACGTGGCGGCGCTGTCGCCCGCTGGTTGCGGTTGCATTTGGGCCTGAACCGCCTGTGCGGTAAGCAAAACTGCCAAAGCGGCTACGCTAGAACAAACTGAAATTGGACGCATTTGGACACCTCCTTGGTGACTTGGCGACGGTACTATACTCGGGCTCTACAATGAAGCTCGGACCGCGTGTCGCCATCATTGCCACCCTGCTTATGGCAGCGGTACTGGTTACCGCTGTCGGGTCGGTGTTGTACGTTCTCCGTACCGACCAGTTACGGGATATGGACCGCGAGGCCCACACCATGGCGGACGCCCTCATCGCCGGCATGGAGCCGCTGGCCCCGGAAAAAGCCGGCGAGTCGATGAAAGCGCGGGTGGCAGCCATGGCAAAAGGCGGCCCGTTCCGGCTGGAAGCCGTAGCATGGGGCGGACAACGCCCGAACAATTCTTGGGCCGGTCTGGCGGATGAATCCACAAAGCTCGACGCTCCGGTGGGGCGCCTCTTCGACCTCAAGGGCATGCCGCCGTTCTATGCAATGGCCATTCCGCTGCACAACATGCGCCCCGGCGAGCCCATGCGCCACGTGGTGGCATTTCTGGGGCTTGTGCGCGACGGCGGCTTCATCGGTAACGAGGTTCTGCTTTCGGTGAAGCGCATCACCCCGCTGTTGCTCCTCTTTACGGCGACGTTCGCGCTTGCCATGTACGGGATGCTGATGCGCCGGGTGGCGAGCCCGCTACGCCAACTGGTGGAAGCCATCGATGCGGTCTCGAAGGGCGATCTGTCGCGCGCAGTGCTCCCTGAACGCGACGACGAGTTTGGCCGGCTCGGCAGCCGGTTCAACGACATGATGAACTACCTGCGCGAGGCCCGCGAAAAGGAGGCGAAGGCCACCGCCGCACGCGTGGCCACCGAGGCCCACCTCCGGCGCGCAGAGAAAATGGCGACCATCGGCCAGATGGCCGCCGAAATCGCCCACGAGGTCGGCACCCCTCTTAACGTCATAGGTGGACGGGCCCGCACCTTGGCTCGAAAAGCCACCGAGCCGGCCGACGTGCAGAAGAACGCCGAGATCATCTCGACCCAAGTGGATCGCATCACGAAGATCATCCGTCAGGTGCTGGACTCTGCGCGCAAGAGCCGGCCGACAGGCGGCGAGCTGGACGTGCTCAAGACCGTGCAATCCACCTTGGAATTCGTCGAAGAAAACCTCAGGCAACACGCCATCGAGGTCGACGTCCGCGCCGAACCAGACCTTCGGCCGGTTCCCGGCAATGCCGACGAGATCCAACAGGTGTGCCTGAACCTGATCATGAACGCCATTCACGCCATGCCCGACGGTGGCAAACTGGGCGTGGAGCTGGAATACGTGATCCGCCGCAAGGAAGGACTCGACCTGTCGCCGCCCTCGCCCTACCTGATGCTCGCGATCAGCGACACCGGCCTCGGCGTTCCCGAGGCCGACCGCGCCCGTATCTTCGACGCTTTTTTCACCACCAAGGAGCTCGGCGAGGGAACCGGACTTGGCCTGCCTGTAAGCCACGGCATCGTGAAGGACCACGACGGCTGGATGGAGGTGGGCGACCAGCCGGGCGGCGGCGCCGTGTTCCGGGTCTTCTTGCCCCTGCCGTCGGAATCGTCATCGCACGACCACTCGAGATCGGACGACACGCCGCCACCGCAATCGGCCACCTAACGCCAACCCGAGGACAGCCAACCATGCCTGCGCAGCCCATCCAGTACCAGGTCGCCATGCCCGAGCCAGAGTCGCACGAGTTTCTCGTGACGATGGAGATCCCGGCGCTGCCCGGCCGAGAGAACGTCGACGTGGTCTTTCCGGTGTGGGCCCCCGGCAGCTACCTCGTGCGCGATTTTTCGCGCCACCTCTACGACCTCGAAATCCGCGACCAGGGAGGGCGGCGGGAGATCGAATTCCAACGAATCGACAAGTCCCGCTGGCGGATCGCAACCGGCGGCCGGGCGGTGCGCCTTCGCTACCGAGTCTTTGCCTTCGAAGTCAGTGTCCGCACCTCGTACTTGGACGATGCCCGCGCCTTCATCAACGGGACCAGCTTATTCTTCCTGGTCGACGGCGAGACCGGGCGGCCGTGCGTGCTAGATGTCGAGCCGCGGCCGGGTTGGACCGTCAGCACCGCCCTGCCCTCGCTGCCCCGCCGTCGCCATACTTTTGTCGCCCGCGACTACGACGAATTGGTCGACACGCCCGTCGAAGTCGGCACCCACGCGTGCTTCGACTTTCGCGTGGGCGGCGCTCGCTTCGAGGTCGCCTTGCAGGGCCGCACCAACATCGACCGTCACAGGATGATCTCGATGTTGCAGGCCATCACAGCAGAGACCGGCGCGATGTTCGGCGGTTTCCCCTTCGATCGTTACCTGTTCATCATCCACGCCCTCGCCCACCGCGGCGGCGGCCTCGAGCACGCCTGCTCGACCACCCTCGACATCAACGGTTTCTCGTTCGAGGACGAAAAGGGTTATCAAAGCTTCGCTGAGCTGTCGGCGCACGAGTTCTTCCACACCTGGAACGTGAAGCGCATCCACGACTACGTGCTCGGGCCGTTCGACTACGGCAAGGAAAACTACACCGAGCTGCTCTGGTTTCACGAGGGCTTCACCGAGTATGCGCAAGCGCTGGTGCTGCTGCGCGCGGGCCTGCTATCGCCCGAACGCTACCTCAAGGATCTCGCGGAAAGCTGGGGGCGTTACATCGGCCGCCCCGGGCGAAACGTCACCACGCTGTCGCAACTGTCGTACGAAGCTTGGATCAAGCAATACAAGCCCGCCGAGAACCACACCAATCGCATGGTCAGCTACTACGACAAGGGCCGATGGGCCGGGCTGGTCCTCGATTTGCAATTGCGCTCGTGGAGCAACGGAAGGCGTGGCCTCCCCGATCTATTCAAACGGCTCTGGCAGCGCTACGGCGCCCGTAACCGCGGTATCGACGCTGCCATCATCCGCGCCGAAGCCGAAGCCATCGCCGGCCACTCGCTCGCGAGCTACTTCGCACGTTTCATCGACGGAACGGCCGAGTTGCCCGTGCCTGCCCTGCTGAAGAAGACGGGCATCGCGGTGGCCGCAGTTCCCCTTGCCCAGCACGAACGAAACGACGCCACCAAAGCCGCTCGCCTTCGCGCCTTCAGCGGCCTGGTATTCGGGGGCGGCCACGACGAAGCTGCCTTGGTCAAGAACGTGCTCCCCGCATCGCCTGCGTGGCGCGCCGGGATCACCTACAACGACGAGCTGATTGCCGTCGACGGCACCCGCGTGGATGCCGCGAGCGTGACAAAACGCTTGGCCGACGCAGTGCCGGGGCAAGAGGTGGTCGTCACCTTCTTCCGAAAGGACCAGCTACGCAGCGCCAAGCTACGGATGGTGCGCAATCCAGACCGCCGATGGATCTTCGCCGTGGACAAGGACGCCGCGCAATCACAGCGTCGCCTCCGCCAGCGTTGGCTGGGCGTAACGATCTAGCACTTCGCATTGCAGCCGTTCGAATGCCGTGGCCGGTCCGGCTTCACGGCCTAGACTTTTCCGCATGTCGATCCAAAGCATCAATCCCGCCACCGGACAGCCGACGAAAACCTATCCGCAGCACACCGAAGCGGAGGTCGAGAGGAAGCTGAAAGCCGCCCTCGAGGCGTTCCAAGCATGGAGTCGTGTGCCGGTCGCAGAACGGGCCAGCGTGGTTGCGCGTGCGGGACAAATCTTCGCTGATGAGGCCCCTGCCTTTGCGCACCTGATGACCGAGGAGATGGGGAAGACCATCACTTCGGCCGAGCAGGAGGCACTCAAGTGCGCCGCCGGCTGTCGCTACTACGCCGACCGCGCCGCAAGCCTGCTGACCCCAGAGCGAGACAAGAACGATGCCGTTTGCTTTCATCCGCTGGGCGTGGTGCTGGCGGTGATGCCGTGGAACTTTCCCTTCTGGCAGGTCACCCGCTTTGCCGCCCCTGCTCTGGTCGCCGGCAACGTGGGCTTGCTCAAGCATGCTTCCAACGTGCCCGGCTGTGCTCTCGCCATCGAGGAGCTATGGCGTCGCGCGGGCGCCCCCGAAGGCGTGTTCCAGGTCTTGCTGATCGGCTCGCAGAAAGTCGACGACCTTATTGCCGATGACCGCGTCGCCGCCGTGACCGTCACGGGAAGCGACGCCACTGGAAGAGCCGTCGCTACACAGGCAGGCAGATACATCAAGAAGACCGTCCTTGAATTGGGCGGCAGCGACCCCTTCGTGGTTTTGCCCAGCGCCGACTTGGACAAAGCAGTGGAGACCGCTGTTCGCGCCCGCGTGGTGAACAACGGCCAGTCGTGCATCGCCGCCAAGAGATTCATCGTCGCAGACGCCGTCTACGACCAATTCGCCCCGAGGTTCGTCGAGGCCATGAAGGCGCTGAAGGTTGGCGATCCCATGTCGCGTGAAACCGACATCGGTCCCCTGGCCACCGCCCGAGCGCTCACGAGCTTGCTCGAGCAAGTCGAGCGCTCCGTGGCCGTCGGTGCTCGCGTGATGACCGGCGGACGCGCGTTGCCGGGCCCGGGCTTCTACTTCGAACCCACCGTCCTCGCCGACGTGCCGCCCAGCGCCCCCGCCCACAGCGACGAACTGTTCGGTCCGGTGGCCAGCCTCTTCCGGGTTCGAAGCTTCGAAGAAGCCATCGCGCTCGCCAACGCGACTCGGTTTGGCCTCGGCGCTAGCGTGTGGACCCGCGATCGGGTCGAGGCGGAGCGCGCTGCCCGCGAAATCGAGGCCGGCATGGTGTTCATCAACGCCATGGTGGTCTCGGATCCGCGGTTTCCCTTCGGCGGCATCAAGAGCTCCGGTTACGGACGCGAGCTGGCCGCGTATGGGCTGCGCGAGTTCGTGAACGTGAAGACCGTGCGAATGACCGGCCTAAGGTAGACTGCCGATCGCTACTTCACGAGTTCGTATGCGCCGATGTCTGGGCCGGCGCCTTGCGGGCGCCCGACCCTGTCGTAGTCGTTGGCGGGTGCGCCGGCCGCGAGTCCCTTGTCAACGCAGGGGCTGGAAGAGGTCAGATGCAGATCGCTGCCGGAGGCGTACGCGGGGTCGGCCGAAATGTTTCCACTTCCGCCGGTCGCTTCCGTGTTGACGGCGCTCAGCGTGGTCAAGTCGTTGCCGCCGTGACGATACAAGACGACAGCGCTGGCGGACTCGGATGCACCTGCGGGTCCGTACAGGTCGTTGTTCTCTAGCGAGGCCAGTCCTCCGTTGCCCGACTCTCTGATGGCGAAGCGTTGGTTGCAGAGGCCCGCCGCCACGATGTTGTTCCGCAAGCGACCTCCAGCGACAGCGCTTGCGCCCGAGCGCTCTACGAAGACGCCCACGCTCTGACAACTCGGCGACTCGCCTGACGCGATCCCGAGGGGTTCGATGTCGTTCGAATGCACGTCCGGGGCGCTGGTGCTCGTCGAGGAGAGCACGTGCAAACCGTAGAACAGTCGCGCACTGTTGCTCGTGCTGAGGGCCGAGCAATGACCGCCGAAGACAAGATTGTTCCTAAGTCGCGCGGACGAACCATCGAGAAGCACGCCCGTGGTCTCGCGGCTTCCACAACCGCCTTCGATGCGGTTGCTCTCGACCGAAGGATCCGCGTTCGAAATCGCGAGACCGAGGCTCTCTTGATCGGTCCCGCCCGCGATGGCGTTGCCTGAGATCTTTGCGCACCCCGGGCCGTCGCAACGAACCGCCGCCACGCGCGCACCCGCGGTCGCGTCGCCGAAGTTGCTGTAGCCGGCGCAGATCAGGCTGTTCACCAGGTTCGAGGTCAGGCTGCCCGAATTCGTGATCGATACAGCGGATGATTCGCCGGCCGTATCCAGCTTGCTGGTGCGACCGCGGATCCCAAGGAGCGCGCCCGAGTCGTCGCACGAGCTGGCACAGTGGCCAAACGCAAACTTGTCGCAACTGCCGTGCAGGTAAAGCGAACCACCGTTCACGTTGATACCTATCGCCGTGGTTCGCCCTTGGCCTCCGGTTATCGCAGAGGCGACGATGGTGGCTTGCCCGCCCGACGTGACGCTGACGCCATAGGTGGTGCCTCCGGTCGGCTCGTCGGTCATGAAGATGCGGCCGAGCGACACGTTCTTCGCACCATTGATGACCACACCTGCAATGCTCGCGGCAGCAGGCCCAGGCGCGGCGGCATCTTCCGACGCGCGCTTGACGACAAAGCCGCTCAACTCCGCTCCGCCAACGACGTTCTGACCGAACGTCACGCCTTGGTCCCGGCCCGTGAACTTGATGGTGGTGTTTGGCTGCGACCCAACTCCACAGTAGGTAAGTCCGTCCGCGGTCATGGCGTAGTTGCCTTGGATCGAGAAACCGTCGGGAACCGTCAGCGCTCCTGCGCTCTCGTAGACCGTCGGGTCCGAGCACGAGGTGCTTGCCACGCAAATACGCGTTCGTGCGGCGCCGGAGGTCTGCCCAGCGGACGCGATGGCCGCCTCGATGGTCGCATACATACCGGCAGTAGAAGCGTCCACACCGCTGCAGCCCTGGCAAACGACGATGCACCCTTCCGTGCAGCCTTCGTCGATCATGCCATTGCAATCGTCATCGATGCCGTTGCAGGTCTCCGGCACTGGCTTTACGTCGGAACACGTGCTCCACGCGCCACCCGAACAAGTCGTCACGCCGGTCTTGCAGGCACCAATCAGCGGATTGTCGGCGGAAACGCAAGACAAGACCGCTGGTTCCGGACACAGCTCACCCACATCCATGTCCGCATCGATGGAGGCGCCTGCCTCTGCCGAAACGTCGATCTCCGGCATGCCGTCGGGACCGATCTCCATCATCGGGACGTCCACGGCATCCGACGGCAGAACGTCAGGACCATCCTTCAGGATGGGCTCGCTCCCGAAGTCTTTCGTCGATGGCTCGTCGCTTGGGCGAGCGTCACGGGCATCCTGGATGTCGGCAAAGACCGCATCGGTCGGCTCGCGCACGTCCGCCACATCGGACGCCGCATCCACGGCCAAGTCCACGCTCGCATCAGGCTTGCCGTCGGGACTGCCGTCCGGGATCGCGTCCCTCTTCCCGTCCGGACCAGGCGTAGGCGCATCGGGCTGAGCAGCCACATCATCGTGCCCGCCCACGGGCGCGTCATGGCGAACCGCCGCGTCCCTCAGTCCCGCCGGCCCTCGATAGGCAGGATTGGCCTCGCGGCAGCCCGAACCCCAAAGACCGAGCATCAGCCCCAAGGCGAGATGACAAGTGCGCTTCGTACTCAAGCAAGCCCTCCGTGACTGAACTTCTTCGATTGTAGCAGTTGTTGTGTTAAACACGTCTGTTCCTTTGTAAAATGGACGGCCATGCCGACCTTGCAGCGTGCGCTCCTTCTCGTCTTCGTTCTGCTCGGCAGCGTCCGAGGTGCCACGGCTCAGCCTGAGTCGCTTGGCTCTCAGCGGGTGGCCATCGCCCGGCTGCACTTCGAAGGCCGCCTTCCCGAGGGGCTGCAAGCGCTCTTCGCGCAACGGCTGGTCCAGGGGCTCTCGGCCGTGGGCTTCGAGGTTCTGCCGGACACCGATGTCGAGCAGAAGCTGGCCGCTGCGAATAAGTCGCTGGTCGGCTGCCAGAACGCCTCGTGCTACCCCGCGATGGCAAGCGCGCTGTCCGCCAGCTACCTGATCACGGGACAGATCACCGAAAGCAACAAGACCTACACCATGGTGCTCGAGATCATCAACGGCCGTACCGGCGGCGTGCTGGCGAGCAACCGTGAGCGCTGCGAGACCTGTGGCGTCGAGGAGGCGGGCGAAAAGATGGGTCTGGCGGCGTCGGCTCTGCGGGAGCGGCTGGAGGCCGAGGCGCGGTCGCCCGCGCGATTCGTGATCCGTTCCCGGCCCGCCGGCGCCACCGTGGTTCTCGACGGGAAAGATGCCGGCGTCACGCCACTCGACATGAACCTCGTCGGCGGACTCCATCGCGTGAGGCTGGTGATGGCCGACCACGAAAACGTGTCTCGTTCCTTCACCGTGGTCAGCGGCGTCGACGAATCGATGGACCTAGACCTCACCGCCATCCCGTCGAAATTCCCCTATCGCACCGCCGGGTGGTCGGCAATAGGAGGCGGCACGGCCTTGATCGTCGCCGGCATCGTGACCATGGCCTTCGACCGATCCCATGCCTCCTGCGCCGCCGAGAAGAGGGACGAGGTTGGCAACTGCCCCGACGTATGGGGAACCAAGTGGTGGGCCATGCCGATGATCGCGGTCGGGGCAGCCGTAGCGACAGTCGGCGGGACGATGCTGTACCTGGCGCCCCCGCGACCGTCGAGTGGCGTCGGCGCGACGGCAAGTCTGAGTGGGCGTTTCTAAAAGGTCGGCCGCCGCAAGCGCTGGACACTCCTTCTTGTCAGGGAGCTGCCACAGGTTGATTCCATCGCCGCCCGCCGCCGCGACGATCGAGTCTTGCGGGCTTACTGCGAGAGAACGAACGTGCAACGTGCGCGACGATTCACTCAGACTACCCTGCAACTGGCCTGTCGCCGCGTTCCAGAGCTCCACGACGTCCCCACTCGGCGCCGACGCGATCACCTTCCCGTCGGCAGTCATGCCAAGCGTGCTTGCCCACGAACGCAGCTCACCCGAACAGTTGTATTCCCTGTCGACCCAGTTCGTGTCCCAAAGCCGGACCACCCCATCCTCACAGCCCGTCGCCACGATCTAACCGTCCGCTCAAAAGGCGACCGAGTTGATCGCCTGCGGGCGCGCCAGAACCCGGCGGACCTTCCACGTGCCCACATCCCGGACCGCGGTCTTGTCCCGCGCTCGGCTCCGTCGATGTCCCCAAGACCGGCCATTCTGGTGTCTCTTGGCGCGATCTTGCATTTCCGTCGGCCCGGGCCGCAGAGCACGGCGAAAAAATTCATGACCTACGCCCGCAGAATGCCGCTACTGGTTCGTATCTGCTATCGCACGGCTGTCTACCTGGAGGAAACATGGCAATCGAACAAGGTCGGCTCCTTCCCAGCCTTCTCGCGCTTGGGCTGCTGGGCTGCAACGTCTGGGGCTGCTCGTCATCGTCCGGGGATGGATCGGCTACGGGCGGGACCAAGGGCTCGGGTGGGCAGACAACAAGCGGGGGCAACGGAGGCGGCTCGGGCGGCAGCACGAGCGCCACGGGAGGCAGCAGCACTGGAGGGGCGGTGTCGAGTGGCGGAAGCGTAACCTCCGGTGGAACCAAGGGTTCGGGCGGTGCACAGTCATCGGGGGGCACCGTGGGTGCAGGTGGCAGCAACGCCGGCGGAACGACGACGACCGCGGTGACCTCTTCAGGTGGGGCTGCTACGGGCGGTTCCGCGAGCGGCGGCGCAACGACGCCTGGTTCGGGCGCCGGCGGGGCGGGCACTGGCGCAGCAGCAACCGGCGGCTCCACCAGCAGCGGCACAGGCAAGGGTGGCTCGGCAACTGGCGGATCGACCAGCAATGGCACGGCAGCCGGGGGTTCGGGGGGCTCGCAGGGCTCCGTCAGCGCTGGCTGCACCGCCAGCACGCCACTAAAGACTGGAAATTTCACAGAAAGTATCAGTGGCACCACTCGCAAGTGGATGCTGGATGTCCCGACCAACTACGACGCCACAAAGCCTTATCGGCTGATCTTCGTATGGCACCCGCTCGGAGGGTCGGGAAGCCAGATCGTCAGCGGGGGGTTCAACGGCCTCAAGTCCCAGGCGAACGACACCGCCATCTTTGCCACCGCCGACGGACTCAACGGCAGCAACTCGGAGGCGAGCGGGACAGGCTGGTGGAACGCCAATGGCGGCGACATGAAGCTGTTTCAAGCTATGCTCGACAAGATCAACGCCGGACTGTGTGTCGATCAGCAGAGGATCTTCTCAACCGGATTCAGCTTCGGCGGCATGATGTCCTATACGCTTCCCTTCCAGTTCGACGTGTTTCGAGCCGTCGCGCCCTGTTCCGGCAAAACCGGCATCATCCCTTATGATGACAAGTTCAGCGGTCCAGTCCCCATCATGGCGTTTCATGGGGACAAAGACACATTCGTCGCCACGGCTCTCGGAAAGGCTTTCCTCGACAAGTTCGCCGCCAGGAACAAATGCGGAACTCAGACCAAACCGGTGGATCCCAGCCCTTGTGTACAATATCAGGACTGCGTGGTGCCCACGATTTGGTGCGTCTTCCCCGGTCAACACGAGATCTGGTCGCAGGAATCCACGGCGATCTGGAAGTTCTTTTCGCAATTCTAAGAGATGGAGCCACCCGTGATGGGCTTCGTCCATCACGTCAGAGCCGGAAGCTGTTCTTGCTTACAATCTGCGCGTTCAAGTAGGTTGCGAAGCTCGACCAGCCGAGATAGGGCAGCATGACCGCTGCTGCCAAGCGGTCGACCTTCCAGGCAGCGCGAACGTACTCGCCCAGCGTAGGTAACAAGGTCGCGACGATGGCCAACGATGCACGAGGGTTCTTGGCCGCAAAGAAGGTCGGCGACCACGCGGCGTTGAGGCCGAGCTGCACAGCCCATAGCCGCAAAGCTCGGCTACGCTCTGTCGAGGCCGGACTGCGCCAAACCCGCCACGCTGAATACGCCATCGCCGCATAGAGCGCCGACCACACTGGGCCAAACACACTGGCGGGAGGGTTCGCCTTGGACTTCCGCAAAGTGCGGTACCACAACCCTGGACGCGAAGTTCGCCCGCCCAAGGCGCCAGCCGCCAACGTCGCGGTCGCAAAGGCCGTAGCCGCAATGAGACTCTTCGTCTTCGTCTTTGATTGATTGATTTCCACGATTGCCTCCCCCCAGAGACAATGCAAGGGACGATCCGGAGCACAAGGCACGACAGACTCCGTGTGGGAAGGATGCTCGGCCAGCTCACGGCTCGACCCTCTATCGCAAATTGTTCTTGAACCCATGCCCGGCCGAGCCTAGTGTGCCGCTCTGCACTAGGTTGAGATCCATGAGGGTAGAGATTGTTTTGCAAACGTGGCGTGGAGTTCGCGATACCCTGGCGACCTGTGCGTGGCGGCTCAGTCTTCTTTGCATTGTCGCGGCCGCCGCCTTGGCAGTATTGGGTTCCCCGGCTTGGGCCCAGGATGGCGGTGTTCCCGATCCGGCACACCAGTCGGACGGAGGTATCGAGGAACTCGACGCTGGCGCCGCGAAAGGTCTGACCGATGCGGCTCACGTTGATGCCTGCGCCCCGCCCATATCAGGCTCGCACGACGACGTCGCGAAGACTGATGACGGCCACTACAGCACAGTCCCCGTGGCGATCCCATCAGTCGCGGCTCCAATCGCAATCTTGCGAGAGCGTCCCCGCATGCGCAGCAAGGTGCCCTTCGCGGGGGTGGATCTGGACGCCGGCGTCTCCGGTGTCCTTCCCGACACGGGAATTCTTCTCGCCGTTCGCCCTCGCAATTGGCTTCATGGGCAACTCGGCTTCGGATACAACGGCATTGCCGCGGGCGTTCGAAGCGGTGCAACGCTCGTCAATCCCGTCGCCTTCCCACTGTCACTGACCCTGGAATGCGGGCACTACTTCGAAGGTGACGCCAACCAGGCAGTGCACTGGTTCAGCTCGCGCACGAGAACCGTCGCTTCGTTGCAGCACTTCAGCTACGACTATCTCAATCTACTGGTGGGTCTGGTTTTCGAAGGGCAGCACCTGACGTTTTACATACGCGGAGGCGTGACCTGGATGCGAACAACACTTAGGAACTTCGCCCAGTCCGTCAACGACGTTACCGCAGTGAACCTAGAGGCAGAGGATCCGAAGATCCTCTACCGCGGGCCAAGCGCCAAGCTTGGGTTCATCATCTTTCCGTAACAGTGGGGTCTGAGGCATGGTCGGCTGGCATAAAATCAGATTGCTGATTCTTCTTAGCGGCGCCGGCGGCGGCTCGACCGGTTGCCAATCCGCGGTCGAGGTGGACGTACGATGTCCAAGGCTTTGCCTGGCGGCGCCGGGACCAACCATGCAAGGAGCTGAATCGTTTCTGCCGTCGGGGGTCGATGCCGCAGTCTACGGGGGCATGGGGCAAGATGTGGGGGGCGGCCTGGTCGCTTCGGCACTGCTCGATGCAGGCGCCATCCCGAGTTTCATGGAATGGAAATCCACCCTGAGATTCAACGACGTCATCGCACAGATGCCCACCGAAGTCCTGAGCATATCGCTCGACGTGCGATTGAACGCAGTCAAGCTGTCAAGCCCAGCCGATCTCTCATTCATTACCAGCCTGCTTGTATACCTGCGGCCTGCTCCAAACCCGGCCGACACTACGCGCGCCAGTCAGACGGACTGTTGGAGTCAGATTTCCGCCAACCCTGTCGCCAGCTACACCAGCCAGCTCGATCCGAGTGGCCCCACCATTAACCTCGTGAATCTGGTTCCGGAGGTCAACCTCTTCACGTGCTTGAAGACGGCACCCGCGGACTTCGTGGTGGCGATGCAGATGGAGCCGCTTGCCTATCCGATGGGCGACGTTCCGTTGACCCTCTCGACGTGCGTGGGCGCCAGGACCACGGCAAGCTATCCGTGAAGACTACGACAGAATCCGCAACAACAGACATCAAGCGCCAACCGACCAGGCCCATCCCCTTCCCTATTTCCCGAGCTTCGCCATCACCCGCCCCATGCGCGCCTTCACGCCCTCGTCCTGCGGGGCCAGCGCAGCAGCTCGTTGGTAGGCGGCCAGGGCCTCGTCGTAACGGAGGAGCTTGAAGTAGGCGTCGCCGACCACCACGTGGTACTTCGGGCGCTTCGACTGCAAGCGGACGGCACGGCGACCGTAGTCAAGGGCTTCGGTGTAGCGCGCGTTTTCGAACGCGACGTCGGCCAGACCCGCAACGGCGTCGGGGTTGCTCGCATCGGCGCGGACGGCGCGGTCGAATGCGGCTTGGGCTCTCACCAAATCTCCTCGGGCGAGTGCGCTAGCGCCTTCGGCCGCGGCGGTTGCCGATGCGGCGCGATCCCGAGGAGAAACCTCGTCGTCGTCTGCGATAGATCTCTTCTTGGCGGCTGCTTTGGGGCCTTCGACGGTGGGTGCGGTATCGACGCCCGGCGCCGGGGCGGCAGCGGGCTCGTTGTCCTTGCCGCTGGAGCGGTCGAGGGAAAGCGAGTCCTTGGGATCCAGCTCGGCGACGATCTGGTACAGCGGACGGGATTGGTCGCGCTTGCCGCTTTCCCACAAGGCCGCCGCGCGCCGGCGGAACTCGTCGGCCAGACGCGCGGTTTGGTGGCCCTCGCCGTCGATCTCTTTCAGACGCCCCAGCGAAATCCTCGCCTGGGAGAACCTTCCCGAGGACACGGCAGAGAACAGCTCTGCGGCAAGGCGTGCCAGTTCGTCGGCGGCCTTCCGTCCGCCGACAGCGGTGGAGCTTCCTTCCTCCTTATCCGAAGGCGACCGCGCCCCGGCGGCCACACCCAGCTTGGCCCGTAGGTCGGCGTCGCCAGGCAAAAAACGCAACGCTTCGCCAAAGCGGACGGCTGCCAGATCGGTCAGCTTCGCTTCGAGTAAGGCATTGCCGAGGCTGCGGAACTGATTTCCATAGAGCCGCCGCAAAAGCGCAGCGCCGCCCGAGGCCGTATTCAGTCGCTTGGACTCGGCTTCAGCCTTCTCGATGTAGTAGAGCGCCGAATCCGCGGGCGGTTCCAGGAAGTGTTCGACCGCGGCAGCCACGCCGGCTTTGCGCAACCAGGGCGCGACCGTCTCGGGCTCGTCGGTCTTGGTCACCTCGACATAGACCGGCGTGTAAACCTCCCTGGGCTTGCGCAGGCCGAAGTAGAGGGCCGCTGCGATTCCCACCACTGCCACGGCACCGGAGACCATGGCCAACCGGCGCAGCCGACGCGAGCGCGGCGACGGCATGCGATCCGCCAGCTTCTTGCGCCAGTCTTCGTCGACCTCGGGCAGCTCCAGGTCGTCCCACTCGGTCTGCAGTCGGGCCGCGATCTGCGCCTCGCAGAGCATGGCCTCGACCACGGTCATGCTCTGCGGCCGCGCGGCTGGACTCTTCTCCAGCATCTGCATGACGACCCTCTCCAGGTCCTCGGGAATCTCGATCTGGGGCGCCTGCTGGCGCAGCGGCTTCGGCTTCTCC